>Ga0049114_1000021_pt1 | contig 50660 bp, 17 predicted proteins | sample WorMettanBELIZE2_FD_55211 | JGI IMG/M metagenome (GOLD analysis project Ga0049114, IMG submission 55211) | Marine gutless worms symbiont microbial communities from Max Planck institute for Marine Microbiology, Germany - Olavius tantulus BELIZE.2 | ecosystem: Host-associated > Annelida >... | reverse complement strand
TTCATGGTATCTTCTCCTTTCTGGGAGAAGACCCTACACCACCACTTTGACAGATCCGGTCATTTTGGCCTTAAATTGGTACATAGTCCCGTAAAATTATTTCCATGTGATGCTGAAGCGATTAATTACAAAGTAGTCAGATGTTGATTTAACGGCTTGAATGAAATCTTTGCCAATACAGATGATCTCGACTGCATCGGCTCCTGGAAAGCCTATCGCCCTTATTACCTGGGGCAATAATTTCCCATCATTATGCCTTGGATCAGAAACAAGATCACCAATTACTGCATATACAGTATTGTCAGAGATTGATTTTTTCTTTTTTAAATTGAATACGTTTGTTCTAATTATTTTGTCTCCATCTCGGAAATATGTATTTCGAAATTCACCTTTTGAGCATTCCATTTTCCCATCGGCGTAGAAACAGCTTTCAACCTCAGTTGCGGTAATGACCTGACCGGCAATGGATTGTCCTGGGAATAGGCTGATAAGCAAGGACAAAACTATCGTTCTATTCAACATGATTTTCCTCCAACGAAGACGCATTCGAGATCAAAGAAAAGGCCGAATAGCACGGCTAAGCCGGCGAAGAGAGGAACCACTATATAGGATGGCTGGTTAACCCCTTGATCCAAACATAGGAGCGCTGATCGTGCGGAATTCTAAAGTTCCGGGTCGGATTTGGTGTGTTCAGCTATTGAAAAAGTGCGAACAATGCAATCAATAGGGCAATGCCGGCAATGGTCCCTACTATTTCCCATCTTTTGCGGTGCTTTTCAGACTTTAAGAGTTCTTCGAATTGGGTTTCCTCTTTTCTGACGAGGTTTTTAAAAAATCATCAACTGAGTAGCTGTGAATGATGGGAGTTCCCATAAGGTCATGCGGTGGCCATATAAGGTGGATTTTCCACCCTTAAATCTCCATGGAATGGCGTACCACTCCCACATTTGTATGGCATAGGCTTTACGATTCATACCTTTGAATATTTTTTCAGCCGCCTTTGCGCGAGATTGCCAGCCGGAAAGTGATATTTGTACATCGTTCTCAATTAAAAGCTGTTCAATAGCGCTGACCTCTTCCGCATATTGATTTTCGATTTCGTTATTCCCGGAATCCATGCTGTGGTCAGAAGATAGCCTTTCGGATAGGTCCGGTGCATAGAATTCTTTAAGACATGCATAATTCAGTGGAGAGCCTGAAATAGATAGGCGAGATTCACCATTTGGGAGGCGATGGATGGCCTCTTCGATTATGGCTTTGTATTCTGTTAAATGAGCTTTTCGTTTGTTTCTCATGCGGTTATTTCGTCGAGGGTTCCGAAGGCAGGTGGCCGCGTTCACGAAGCCATTGAATAAGGATCATTTCACACTGCTGGGAGAGGGATCGAAATCCCTCTTTTGCCAGTTTTTCTAAAACTTCCCGAACCTCCGACGAAGTTCTAACGCCGATATTGACCTTTGTTGTCATACAAGGATTGTTTCACATGCTTGAATCTGGTTCAAGAATTAATACGGCTATAAATGTTATAAATATTATAATTGTTGACATATTCTTCTCTGGCTGATACATTATAAATGTTAACATTTATAACTATCCCCGAATCGTGACATGAAAAATCGAATCCACAAGATACCCGAGGTTCTGCATTCCGTGAGGGTGCAGCTGGCGTCACGGCCGGGGGAGACCTCGGGTTTTGTATTTGAAAGGGGGGCCTATGGGGGTAAGAGTCCGACAAAAGAAAAAAGGCAAAGGTAATCCCTGGTGGGTGTTTGTCACCTGAAAGGGTAAGCGCACCTCAAGACAGTGCAGAGACAAGGCCACAGCTGAGAAGGTGGCGTCCATAATTGAGGCGCAGTTGAAATTAAACCAGTTTGACTGGAATCATAAAAAGCCGAAAAAAAAGAAACCTCTGTTTAAGTCGGTTGCCAAGGGTTGGGTTGAAGTTACTGTGCCGGCCACCTGTAAGGAAAGCACCGCTGAGGACTACGCCAAAATCCTTGAAAACCACGTCCTTCCGTTTTTCGAGGATTTGCACATTGACGAAATCAACAACGGCAAAATCAAGGAATTTCTGTTTGCCAAGGTCAATGAGGGGCTCTCTGCCAGCACAATCGGCCATTTCAAGAATGCTTTATCTGGTGTTCTTTCAACAGCGGTTGATGATGAACTTATACCGGCGAATCCTGCCTGTAACCTGGGGCGAAATTTCATGCAGAAAATAGCCGACGCCATTAAAAGCCGCAAGGTGAGCAATGGAGATGAATCAGAGGGTAAACCGGATCCGCTATCATAACAGGAGCTTAAGTTACTGTTGGATACGGTGCAGCATCATTATCCGGGGCATTATCCCCTATTTCTGCTTCTTGCAAGAACAGGATGCCGGGTCGGCGAGGCTTTAGGGCTGAAATGGGGTGACATCGACTTCAATGGACGTTTTGTCAACCTGAAGCGCAGCCTTTCCCGTGGCAGAATCACCACATTGAAAAACAAGCGTGAGCGACAAGTGGATATGAGCCTGCAACTTGTTGAGACACTCCAAACTTATAGGCAGAAGTGCAAACAGAAAGGCCTCGAATTAGGATTGGGGGCTGAGCCGGAATATTTGTTTACCAACAGTTTAGGTAATTTTATCGATGTGAACAACTGGCGGAGGCGGGTGTTCGACAAGGCCTTGGAAAAGGCAAAACTGCGGAAAATCCGAATCCATGACACACGTCACACCTATGCGACCTTGAGAATATCTAAAGGCGACAATATTCCGGACGTGAGCCACCAGTTAGGCCACCACTCTCCCAAATTCACCATGGATTTTTATTATCACTGGCTACCCGGTAAGAAAAAATCGGAGGTCGATGCCCTGGACGATCCAGAGTACAGAGTTGATGACACCGAAAAAGAGGAGCGAATCCTTGTTGCGGTCTAACTCCAAAACTGCGCCTATCTGCACCCTATCCGCACCCAGCGGCGGTCAGACACAAAAAAAGGGCTCAGGCATTCAGCCTAAACCCTTGAATTTACTGGCGGGAGCGACGAGACTCGAACTCGCGACCTCCGGCGTGACAGGCCGGCGCTCTAACCAAACTGAGCTACGCCCCCACTTTATGCCCATTCGCTGATGGGATGATCCGAAAACGGCTTGATCAACCCGTCAACCAATCAACGATGTCACCGGAATGGTAGGCGGAACAGGGCTTGAACCTGTGACCTACGGCTTGTAAGGCCGTCGCTCTCCCAACTGAGCTACCCGCCCGAAGAGACGCATTTGGTAACAATTTGACGATACCGTGTCAAGCGTAAAATCCGGAATCATCGGCCTGCCCTCAGGACCTGCCATGAAGCGACCCGCGATAATGAAAATCACGGTCTATTTCCCTTTGGGAAGGATATGTTCAGCTAACTGAAAATACCCATCATCCCGCGCGACAACCTTTCCCTCCTTCTGCCATTCGTATAGCCACCACAGATTGATGTCCGGTTCTTCTATCCCTTTCAGGAGCATTTTCAGATAAAATTGCTTGAGCGTCACCGGTGCGCGAAGCACTTCTGTTGCCGCACGTTCCCAATGACGTCGTCGAAGCACTGCGGCATCGGGGTTCTCCTGTATGGATTGGAACAGATCTTTCGGTTTTGATTGTTTTTTCGAAGCCATATCGACGCTGTTGTTTTCCGGAGAAGGGGTTCCGTTCGCTACTATGTTTCGCCTTTTTTGGCTGTATTCGGAGAGATAAATCACGTTTTTTCCAATCACCGATCCTTCTCCTGTATGATGTTATTTTGGATGACGATCTGTAATCTCCGGGAGGGTGTTGCCGGAATGCATTCCAACGGGCACCCACCGCGCATATCGGGGAAGTATCCGGAACCGCCGCATCCGAAAGACATTCAGCGCCCAATTTCCAGGCAATACCGCGTCCGGATCATAAGCGTTTCAGGATGGCCGATACGATAACATCACAAAGACCGAACACGCAGCCGATCCAGAACACAAGGGCGCCGAAAAAACTCCAGCTCCAGCCGCTACCAGAGGCGACCAGAGCAAACACCAATCCTCCAAAGGGAAGAAGTGCCAGCAGCACAGTCGAAATCCGTCGCTCACTTTTCGTATCGCTGTATTTGTTTGCCATCAGGGGTCCTCATGTTTACGGTTTCATTGTATACATGGGCATAGGGACCAGGATCCGGGTCAAGGAACCTTGGGCCAACGCCGACATATGCATGGGCGTATAATAGGACAATTTTTAAAATTGTCCTTGACATTACGCGCCAACTCATTGATCGATTGCGCCAAATTTGTTATCCGGTAGAAATAGATGAAAAGGGGTGTTGAACGCAGAAAGGGGGTATGGAAGATGCAAAAAACCTGTCTTCTGGCGCCGGCGTCCATTCTCTGGGAACTTCTGGAAAAGTATGGGCACGACCCGGAGCCGATCTTTGCTCAGCAGGGTATCACCAAGGAAATGATGTTAAGACCCGGATCCCGGGCCCTTCAGACAGTCGGGGACAACCTGTGGTACAAAGCGTCCCAGACCATAGACGACCCGTGTTTCGGACTCAAGTCCGGCAGCCTATGGCATCCCTCCCATCTGAATGCCCTCGGTTATGCATGGCTGGCCAGCGGTACGCTGCGGGAGGCGTTGACTCGTTTGGAGCGGCATATTCAGGCAATTACGAAAATCGCGATACTACGGCTGGAGGAATTGGATGAGGGGCTGGCCCTTTCTTTGAAGTTCAAACCCACCACCATCGTTATCCCGTCTCGGACCGATTCCTTTTTTTCGATCGTCACGTCCATGTGCCGCATTAATTACGGCGCAGAACTCAATCCGGTGTTTGTCAGCTTTATCCACGAAGCCCCCTCCTGCGCCGGAGAATATTTCGCCTACTTCAAATGCCCCGTCACATTCAGAGCGGACCGAAATCTTCTGGTCTTCCCGAAATACAAGGTGGACGCCCCACTGATAGGATATAATCCGGAAATTGCGAGGATTCACGATCAGATCATTATTCAATATCTGGCCGGGCTGAAAAAGGAAGATATTGCTCAGCGGGTAAAAAGCGCCATTATCAAAATGCTGCCGTCCGGCGGGGTGTCCGACGAAAAAGTGGCCAGAGAGCTGCATATGAGTGTTCGCAGCCTCCAGCGAAGTCTGCGCAGCGAAGGCACCACCTTCGGAAAGCTGTTGGACGAGGTACGAAGAGATCTGGCGACGGATTATGTTCGGGACCAGGGGATGAACCTTACGGAGGTGGCCTTCATCCTCGGCTTTTCGGAATTGAGCGCCTTCTCCCGGGCCTTTAAAAAGTGGACCGGCCGCTCCCCGAGCGAGCTCCGCCAGGCCGCCTAATCCGAGTTGGGGACGTTGGTAGGTTATTAAGGTTATTGGCGTGTTGACATTCGAATCGGACACATAACCTTCAATTCCTACCAACGTCCCCTATATCAAAGATAACTTTGCACTGAATGCCTGCGTTGATTCGGTATCCCGGATTCGGCATCTCCAGCCGCACTCCGAAGGTGCCGCTGGCGGCATCGACGACCTTATCGACAATGGTGACGGTGGCTTGGTAAGTCCCACCCACCGGTTCCTGGGGGACCACCGATGCAGTCATCCCTTCCGATAAAGACCCGCGATTCTCTACGGACAGAATAACCTCCACATTCAACGGATCGATCTGAGCCACCTGGAGAACGGGCTGGTCTTCGACATATTCTCCAGGCGATTGAAAACGATCCACCACAACACCGTTTATCGGGCTGTATATGGTCATCTTCTTAAGAACTTCGACGGTTCGCCGGTAGTCGAGCTCGGCAAGGGTCTTGCTTTCCACGGCACGCTTCAAAGCGATGTCGGCCAGCACGCGGTTGACCTGGGCTTCATCCAGATTCTCGAAAGACACTGCCTGTTTACTGTGAAGCTCTTGCATTCGCTGTTGCTTCCGATCCGTATAGGCCAATCGCGCTTTGCTCTCTTCGATATCGCCCTCCATTTCCGCCCGTGCCTTGGCAAGTTCCATGTTGGACCGTTCGACACCGGAGCGCAAAGTGGCGAGGACTTGATTCTTTTTGACCATATCCCCCCTGTCGACGTTGACCGTATCCAGTACTCCGGGAACCGGGCTGCCAATTTTCACATGTACATGGGGCTCGATTAGGCAATCCACCTCCAGCGGTTCGGCCCGGAGGGATGCCGTCAGGAGCATCAGGAAGAAGACGCCGAAGCATAGAGGCTGAAGTGTTCGCATATCCAGAGTCTCCTTTACTCGGGTCGACCGGAAAAGGCCATGGTTCGGTTTAATTGGTCATCATATTTCAAAAGCTGAAAAAGGGCGCGGTAGTGTTGCCGTTCGGCCCGTCGCTGCGCCCGTCGGAACAGGATCCCAACGATCCTCCGACGAAGGCGCCCGGGCGATGACGTCAGCAAAGCAACCGAGGGTCGTCTCAAGAAAGACCACAAATGCATCTGCACGAGCTCGTCTTCAAAGGAAACAATTGCCTCACAGGAGCCCGGATCGCCCTGTCTTCCGCATCGACCGAAGAGTTGGCGGTCAATCCGCCCGGCTTCATGACGTTCGGTAGCGATCACGTGAAGCCCTCCCATGCCGGCCACCGCCTCCCCGAGTTGAATGTCCGTACCCCGCCCGGCCATATTGGTGGCTACGGTAATGCGCGCCTTTTCGCCAGCCTCGGCGATAATTTCAGCCTCCTCCTGGTCTTGACGCGCATTGAGTACACGATGGGCCAGGTGTGCGGTCGTGAGCATTCCGCTCAAATGCTCGGAGGCGTCCACGGAACGTGTCCCCACCAGCACCGGCCGACCCTTTTTATGCTCCCGCGTAATCGCATCCAGGACCCCCTCCCATTTCTTTTCGTGCGTCCCATACACACGATCTGACAAATAGCGACGCTGCATGGGACGGTGGGTCGGAATGGGAACCACTTTGAGCCGGTAGACCGACCAGAGTTCTCGGGAAACTTCCCGTGCCGTTCCGGTCATGCCGGCCGGCCCAAAATACCGTCGGAAAAAGCGTTGATAGCTGATCCGTGCCTGGGTTTCCTTTCGCGGCGTAATCGCGCATCCTTCCTTTACCTCGATAAGCTGGTGCAACCCGCGTTCCCAAGAGCGATCGGCCATCAAACGACCGGTGTACTCGTCGATGATCTGGATCTTTTCTTCCTTGACCAGGTAGTGGCGATCACGCTCGTACAGATGCAGCGCGACCAATGCCTGTCGCACCAGTTCTTCACGCTGCCCCTCATTCAGGATGACGCCCAACGGCTCCCAGTCCAACATTCCAATGCGGGCTCTGCCGCGATGGGTCAGCTATAGAGTGCGATCACCGGTGATGGAAAAATCTCTTCTTTTGTTTAAACTTCGGGCGCTCTCCAAAGCGAACTGATAGAGCTCCGGAGGATACATATCTTCGGTTTCAGAAGATATAATCAAAGGGGTGCGCGCTTTATCGATGAGTACGCTGTCGGCTTCGTCCACGATGGCAAAGGGGAGACCGGTCATCACCAGCCGGTCCACCCGGGAATCATCGCCGTAGAGTTTCTCCAACTGAAGACGCAAGGCAGAGGGGCGATCCCACAGAATGATACGGTCTCTAAGGTAATCGAATGCCACCTCCTTGTTGGTGCAGTAGGTGATATCGCAGCGGTAGGCCTTGCGACGGGTTTCCGGGTCCAGTCCATGAACGATGGTTCCAACGGTCAGTCCCAGCATCCGGTACACGGGCCCCATTAAATCGGCACCCCGTTGGGCCAGATAATCGTTCGCAGTGATGATATGCACCGGCACACCGCTTAACGCCAAAGTGCACGCCGGCAGGGTGGCCGTTAGTGTCTTCCCTTCGCCGGTTTCCATCTCCGCCACCATGCCTCCAAGCAGCACGGCTCCCCCGATAAGCTGGGCATCAAAATGTCGCAGCCCAAGGGTTCGCCAAGATGCTTCCCGCACCAGCGCAAATGTGCGCGCCACCACATCCCGCTGGAAGCCTTCCCTTCGAAGCCGCAACCCCAGATCACGGGCGGACTCCGGCAGACGGGCATCCTCCATATCTGCCCAGTCTCCGGCGACCGCGTTGACGGCATCGGCAAGGCGTTGAAAGCGACGGGGACGAGGTCTTAAAATCGGGGCCAGCAGCCCCCCTATGGCCGCACCAAACCGGTCCGCCTTGCCAAAGCGAGGCTCATCACGCTCGGGGTATATGCCTCCGGACCAATGATGTTGAACGAAGGTGCTCATACTCATAGACGTTCCCGGCTATCAGATATTGAAATGTTGAAGGAACAACCGCCTCACCGATGGGGACCACCGCCACAACATCGGTTCGCTGCCGTGATTGAAACGCACAAACACACGACCCCCGACCGGATAGGGCCCTTTCTTTGCCGGCAGTTCGATGTCGAACAGGAAAATCCGTTGAAACGCTTTAATGCCATCCATCTCCCGGGGATCAATGGCGATCTCTCCGCCGCCCTCGCGGCTCAATGTTGGGCTGGGCAACTGTTGGGTGGCTGCCGGCAATTCCCGCAAAAGCCTTGTCGGATACACATTGGGCACGTCTTCCGGTAATCGTATGGTGACGCCGAGGGTCTGATGGCGGACCAGATCCACGTCGGTCTGGTCCACCACGACGCGGGCGTGGGTTTCTGTTTGGTTCAGGACATACCCTACGAGTTCCCCACGGCGCACAAATCGACCGTTCAGATCCGACGACCGGGAAATGACAAGAATCCCCTCTGCGGCACTTCGGATCTTCAGATCGGACTCCCGCTGTCTGGCGTCGGCGAGCTCTGCTTCCACCTGGCGGATTTCTTCTTCCGTTATTTTCGTTTGGACGCGATCAGTCACCCGCTGCGTATGGTAAGTGGCCTGCAGCTCCTGCAGCCGTGACTCCAGAACCCGAATCTGTGCCGGCAGCAATGGATCGGAACATCTTATCACGGGTTCGCCGAAGCCGACCTGCGTTCCGTTGGGGACCAGCATCTCTTCGATGAAACCGTCGGTTCCAGCGCGGATAAATCCATCCTCAGATATCCAGACCACACCTTCTACCCGTGTGTTCAGAGGAATCGGCGCCGCTGTTAGAATCACCGACAGCACGACCAGGAAAAGGACCGCCATACTTAGGGCCCGCACACGCTTTCGCCGCAGTTTGGGTGAATTCAGCAGGAATTTGACGATTTTCGCGAGCGGCATCACCAGCATATTGAACGCACCCCAGCAGGCGATCGCCATGCCGATAAAAAAGAACCTGCCCGCAACAAACAAAATGATCCCCACATAGATAAACATCCGGTATAAAAAGGCGGCAACCGTGTAGAGAACCAGCCAGAACCGCTCACCAGGGGCAATTATCGGCGGCTCCGCATCGTCGATGGAAAGCAGATACCGCTGTGCCAGATAGGTCACATATTTGGTGCCCCGGGTACCGAGGTTGGGCATCTCGACCAGATCCGCCAGAATATAATAGGCGTCAAATCGAAGCAGCGGATTGCCGTTGAAGATAAGTGTGGACACACCGGCGATCAGAATAATGTTGTACGCCACCGCACGGACCGGGCCCGGTTCTATGGAGACCCAGAGTATCAGCGCCACAGCGGCTATGAATACTTCGACCATCATCCCGGCGGCCCCCACCAGGGCGCGCTCGGCTTTGCCGGGAAACGCAGAGGCGGCCGATGCATCCACATACGGAATCGGTGTAAACACAAGAAGCATAACGCCCATGTCGTGAACCTCTCCGCCGCGAAGCTTGACGGCAAATCCATGGCCAAATTCGTGGAAGATTTTCAAAAACGGAAATACCAGCCACATCACCACCAGATTCCCGGGGGACAGCACCCGATCGGTGATGTTTTCTGTCAGCTCCGACCAGTGTATGCCCGCCAGCACAACACCGCACCCCACCAGGAGCAGCCACAGCACCGCACCGAAACCGCTGAAAAGGGGACGAACGAAAGGGGCGAGCCTTTCCAGAAGGGCGTCCGGATCGAACAACGAGAAACGCATGAACAACGGACTTTTCAGGTTTTGCTTCCATCTGAGAAAACGCTGTTTCTCAAACCGCTTCAGCATTTCGGAGGTATCCGGCAGCACATCGGTTTGCAGCGCGTTCGCTGCGTGGAGCTGACTCAGGAGCTTAATGACCTCTTCCTGGGTGGGTGCATCTTCCCCGAGCCTGGCCCGAATGGTATCCCAAATTTCCTGTACGGTACGCCGGCCGTCCATAAGGCCGACCAGCAGATAGGCGGAAGGAGTAAATCTCTGGTAACGACCGGAAGCATGGTCTTCGAGCACGTACCATAATTCTTTGCGGTAGAAGTGCCGATGAATCTCCAGGTGAGCTCGCAGCTTCGGCGTCAATCCGGCCACGCGATACCATAGGGGGCTGTATAACGATTTTTCCATCGGTCTATGACCTGCTCGTCAACAGAAATGCGTTCTAAATATGAGGCCTTCTGAAAAAAGGATTGATACTTTTTAGCAGAGGCGAATGTAAAATACAGATCACGTTCACAGACAAGGCGCGAGACGAGTCTATAACGGAGCATACACGATAGTATGTGAGTATTTTGAATCGTCTCGCAACGCAGTATGTGAACGTTAGACGTGCTTTACGTTCGCTTTTATGGGCGCCAGCGCCACATCTGCAACCTGAACCAATCCACCGCCCGGTGGGTCCAGACCCAGATTAACTTCCGGCGATCGATGGTAATTTTTCCGATGCCTTCCATTCCCGGCCGCAAGCGGTCGGATGCTTGATCCAGCTGACCTTCCACGCGGAAGTAATTCCGGCCTTCCTTGGCGGTGGAGACCGGTGTAATCTTTTCCACAACAAAGGGAAACGCGTCGCCCGGCATGGAAGGCAAAACGAGTTCACCGAGTTGCCCCATCTCAATGTGACCGATGTCGCGTTTGTCGACCTCGATGATCGCCCGGTAGGCGTTCAGCGGGGTGACTTCAAACAACACCTCTCCCCGCTCCACCGGAGTACCCAAGGACTGGCTCAGGTCGCCGCTGATGATCACGCCATCAAAAGGCGCAACAATGAGGCAGCGCGCCAATTGCTCTTCGAGCAACGCGAGCTGCGCGTCCGCCTGGCCCATCTTGGCCCTGAGAATGCGGATTTGCGCGCGGTCACGCTTGGCCAGAGCTTCGTTGTACTGCTTGATATACTGCTCTTTTTCAGTGGACCATTTAACGCGCTCGAGTTTGAGATCGCGATCGTCGAGAACAGCCAGCAGATCACCGGCGGCCACCAGATCGCCGGGGCGAATCGCGGATTTTTGGATGTAGCCGTTGAACGGGGCGGCCACCACACGCTGAATGACGCCCTCGAGGATGGTGGGGGCGGTCACTCGATAGTCGATCGTGTAAACGGAAAAGAAAATCACCAGGGCCAGGGCCGCTGCTGTTTCCAGCCAGTCGACCTGACGCGGCGTGAAGGGCCGACTTCCCGGCCGCTCCAACGTCAACCCCATCCGAAACTCACCGTTTACTTCTATGGGAACCGTGCAAATCGGGCCGGAGTCGTGCCTCCGGTCCAGATTCCGGTGCGCGCGGTTCACCAACGGTGCCGATTCCTCCGGGGCCGGATAAACGATAACCGATCGCTGATCGATGGCTTCGTCCATGGCGGCTTCGATGTCTCGAACAAGATTGGACTGTCTGCCGAATTCCGCGCTGTGGGACATGGCCATCACTCGGGCGTGCCCGCGGGAACAATGGCCGATACTGACACGGTGGCACTCAAGTCTATCGGCCATGTGCGTCACAAACGCCATGGCCGACGCATGAGCCGATTCATGCTCCACAGCGCTGGTGGTAAGGTCGAGGACATTCTTCAAACGACGGGCGATCTGTTCGGATGCCAGTGCGTCGCCGCGGCGGACAAGTACTTCCAACCAGGCGATACCCCAGTGGAGCTGCCGCATGATCCGTTGGACCGCGGTCGGGTCTGCGGCGTCCACACCCAGCACCACGGTACCATGGAGTTTGTCTTCGATTTCGATGGGATAGGCAACGTGAAAAGCTTCGGGAAAGGGCTTATCGGCCGGGGGGCGGGTATGTCTTTCCAGCAAAAGGCCGCGTCGCTCCTTTAAGGATCGTTCCGCGGCTCCTGTCAGATGCCCCATGTCCATTTTGGCATCCGGCCACACCGCAACAGGAGTGAACGGTCCTTTGTCCGCAGGACCCATAAGGACCATGGCGCAGCGAACACCGTCAAGCATGCGGCACTGCAACGGCAGCCAGAGCTGGCAAAACACCTGAGGTGTGGACGCTTCAACAAACTGGCGCCAGAACGACTGCTCCGGATCTCCATGGAGCCGATCCCCGGCGGTTTCTACCTGCCGAACAGCCTGGGGGGCGTTTTCTCTATCCCGGGGTGACTGTTCCATATCCAATCTGCCTGGTTAAAGCTGGTCGATAGTAGTAAAGTTTCACGGCAGAGCGGAGGGGTATCGGCAAGCTGCATACGTTGATTTTATTGAACGGAGGCTCCTTCCGGTCGTTGAACGCCAATATCTAGTCTGCCGAATTTGTTTTCGTAATCGGCAATCACATTGTTGAGCAATACGGAGAGTCTCTTCGCGGCAAACGGGCTCATCACGATACGGTCGCTCAGGTGAACCTTGACCTCCTTTTGTCCCGCATGCCAGGCCTGGTTCAATCCAAACAACAGTATGATCTCTTCCCTGCCTCCTGCGACATTGGCCACGTTGGCATAGACGCTGCGCATGTTGGCGTCGTCCCACACAACTTTGGTTTGATCCGTCGTTCCGGCGGCCGCGGTTTGTTGGGCATTTTTCTCGGTAGCCATAAACCCTCCTTTGTGTGAACAGACCCGTTTCGGATCACCCGTACCGAAGCTATCCGTTCCTTATTTCATCCGTGAAACTGAGTCGATGGTTTACTTGTTTTTACTTGTCTGTTTTGATGGTATTGAAGCAACGTAGGCATCTGTGAAGGGTTTGTAAACCCCTCCCTCTTCAATTAGAACCGGGCGTCCCGTACTGTTTTCACGGATCATAGACACGACTCGGGAGAGTAATTATCGACTCAGGCACGGCATCCGAGCCAATGACTTATCCCTTTCCCTATGTTGAAAGCAAAAGGGAAATGTATACGTTGTACACATGATCAGACACCTTCACGATCGACGGATTCGAATACTCGCCGTGATATCAGCCCTGGTCGTTTTCTGGTTTATGCCCGCGGACATTCACGGGGGGGCGGGGCCGGTCAAGTTCAGCCTCGACATCCCTCCCGGGAGTTGGAAAACCGCCAGATTGCGCAACCTTCCGGAAGGAACGGTCGTGTCGTTAAGGGTGGTTGCGGAGGGGGAAATGACCATCGGGCTGATGGATTTATCGAGTTACCGGCGGTATCCTCGACCGACCAAAACCCTGTTTCTCGGCCGCGTCACGGACACCCTGACGTTTTCCGTCACCATTCCGTCAACAGGTCATTACTTCATCGTTGCCGACAATCCCTCCAAAACCGTATCACGCAGCGTATCGGTGGTTGTCTACGCCGTCCCCTCCCAGGACCGCCAACAAAAGTCGGCCGAAACCACGCTGCGCCGATTCGAGCAGGAACTGCACAGGATTTTTATCTTCACGGCGTTCCCCATCCGCGCGGAACGATGCAACCGATTGGCGCCATTTCTAGAGGCCTCCCCCATTACGGTCTGTGCCGAGTATATTTCTATGCTGACCGCGATCACGGAAGATCGGCTCCGCGCGCTGGCCGACTATGTGGAGGGTTATCCCGATAGGTCCATGCGGTTAATCGATGCCATGGCGGATACACGGCATCCGATTGATGCGCAGCGGGCCAAGAAAATCCGCCGGTGGCTGGAAGATGATACGCTGGTGTTTCGATGGCAACGCCAACTGGTCCCCCACATGCAATCCACTCTCCTGCTGAGGCTTCAGAAGAATCCCACATCCTGGACCGATCCGGCTGCTGTTCAGCGGGAGCTGGTGCGGCGAAATATCGGTGAGCCGACGGAAATATAGACGAACGTCCCGCACCATGGATTCCCCTGGCACGGATCAATCGTCATCCCGGTCATTCCCTTCATGCAGTATCACCCGGATATCCGCATTCGGATCGGCCCCATCGGAGATGGCCCTGAAATCGAGGAGGAAATCAGCTACCCAGGAATGGGTCTCGGCCATGGACGCCAGCCGCGCACCCGTGATTTGGTCAACGGTGTGTTGCGACGGGCTGCCGGATCTCGTTTTATCTCTTCCCGGACCACCGCTGATCTTGTCGTAGTCTCGGCCGCCGTAGATTGTGTCCCTGCCTGCCTCGCCGTAAATCATATCCCTTCCGGCCTGACCGAACAGGGCATCGTCGCCGTCGCCGCCGAATATCCGGTCTCGACCGCCGGTGGTGGAAATATGATCCACACCGTCCACAAAGATCCCATGGGAGTGTCGATGATCATCATCGTCATCGTCCCAATCCTTCCAATCACGGTACTCGTAAGGGTGCTTCCGATACTGAACGCTGGTGTTATCTCCCATCATCACATCATTTCCGGCACCTCCCGCCATATTGTCATCGCCGCTGCCCAGCGACATATGATGTACCTGCGCCTCGATGTGGAGGCTGTGCTGACGATGGTGGTCATAATCGTCATCGTCATCCCGGTCATAGTGATGGTGGTGGGGATCAACCACTGGCTGCCCATTGGCCCTGAGGGCAACCATGCCACCAAACCCGGCATGGCTGTCGCCGACGGCAAGGTCGTTATCCTCGCCCCCGTTGACGGTATCATCGGCCCCTGTGGCCGTCACATGGTTTACCGTCGGTCCCAGATGCACCTGGTGATGATCGTGATGGCGATAGTGATAGATTTTCCGTTTGGTGGCCTTGAGGTGTTCGTGGTCGAATTCGCCATTCAGGTCGACGGAGGTCGTTGAATCAAAGAACAGGCTGTTGTCGCCGATGATGGCATCATCGCCGGCCTCCCCGTCGATCCCATCGACAGCGCCGAATATGGACACGGTATCGACCGGCCCATCCAGAAGGGTGTCTTCGAAATAGTGGTCGTGATCGTGGTGGTAATCATAGTATCGGTGTTTTCGATGACCCATATCGGTTGTGGAAGCATCTTCTTCGCGATGGATGGTGTCCATGTGGATGGTGACAGACATCTCTGGAGCGATTTTTGCCAGGGCATCACCCACCGCCAGGTCTGCTCCGATGCCGCCGTAGAGATGATCCGTATTGCCGATAACGGTCAGGTCCCGTATGAGATTTCCGAAGATCAGGTCATGGTGACGATGGGTATCGCCATGGCTGCGGCGATCGCTATCGTCGATGTGAATTTCGGTGTTCACGGAGACATCGATGATGGGCGCCACCATGATGGCATCGTCTCCGATCAGGGCGTCACTTTCCTCACCGCCGTTGAGGGTGTCCTGACCGCTGTTGAGGGTGATCCGATCGATAATGTCTCGGGAATCAGATGGGTCGGGATACCCGGAATAATGGCCATGAAAGTGGTCGTCATCGTCGCCATGATGGTGCCCGTAATGAGGGCGGTGGTGATGACGCCACTTGCCACTGCTGTCCCCCTTCTCGGTGAGCGCGATGTCCACGTTCGGCGCCACAAAGGTCATCCCGTCTCCCAGGATCTGATCGTTTCCTCCATCGCCAAACAGGGCATCTCCGCCGCCGGTAATCGTGACCGACGAAACGACATCAGCCGGCACATCATGATTCGGCCAATGGGAACCGATTCCGTGGAAATGCACGTGATCATCATCGTCATGATGGTGATCGTGGTGATGGCTTCCGGAGAATGAATGGGTTTCGCTGGCGTTCATCGTGAGGACGGGGGCGATCAGGGTCTGACCGTCTCCCATGATCAAATCGTCGTCCGCGCCACCCCGGATCACATCGTCTGTCCCGAAAATATCCAGGCTGCCTAGGATGACCGAGGCATCGACCAGCGCCGGTACGGGTACCGGAACATGGTGATGGTGGCGGTCATCATCGCTCCAGTCGTCATCCCGGTCATCATCCCAGTCATTGTCATAATCATGATGATGATGGCCATTTCCATAGGCATCTACCGGCTCAAAGACCGCATCCCGGGTCCATTCGATCCGGGGAATGACCAGCGTATTGTTGTCGCCCATGAGGCGATCGCCTCCGGAGTCCCCTGTAATCTCATCCTGACCGCCTGCAATGACCAGTTGATCGATGATATCGTCGAACCGGTCGAGGTGGACGTCATGCACTAATCGGGAATCATAGATATGATGCCCATGATGGATGACCGGATGGTCCGGATGGTCGAAACGTTCGGATACATGAACCACGCTTTCTGTAATGGATACCAGAGGGGCAACCACCGTTTCATTATCGCCGATGGCGGTATCGGATCCGGCACCGCCGTCGATGATATCGTTTCCGCCCACAATTTCGATATCGCTCATCAGGTCAAAAGATTCACTTCCGAAGAGGCGATCCTCCACCCCGGTTCCGTCGACCTGCACCCCGATCATGGTAGAAGAAGAAAGGCTCACCTTTGGGGCAATAATCACCTGGTTGTCCCCCCGGAGAAGGTCATCATCCGTGCCCCCAAAGAGTGTGTCATGGCCACCCACGATGGTCAGCCCCTCTACAACATCCATGTGGCCGGTCTGGCTCCGCTCGTGGAACGGGTGGCTGATGAGCCGCTTTTTGGTATAGGTCCACCAGCGGCGGCGAATCTCTTCGACCTCCACCTGGTGGTGGGTGCCGTAAACCGATTCGGTAGCTATCCGGGCAAACGGCGCCAGAACGGCCGTGCTGTCGCCCTGGAGTTGGTCGTTGCCCTCGCCGCCGTCCAGATGATCGTTTCCCCCAAACAGGGTGACGCTTCTCTGGATTCGGGTGTTGCCGGTATCTCCCGGAATGAATTCCGATCCCGTAACGAACGAGCCCAGAACGAGACTGTGATCGCCCACCAGGGTATCATTGCCGATTCCGCCAAAGAGCTTGTCATTGCCGCCGACGATGGTCACATTGCCGAGGCTTGCGGGCGAGTCGCCGCCGAAAACCGTTTCAGATAAGGATCGCCGGGCGTCACCCTGGGCGTCTACGGCAGACTGAAGATCGCCGGTCAATCCGGCCAGATGCTCGACCATTGGGCCAACGGCATCCAGAACGCCGGCCGCGTGTGCCACCGGTTCCGATCCGCCGGCAGTCGGCCCGAAAATACCCCCGCTCCCCTGCAGCAGCCCCACCACAATCGGGGCGGTGTTCACCGAGGCATCCAGATGGGTTCCGAAATCGCCCACCAGCACGTCGTCGCCGCCATTGCCTCTGATGGTGTCATCTCCACCCGCGAAGGCCACCTGGTTGAACAGGATCGGGAAGGCGCCGCCAATGTCCGCATCGTGCAAAAGTCCGGCAATTTGCGCGTCTTCTGTAATCCAGAGAGGAGAGATGGCGGCAAAACCGTCGCCTTCCAATCGAGCCTTTGCAATCACGGTGTCGTAGGTACTGGTAAATTCGATATCCGCCTCAAAGGGGTCGAGGATCTCCGTCTCGGTCAGCACGAACCCGTGGATGACATGGGGGATCTCCCCGGCATCAGGCGCCAGGTTGAGCCCGCCGTCGCCCAGGAGAATATCCCTGTCGTCGCCGCCTTCGAGGATGTCGCTTCCGGCATCCCCGGACAGATAATTCGATCCCGATCCGCCACGCAGTGTGTCATCGCCCTCCTGACCGAAGAGTGCGTCTGCGCCGGTCCCACCTTCCAACAGATCGTCTCCGCCGGGAACCCGCTGTCCCAGTGATATCCGGTCATCGACCACCACCAGGTCCAATCCGAGGACGTCTGCCGCGTGGCTCCCCTCTAAGAGCGGGGTACCGTTATCGTTGAAGCTGCCGGTCACCTGAATGACATCCGCCAGAAGCACATCCAGATGTCGAATCCCGACGCTATCAAAAGAAGCGACAAAGAAGCCCACATCTCCCAGCATCACATCGTTTCCGGCCATCCCGAAAATGGTGTCATTGCCCTGCTCTCCGAACAGGGTATCGTCGCCGCTGCCTCCAAATATGGTATCATCACCGGCATCGCCATGGACCGTGTCATTGCCGTTGCCGTCTTCGGGTCCGGTAAATATGGGGATCGCATCCCGGGTCTCACCAATGGCGACGTCACCGTGGTCGCCAAAAAGAGTGTCGTCACCCAATCCCCCCGATACAAAGTCGTCGCCTGTTCCGCCCATGATTATGTCATTGCCGGTATTGCCCAGAATGAAATCATCGGCCCCAATCGCCGGATCCGCGACCACGACCCGATCGATATCCGGATCGCTGTCCAGGGAGGCGTCCACGATCCCATTATCGCCGAGGAGAATATCCTCTCCCCCGTTTCCGTGGATGTCGTCACGGTCCGCCCCTCCCAGCACGATGTCGTCATTGCCGCCGGCCCGAATGGTGTCGGCGCCGCCGATGGCGCTGTCGGTAGTTTCAACGCGTTCCACCGTGTTGTGGGTATCCCGAAATACCCGGCCATTATCGCCCAGGATCACGTCTCTCCCGATCCCGCCGGTAATGGTATCACCCCGGGCCCCCCCCAGAATGATGTTGCTGCCGGATCCGCCGGTGATGATATCGACACCGCCGATGTCCGGCTCGGTGGTAAACACATCATTGGAGGCGCTGTTGAGGTTCACCTCACCGTTGTCGCCCAGGATAATGTTGTCGCCCAGAATCGTATCGTTGCCGTACCCGCCGGTGATGAGATCCCCTTTAGCCCCGCCCAGAATGATGTTGCTACCGGTACCGCCGGTGATGTTATCCACTCCGCCGATGTCCGGCTGGGTGGTCAACACGTCATTGAAGACGCTGTTAAGGTTCACCTCGCCGTTGTCGCCCAGGATAATGTTGTCACCGCCCGGCGCGCGAATGGTATCGCTGCCCACCCCGCCCAGGATCACGTTGGTCCCGGCGTTGCTGGTGATGGTATCATCGCCGCCCGTGATGCCTTCTTCATCGCCGGTCACCACCCGGGTCACCACGTTGTCGGCGCCGCGCACCACACGGCCGTTGTCGCCAAGGATCGTATCGTTTCCGATGCCGCCGGTGATCACATCCCCCATGGCCCCGCCGATGATCACGTTGCTGCCGTCGCCGCCGCCGGTAATCGTATCTTCACCACCCACGTCCGGGCTGGTGGTGAATATATCGTTGCTGTTGGCGTTGTTGAGGTTGATCTCGCCGGCATCGCCGAGGATGATGTTGTTGCCGAACTTGGCAGAGATCCTGTCCCCCTCGGCGCCGCCCAGGATCAGATCGTTGCCGCTGAACCCGTCGATCTCGTCGATCCCGCCGGTTGCATCGTCAATGGTCCGGACCTTTAGGACCTGCATACCGCCGTCCCGGGTCACAGTGCCGCCGTCGCCCAGAATCACGTCGTCCCCGGTGCCGCCGGTAATAATGTCGCCGGCCGCACCGCCGATAATGATGTTGCTGCCGTTGCCGCCGCCGGTGATGATATCCACTCCGCCGAGGTCCGGCTGGGTGGTGAACACATCGTTGCTGTCGGTGTTGTTCTGATTGACGTCGCCGTTGTCTCCCAGGATGATGTTGTCGCCCAGTTCTGCGGTGATGATATCCCCTTCTGCACCACCCAGGATGACATCGTTCCCGTCACCGCCGTCGATGGTATCGACTCCGCCGATCTCGCCGCTTTCATCGCCGATGCCGCCGGTTCGAACCCGCTTCACCACACCGTTGCCATCCCGGAAGATGGATCCGCTGTCGCCCAAAATTGTATCATTGCCGATGCCGCCGGTGATCACATCCCCCATGGCCCCGCCGATGAGGATATTGGCGCCATCTCCGCCAACAATAGTGTTCACACCGCCGATCTTCGACTCTGTTGTGAATACGTCATTGGCCGTGCTGTTGAGGTTCACGACCCCGTTGTCGCCCAGGATGATGTTGTTGCCGGCCTGGTTGGTGATTGTGTCGTCACCGCCCGTCTGCCCGTCCGCATCGCCCGTGGCCACCTGCGTGACCACGATCGCACCGTCGCGCAGCTGCCGGCGGACCGTCCCGTTGTCTCCCAGCACCACGTTCTGCTCGTCACCGACATTTCCCTGCTGGTCCGGATCGGCGATGGTGATGGTATCGCCTGCGGCTCCGCCCAGAACGATGTTGCTGAACGTGCCTGCGCCGCTGATCGTGATCGTATCGCCGGCGCCCACCGCCGGGCTCGTACTGGCAATGTCGTAGGAGGCGGAGGACGAGCCGGGATCGATATGGCCCAGGGTGACCTGCCCGCCGTCGCCCAGGATAATGTTATCGCCCAATTCCGCGGAGATGATATCCCCTTCGGCACCACCCAGGATGACATCGTTCCCGTCATCGCCGTCGATGGTATCGACTCCGCCGATTTTGCCGTTCTCATCCCCGATGCCACCGGTTCGAACCCGCTTCACCACACCGTTGCCATCCCGGAAGATGGATCCGCTGTCGCCCAGGATCGTATCATTGCCGATGCCGCCGGTGATCATATCTCCCATGGCCCCGCCGATGATCACGTTGCTACCGTCGCCGCCGCCGGTAATCTCGTCCGCCCCGCCCACGTCCGGACTGGTGGTGAATATATCGTTGCTGTCGGCATTGTTGAGATTGATCTCGCCGGCATCCCCCAGGATGATGTTGTTGCCGAATTCTGCCGAGATCATGTCCCCCTCGGCGCCGCCGAGAATGATGTCGTTGCCTGCCGCGCCGTCGATCGTGTCCACACCTCCGGTGGCGTCGCCCTGGGTCGAGACTTGGGTGGCGACATCATTTTCATTTCGGATGATCCGTCCGCCGTCGCCGAGTATGATCTCGTTCCCCGTGCCGCCGGTGATGATGTCGCCCAGCGCCCCGCCGATGATGATATTGTCGCCATCGCCTCCGGCGATCACATCGACGCCGCCCACGATGTGGGAGCGTGAAAACACATCGTTCGCTTCCCCGCTGCCGTCTTCCCGGACCACCACCCCGTTGTCGCCCAGGATAATATCGGTGCCGATGAGGGACGAGCCAAGGATGCTGCCGCCCCCGGACGCGACGTCGCCTCTTAACAGATCGCCGCCGGCACCGCCCAGAAGAACGTCGTTGTCGAACTCACCAAAGAGCTCGTCGATCCCGCCCTGGTCCTCATCCCGGGTTTCGATGCGTTGAACCACATAGGCCTCGTCGCGAATGATGAGAGCACGGTCACCGAGAAGCACATCATTTCCAGCGCCTCCGAAGATCCCGCCGTCAATGAGGGCGTCATTCAGGTTGCGGTCGCTGTCATCACCAAGCCCGCCAACCAGCACATCGTTCCCCATACCGCCGGTAATCAGATCGGTGCCCTGGTTGCCAAACAGGGTCACCCCTTCCGAGGTGGCCGATGCATCGATGGTGTCGTCTCCCGTCTGACCCTGCACTACGAGGTAGCGGTGGGCATCGATGGTTTCATGATGACTGCCGCCGTTGCCGTTTCCATTGCCGTTCTGGCCGCCGAAGTCCGTCTCGGTGATGGTGACGACATCGTCACCGGCACCGGCGTTCACGCGGGTGACTTCGATGATATTTCCGTCATTTCGGGTGCTCTCGATGGCGATGATGTTGCCGTTGGGGCCAAGGACAGGGCCGAACACCGGTATCTGGATGCCGAATGGGTCTATGACTATGTAGTCGATAATTTCCAGTCCGATGACGGCCGGGTTCTCGCCGGTTCCGGCCGAGATGGTGATGCCGTCCGAGAAGGCGCCGGTTGCAGGATCAAACTGGCTTTCAAAAGTACCGCCCGTAGCCGTGTAGGTGATAAGAGCCGGTGCCAGTCCAGAGATCGACGAATCCGTGATGACGACGTCCGGGTCGGCGTCAGGATCGGCCGAGTCATCCACATTCAGCACATTCACCCCGGACCCCGCATCGATGTTCAGATTGCCCAGGATATCGTCCAAGGAGCCCCCGGCGCTCGACAAGGTGATGACGTCATCCCCACCGCCGGTGTTCAGGTTGGTGACGGCTCCCTGGAGCGTGCTCTCAACCTGGATAACGTCGTTGCCGGCGCCGAGATTGATGTTGACGGAATTCTCATCCAGCCCGGTAAAGATAATCTTTGTGGCGTTCCCTGACTTGTCTTTCAGGTTAAGGCCGGTCAGCGCCTCGACATCGCGCAGGACCCGGACAGGCTCATCCTTGCCGTGGAGGACGGGGTCATTGTCCCCGTGGAGGATAGGGCTTCCGTCTGGATTGGTCAGGGGCAGACCGTTGGGTCCCAGAACAGGCGTGCCCGGCTCATGGAAAAGCTGCTCGCCGGTGATGGGATCAAAGACCAAGCTTCCGGGCTCGTGGAACACGGCCCGTCCATTGGCATCGAGCTTAGTCACCAATTCCACATCAGGCAAGTGGGTGCCGATAAGATCGCTCGAATCGCCAACCGTGCGGATGTTCAGCGTGTCCTCGCCCTCAAGGAACTCGGTGATGCGGTCTTTTTGGGCAAAATTAAGTTCAACGGTCCGGGTCACCACCTGAGGCCTCAAGAAGGTGCCCTGGGGATTGGCTTCGATGGGCAGCACATTTTCCTGTGCCGGATCGACAAATTCAATGACCCACGGCTCCGCTGCTGTTCCCACCCCGGTTACCGTGACATCGCCCACACTCGTAAGCGCATCCAGAGCATCTTCCAGCTCCGACGCAGAGGCATTGAATGCGATGGGGGTCGTCTTCTGTCCGGAGAAGGTCAGGACAAACTCTCCGGATGTACCGTCGTGAAAGATGCGCTGTACTTCGTTTTGAGAAAAAGAACCACCCTGGGTCAGGGTGCTTACTTTGCCTGAAGCGGGTGCCTCCCGGAACAGATTTCTGGGGTTGATCCAGATCTGGCTCTCGTTTGCGTTGCTATCGAATTCGAGCTTCCAGGGAGAGCCGAACGATCCGTTCCCTCCGACGATGAATACACCCCCTCGACTACTAATCGCGGGGAGGGCGTTCAACGCGGCGACCACTTGGTAGGCCGTTGCACTGGCGGGCAGTTCTACCGTGGTCTGTCCACGGAAGTTGAGCGTGAACGTGCCGACCGTGCCGTTGTGGGAGAGGCTTTGCTCCTCGTCATCTTTAAAAATACTCTCACCCCCGTCGTCGGTCGTTCGTGACCGACTGGAAGCTTTGATCAGGCGATTCAGATCAGAGAAGTCCGGCACAATTTCAGGTACGTCCAGTCCTCCCGAGTCTGAAAACTCGATCAGCCACGGCCGGGCAACGGTTCCCTTGCCCGTCACCGTCACGTTGCCCAGATTGGGAAGCTGCTCCAGTGCGGCCTCCACCTCTGCTGCGGTGGCGGTGGCAAAAATCAGGCCGGTGGATAGGCCGCCGTAGGAGAGCGTAAAGCTTCCGGTATCGCCGTCGTGGTAGAGAACCTGCACCTCATTTGTGGGTGTGGCCCCCTGGACCACTGTCTCGGTGGTGATGTTGGCCAGTGATCCGTCCGATTTCCGGAGACTCGTGAACAGCGTTTCTTCCACCAGTTCTTCGATGATCTCGCCGGTTTCAGGATTCACCTCGGAGACATTGACCTTGGCGATGCCGTTTTCCACAAACACCAGATCGGACCCCGTGACGATGGGATCGTCGGGCGTGACCGGTATGGGCACGTCTCGAACGTCTGCGTCACCGTCAATGGTAAGCTTCGCGTCGATGCCGGCCAGGGACTCGTCCTGGTCCCAGACGTCCACGGTATCGTTGCCTTCGCCGCCCAAAATCCGGGTATCCCCGTCAATGGCGGTCACCTTCACATGGTCGTTACCATCTCCCAGTATCAGGGAGGTGTTACCCGTTACCGTGGCCTCGATAGTGAAGTCATCGTCACCGTCGCTTAGAAATATCTCCATATCCTCCAGATTTTTAAGCTCTACCCCGCTGAATGCGACGCCATCCCGGCCGATACCCGTTCCGGTTCCCAGGCCCTGGAGATTCAGGAAGGTCCGGGACTGAAGAATCGGTGACCCACTCTCATCAAAACGGACGCGGCCCTGTTCGTCCGTCTCGAACCCCTGGGCAAAAACCCCCTCGAACACGGGCACCAGGCCGTCTTCCAATACCGGATTACCTGTTTCATCCAACACAGGATCGCCGTTTCCGTCCAGGACCGGCACCTGGCCGGGCACCTGCTTCTCGGCCGCCCCATCCGGTGGTGCCTCATAAATCGGTTTGTCGGAACCCTCGACTTTATAGATCGGTTCATCTGAGACACGGACCAGATTGACGAGCAGCTCGCCATCCGGATCCTTTGGAAGGCCTTCCACCGGATCGACAACGAGAATCTCATTGCCATTGGCATCCACAAACACCTGGAACGTCAATTCTTCCCTATCCGGAACCGTCGTATTCGTCAGGCTCCCGATCCGGTCCGCACCCTGCTCGTTGTGAACGATGACCTGGTCGAAATGGGGGTTGTCCAGACTGTCCACGGTCTCGCTGCCATCGATGATCAGCTTGCCCTTGATTCCCGTCAGATCGAAGACCGGGTCCACCTTGAACGCAAATGGCGGTGGATCCACACCGATGGGGGGCGAGGCAATGGTCTCAAAGGTGGTGGTAATGACGGTTTTCTCTTCGATAAACGGTTTAGGATCGACGGATACGACCGCCGATACCGGAAGTTCAACCGTTTTGGTTCTGAAGCTCGTGAACAGACCGAAAAAGCTCGAGCCGACAAACTCCTGGATGGTGACTTTCTCGGTGATGACATCGATCACGGTCACCGTGCCGCCGAGACGCGCACCGAGTGCCGTGAGATCCCCCAGTTCCCCCGCGGAGACAACCGTGGTAAACGGTTCGGGATCCACCTCAATTTCGATGATCTCCTCAGTGACGTTCTCGACGGTGATTCCCGGGCCCTGAATGATTTCCGGCGGCGGGTCGATGATGGCGACAGGATGATCACCGCCCAGGTGAATCGTATAGTTGCCCGAACCGCCCCGTACAACCGTTTCGATGGCGTCGTTGGTGGAGAGAATATAAATTTCATCATCCCCGCCGCCGGTGTTGAGCTCGATGCGTTCCACGTCTGGCTCAAACACCACCTGGCGGCCGGCACCCATCACGAAATTCTCGGTCATGGCAAACACATCGCCGATGGGTGTGCCGTTGATCACGATCGTGTCAAACCCATCCCCACCGCTGATCTATACCGGTGCGTTCTGAAGATAGGAGTACCGGTCCGAGCCGTCGCCCCCGGAAATGACGGTCAGGTTGAGAATTTCGCTTTCCGCGTCATCTGACGTATTCTTGAGGACCAGGAAGGTGTTGATAAAAAAACGTGTCGTCCCCGGCATCGCCGTTCAGAAAAAGATTGGAAGAGTTGTGGTTGACCTCGAAGAAATCGTCCCCGGCACCCCCGTTCACTGTCAACGGTGTCGAATTTCCGCTTGTCATATTGGCGGTGTCGGCAACGGGCACGCCGTCTGGAAACTCGGGCGTCCGGTTTCCCTGATCGAGAATGGTAGGCACGATGCCGATCACGATGGCATCGTCCCCGCGGCCCAGGTTGATTTCGGTGATAACGGCCGTGTCATCGACCAGCAAGGAATCGTCTCCGCCAAGGCTGTTGATGGTCAACCCATCTTGTTGACGGTAGTTCACCTGTTCCCGCCCCTCTGAAATACGCCCAACGAACACCACACCTGCCGCTTCATCCGTGTTCTTACCGGCGCTATCCAGAACGATCCGATCCGCACCCTGGGTGGTGTTCACGATCAACTGATTGTCGGCCCCCGCGCTGGAATTGTCCGTGTCCCGGACCTCGATGAGCAGCCCGGTCTCGTATCACAGATTGAGCGTCGTGGTATCATCATCCAGGCCGCCGTCCAGGGTCAGGAAGGCGTCTGCACCCGCGGTACCTCCGTCCTCGTCAAATACCGTGAATGTATCGCTGCCCTCATTTCCTTGAACGTTGAGGACCCCGTCGACCGCTTCGATAGTCATATCGTCGCGGCCTTTCCCCCCGCGGACGTTGGTGACACCGGCGATGGTGCCGCCCACCGTCAATGTGTCGCTCCCCGTGCCCAGGGTCAGATTGATTTCTTCAAAATATTCGTAAAAAACGCGCCCCAGCATGCCGAAGCCACTCACGGTATCACGGGTCAACGTGCCGACCCGGCCAACAGCGTCTCCCGCGTCCGTGATATTCAGGACATCCGAAAACTTCAATCCCTCTGTATCGGCATATAGGGAAAGTTCGCCCAGAATCCCGTGGAGATTGTCATCATCGTTGCCCACGTTAACGATGTCCCGGCCGCCGCCGGTGAGCACGGAGGTTTCTCCGGAGATCGCTCCAATGGTAATCGTATCGTCACCGAAATTGGAGGACAGATTGGTGACCGTATTCACGTGGGTATCCAGGATAAAAAAACTGTCGCTCCCTTGCCCGAGGAATATGTTCAGCAATGCCACCGTTCCGTAATCGATACGTCCCGGACCCATACCCAGACCCACAATCGATTGATCGGTCAGGCTGCCCGCCTCATCATCCAGGTCGAACAGGTCCAATACGTTGAGAACATCTTCGGCACCGGCGTCGTTGACCGTCAAAACCGCGTTGATGTCGTCGAGGAGTAGCTCGTCATTCCCCACGTCGATAACATCGACACCGATCCCCCCGTTGATTTCGGTGTTGCCCGAAATGGCTTTGACTCGGATCGCGTCATCACCCGCTCCGGTATTGACGGTAAACTCAGCCATTGGAGTGCTCTCGATGGTGATGGTGTCCTGTTCGCCCAGGGTATTGATAGTTACAAATTCCTGCCCACGGAAATAGACCCGGTCCAGATCCACACCGGTGCCAAAAGACACCTGCCCGGCCGAGCTGTCCGCCGGATCCAGATCGCTTTCCAGGACCACCGTATCCGGTGCATCGGTTCCATTGAGGATCAGTTCATCCTGGGTGTCCCCAGTCAGATTCCCGCTGTCCTGGACATTCACCAGAAGATCGGTATTTCGACCCAGATTCAGAATCGTGGTGTCCCCATTGCCGCCCCCGTCCAGGGTCAGCACCGCACCCCGGTCCACCCCGTCTCCAAACCCGTCAAACACGGTGAGGGTATCGCTGCCGCGGCCGGTTTCGATAAACGTGTCGGCTGAAAAATTCTCGATTTTGACCTGATCGCTGCCAAAGCCTGTGGCGACATTCAGAAGGGCCAGAAACTGGGTCCGCTCGATGGTGACCGCGTCGCCCGCCGCAGAACTCAGTGTTTCGTTGATTCCGAGGTCCGCCTGCTCGATCCCACCGAACCAGATCCCGTAGGGATTCAGTCCCACCACGCTGTCATAGGTCACCGAGTATTCGGTGCCGGCCTTGCGTCCGATGACGTAGTCGGCGCCGACGGTCACGGTCTCGACAGTGGTTTTTTGCACCGCGATCTCTTCGGGCAGGAAGAACCCGGCGTCATCCTGGATGGCTTGGATATCGAGACGGTGGGCGATGCCGCCCTTATCGATCTGGAGTCCGTTGCGGATGGGTGCCGTCACGTCGTTGCGGAGCGTCTGGGTGAAGGCGGTCTGGATCAAATCCTGGACATTGGTCTCGGTGAAGGTTTTGAATTTAAAAGCGTTTTTCTGGGCGGCATCCAGAAATTGTTCATAGTGGAGTTGCTCCACATAGTTACTCCAGTTATCCGCCGTCAGGTATACACCCCCTTCGAGTGCATCCTTGCCACCGACGAGCGCGTTCACGTTCGGATCCGTGTCGTTCAGGCGGCGGATCGCCACGCTTTCCAGGGCCGGGTTGCCGGAGCTGTCGGCACCGAAGTAGGCATAGGTGTAATAGGATTGATCCAGATTGTCCCGATCTGGCACATAGGCCTTTTCCAGCTCGATGGTATTGCCGGCCAGGGGCGTACCGGTACCCCCCACATGATAGGTCTGTCCGTCGATGGTGTACCGGATCTCCTGGAGTCTTCGAGAGCTCCGGGCATTGTTCAGGTCATTGTCGGTCAGCTCTTTCACATCTTCTTCGGCCCGTGGATCGAGCCGTGTGCCGAACCGGCCCGAGCTGCTGTTGAAAGCGACTGCGTCGTCGTATGTCGCCGGATTCCAGATCTCCTGGGTGTAGCGATAGACCGCGGTCCGGTCGGTAATGTCGGGGCTGTTCTGCTGGTAGATCTTCAGAGCCGTGTCCCCGGTCCAGATGAAGCCGTCGCCGCGAAGATCTGTGTTGACACTGATCAACGTCAGAAAGTTGCGCAGGCCACTAAGAGCTGTTTTTACGTCCTTTGCGGCGGCGCTGACCGGAGCCTCACCGCTCGCGATCATCTCCGCCAGGACGGTATCGTTGAGCAGTCCGTCCAAGGCATCCAGGGAAAAATCGGCCGTGCTGCTCACCCCGTCTCCCAGGATTTGCTGGCCGCGGAAAACAAAAGCTTCGAGCCGGATGTTGTATTCGACCTGCTCCGAATCCAAGAGCCCTGCTCCGGAAAGCTCAAAAACTTCGGCCGCCAGGGTGTCCACAGGCTCCCGGAGGGTGAAGGTGCGGACCGTTTCTTCAATGGACACCGCCACATCCGTGGCGGCGATCTCGTTTCCGGCAAGCCGGTCCAGCACGCCGATGTCGGTTTCCTTGTTGGCCCGGACCAGGGCCGCCTGGACGTCATCCTGGGTCACCCCGGCAGGAAGGGCTGCGAGAGCACCCGTGTCAAAATCAAAGTCGGCCAGGGACAGGACCTGATTGGTAACGGTGACATTGGCGCCGGCCCCATCCCGGGCATTGATTTCAATAATGTCGTTTCCAGCACCGCCCGCCAGCCGGACCACGCCGGCAATACGGTCAATGTCGTAATTGGCCGGCAGGATCTTTTCCACCGTCCGCTCCGGTAGGTTGTCGAAGCGATACGAGGCGGCTCCGGCCTCCTGTTTCGCTTTAAAGTTCTGCTCCACATTGATGTCCACGTTCTGGGGTGTCTGAACGTCGTAAAACAGGGAGGTCAGGTCCCAGAACAGCTCGGCGCCCCGTCCGGTGGTGTAATTGCCTGGGATCCAGACCTGCTTTTCTCCGGGTATGTGGCGCAGGTTGCCCCCGCCGCTTCGCACCTGGGCCGAGTAGAGATCCCCCTTGTACAGGTCCGGTTCGTATCCCCAGTTATCGATCCGCGGGCTGTAGCGACCGGTTCCCCGCCGCACTTGGTCCGATTGGATATGATCGCCCCAGATGGTGTAACCCACCACCGGGCGCATATAATGCCAGTAAAAAACAGAATCGAGCGAGTTAGGCCCGGCTTTCAACCGGCTGTCGGGAACGATTCCCACCAGCGTGTCGAAAGCAATCATGTCGGGCAGGATGGGTCGCGGACCACCGGCGGAGAACCGGACTTCAAAGTCGCCGTCATGGTAGTTCTGGCCCCACTCCTGGTAGAACTGATTCTGGGAGGGGCTGCTGGCGCTCAGCAGCGCCTGCTCCAGCCGATCGACCTTGCCGATATAGGCGTTCCGTTCGTACCAGGCGGAAAGAAGTTGCCCAAACGTGCTGTAGTTCTTGTAACTTCCGATGTTTAACGTGGTGCCGTAAATCGGGGTCCGCACGGCGAATTCAACGCCCTGGGCGTAGAGTTTGAGGGCCAGGGCGAGGTTGGTTTCCAGTAGTCGCCAGTGAATCGGATCGATCGTCACCGACGAGACGCCATTGAACCACTTGTTGTAAAACTCGCGGAACGCCTCGATTCTCTTTTGATCATCCATCTCCCGCCGCTCGAACATCACGTCGTTGTATTGGCGCGCCTCGTACTGGAACACATCCCGCAGGATCTGCTGCTCCACCGTGTAGACGGCGCTGGCGGCCGGATAGGTGACCTGGAATGTCTCCTCACCGCCCCCCACGATCAGCCGGTCGTTGCCGGATCCAAGATTGACCAGCAGGCTCAGGTTTTCCGTAAGCCCGTATAGATAGACGGTGTCGTCTCCGGCACCGGTGACCAGGGCCAGGCGCTCGATACCTGCAATATTCTCCAGCTTCAGTCCGGCGCCGTAAAGAAATTGTTGGCCCTCGTTATCGGCAAAGATGTAAAACTCATCGTCCAGGGTCGTGCCCGCCACCACCACCGTGTCGAACCCGCTTCCTCCGAAGATCTCCACCCGGTTGTTCTCCACGTAATCGATCAGGACATCGGTGTCGGTATCATCGACATTGTTCTGCTCGTCACCGGCTCCGGCAAGGATTTGACCGCCGTCGATCTCTTCCACACCACCGGACTTTTCCTGGAGCTGCGCCTTTAAGAAGAATGTATCGTCGCCGGACTCGCCGAAGAGCTGGAGTTCGCCCACGTTGTGGTTCACCTCGAAATAATCGTCTCCACTGCCCCCAAAGAAAAATCCGTTAAAGCTCACACCGGCCGTCAATCCGTCCGTGCCGTCCACCACCTCGACCTGTCGACCGTCGATCTCGACAACCTTGGTTTTCAGAACCCGGCCAATGAGAAAATTATCGTTCCCCTGGTCCCCATAGACAAAGACCGCTGCCATGCTGTCGTCGGAGATAAAGGTGTCGCTGCCGGCCCCGCCGCTGACCGTCACATTTTCAGCCGTAAAATCGTAGTAGACCCGCTGAAAGTTCGCCGGATCGCTCAAAGAGAGGGAGGGACGGGTGGTGGCCGCGGCATCGGCAATGTCCAGGGGGTCACTGACAAGATCTTTTTTATTCACTTCCAGACGGAAAAAATTGCCGCTGCCGTCCTGGTCGCCATCCAGAATTTTCACCTGCCAGGGATCCCGGCTGGTGCCCTCGCCGGTAACCGTCACATTGCCGAGGGAAGATAAAGCCTCCAGGGCCAGTTCGATATCGACAGCTGTGGAGGTTTCGGACAGGTCCGCCTCGGTCGTTTTTCCATTGTAGGTTAACTCGAAGGTTCCGGTCCGATTTGCCAACAGGTTGAAGATCTGGGTTTCGTTGGCCGGTCGCTCGAACAGTGCGTCCAGATCAGGTTTTCCTGCCAGGAGGGTTGCTGTCAGGTCGGCGGGGATGCGGGATACGGTGGCCCTGGCGACCCGGGCTTCGGCGATACTCTCATCGCTGCTGGTGATCCGGAAAAACGTGTTCTCGGGATTGGTATCCGCGTCGAGGATCTCGAACAGCCAAGGATCGGCGGCCGTTCCGCTGCCGGAAACCGTGACGTCCCGGATGCCTGACAAGGCCTCCAGCTTGGCTTCCACCTCGCCGTGTCCGTCGCTGTCAAGAATGTCAACGGTGGGCTTATCCTGGTAGAGAAGTTGAAATGACCCGCTTTTTTGGCGCACCACCTGTTGCCGGGACGTGTCGGCATCCAGGTGCAAGGTATCGGCCGAGTCTCCGCCCCGGATCTCCACCGTGTCGCTGTCGATACTTCCGGTGCCGCTGTCATTGACGAATACCGACGATTGGCCGCTGATCGTCCCGCTCAGGGTCAGCACATAGGTATCGCTCCCCTCGGTGCCGTCCAGATGTGCCTGCTGGGTAAAATCGGTCACCGCAAAGCGGTTGTCGTGGGCGCCTCCAAAGAGCGAAAAGCGCTCGAACAGGATCACATCCTCCCGTTCGTCCACCGACACCGTAAGGGTCGGGTCTACGGTGGAGGGCGTTTCTCCAGTGATAGCCAGCTCCACATCGGAAAGGCTGAAATTCAGGTCCCGGGCTTCGATCAGGGTGTCCACCGTATCCGGGAGGTCCGTAAAAGAATCCACAAAGGTATCCACGCCCTCGTTGCCGGTAACGATATCATGGCCTTCTCCCGGATCGAGGGTGTCGGCGAAGGGGGTGCCGATAATCCGGTCCGCGCCCATGCCGCCTATCAGGGTCAGGTTATCCACCGCACGGGCGGAGATGACCTGGTTTCCGGCAAGCTCTGTGGAGTTGGGCACAAGCCCGGCCCGGATCCGGTCGGCGCCGGACCTGGCATCGATGGTTATCTCATCATGGAGCACGGACGCGTCCGGATCGTCCAGGTCCAACCCGCGGATGGTGATGACCACCGCGTTGGATCCATCGGGTTGCCCCAGGGCATCCAGCCGCTGATGGGTCACCTGGACCGTATCGGTCTGGATTTCCTCCAGACCGGGGCCCGTTGTGAGCACTTCGTGGCCGATCCGGAAATCATCGCGTTCCCAGGAGCCGAAGATCGAGACCGTATCCACGCGACGATCGTTTTCGAAGGTCGGATCTTCGAAAAAGTCGGTTTGGTCGGTCTCTTCAAGGAGGCCATCCCCGTCCAGATCCGCGTAGATCGGCTTTTCCAGAAGTCGGGGAACCTCCCGCTCCACTGTTTGATAGGCGCTGATGTACAGCTCGGTGCTCCCAACCGCCGAGTCTGTACCGAACACCGCATATTGGCCGGTATCGCCGGTTTCAATGGACCAGATATTGTCATCGGCCAGCCGTTCAATGATCTGGAAGCTTGCGCTGGCATTGCCGGCGAGAGCCGTCAGGCCGTCCAGGCCGTAAGTTACTGTGATGGGCTGGGTGTCGTCGTAGCCGAAGAAATTGACTTCCCACGGGTCGTTGATCCCACCGGAGCCGGTCACTACGATGTCGGTGCCGGTTTCCAGCGCCTCCAGTGCCGCGGTAAACCCATTGGCGTCAATGGCACTGGAAAGGTCGATATCCACGTTCTTGCCGGAAAATTCGAACTTCGCTCCGGAAAGATCCAGAGGAAGCCGGAGAAATCCGGTGGTCTGCTGGGCGGCACGGACCTGGGCCAGACCGCTGTCGGCACTCACCGCCAAAGTCTGGGTGGCTACCGCAAAGCGAACCTGGTAGGCGTCGATCCCCGGGTCGTAGTTGACCGTCACTGCCTCCAGTCCAGCGATCTCTCGCAACCGCGCCTGTAACTTCCCGGACTGGTCGCCGGTCTCATCCGGTTCTGACACGATGTCTTCGGCCCTCAAGGCAATCTCATGATCCAGATAGCGGATGACAGTATCGGAGGAGATGGCGGATTTATCAATCCACTGCTGCTGAAGGTTGGCCTCTTCCGTGCGGGCCTCCTGAAAACCGGTGCCCGGGTTGAATGAAATTCTCTCCTCGGCGGCCGGGAACCGGGCCACAAATTCGTCATTGACCCCATCGTAATTGATGGTCACGTAGGCCAGGTCCGGGATGGTCCGTAGCCGTTCTTGGAGTTGGGTGGCCTGGTCTGCAGGATCTGTCTTGATGTCGTCGGCAGCCAAGGTGATTTCGGTGATGCCGTAGTTGATGATGGTGCCTTCGGCTATCGCCGCCTTCGGGATAAACTGCTCGTTCAGATTGTCGCTGATCACAACATCCAGTTGGCGGGTCATCTGCTGAGCACTTACCTCCCGCTCAAGCACATGGGGGACGCCGGCCGAATCGATGTCCGCATCGACAAACGCAACATGCCACGGGCTGTCCGTCGAACCTTCGCCGCCCACATGGACGTCCCGAATCGACGGAAGAGATTCGAGGGCTTCTGCGACCTCGGCCGCGGACGTTTCGTCGGTGATCTCCGCCCCCTGGCCGTTATAGATGAGACGGGCATGATCCTGCCAGGTTTCCAGAAAGACCGCCTGATCAGCCGCGGCCGACGTGCGACCGCTTTCGAGGGCGAGAAGGAAGAAGTCGCCGTTAACATCAAACTCGGCCTCGACAAACTCGATCTGCCAGGGGTCAATGTCCGTGCCGCTGCCGGTGACCGTAACGTTGGTGATGTTCGGCAACTCCTCCAGACGTTCTTCCAAAACCTGCGCTGAGGTGTCGTTCTCCAGGGTGATGCTTTCATCCCCGTACCAAAGGGGACCGTTTTCAAAAAAGGCCAGAGACAAAAGCTGTACCCGGTTACCGGTGATCACCTGGGCGCTGTCTGTGGCAGATACCAAGGCCGGCGTGCCGTCGGGATTGAACAGGTATTCGGCCTCGGGATCGGTCAGCCGATAAAAACGCTGGAATACCCGGGTGTCGTCCCGCCGGGACAGGCTGCCGGAAAATGCCTGCACATCATATTGGACCGCTACGTGTCGGAAGGTGCCGGATGCATTGGTGGTGGCAGCCAGAAATGTCACTTCCCACGGATCGGTCTGGGTGCCGCTGCCGGTCACCGTCACGTCGGTCACCGCCGATAGTGACTCGAGAATCCCTTCGATCTCGGATCCGCTCATGCCGGTCCGGATTTCCACGCTGTTGGCCAAGGTCCGTCCGCTCTGGGGAAGGGCATCGTCAAATCCGTAGAACAAGTTTACCCGATCCAGCCCTTCGTCCAACCAGAGGCGCTGAACGCTGTTGGAAGAGGCCCCGCCCTGAATCTCGGCGCTGAAAACCACCTCCTGGAGCACCGGCGTTCCGTCTTCGCGGAACAGATAGCTGCCGTCTTCGTCCAGATCGTAACGGTAGAAGTAATCGGCCTGGCGCACGGCCGGATCGCCGGCAAAGGCCTCAAATTCAGCCGAATAGACCTGGTAGTTGCCGTCGGCGTCCCGGTCGGCCTGCCACATCTTTGCTTTGCTGGATCCGAGCTGAAGATCCACGGTCTGAATAGTAGTATCGAGCAGGTCGTCAACGGTAATGCCGTCGCCTTCCTGCCCGGCATCGAGGCTCAGGTTTTCGATGAGATCCAGAGACAGGGTGTCGCCGTTGACCGTCAGGGCAGCCTTCGTATCCCCAGGATCGGCATTGGTTTTGGCCAGGCGGATGGTATCGGCGTTCACCTGGACCACGTCATCGACGGTCGGTTCCACCGTTACATCCAGGATATCCTCGTCCCCGGCGCCCCCGGAAATGGCAAGGGTGCCGCCGCTTAATGGGGCGTAGTTCCAGAAAATGGTATCGTTGTCCCCGCCGCCGAAGATCTGTGCGGCCCCGGTGCCGGCATCGATAAAGTCTTCACCGCCGTCGCCGTAAATGGTGTTGACCCCCTCGCCGCCGATGATCTTGTCCCAGCCATGGCCGCCGAAGATGGTGTCGTCACCTGCACCGCCTTCAATGATATCGCCGTGAAAGGATCGGACGATATGGTTCCCCTCGGTCAATGGGATCGTGTTTCCGGCCGCGTCCATGGGGCGGCCAAACTCGTCGTATCGGTCAAATGGGGTTCCATCGGCCCGGTAGATGGGGGACACATCGGTTTTCCGTCGGCATTCACATACAGGGCCAGGTCCTGCAGTGCTTCCGGCGTGCCTTGGAATTCATCGCCACCCTCGATGAGATCGGCGGCGCCGTATCCGGCGATCACGTCAAAACCGCGATCGCCGACCAAGTGATCGATCCCCTCGCCACCGAAGATCACGTCATCCTGACTGCCGCCGTGGAGAAGCAGTCCGGCATAAGTGCTGTTCTGGCCGGTGAGTTTGATATGGTCGTCGCCCCCTTGTCCGAATACCTCATAGGGCTCTCCGGTGTCCGCCACGCCCAGCATGGTGCTATCCACGGAAATGGTGTCTCCCCCGCCGCCGCCTTCGATACCCAGCGACAGCAGGGTTCCCGAATGCTCTTTATCGCCCACAAGCTGGAGGACATCGGCCCCATCGCGCAGGTCACCCACAATATGGTTCACACGGCCGTTGAGACGATTGAGAATGTATCGATCGTTCATGCTCGTCCCCTGAATCGCCAGGGTGTCGACCGCATCGGCGGAGAATATTTCCGCCCGCTGTCCGGTGGAAACGAGAATCGCTTCGGCGCTGCCGGCCAGGGCATCGATCTGATCCTGCAGCTTGTCCACATCCGACGAGTTGTAAAATTCAGGATCCAGCGCCCCCCGCTCCGCCAGTTTTTGGATGGTCAGGGTATCGTCCACTTCCAGCACATCCACCGTGTAGTTGTGGGCGCCGTCCGAATTGGCACCGGCATATCGCAGGGTGAGGGTGTTCCCGGAGAGCACAGCGATGTCCTCGGGGGCCTGGAGGGTGCATTCCCAGTCAAACCGGGCAATCACTTCATCCACGAACCGCTCGCTGGCTTCAAAAAGGGTGATTTCGGAAAAACCCAGATCGAGGCCCACCCACAGGAAGGCCTCCAGAAACGCGGAGAGCTCGCCGTGGACGTCGAACAGGCACTGGGGGCCGAGTGCCAGCCGCTCCAACAGCTCGCCGCCATACATTTTGCCGTCTCCCACCGGCAGTCCGTTGAGAAACTGGGACGACTTGTCGTTGAGGTCAAAACCGATGTCGGCCTCGATGCCGCCCCGGACGCCGGCCTCCACCAGCCCGCCCACCCCGAGGCTGACGCTGGCGCCTACCTGGGCGAGCAGACCCACTTCATCTTCATCACCGGGCGTGTTTTCCTGGCCGTGATCATCCAGGAAAAAGCCGTTGAAGATCAGATCGGCTTCGGCAAGATCAAAATCGGTCTCCTGCCACTGGCGAAGACCCCGGGTGTCGAAACCGAAATCAAAATTGGTAAACGCCCCGATGGTTCCGAAAAATCCGGCATTGAGACCCGGAAACACGGGGAAGGATTTTCTATAGGTAAACTCAAGATCGAGATCCGGCAGGTCATAGAGGAAGAGTGTGGGGTCCCCCCGTCCGAGCAAAAAGTCGAGGACCGTTGTCGGCTCTTCCAGAATCGGCAGGCTAAAGCGCTTTGCCGGCGGTGACGCATCCTGCCCCGAGCGGCCCTTTTTCTTCTTTTTGGTGGCCTTGCCGTCGAGCCCTTTCTGGTCGGGTCCCTTGGTAGTCTTTTCCAGGTTGCTCTTCTGGGTGTCCGACATTCCGGCGGTGCGCTTCTCCTTCTCAGCGGGGGCTTGCTGGACGTCTTCGGCCGAGGTGGTGGCTTTGGGGTCTTTCACCGAGCTTTCGGTCAGGTTGAACGCGCCGAAATTGATCTGACCGCCGTCCGCGAGATCCTTCGACTGCTCGAGGAAGTCAATCGTGCTGTCGATGACACCCAGCACCTTTTTGGCGGTATCCACGGTTTGGGCCGGAAGCCGCAGATAGGCGATATCGATGAACTGGATCTTGGTGATCCCCAGGTCGATGTCGGTGGTCAACAGGTCCACCACCGGCTTCATGGGCGTTACCACATCGTAGATGACGTCAAAGGTATCGCCAAGGAAACTGTCAAAAATGCTGCCCACGTCTAGGGTGACATCTTCCAGCACAACTTGGGGCGAGCCGGTATCAAAAGTTGCTCCGCTATCACTGGAAAATTCCACATCCCCGAGCAACTGATCGAACCGGATGGTGGTACTGACCGACGGCAGGTACTCCCCGGCAGTGGTTTCGACCACGGCCTCCAGATCTGCCTCGGCAAAGGCATTCGCGCTCAACTCCAGATTTAGAGTTTCTCCCGGAAGCCATGCGCCATCACCACTACCGTCGGTAATGTCGAGCGCCAGACCCCCATGAATCCCGCTACCGCCGTTTTCGTTCACGTCCTTGAATGCCATCTTCAGAAAGCCAAGGGTGCCTTCGGCAGTAGATCCGGGGGCCAGGGCAAGATCGATGTCCAGGGCCAGCTCTTCTCCGTCCAAATTGATCCCGCTGGTATCCAGAAACACTCCCAGATCCGTCGGCTCCCCTTCCGGGGCCAGATTGCCGATGCCGAGACCAAAGCCCATGACGTAATCGATCTGCCCGAGCAGGGCGGCATCCACATCCAGGTTCAAACCGGGCATGCCGGCCGAGAAATCAATGGGCAGCTCACCGTCCACCAGGGCACCGGCAAACTTGATATTGAAGGTCACCAGACCCTCCGGAGAAAGTACCACCTCGATGTCTTCTGGTGCTTCGGGCAGTCGGGTCAGTAATTTTCCGTTGTCGTCAAATTGTTCCTTGCCGGATGCGTCCAGGTCCGCCACAACAAAGGAAAACAGCGGGCTGTTCAGACCGCTGAGACCGGCGAACAGCTCTTCACGCACCTTTTGCAGGATTGCGTCGAAGACCCCTTCATCGTTGGCCGCCCGCTCTTGCAACCACTTGCCCAGGCGGTCGTCTATATAGGTGTCGCCGGACTTAGTTCCCAGTACACCGTTACGGGCACTGAAGAGGCTCTCGGCCAGATCATCGAATGGCTTTCCCCCCACCAGCGGGAGCTCGATGGCGTCAATGCCCTCGGCCACTGCATCGAGCCCGCTGAAAGTCCCTTCCAGGCCAAGCAATAGGGCCCCGGGGTCGTCGAGAAGCGCAAAGAGATCGAAGCTCTTGGCCAGGTCGGGCACGGCCACCACAACATCGTCGAGCCCCGAAGGGGTAAAATCGGCTTCCAGGTGCAGCGTGTTGTCGGAGAAACCGTCTGCATTGAGATCCTCGACGGTCCCACCCAACGGAAAATCGGGCGTCGGAAAAAACAACGGCAGGTCGACGGTAACATCGCCATCAACCTCCAGCGTAAACGGCTCAAGGGTCGACAGCTCGCTGATCAGATATCGATTATCGCCGCCCTCTTCTTTGAATGTGGCAAAGTCGATGTGCGCGGAGAGATCGACGCTCGCGTCCTCGGCGAACAGCTTCACATCAATGGGACCGATACCCGGCACATCGGCAGCGATGCCCGCGTCAAACTGGAGTGGCTCGGTATTTTGAAGCTCGAGGTCGAGGATCAACGAGCTCTGATCGTCTAAATAGAGCAATGGATCTGTGACATCCCGAAGGTCAAAGAGGAATCCCACGTCCATGTCGATGAAGGAATCCAGAAAAAGGGCACCTGATGCGGCGGCGTCCACCGTCACCGGGCCGCCTCCGCCGATGAGGTCCTTGACGAAGCCCGGCACGCCGGGCAGGTCGGCGAGCTGCTGGAGATCCAGATCGAAGGCCACCTCACCCGCGACCGCCTTGGTGAAATTGAGGTCGAGGGAGAGCTGGGACTGCTCGTAGGCCAGCCCCACGATCTTCTCCGCATCGAACTGGGCCAGCACATCCCGATCCGCAAGCCGCCCCGCCAGCACCACCGGATCGGCCATTGTCGTCGCGATCTGATCATCCGTTGAGCTGCCGTCAAGTCCGAGAGCCGCCAGGCGAGCGTCGGCGGCTATGGGGTCAAGCCCGCTATCGGCCAGTAGGTCGCGATCCCCGCGCGCCTCCTCCACCGCTGGCTCGTCCGCAATAGTCGCAGCAAGCGCCGGGTCGTCGGACAGGCCGTCCAGCCCCAACGGCGTCAGGCGTTTTGCCGCGGCTTGAACGTCCGTCTCCGCCTCCGCCGCGAGGTCGCGATCCAATGTTACCGCCGCGATCGCTGCGGCATTATCGAAGGCGGCATCGATCTGCTCATCGGTTGGAAGCGTGAGGGGGTCGGTGGTAAGGCTAACGGTCAGGCCGTTGGCAACTAAGAAATTCTTGGCCACTTCGAACTCGAACCCCGAGGCCTCATCATCCGGAGGGGGCGGCCCGGCGGCCAGAAGGTCACGGAAGCCTCTCGCGGCGGAGACATTCTCTGAGTTGTCGAGGGTGGCCGCAATCTCGGCATCGGAGGATGCGCCATCGAGCCCCAGGACAGCGAGTCTCCCGAAGGCGGCGATGAAGGCATCGCTGGCCGCGACCGCGTCGCGGTCTAACTTGAGGGCCTCGACGTCATCCCCGGGGCCCGCAGCATCCGCGATGTCGGTGTCCGTGGAATTTCCGTCCAGCCCTAGGGTGGCCAGTCGATGTCGGGCCGCGGTCGCACCAACCAGGTCGCGGTCAGCCTGCAGTTCGGCCAGCGCGATCGGGTCGGCCAAAGCGAGTAGGATGTCCGCGTTGGTCGCGCTCCCGGCCAGACCCAAAGCCGCCAGCCGATCACTCGCAGCCATGATGTCCCGGTCGGCCTTCACTATGGGGAAGCGTCCGCCATCCGAAGTGGTGGTGACACTGAGCGTCGCCGGATTTCCGTCGACGTCGAACAACAGGCTCACGTCCTGGATCAACTCAGGGAGGTCCTCACCACGGGGCCGGAGGAAGGTGACGCGCCAGGGATCCATGTCCGTCCCGGTGCCCTCCACGTGGACGTCGCCGATGTTGGGAAGGGCCTCCAGCTCCGCCTCGATATCCGCCGCGAGGGCGTCCCAGCCGATGAGCCCTGTCGGCTCGCCGTCCAGCTCGAGCGAGAAATCCCCCGCGACGCCGTTGTGCCAAATGGTTTGGACTTCCAGGTCGGCCAAGGCGGCGGCGACTTCAGCGTCACTGGATGCGCCATTCAGCTCGAAGGAGAGCGCGGTCAGGCGATTGTAGGCGCCGTCCACGTCGGCGCGTTCGCCGAGGTTCGCGCCCAGGTCGAGGGCCGTGTTCAGCTCAAAGTTCAAGTCACGCTCGAAATCCTGGAGGGCCGCACCGTCGCGCAGGGTGAGGCGGACGGCGTCGATGGCATTCTTGATCCCATCTATTGCATTGACGCCCCCCGATCCCACCAGATCGACGAGACTCTCATTGATGATGGGGAGCTTGTCGAAGGCCGGGCTGTTCGGGCCGGCCCACTGATCCAGCAGATCGACCAGCCCATCCAGGACCTGGTCTAAAGACACCCCCTGGAGCTCACCGAGGGCATCCTGCCCCTCCGTGACCAGGTTGTCCTTGATGCTGCTGAAGAACGCCGAGATGGATGCCCCTGAAGGGATAGCCGAAGGATCTGTGGCGCTGTTGAATGATGCCGAGATGATGAGCGGGTCGCTCTGGAGTCCGGCCAGTGCACCCTGAAGAACCACCGGCAGGTTGATCTCGTAGCTACTCTGCCCACCGAGCGAAGGATCGTCGATGAGGTCGCCGTCAGGATCTCCATCGAGATCGGCAAAGGTCAGCCGCCCAGAGGAGCCGAGGGAAAGACTGGCGTCGAAGTTGACCGTTCCGTCCTCGATACCCACGCCCACCGGTCCAAGCTTCAGGGACAGATCGAACGGCCGAGTGTGGTCGAGTGAAAGGCCTGCCGTCAGGCCCGGATCTTCAACATAGAAGGTGCCGTCGTCCTCGAGCCCGAACACGAACTCAAAGTCCACACTGCCGACAAGCGTGAGCGGCTCGGACTGTTTGACTCCCAGTGGCACCTCAAGGCCGAAGAGCGAGATGTCGTCCAGATTCAGACTGAGGTCCTGGCTGAAGCCGGTCAGGGACAGCGTCGCGGCAAACTCCCGCGGGTTGGTGGATAGCGTCTGGTTAAGGATCGGCCGGCCGAGGTCGTCGGTCACAGCGAGGAGGTCATCGGTGGTGATCTCGGTCTTGGCAGGATCATCGAAGATCGGGAGAATGCGATCACGGATCTCAGTCGTAATGGCATCGGTGACCTTTGCCCCCGTGGCATCCCATACACTCCCCAGCGCTGCATCGACGAAGGGCAGATCGACGCCGAGCAGGTTCTCAGTCAGATTGTCGCCGAAGTTTGCCGCCCAATCCGCAAACTTGTCGAGACCCTGGCGGAGGCGGTCCTCGTCAGAGGTTGCGACCATGGTGCCGATCACCGGCGCGCCCGTCGGCGACTCGTCCGGCACTGCCTTTCGGATACCGTCGTCGAGCGTTTTGCTCATGAGTTCTGACGGGTCGCTCAAGTCCGCGAGTCCGCCGAGGTGCCCCAGCTCGTGAAGGGCCACCGTCAGGAGATCATAGTGTCCTTCGGCAAAGGTGTCGCCCAGGGCGACCAGCGTGCCATCGGCAGCCGTGATGAACTCGGCATCGTCGCTCGGCGTTGGGTCGACGAACCAGCCGGCGCCGGCCGCGTTGGTGTCGAAGATGATCGTGCCTTCTCCGGCATGGGCGAGAATGCGGCCCGGCAGGTCCTCGATCGCGTAGGTCACCTCCCCCGGTGCCAGACCGCCCAGGGACGAGGTTCCCCACCGCGTCTAGGCCTCATCAAGGATCGGGGCCAGCTCGGCCTCGGTCAGGACAGCCGCTCTCCCTTCGGCCGGGCCCGCCGGCTCACTCGCGAGTAAGGGGGTGCTCTTGCTGAATATTCCGGTAAGCTTGTCGAGGAGGCCGACGCCGGCTTCTGGCTCGAGGATATCCTCGACATTCCAGGCCGTGATGGTGTGGACCGTGCCGCTGTCATCCGTCCACCGCACGATCCTTTTGTTGGGGGCCACATCCTCTATTTCGACCGGAGTGGTAAGCTTCCTGAGATCGAGAACATCCTCTATTGAGGATGAGGCCGTCGGGTCGTCCACGATGAGGTCGTTTCCGAAGCCCTCCTCGAAGACGTAGACGTTCGCCTCGGCGTTGCCGACGATGATGTCGTTCCGGGAGGTACCTGCGACCCTTTCGATGCCGGCGAAATGTGTCCGGGCCGATGAACCCACCTGGACAAGGCTCGAAGCGCCCACGACCGTGAACGTCGGCACGGTACCCGCCGCCGAAGGCTCGAAGGTGATCGTCCATGGATCAGCCTGCGTGCCGGTCCCGGTGACCGAGACGTTCGTGAGGCTCGCGATTTCTTCCAGCGTTACCTCAAGTTCCTCTGGAGCTTCGTCGAATTTGATGTCTCCGGTCTCGGTCCCGCCCACGTCGAGCTTAAACGTACCTCGATCGGCAGCCGTCCACAGCACAACCTCCTGCACCATGGTCGACCCCGCTTAGAGCTTTGGGCCCTCCAGACGCCCCGGTGCCGAGAGCTCGGCGTCGCTCACGGCTACCGTTGGAGGGTTCACCGGATCGGCAGTAAAACGGATCACCCATGGATTGCCGGCCCTTCCGGGCGTTGAGGTCGGATCAGCCACGGTGACCGTCACGTCGGCGAGCCCGGGAATCGCAGAGAGAGCGCTCTCGATGGTGGTCGGCGCGGCGTCATGGGCGAAGCGAATGATCTCGCTGCCGATCAGAAGCGCAAGCTTGCCGGTGAGGGCCTCGTGGGACAGCGTGGCCTCAATCGTTCCCGGGGCCACTCCTACTGTGGCTGGGACCGACACCGTGGTCAGCGTGCTGGGCCCCGGAGCCGTGGTCGCCACGCCGAGGCCGAAATCGATCACCGCCGGCCCGCTGACATTAGCCAGGCTCAGGGTATCGCTGTCGTCCTTGCCGGCGACGGTGTCCAATCCGAGGGAGGCTTCGAATCGGTTCGCTCGCTGGTCGCCAGTTAGTATATCGTCGCCGACGCTGCCGACGGCGGTCTGAATGGGACCCGCCAGTGCAAGATTTTCAAGAGAGCTCAGGTCAATCCCGGGGATGAGATCCAATAGCTCGCCGATGGCTCCGGGGTCGAGCAACCGATTGCCCTCCAAGCCCTCGGCCTTTCCGAACTGAAATACCTTCTCCGGAGTTGTCCCGAGCCCCGGAATGGTGACACCTGGAAGCACCTGGAGGGTGGGTCCCGCGCTCGAATCGACGGTGACACCATCCGTTTCCCCCGGCGCCCGATACCCGGAGTAGTCGAGGACGAGTGAACCTCGTGAGCCCGGGGCAAGTGTTCCCTGGAGGCGGGCCCCGTTGAGGAACCGGATCGTGTTGACCCCGCTGCCGCCGACGATGTTCTCGATGTCGGTGGCGATCGCGATATTCCCGCCCGGGTCGATGCCGAAATCATCCCGAAGAAAGTCTAAGGCAGACGTGTCGATCCCAAGCTTCTCAAGCCCCTGGGAGATGATCCCATCCGTGACGATGACCACGGTCGTCCCGATGTCCAGGGCGTGGTGGTTTCGGCTGCTCGATCCAGAGCGGTCCCCCAATAAGGCAAACAGGTCGGTAAAGGTGTTCAAATTCTCGGTGGTCAGCTCAGCGACCGTGAAGGTCAAGTCCTGAGGTACGCCGGAGAAATTGAGCGTGTCCAGGAACTCCGGTAATGGCGAGACGCCGGCCACCTGGACATCCGGCAGCTCAAAGATGGCCGCGACGCCCCAGGCGGTGGTGCGGAACTGATAGATGTCCGGCCCAAACCAGCCAGCCATGAGGTGGAGTCCGAACTGCGGCGCGCCGGCCAACTCGAATGGGAATGGAGCCTTGGGCTCCCCGATCCGAAACGTGTTGCTGCCGAGAGAAAGCGGCGAGAAGCGCGGGCTCGTGCCCGAGAGCGCGTCGAACCAGATCCCGGGCCTTGTCTTGTCGCCGATGTTGACATTGGTCACATTGAGCCGCTCGATGCCTTGGGTGAATCCTGGCGCTCTCGGCGTAAGTAAACTCTTCTGGCCCAGTGTCCTGCTCTCGAGCTGGGCGACGACGCTCCGCGGCGTGAGGGGATTCAGGATCGTGCTGAGCGAACGGATGCTCGCTGACTCGAACTGGAGCGTGTTGCTGACCGCGATCGGCGGTGGCAGGTTCCTGATCAAGTTGCTGAAGAGGCGGGCGGTATCCACGACGCCGGCAGGTCTCGTTCGGCCCTCCCCGCCTTGGATTTCACCCTCGTAGACGCTGCCCGCTTCGACAATGAACGTATTATTATGCCGGCCGGCGTATATAATCGTGTTGGCGTCGGTGTGGGTGATCGTAATGGTTCGGCTGACCGGAGGCTCTCCCAGGACCGGCGAGCCTGGAGGTCCCTGGATCTTGACCTTGGTGAAGGTCGTTGCCGGATCACTGATGAACGTAAACTTGAGCTTGTCTCCGACGGCCCGGAAATCGAGAATCAGCGGCTGGCCCCCAGCCACGAGGGCCGAGGTGTCGATGGTGAGGTCGCTGCCGCTGATGGCCCGACCAAAGTCGTCCCCGAACAAGAAGGTATTCGCGGTGGGCGAAGCCACGATCTTCTCGACGGCGTGGAAGGCGCTGCTCTCGACGGTCACTGTGTTGTCCGGATCTGCATGCAGCACCTGAATGCTGGCGGGTGCCCACACCTTCCTGCCGTCGGCGGTCATGAGCTCGGTAGCGTCCTGAAGAACGGTGAGCTTGAGGCTTTTACGGATGGTCCCCTCGACCGCGGCGGTCACGCCTTCCGGTAACTTGCCTTGCAGCAATGTCTTGAGTTTTTCGACGCTACTGCTCGCCTTCAGCTCATCCACGGTCAGAACGATAAGATGCTCCCGGACACCGCTCCCTCGGTCGACCAGGAGCCGGATGCGCACGTCGGTGGTCAGATCGGAAGCGATCTTGTCGATGTCGAAGAGACTCGTCACCGACCGCCCATTGGGATGGACCTTGAAGGCAGCCTCGAGCACGGCGTTCGTCCGGTCGTCGTTCTCGATACCCGCCTCTATTCCGCTCTTTCCGGTCGCGGACTGCCCCGCGGCGAACCCGAGGAGCGGAACCCGGACCGACCCATCCGAGAGGGTGTTGCCCGTGAGCAGCTCCTGCTTGAACTCGAGCGGGAAGTCGCCGGAGCCGCCGATGTAGGCGGCGTCGCTCAGAATATGGGTCATTTCGCGCGTGATGCGCGAAAAGTCGATCACATCGTCACCCGTGCTGAACCGACTCTCGTCTATCCGGTCGTGGCCCCAGTCGCCCTCGAAGATGTACTGATCCCCCCGCCATTCGCCTTTGAGCAGATCGTGACCGGACCCTCCGATGAGGACGTCTTTACCCCATCCGCCGAGCAGCTCGTCCTGACCGGCGCCGCCCAGGAGCCTGTCCCCGTCGGCGCCCCCGATCAAGGTATCGTCGTCCGCGCCGCCCAGGAGCGTATCGTTTCCCGCGCCTCCTTCCAGGATGTCTCGACCGGCCCCCCCGTCGAGCAGGTCGTCACCGCCCTTGCCGGGCAGGAGATCCACAAGTTGCCCGAAGAATCCCTCTCCGGCTTCCCCGCTCAGCCGATCATCTCCACCTTCACCCCGCAGGACGTCGTTACCGTCACCGCCACTGAGCGTGTCGGCCGCGTCTGTGCCGATAGCGACGTCATTGCCCTCGCGACCGGCGAACTGGATGGGACCAAAGAAGACGTCGCCTTCCTTGCTCCCCTTAAGTTTTTCTCCAGCCCCGCTGCCGAGGACCGAGGTGATCTTTTCAATCTGCCCCGGCTGCCGCTTCCCGATCGCGGTGGCCGAATTCGGGGCGAGCGTGAGGGTTCGCACGAGCACATCCTCGGTGTCGGCAATGAGGGGCGCCACGTCCGTACCCGGATCCAGGAACGCGATCCGAAACGGACCCGCCCAACCTTTCGTCTCCTCCGGCTGCGTCACGGATACAGCTTTGATGGCCTTGAGACCTTGAAGTGCGGTGCGGACTTTGTTGATGGCGTCTACGGAAGGGTCAGCGGGGTTGATCGTGATCGGATCCGTCGTTTTGCCCTGATAGGTGAGAGTGAACGCGCCTCCGTCCGCGCGGACGGCCAGCGTCTGGATCTCGTTGCCGGCGGCGCGGGTGATCGCCACGTTGCCGCCGCGCCGCAACAGGTCGGGGTTGTCGGCAACCAACAGCTGCACATCCTGACCCGGATCGGTAAAGCGGATGGTAAAGGGAGACGCCCAAGGGTCGGCCTCCGCGCCTGCATTGTTCTCGACCGTCACCGCCGTGATACTGGGAAGCGCCTGCAGAGCATTCCTGATTTTGTCGATGGCTGCCGCGGTCTTGTCGTGGCGATCGATCGTAATCGGCGTGGTCGTCTTGCCGTCATAGGTCAGCGTGAAGTCCCCATTCCTGCCGTCGAGCTTGAGACGTTGAACTGAGTTCTCCTCGAGATTGGCCGCGCCGCCGGTCGCGACCGTGATCCGGCCACCGGCCTGAAGCAGCTTCAGCTTATCGCCTGGATTTGATAGATTTGTGAATTCGATGGTGAACGGCGCATCCCAGGAACCGGCAGCCCCCTTTGCCTGGCTCTCGACATTCACCGACGTGATATTCGGAAGGGCTTCCAGAGCGTTCTCGATCTTTTGCTCTGCGGTGAGCTTGGTGTCGGCGTCGTTGATCGTGATCAGATCCGTTGTGTGCCCGTCATAGGTGAGGGTGAAGGCACCGCTCGTCCCGGCGACTCTGAGTAATTGGACGGCTTTTGCGACTCCGCTGGAGTCGAGCTCTCCCGCGACGCTCGCCACCCGGCCATCGCCGGACAACAACGAAATCCCGGCGTTCGGATTCTCGAATCGGATTGTGAACGGCGAGGTCCAGGTCGTGTTATCGTTCGGAGCACTGCTGGTGACATGCACGGTGGTGATACCGGCCAGTTTCTCCAGGGCCGCTTTGATCCGGTTCTGGGCCTCGACCCTGGTATCTGTCGGTTTAATAGGAATCGCTTCGCTGGTCTGCCCCTTGTACTTCAGCGTGAACCCACCGCTCCCGGCGTCAACCGTGAGCACTTGCTCCGCTGCGGCATCCGTGCTCAGCGCAATGCCGTCTATCGCAATGGGCCCGATCGGTTCTGGATCTATGTAGGTGATCACCCAAGGATCACCGGAAGTCCCGCTGCCGCCGCCAAGTCCCAGAGTTTGCCCGAGACTCACGTTGAGCCCGAGGTCGTTCTTGAATTTGGTCTTGATATTACTGGCGGAGGTCTTCGGGGTGATTGTGGTGGTCTTCTTCACGCCCGTGATAGGGTCGGTATACGCGAGTTGGAGCGTTCCCCCGTCACCGTCCGACCACAGCCGATGCACCTCTCGGACGGGGACCACGCCAACGGTCGTCCGGTTGACGATGGCGAGACCCGCCTGGAGCGGATTGCTGTCGGCTTTTTTGACCTTGAGCTTTTGCGAGACCTTCCCCGGTGTCTGGAATGTGATGACCCACAGGCTGGCTTTCGTTCCGGCCCCGACGACCTCGACGGTCTGTCCTGCGGGGAGCAGAGGGTTTAGCGCTGTTCGGATCGCGTCAGGCCCGACGTCATAACGAATCGGGCCGCTCGTGTTGCCACCGGCCCCGAGCTTGCCGCCAAATTTCAGCCGGAACTGACCGCCGATCGCGTCTGTCCAGAGGTGGCGAACCTCCCGAAAGGCATCCGCGCCCACTGTTTTTAATTTGAAGCCAATGGAGCCGCCCGTTAGGTTATCATCGTTAAAAGACCAAAAATCAATCTTCGGCCCCGTGTCATTGAACGTGATGCGCCATTTCTTTCCTTGACCGGGTAGAGTCGTCACTTGCTCTACCGTCACATTGGCATTCACGTTGGGGGCGTTCAACGCATTCTGGATGTCCGTCGCCGTGACCGTAGCGACATCAAGGAGTTCCGTGTTGGTACCATTGGGCGCGAGCGTGAATTGTCCTGAAGATGCCTTGGTCGAAACCTCCCACACCTCTTGCACGGCATCCGCACCCTTGGTGACGATATCCACGGTCGCCGTACCGCCAAGCCCGGACGTATCCACGAGGATCGGGCTTGCTACCGGACCAGTTTTGGGCAGCAGTGGGTCGGTGATATTCAGAAACGACCCGGCACGCGCAAGCACTCCCGGAGAAGGTTCGTTGAACTCTATCGACCACGTGCCGGCAGCTTTCTCGATCACCTTTACGTCAATGCCGAACGTGTCCTTGAAGACCTTCTCGAGGTCGACGTCTCTGACGTTGTAAGCGATATCTTTGCTCGTCTTGCCAAAAAAGCTCAGTTTGAAGCTCCCACCCGCCGCGTGGACAGTCAGCTCACGGCCTCCTTGACAGGGGCGACACCATGGGTGACGGTTTCCGACACAGCCTGGGTGGTGAGCGTGTGAGCGACACCGTCCGTGTTGACGAAGACCGGCTCACCGCCGAAGCCGAAGATGCTCGAGGCCCCACTCTGACCATAGGCTGAGTAATCCAGGATGTTGGACTTGTCGGCCGCCTGGCCGGCCGGCCCGCCGGTGAGTTTCCCCGGCAGGACAGCGCCATCCTTGAACTCATAGGTGTTGTTGCCTTGGCCGCCGATCAGATTGTGAATGTTGTAGGCGATGGCCTTGTGTTTATTGCCATCAGTGACCGTGATCTTGTTGAGCGCAACCGGAAAACCAACGCCGGTGAATTTGGACAGGAACCCCGGATCGGCGTTCTCCACGACAAAGGTGAGATCCACGCCTGGCCCAACCCGGGAAAAGTCCAGGGTTCCACTGCTGCTGGCCTGGTTATCGATGAGGAGGCTTTTCGCCCAATCCTTGCCAAAGTTATATTTGTTGGTGCCGGTGCCGCCGACGAGCACTTCGACGTGTTGAATACGGGGCGCGAACCCGGTACCCACAACCGCATTCCCATCTATTGTTGGAGAAACCTGGATGCCCTTTCCGTCCCCCGTCCCGTTGGGTTTTATGTCGAATGTGAGGTCGTGAGTGACGGCCTTGAAATCTAAGGTGTCCGTTCCCTTGTCGGCCTCCTCAACCACCTTGTCCCGGCCCCAATTATCCTCAAAAATCTACGTGTCGTCCTTCGCTCCGCCCAGCAGTTCATCGTCCCCCAGTCCTCCCGTAAGGGTGTCCTTGCCATCCTCACCCTTGAGCACATCGGCACCCGCGTTGCCCCTGAGCACATCGTTTCCCTTGCCGCCGCTAATGGCATTGTCTTGATCGTCGCCAACAAGACCAGGATCGCCTTTCTTAGTGCCTTTGATTTCCGAGATATTCTTGACGCCTTTGCTAATCCCGGTGGCCTGCTTGAATCCGTTTTGACCGTTTGGCTGCGGCACGACTTCGGCATCCAGCCGCACAGCAACGGGCGATTTATAGCCTTCGTAACTTAGCGTATTGACGCCACCCCGGCCGTCGAGGAAGCCTTTTAGTGTACCCCCCTTCTCAAAGAGGTAGGTCTCGGAATTCTGCGAACCGATGATGTTGGTCACGTTGTTGACGGTCAGAAGTATCGTGGTCCCTTTCTTAACGATAACTTCATTAATACCCCCCGCTTTCTTGACGAGGACAGTTAATCCGTCGCTGTCATAGGATGAAAGGTCGAGGGTGTTCTCGTTCGTGCCGCCCTTGACGACCTCCACATGGACCAGATTGCCATTGCCCGGTCCCTTGATGCTATTCACACCACTGGTGATCTCCTTTAACTGACCGTTGGCCGCAAGTTTGATGTTCAGTTTTGTCGGAACCCGCGACAGATCCAGCGTGTCCGTGCCCTCATTGGCCCGCTCGATGACCTTGTCCTTGCCGAAGGAATTCTTGAAGACGTAGGTGTCGTCTTTCTGCTTGCCCGTGAGGGTATCGTTGTTCTGGGTGCTCTCCAGACGGTCTTTTTTGTCGGTACCGATAATGTCGTCCAAAAGATACGCGTAAGTGTCCGCTTCGCCGGCTTGGAACAGGACTGACGTTTCTACGACGCCGGTCGTGCGCTCGAGAAACCAGTCGCCGCCCAGTACCGTTGCACCGGTGAGGTCGACCGAGGCGGCAATATCGGCGCCGGTGAGGGCGCTGAGGTTCTCCATAAACGCCACACCCCATTTCCCTCCCGCGATGTTACACCCATATAAAAGGATGTCGGCATCCGGAGACAGGTGTTCGGCCCAGCCGCTGAGCCGGTCCTGGTATTGATCCAGATTGTCGCTGCTCAGATGGCTGCCGCCCAATTGGACGCTTCCCTCGGAGCCGTGGGACAGAAGGTGCACCGCATCGATGTCGGATCGACCAGCCAGTATCTCGCTGATGTGCTCAAGCCCGTCGCGGTCCCGATCCAGAACGATCACCTCAATGGCTGTGGCCGACACATCGACGGCGTCTGAATCACGGATCGATTCCAACAGGATCTCGTAATCTTCGACCTGTTGATCCACAAAGACGATCTCCCGCCGCTGCTGAGCCGGCTGCTGCACGTCTTCCTGGAATCCGGAATATACGATAAAATCCTGTCCCTCCACCTCTGCGAAGGTGTCAAAGGAAAGGCCAAGGGCAGTCTCGTCCGTTTCATTCAGATGGGCAAAGCTGTCGGGATGGACGGGACTATGTACCAATTTAAGGCCAAAATGACCGGATCTGTCAAAGTGGTGGTGTAGGGTCTTCTCCCAGAAAGGAGAAGATACCATGAATATCGACC
>Ga0049114_1000020_pt1 | contig 51584 bp, 47 predicted proteins | sample WorMettanBELIZE2_FD_55211 | JGI IMG/M metagenome (GOLD analysis project Ga0049114, IMG submission 55211) | Marine gutless worms symbiont microbial communities from Max Planck institute for Marine Microbiology, Germany - Olavius tantulus BELIZE.2 | ecosystem: Host-associated > Annelida >... | reverse complement strand
GCAGGACGCCAACTTCGGAAAACTGCAAACAATGGCTTTAGGGTCCTACATACTCAGACCATTGCGTGAGAATACCCTTAAAATGGTGCATAATCCCGTATGTTTTTGAATCCGTTACTACTGATCGCCGTTGGATTAACCCTGGCTGTGGCCGTGTGGGGCATTGTCGACACTGCAGGTTTGACGCAACTGGCCACCGACCATGTGCGTATCGGATTTCGCAGCCGCGGCTGGTTTGTGATGCTCACAGCGACAACCCTGCTACTCACTTGCGGTTGGCTCGCTGTTTCGAGGTACGGTCGAGTCCGCCTTGGCAAGGATGACGACCAGCCCGAGTTTTCAACCATGAGCTGGCTGACGATGATGTTTGCCGCCGGAATGGGGGTGGGGCTTCTTTTTTTTGGTGCCGCAGAGCCGATTACCCATTATCTATTCCTCGTGGGTCAGGAGATCGAACCGCGACAGGCGGCCAGCGGGGCTCTGTTCATTACCCATTTCCACTGGGGGCTTCACGCCTGGGCCATTTATGGTCTCACGGGGCTCGTCATCGCCTATTTCGGCTTTCGCAAAGGAACTCCCCAGCTGATCAGTGCACCGATCAAAGCTACGTTTAGCGGCGAGAAATGGGCGTCCGGCGTGGGCTGGCTGACCGATTTGCTGGCCATTTATGCCATTGCCATCGGGTTGGCCGGCTCGGTGGCCATGGGCGTTTTTCAGGTCCAGGACGGTATCGCTGCCCTGTTCAAATGGGAACAGACCGGCCTGACGCTGAGCCTGACGGTATTCGGCATCCTGGTTCTGGCCTACATTCTGCCCCTGACGGTCGATTTGAGCAAAGGAATGGCGATGCTTTCCAATACCGCCATCGTGATCGCCGTGGGGTTGATGCTCTATATCCTCCTGGTTGGCCCGACCCATTTTTTGATGAACGGAATCGTCGAAGGCATCGGAGGCTACATCAGTCATGTGATTCCCCATGGATTTGCCACCTTTACCTTCTACGACGAAAAGGTTGAGACTTGGTTCGGAGACTGGACGCTCAATTACATGGTCTGGTGGCTGGCCTGGTCCCCATTTGTAGGCGTGTTTATTGCACGGATTTCCAAAGGTCGAACCATCCGGGAGTTTCTCGCCGGTGTACTGCTGGCCCCCACGGTGTTTTCGATTTTCTGGTTCGGGATCTTCGGTGGAATGGGATTCTTTCAGGGTGCGGCCGAAAAGCTGGATCCGGCGGTGATCGAATCGAACATCAATCAGTCGACGTTTCTGTTGCTCGACACGCTGCCGTTGTCCGCGCTGACGACCGTGGCGACCATTGTTGCCGCTTTTCTATTCATCGTGACCAGCGTGGTGAGCGCCGCCTATGTGCTCGCCATGTTCTCCACCGGCGGGGACCAGAACCCGAGCGTGAAGATCAAACTGATATGGGGCGCCCTGCTCGGTCTGCTGGGACTGTCCATGATCCTATCCGACAGCGTGTCAGCCGTCCGGCAGATCATTGCCCTGAGCGCCGGGCCCTTTGTGTTTATCGTGGGGTTGTTGATGGTCTGTCTTTTAAAATCCCTTAAAAAAGAGGTGGATTAAGACATGGCAGGTCTACTGGAAAGCGTGCTGACCATCGAAACGTTCTTCAACGTGGTGGTGTTTGTCTTTATCGGCCTGATGATCTGGCTGTATTTCAAAGAACCAAAAGGAGATGAAGACCCCGAAAAAACCGCGGAGTGATGTCGGTCGCTGTTTCGGCCTGGATTCCGAATGCAATTCATGGAACCAGAAAGGGTTGGTTGTCCGGGAGTCGTCACCGTAGGGAGGGCCATACAAAACATACGTCACATCAAAAAAGCATAATATACCATAAACACGAGATACACCGCAGGGGGAATGAGAAAACCGAAGCCGAACAGGATCAGTAGCAAATTGAGTTCTCCGGTTTCAACGCCCCGGGCCACCAGAAACGCGCAGCCGAACATGGTAAACAAGGATGCGAACAACAGTCCAAAGAGGCCCAGGAACGCCAGATTTGAGAGTGCCCCGTGGATCGCCAGCGATGCCACCGCACTGCCGATAAAATTCACACCGCAGAACAGCCAGCTGGTGATCAGTATTCGCTCCCGGCCAACGCGATAGTTATACGCTTCTTCACTTAGATTCAGGTCAGCGTATTTCGGGTTGAACTTGCGTCGCACAGTCAATTCAAGGAATTCAAAGGAGAGGATGCTATATGCCCAAAGAATCGCATCGGAGACAAAAGGGATCGAAATGACGGCTTCCAGACTTCCCTTGGTCGAATCCCAGAAAAGCACATTCGAGAAGTAGCAGATCAGCCTCAGGGACCACACCATGTATTCCGACCAGAAATAATCCCATGGGTTCCGATCGGACGTGGGGCTCGACATTCACCAGCCTTTCCCTTTGGATCGAGAGGCAGTCCCCGGAATATAATTACCAAAGACCATCTCCCGCCATTGCCTTCAGATCGCAAACTTGCCGTTCTCGTATATCGTCCGTTTTTTACCGGATGTCAGCAGGGCCGTCACCCGCTTTTTTCCTGTATTGACCAGGTCCCAGTGGAGAGCCGAGTCGTTGAACCCGAGCTGCTTCTTTCGCTCCGGTGTGAGTTCTTCCGGGGCTCCCGAATACGTGTTGGCATACGATGAGCCCAGGGCCACGTGGCTGTTGCCGTATCGGCCCCCGAAGTTTTCATCGAACAGGGTGTTGGCCATGAACCGGTTGATTTTAGAAAACCGGACATCGGTCAGGGAAAACTCTCCGACCTGCGCGGCGCCCTTGTCCATTTTCAGTTGTGATTGCAGAAAGGATTCCCCCTCATCTGCAGTGGCTTTTCGAACCCTGCCTTTGCGGAATTCGAGACGCGCCCCGGTGACCCGATTCCCGCTGCGAAAGGAGGGTTGGTCCGCATAAAAAATGCCTTCCGTCCCTCGCCAGTCCGGAGAGAGGAATATCTCGAAACTGGGAATATTCCGCCCGGAAATGCCGACCCAGCGTCGTTTCTATCCCGGGGTGATGATCAGGTCGATATCGTCGGATTCGATATGCAGATGCTGAACCTGGAGACGGTTCAGCCATGCCTTGATCCGTTGGGCGCGTTTCCATATGTCTTGCCAATGGGACACGGGGTCACGGCGATTTAAATAACAGGCGCGGATGATTTGCTCTTCGTAAGCCGGGATAGCCAGTCCGGCGTGACGGGCCAATGCTTCTGTCGGAAACACGCAAATTGTCCAGCTCAAATCACCCCGGCTCTCCCGATCCTGCATGATATCCCGGAGCCGTTTGTACACCGCCGCGGCTTTCCCGATTTTTTTCGGATCCGTTCGACTTAAGTGGGTCAGGGAATCCGGTGCATAAATCAGGATGCTGCCGTTCGCATGGCGATACAATTCTTCCTCTCCGGGAGGCATAAATGTGATTTGCCGGTGCGTTGACTTTTCGAAAAAAGCCAGCTCCATGGTAGCTGTCGAACGCATGCGGGCAACCGGATGCATCCCCAGTTCCAGAAGCCGTTCATAGACCTGCTCGGCCAGCGGCAGACCGGCAAGGTCGTAACGGACCAGAACGATATCGCCCTTTTTATACCGACATTTTCTGGCTTTTCGAAGCCCCCAGAGCAGTACGTCCGTATACCGCTTCAAATGACGCTGAGTTAACATGTGTAATTCTCCTCAAGGCAGTTCGGTGTCGGGGTCGCTATCGGCATCGGAATCGAAATAGGGTGGCATCCTTCACGTCGATCCCGATTCCGAACCCGACACCGATACCGATGTTTCCTCTACAGTCATGCATGTATACGATCCAAGGGTTTGAACCACCGGTTACGGCGCCTCTTCCTTCAGAAACAATTGATGATACTCCGAATCGGAAAGATGTTTTCTCATCATCCGGTTCAGGAGATGAAACAACATCTCCAGCTCGTCATCACTCATCCTTTGAACCAGCTTCTGGATGAGCGCGTCATCTGAAAATTTCTGCAGATAGACGATGAGGGTGTTCTCGTTCGTTGTCCTGTCCAACCCAAACCCGACCAGGTCGTCGTAAGTTTCCACAAACTCGTGGGAATGCTGTGCCATGGGTCTCCTCTGTGAAGCAATTTTATTTTAAAATCACGTGCATCGTGATACACGCAAGCTACCAAATTAGGGAATAATCGTTACCGGGTCAATATGATTACAACTGCACACGGCATGGAGCCATCCTTTGATTATCTCGAAACCCACGATCAACTCCGGGTGCGATACGGCCTTTGGACCTCGTCACGTGACCTCCGTCGCGGCGGGATCGTGATGCTGGGTGGTCGAACCGAGTTCATGGAAAAATACGCCGAGACCATTCGTGAACTCTTGGGCCGAGGTTTTGATGTGATCAGTCTGGACTGGCGCGGTCAGGGGCTGTCGAAGCGTGAGCTGGGCGACAGACTCAAAGGATTCGTTGCCAATTATGAAGACTACCTTCTCGATCTCCACCGTCTGATAGAGGAGGTTATCCTTCCCCGATCCTATCCATGCCTGGGCGTTATAGGCCATTCCATGGGGGGCCACATCACGTTGCGATATCTTTACGCCTATCCGGATGTATTTGATTCTGCCGTTTTCGTTTCGCCAATGTTTGATATTTTTACCGGACCTGGGGTAAATAAAGCGGTACGGTGGATTACCTGGATGGCTATTCATACAGGGATGAGCCATCGGTATGCTGCCGGGACTCACCGGTATCGGTCCAGCGACGAAACATTCCACGGAAACCGGCTGACTTCCGATGCACGGCGGTTTCAATTTGCGAATCAGGCGATCGCTGAAAATCCGGAACTGGCTGTCGGTGGTGTCACCTATGGATGGTTATGGGCGACCTTTCAATCCATCGATTATTTGCGAAAACCCGGATTTGCGGAATCGATCGCCACTCCGAGTCACATGGTCTGCGCAGGGCAGGAGCAGATCGTATCGACGGATGCCCAGTTCAAGATGTGCCGGCGTATGAAGAACTGTGAGTTCACCGTGATCCCGGAGGCCCGGCACGAGATATTGATGGAACGCGATCCGATCCGAAATACGTTCTGGAAGGTTTTCGACAAACACATGGCGCGGTTTATGCCCGGGATAGGAGCATGACATCATGACAACGGAAGATAAGGAAGACCCAAAGGCGCATTCCAAGCCCTATGAGGAATACGGCGAGAAGACAGGTTACCCGGTCAAAAAAAAATCCCGGAAAAAATTTAAGCTGAAATCTATCAAGCTTTCCGAAGTGCCCTGGGCATGGGTGTGTGTTGCATGCCTCTTGTTTGTTCTTTTATTGGTAATCACCTATCCGGTGGTTCAGCAGACGGAGAAAACACAGACCATTTTGACTTTGGAGAAACGCATCGCCGGGCTGGAACGCCGACTGGACATGGACCAGGGAGCGTCGTTACTTCTAAAACGGATGAAATCCATGGAGTCGGGTATCCAGGACTTGCAGCAGCGTTTGACCCGGCAGGAAAAACTGTTGTCCCAGCGCCTCGAGCAAACCGGCCCCGTCGATTCAGCAATAGAAGAGGAACCCATACCCCAGAAGCCTCAGAAACCCACGACAGGATCCGCTTCACCCCGATACCACGAGGTACAGCCGGGGGAAACCCTGTTTCGCATCGGCCGGCGCTATGGGGTGAGCGTCGATGATTTGCGAGAGTTCAACGAACTTGCTGAAGATGGTTTGATCCACCCGGGTCAGAAACTCATGGTATCCCCTCCTTGAGGGGGTCTCTATTGGGCTCCTTTAGAGCAATTACCCAAAATATAGTCCGTTTAAGTGAAGCGTGGTTTTGTCAACACAACCCCGTGTTGAGAGAATGCGCACCCATAGATGCTCGGGGTCGGGATCGCTATCGGTATCGGTATCGAGACAGGAAGGTTATCTTCGAAATCGATACCGATTCCGACCCCGATACCGATTCCGATGCCTCCGGTACGCTGGCATATGATACCGTCTCTCATTCGGAACCGAATTCCGGCAAGGGCTATATGTTGGAAACGGAATCCACGCGGATGTGCCAGGGTTCGAATCGAACGCCCAGAAAATTGTCTCTGGTGTAGCGGAGCTGGATGTATCCCAGATCCTGGAGCCGGTGAAATACATCTGTTTCGGCGAATTTGCCGGTGAAATTCAGCGCCCCAAAGCCGACCTTCCCCACATCAAAATCTCCGATGGCGTGGAAAGAGTATCCGGGCGGCGCCAGGGAGCGGGATGCCAGAGAAAGATTTCCGTGACTACGGTAAGCTTTTCTCAGAAATAGAAGAAATTGTTTCATCACGCTTCGAATACCCGACGTCAGAATCACATCCTGGCCGATAGCGTGCCGGATATTTTCATAGATTTCCCGGGAAGGGCCCTTATATAGATAATTACCGGTGCCCGATATCTTAACCACATCTCTTCTTTTAATGCTTTCGGTAAGCCGATCTACGGGTTTGCTTCCCAGAAAACCGTATTGAGACGCATCGCAGTAAAAAAGTTCTTCCAGAAACTCAATTTCCTCTTTCGAGAAATTGCCGACCCGGGCGTAGCCCCTGGCCATACGGATGGCATCGTCGAAACCGATGAGGTGGTAATTGCCATATCCCACCACTCGCTGCACACGAAGCAGTCGTTCAAGCGACGATTTCAGTAGATAGAATTGATCCGGATTCAGATACACGTCACTCACGTGGGGCTTGTCAAAGTGACGCATTTTATAGATGTAATCCCGGATATTGGCCTCAGATTCCCGCAATTGCCGTCGATGCAGATATGTGGATTCACCGGCAATGAGGGGTAAAGGGAATCCCGCACCAAAAAGGCAGGCACTCAAGGTTCTGAGAAACGTCCGTCTCTTCATTTTCGATTTCGCAGATGGTCGGGCACGTGTCATCATGATGCTGTTGGCTGATCTCCCGCGCTGTTGGAAGACGCGGTAACCTTCCCGGCAATTTCCGTTATGGCCGTCAAATAAGCCGTCAGACCGTAACTGAAGATGTCGTTGTGTCCTGCCACGGGAATTCGAAGCAATGTCTTATCTTCTGCAGGACAGGATTCATAAAGGGCCACACCACGGTTACGGGTATAATCACATCCTGCTCTCCATGAATGATCAGGACGACATTTGTGAACGCAGCAATTTTATCCGTCTGGCCAAAGTCACTCGATTCGTCCAGACCGAAGTGGTCGACATCGACCCCGAGGCGCTGCAGCAACGGGATGGAATAGGCGAAACCACTGTCGATGACAAGCCCCCGAATCCGCTCCGGGTGGCTATTGATCAGTTCCAGTGCGGAGGCGCTCCCCAATGATCGACCCATCACGATCAGGGGGCCCGTGAGGCCGTTTTCGGGCAGCCAATCCATGACAAAGGCATAGATTTGATGGCTGTCGGCCATCATGGATGTCACAGTGGGGCTTCCCCCAGAACGACCGTATCCACGGTAATCCACCGCGAGAAAGTTGACACCGCACTGGTTCATCAAGGGCCCAAGCTCATCGTAGTCGGCGGCTATTTCGCCGTTTCCATGGAAAAACAGGATGTTCGGGGAGGATGGATCGGCCCTGTGAAACCGCGCGCTAATGCTCACGTATCGCTCCACCGGAATCATCAGTTCTTCCACCGACGATTCTCTGGCGCGCAATATCTCCGTTCGGGGATAAAAGATATGGGACAGGATTTCCGGTCGATCCAATGCTGAGTATGACATTGCCTTACCCGAACTGCGCTGGAAATTCTTTTCCTGAGAGAGCTAAATTAACCCAACCCAACGATTGCTGCATCCGGTGCACTGTCCGGGCTCGCCCGAAGTGTGCATAATATCTTTTCAGCGTCTGCGCTTTTAGCTAAAACCATATGTGTTTTTGATTTTCTCCACGATGCCGCCCCGTCTCAGTCGTTCACGGGGGTCGGTGTCGGTTCTGGATAGAATGGACTTAAGATATGCTTTCTGACGGGTAATGGCTTCCCGATAGAGATTGACCGGGATGTTCCACCGCTTTTCGAAATGGGCCTCCAGGAAACGGTCGATCTGATTGGCGGAGTGCTCCAGTCTTTGGTCGATAAAATCGTAGAATCCGATGGTCTTGTTCAATAGCGCGAGTTCGTTTGGATAATCGTATATTCCCGCCTCCTGGAATTCGCGATAAAGAAACAATAGCTTCTCCAAATAGTTCCTCTCCGACATTTGAGCCAGCAAATCCGCCGCCACCATCAGTCGGCAGAGCAGATTGATCTCCGGAGACCGCGCTGCGTCTTCCTCGTTGGATTTCGCCAAGTCTGTGGACAGAATCAACAACCGTCCCAGCCGGAGGTTGTTTTGCGATATGCCTGCGGATCTGCAGTAGCGCTCCAAAAGATCAGCGCTTCTTTCCTCATGGCCATGGGTGTGCTTGGCTCCCGTACCCTCCGTGTCGGTGATATCCTGGATATAGCCGCTGTCATGAAACAGAGCCGCGATCTGGCTCATGGCGACCTGTTCGGATGTAAACGTTTTACCCAGCACAGCCCCGCCGTGGAGAAGCCGTGCCATGGCAAGAAAGGTATCTGTGGTATGCTGGAGATTATGATATCCGGTGCTGCAGGCCTTGAAATCCGGATTACGGCCCTCATATATGGCCACGATACCTTTGAATGCGGCCGCAACCGTATCCAGCGCGTGGTTCGGAAACGCGTCATTCAGGGTGGTCTGCACTTCCTTCAACACGGACGCAGGATCGGTGTGGTCGATAAGATCTGATAGTTTCGGTCGGGTCATGGCGTCCTGCCGCGAACACGTCTATGGTACGGGTAATACTCACTTATTTATATCGAGAATCCCTTCGGTGGTCAAACCGAACCGGAAATTAACTGCCGTTGGGGCTTGTCACACCGTTCGCCTCGGGATTTCGTTTCACGGTATGACCTGTGACAAAACCCGTCAATGGACGAGGGGCATATCCGTTTAAATTTGACGAATCCGTCGTTTGAACAGAACAGATTCACACCGTTCCAGCACCATGGCGCAACTCAGGGTCAATACAAGATACAAAATGGTGATGGTGATCCATATTTCAAAGGTCAGATGCGTGGCCGCCATCAATTCCATTCCCTGGAATGTCAGCTCCTGTATGGATATGACCGACACGATCGCAGAATCTTTGACGGTAGAAATGAATTGACCGGCCAGAGGCGGAAGGATCCTTCGGACCGCCTGTGGGAGTATGATGTACTGGAGGGCCTGGCGCCGAGTGAACCCAAGACCGCCGGCGGCCTCCCATTGACCTTTTTCAATGGATTCGATTCCGGCGCGAACGATCTCCGTAATGTAGGCGCCTTCAAATAAGGCCAGAGTGATCACGGCCGACATAAACGCCGGGAACAGTTGCGGCGGCGCAAAAAGAAGCGTGATCAGTGCGCGGGTCCCATCCGAGCGGTTGCGGATGAATTCATCCACACCCAATGCCGGCATAATCTGATCGCTGATGAAAAAGTAGAAGATAAATACCAGGACCAGCGGGGGCAGGTTTCGGGTAAGTTCGACATAGGTTCTACCCAGAAGTCTCCGGAACAAGCGTGGGCTGACGCGGAAAAGCCCCATGACGGAGCCGAAAAATGTGGCCAGCAGGGTTCCCCACACGCTTAACCGGATCGTCGTCAGCAACCCCTCGAGAAGCAGATTAGGGACCCAGCGGCCAAGTTCCGGATCGAAACGTACGAGAAACTGGGGAATCGCCCCCCAGTCCCACCGGTAATGAAGCCCGGTGTGAATCCGAATTGCCAGATAAAGTACCGCCGCGAGTACGCAGGCACCAATCAGCACCTCCGGTAGCAACCGCCTGGTGAAGGATCGTGCCAATGGCTGCCTCTACTTGACCCGTGATTCCCAGTCCCGGGTTTCGAACCAGTAGTGTTTCCGCTCCTGCAGCCACCCTTCGGCCTCAACAAACCGGATCCAACTGGTAAAAAAGGTGAGCGTGTCAAAGTCGCCTTTACGAACCGCAATACCGATGGGCTCTTTCGTAAACGTCTCTTTCAGCGGAAGGAACAGGCGATCCGGATATTTAATGGCATAAAAGGCAGGGGTCGGGGCCGATCCTACGACAGCATGGGCTTTGCCGTTGATCACTTCCTGGTAAGCCTGGGACTCGTCGTCAAATTGTCGCAACGTCGCATTGGGTAGGGACTTCTTTGCTGCGGTAGCCGCCGTGGAGCCCAAGCGTACCGCTATCACCACGTCCTGTCGATTGAAGTCCTCGAGGCGGGTAAAGCCTTTTGCCAAAACCTGATTCGCGACCATGGACATGCCCGTGTAATCATAAGGAATGCTGAAGTTTACTTTCAGATGGCGTTTGGGCAGGATGCCCATACCGCCGATGATGACATCGAACTTTCCGGTGAGCAATGCAGGGATGATCCCGGCCCATTTGGTCGGGACAAATTCCACTTTCACCCCCATGTCCTTGGCGAGCCGCGTAGCGACATCGATTTCAAAGCCTATGAGTTTCCCGGTTTTATCTTTCATGGCCCATGGTACGAAAGTAGACATGCCGACCCGCAGGGACCCCCGCTTGAGTAATTTCTCCAGCGTACTTTCCTGGGTCAGCTGCTTTTGCAGATCTGCGCCCAGGACAAGATTGCCCGGAATCGATAAGACCAGTGCGCAGATCAGCAGAATACGCGTTAGCCGTGTTTTCTTCATGACTTTCCTCCTTACTGTTTTGACCTGCATGAAGATGTCATCCTAAGTTCCTCTTTATCCCTATCAACCCATTTGACACAGTATCGTCGGATCCATGGTGGTTACATGCGGATTCGGCGTTCCATGGCATTGACTCCAATGGAGAGGGTGAGTGTGACCACCAGGTATATGGCGGCCACGACGAACCAAATTTCAAATGTCAAGAATGTCTCTGCGATAATGGCCTGCCCCTGCATTGTCAGGTCATAAATAGCAATGGTACTCACCAGAGCGGAGTCCTTGATCAGTGAAATCGCCTGGCTTGTAAGCGGCGGTAACATACGTCGAATGGCCTGGGGCAGGATAACGTATCGATACGCATCGATCATGCCGAATCCCAGGCTGAACGCAGCTTCCCATTGTCCCCGGTCTATGGACACGATGCCTGCCCGGAAAATCTCGGACGCGTAAGCCCCTTCAAAAAGACTCAACGCCAACACTGCTGAGGTGAACCGATCGATCCCCAGAATTGGCGATAGTACGAAGTAAATAAAAAATATCTGGACGAGAAGGGGTGTATTTCGGATGAGTTCGAGGTATCCGCGGGCGAGCATCTTTCCGAGAACCGAATGGGACATTCTCAGTACCGCGGTCATCAGGCCCAATACGAACGCCAGCAAAAGACTGATGGCGGTAATTTGTAATGTGATCTTGAGACCTTGAAGCAACGGACCCGGAAACCATTGATCTCCTCGGAAATCGACAAGATACTGGGGAACACGATACCACTGCCAATTGTATCCCAGAGTTTCGGCTCCCCTGGCCAGAAGCCATATCAGCGCCCCGATGACCAGGATGTATTTAACAAGATCTCTCCAAACGGACTTTCCATGGAGTTCTGCAATAGCGTGTGTGTGTTCCGATTCGGGTGATGTCATTCGGGATGCGCTGGGTGTGTTAGGTGGTGGCAGGGATTGTCCCCCAAGTTACATGAAATTTTTTCATACGGGGAGCTTGTCCGGTAAATCGCATTTCAAGGTGCGATCAGGGATACCAGCAAATGCCCAGATTGTAAAGGGTGGAGATTTCACGTATACTTTCGGGACGATATGAGATTATGGGCAGCACACATCTTCCGGCTTGGCATCCCAGCCGCAGAAAGGATGATTCATGGTTGAAAATGTGATTATTATGGGAGCGGCAGGACGGGACTTCCATAACTTTAATATCTATTTTAAAGACAATCCACGATATCGTGTCGTCGCGTTTACGGCGACGCAAATACCGGATATTGAAGGCCGCCAGTATCCCCCCGAGCTAGCCGGCAGCCAATATCCGGAGGGGATTCCCATCTTTCCTGAAGAGCAGATTGTTGATCTGATACGCACGCACCGTATCGACCTGGTCGCATTTTCATACAGCGACGTTCCACATTTGGAAGTGATGCACAAAGCCTCGGTGGTGATGGCGGAAGGGGCCGATTTTACCCTGATTGGTGCCACCTATACCATGTTAAACGCTCAAAAGCCGGTGGTGGCGGTGTGTGCGGTCCGAACCGGTTGCGGCAAATCTCAGACAACACGCAAAGTTTGCGATATACTTCGGAAGCAGGGTAAACACACAGTGGTCGTGCGCCACCCCATGCCCTACGGGGATTTGAGGCAACAGGCGGTTCAGCGGTTTTCCCGATACGAAGACTTCGATACCCATCAGTGTACCATTGAAGAGCGGGAGGAATATGAACCTTTGGTGGAACAAGGTTCGGTGGTATATGCCGGAATAGACTACCGGCGAATCCTCGCCGCCGCAGAAAAAGAGGCCGACGTCATCGTCTGGGACGGCGGCAACAACGATACCCCGTTCTTTTATCCCACCGTTCATATCGTAATTTTCGATCCTCACCGCGCCGGTCACGAACTTCTTTACTACCCCGGCGAAACCAATCTGCTCATGGCGGATATTGCCGTGATCAACAAAGTCGATTCGGCGCCGGCCGAAAAAATAGAAATCGTGCGTCGAAACATACAAACCCATAATTCCGAAGCAGACATCGTCCTTGCAGAATCCTCGGTTTTAGTGGATCGAGCGGAACGGGTCCGGAATCAACGGGTCCTGGTCGTCGAGGACGGGCCGACATTGACCCACGGTGAGATGTCCTCCGGGGCCGGCCTGATCGCAGCGGAACTGTTCGGCGCGTCGGAGATCGTCGATCCAAGGTCGGCGGCGGTCGGCTCCCTTCGAGACGCTTACGAGCACTATCCGCACATCGGATCCGTGTTGCCGGCCATGGGATACACCGAGGGGCAGATCAAGGACCTTAAAGATACCATTGACCGGATTGATTGCGATCTCGTCTTGTTTGCAACCCCGATTCACCTGCCCAGATTGCTATCCATCGGAAAACCGACCTTGCGTGTCCGATATGAGTATCAGAATCATGGCAGCCCGACGTTGGAAGATGTCCTGTTATCGCGGTTGTCTGGAACAGATCGGAAGGAGCCATGAGCTCCGAGCCGCGCAAAGAGATTCTACTCGTGGCCCTGGGGGGCAATGCCTTGATCCGAAAAGGGCAGACTGGCACCATCGAAGAGCAATTCGAAAACTTAACGGTACCCATCCGCCAGATCGCCCGGTTGTCTCGGACCTATCGGATCCTGATCACCCACGGAAACGGGCCCCAGGTGGGGCACCTGATGCTGCAGCAGGAATGCTGTCCCCGGGTTCCCAAGTTGCCTTTGGAAATCCTGGTGGCCCAAACCCAGGGACAACTCGGGTATATGATCGAATCCTCCCTGGACAGCGCACTCATGGAGCTGGGTATTCAATCGGAGCAACGGTTTGTGAGTCTGTTGAGTTATGTGGTGGTGGACGAGTCGGATCCGGCCTTCAGCGAACCGGCCAAACCCATCGGGCCGGCGTATACCGAGAGTGAGGCACAACAGCTACCTTACCCGGTCCAAAAAACCGACAAAGGCTATCGGCGTGTCGTGGTGTCACCAAAACCGGTGACTGTTGTCGAAAAACGTGAAATACGGGCTCTCATTGATTTGGATTTCATTGTGATCTGCTGCGGCGGGGGGAGAATTCCGGTGGTTCGTGACGGACGTTCCTTTGCGGGCGTGGATGCGGTCATCGACAAGGATCTGGCCAGTGCCACGCTGGCCAAGGAAGCCGGGGCGGATATATTCCTGATTGCTACGGATGTCCCCGGGGCGGCCCTCCATTACGGGGCCCCGGAAGAACAGTTTCTTCGGCGAATGACGGTCTCGGAAGCACAGAAGTACTCAGAACAGGGGCATTTCCCTCCCGGCGCTATGCTGCCCAAGATCGAAGCGGCCTGTCAGTTTATCAGCGCCGGCGGCAAGCGGGCAGTGATTACATCGATTTCGGAGATTGAGGCGGCGGTGAAGGGGGAGGCGGGAACGGAAATACGACCGGGTTAAGAGAAAATCTCAAATTACAATAGAAGGTATGGTCTGAGTCTGCCGGAGGGTGCGCCTGCCTGGCGTTAAAAATTATTTCCCACCACGAAGGGCACGAAGATCACGAAGATCAAATAACGTAAGCGCTACCTTCGTGTACTTCGTGCCCATCGTGGTAAACATGTGCCGCTGATTCAATCTCCATTCCAAAATCCAAAATCTAAAATCCTAGCCGTTTCGATTCCGAAGCCCTCGCTCAACCGTAACCAGGAAATCCTGCACGTTGGTCAAAATGGAGCGGGCGGTCAATGATCCCCGGTTGGCCAGTTTGCTGATGGCAAATTCGGACATATCGACCGTATAGAAATAGACCGGACGAACGGACCCATCCGTCTGGACGTGGTAGGATGGCGCCATATTCCCTGTGGCGATGGCATGTAGCTGGGTGGCCAGGGCAATGATGGTGGTGCCCTTCCGGGCCAGGATCCGCATCTGATCCTGGGCGCGGTAAACATCAGCCAGCACTTCCGGAAGAGGACCATCGTCGCGGATCGATCCGGCGAGTACATAGGGGATACCTTTATCCAGGGTAGCCTTCATTACTCCATCGGAGATAATTCCGCTTTCAATGGCCTGCTGCATGGAGCCCGCCGAACGGACCATGTTGAGAGCATCCAGATGGCGGTAATGGCCCATGGTGACACTCTGTTTTGAATACAGTTCCTGTCCCAGGGCGGTACCGTAAATCGCCCCCTCCACATCGTGGGTCGCCAGCGCATTGCCGGCCAGAAGCGCATGTACGAATCCATTTTCGATAAGGGCTGAAAACGCCTGGCGCGAGTCTTTGTCAAAGACCGCCGCCGGCCCCATGACCCAGACAATGAAACCGTGGTCCCGCTCGAATTCCAACAGGTCGTACAGCTCCTCATAATCGATGGAGAACGATGTTTCCCGAGTTAAATGGCTCCGGAAGGCGAATTTTTCGGCGATATGGGACGGAAACTGAAAGCCATCCGTGTGGACGTATATGCCATCCTCTCCGTTCTCCCCCCGGCCACAGGCGACCCGTTCATTTTGACGAAGTCGACGAAATTCTTTTACTTCGAGGGAGTCGTCCGGATTCTGAACGACCACACAGTCCATGCGGGATTCGTGCAGTAGAACCCATCGCTCTTCATGGATTCGGAAGTACTCCGGATATACCGAAGTCGCGTGATAGTCTTCGGGGGCCACACCGTCCTGGGTGACAGCTTCAAATCGCACCAGGGGCGCATTGGCCAGGTTGGTAGACGAGAAATCCGGGGGCGAATAAACAGGCAGCTTGAATGCCATGGCGACCTCCTTCTGTCTTGCACCCTGTTACGGAAGTCCATATTATGGAAGTGATCCAACAGAGACCGACATTCCTTAGAGCGATACCGTCGGTTTTAGACGATGCAGACATATATTTACAAGCACGAAATTCGAATCCTCCAGAGGCGGACAAGTATCGAAATCCGAAAACCATAGGAAATCTTCGGTGTCCAAACGAAGCACACCAAAGTATAGCGTTTTCTGATTTTTTATCTCCGTTCACATGCTATCTTAGCAGACGCACGCGAATTGGAAGCTTGAACGAATAATTGTAGGGTTCATGATGCTGTTAAGTCAATTGGAAAGGACGTTGCCATGATTCCCCTGGCCTCGATTCGGAACGCCGCCAAAATGATAAAATCCCATATCATTCGGACTCCGATCATTCACTCATCCACTTTGAGTAAACGGATCGGTGCGGACGTTTATATGAAACTGGAAAATCTTCAGAAAACCGGATCGTTCAAAATCCGGGGCGCGACGTACAAACTGAAGCGACAACGGGATGTTATCGGTCCCGGCGGGGTGGTGGCGGCATCTGCAGGCAACCATGCCCAGGGTGTGGCCCTGGCTGCGCGGGAGACCGGTATTCCGGCAACGGTGGTCATGCCGGAATGGGCATCCATTACCAAGCAGGAGGCGACCCGAAGCTATGGCGGAGACGTTATCATTCATGGGACCAGCATTGATGAGTCTCTGGAAAAAGCCAGGGAACTGAGCCAGGAAGGACGAAGATTTATTCATCCCTTCGATGACACGGATATCATCACCGGGCAGGGAACGCTGGGTCTGGAAATATTAGAGGACATCCCGGATGCCGACATGATCCTGGTGCCTGTCGGCGGAGGCGGGCTCATTTCCGGGATTGCATCGGCGGTCCGTGGAATACGGCCGGAAGCATCCGTTATCGGTGTGGAGGCGGCGGTCTGTCCCTCGGCTTCCGAGTCTCGGAACGTCGGAAAAGTCACACGGGTGGCGGCAAGTGCCTCGATTGCCGACGGTATCAGCGTGAAGCAGGTGGGAGCTCTCTGTTTTGACATTCTCCAGGAAGCCGTTGCAGATGTCGTACTTGTGGAGGAGGAACAGATTACCGCCGCCATGCTGATGTTGCTGGAGCGAAAACGGATCCTTGCCGAAGGCTCCGGGGCCGCCCCTTTAGCGGCTCTGTTGAACGGATCCGTAACACCTCCGGCCGGAGGTAACGTCGTGCTGGTGGTCAGCGGGGGCAATGTGGACAGCCCTCTTCTGGGGCGAATTATCAGCCAGGGCCTGCTGAAGCACGGACGGATCATGCGGATCCGGGTGCGTCTTGAGGATATCCCCGGCGCGCTTGCCGGTATGCTGGCTGCCGTGGCCCGGCAAAAGGCCAACGTGCTGACGATCTATCATGATCGACGGGTTCGGGGCATCCCAATCAGTGAAACCCTCGTGGAACTGGAGCTGGAAACCCGCGGTCCGGAGCATGCGGAAGTGGTGGCCGAGGATTTGCGGAAGGAAGGGTATGATATCACGGTCCGATAATGAACCTGTTTTATAAAGGCGTCTAAGGCCTCACGGCTGTGTTGCGGATCACCGAAAAATGCTCACATACTACCGTGTATGCTCCGCTTTTTCGTTGCTCCGCGTCTTGCCCTGAGACCTGATCCACCTTTATAAAACAGGTTCTTAGATATCAACCTGAATTGACCGCACGCACATAGTACGGCGCGCTGGTATCCTGCCAGTGAACAAAGCCCAGTTCGGCGCTCACATACCAGGCCGTTGTGTAGGATCGCCGATCGCAGCTCCACAGCCACTGCTGGGTGTGATCGAACACCGGGGCGATGCATAGATCCACCCCCTCCGTCAGGAGCGACGAAAGTTCATCAACGGTGGGCAACCGCCAGTTTTGTTTGCCTGCGAACTGTTTCTCATTAAGCTGGTCGATATAGTTGCCGGCCTCTTGCCAATTCACCGGATAGGGCGATCCTGCCTGCTGCCAAAACAGGCCGGTTGCCCTGTCAAACACCGTGCCGTCCCCGCGCACATCGAAATCGTTCGTCAGGTATTCGGCGGGACGCCCGAGGGCATCCACCCGGAACATTTCCCGGGCCAGGCCCACGGCAGTTTTACTGGGGACACTCCGGAGGCGCTCTTGTTGCCGCGGCACCGGAGCGGTGGCAGGGTGGGAGTCGGTCGGAATCTCACAGGCTTCTTCCTGTCGGGTTCGCCAGTCCAAGTAAACCTTGGCAAGTGCCTGTTTCATTGCCCTTGCGGTGGGAAACCGATCGTTCGGGTCCGTCTCCAGAGCCTGTCGAATAAACCGGTCCCATCCGGTGTCCAGCACGGTAACGATACGACTCGGTGGTGTGACTTTCTGATCCGGAAGTCGTCCCGTCAACATTCTGAACAAGGTGACGCCAACGGCATACAGATCGGCCCGGGCGTCGACATTGTCCGGATCCATCTCCTGTTCGGGCGGCGCATAAAAGGGAGAGCCGATTTTCAGGTTCGACGGACCGGAGAAGGTTTCCCCTCGAAGTTTTGACAGCCCGAAGTCAGCGATCTTGATCCTGCCGGTTTCAGTTGCGAGAAGATTGTACGGCTTGATGTCCCGGTGCACGATTCCGGCATCATGCAGTCGGGCAAGGCCCGCCAGGGTCTGGTCGAAAAAATCGTATGCCCTGTCTGGCCGGATGATGCGGGAAGCCGACTCGGCTCGGTAGGATTCTCCCATGATCGCTCCCAAATTGTCGGCATAGTATTCCATGAGATAATATGGCCGGCCGTCGGCTTCGCCATAATCGAGCACTTCCAGTATGTTCGGATGCCGGATGGCGGCCATGGTACGCGCCTCGGCAATAAACAGATCGCGAAGGGCGTCGCGCCCCATCAAGGCCTCGAGGGTATTCCGGGGATCCAGCCGTTTGATCGCGGCGATCTTATCGATTACGGGTATTTGGACCATATAGACCTTGGCCATTCCCCCCCGTCCGAGGAGCCCCCGGATTTTGTATTTTCCGATCTTGTTCATGACTGAAGAGACGAATCTATTGTTCAGGCCAAGATGGGCACCGGATTGTAAAATGCAGAGGTGAGCAGCGATCTAGGTTTGTCGGTTGGCCCGGCGGCGAAATTACAAATATCAAATATCAAATAACAAATCACAAAATCGTATCATCCAGTATCCAACAATCCATCACTCAAGATCCCGAATACGGGCGAACCCTTCAACACGCTCAGGACAAGCGGGCCCACCCGTCTGCGCTCCTTCAGAGCTCCGCCGGGCAAACGAGCCCACGGGCTAACGGATCCACGGGCCAACGGGCAAACGGGCCCACCCTTCGACTCGCTCCGCTAGCTTGCCTCGACTGGCTCGGTACAAGCAGGACAAGCGGGCAAACGGGCCCATGGGCTCTACCACAGCCGCAGTGCATGACTCTTGGGGAGCCCTTTGGCGATGATTTTCTCGGCAACGGCAGCGATATTGTAGGGAACAAATCGGAGTTCCACGCTTTCTTCTTTGGTGTCCAGGATGGCGTACTTGGCATTGTTGTCGCCGTCCCGCGGCTGCCCCACACTGCCGACGTTGATGATATAGGATCGATCCGGATTGAGCGGATACGTTCTCCGCGTCAGTTCCGATACCAGGGCGATGCTTCCATCCCATTCCACGCATTCCAGCAGATGGGTGTGTCCTACGAAACAGAGGCGCTCCGGCATTTTCGCAAATGTTCGCCGCAGCTTTGCATCGGATACCTGAAACAGATAGGTCATTGGCGAGTCCAGGGGGAAGCCGTGAACAAACCGGCAACCATAGGCGACGATGCTTGTATCGAGCGCATCAAGAAATCGGAGGGTATCTTCACTGAGCATCCCGCTGGTTTTCTCGAGCGACTCTCTCGCCACCGGATTGAACCCTCGCAGAAACCGAAAATCGATAATCGCCTTCTCATGGTTGCCGATCACAGAGGGGATGGCCTTTTCTCGGAGTAGTGTCACCGACGATTCCGGATTCGGACCATAACCGATGGTGTCGCCCAGGCAGATAATGCTGTCTATACGTGCCGTATCGATGTCTGCCAGTACGCTTTCAAAAGCCTCAAGATTGGCATGTATGTCGGAGATAATGGCAATGCGCATGCGTTTTCAAGATCCTTCCGATGAGCGTTCGCAGTTAGATGTGTCGCCTAAGAGATGGTTTGGACGTCGCATTGTCACAACACCATCCGGTGAACGTACCAGTCAATGAGGACGGGCCCGTAAAAGACATAAAAAATACCCCCGATGGACAGAAACGGACCAAAAGGGATGGCCAGCTTCATGCCTTTCCGGGCGCGCAGCATCCATAGCACGCCGACCACGGTACCCACCGCCGAGGATATAAATATGGTAAAGAGGACCCCCTGCCAGCCGAGAAGTGCCCCGATCATGGCGAGCAGTTTAATGTCCCCGCCGCCCATTCCTTCACGTCCCGTCAGCAGGCTGTACCCCCACGCAATAAGCAGCAGGCTTCCTCCGCCGGCCACCACTCCCAATACGGCGTCCAGCCATGTGGGGACCGGTAGCAGCAGGGAGGCCATGAAAAACAGGGGGATGCCCGGTAGGGTAATGCGATCCGGAATGATGCGATGGTCGATATCGATGAAGGTGATCACAATCAGGGTGGTGATGAATAGAAAGTAGATGAGCCCGTCAAAGCTTATGCCGAAACGGAGGTAGACAGCCAATGCCGTGATACCTCCGAGTAATTCAATCAGTGCATATCGGATGGGAATCCGGATACCGCAGTGCCGGCATTTGCCCCGGAGGATCAGCCAGCTGAACACCGGTATATTATCATAAAATCGGATGGGGGTTCGGCAGTTGGGGCATCGCGACCCGGGATGGACAATCGATTCCGAGGCAGGAAGGCGATAGATCACCACATTCATGAAGCTTCCGACACACAGGCCGAGCAGGAAGACGTACAGGTCATCAACGAATGTCATCGATGGAGTCCGATCCAAGGTAAGGTGTCCTGGTGGTGTGTCATCTTGCTTAATCTGAATGCCCGTAATAGATGATCACAAAAATAAAATACTAAATATATTGAAAAAAATCAAGATGGATATTGCGAACAGACAGATTGATCTTATTATAGAGTGTTCCACCCATGTAACATTTAAATTCCCACATTCGGACATTTCGAGATGGTTGCTAGGACGCCTGGGTGATGCAAACACATGATAACGCGGCATTGCCGCATATACGAACATCGCACCGCGGTGGTATTCTGGAGAATTCATGGCAGAAACCGACAAAGATGATCTGATCCACCTCATCGAGGATGATACCGACGAAGAAGACATCCCGGCACAACTTCCCCTGCTGCCGGTGAGGGATGTCGTTATTTTCACCGACATGCTGCTTCCGTTGTTTGTGGGGCGGAAACGATCCATTCTGGCGGTCGAAGAGGCGTTGGCCGGAGACCGATTTTTGCTCCTGGCCACACAGAAAGATCCGATCATTGAGAATCCGGAGCCTGACGATATTTTCCGGATGGGCACGGTGGGACGTTTGCTACGGATGCTCAAACTTCCGGACGGTCGTGTCAAGGCTTTGGTGCAAGGGGTGGCGCGCGCCAAAATCAGTCGATATGTCCGTAGAAAATCCTTCTACAGGGTTCGCATTGATCGCATTTTAAAGGAACCGGTGGAAGAGTTGACCATAGAGACAGAGGCCCTGATGCGGAATGTCCGGGAACAGGCCGAGAAAATTCTGTCTCTTCGAGGGGAATATTCCGGCGATATCGGTTCTATTCTCGAGCGTATTGAAGAACCTGGAAAGCTGGCCGATTTGGTGGCCTCCAATCTGAAGCTGAAGGTGGATGAGTCCCAGGATATTCTGGAAACCACGGAACCGGTCGGTCGCTTACGTATGGTCAATGATCTGCTCACCCGGGAGCTGGCCCTGTCCGCCATGCAAGCCAAGATTCAATCCAATGTAAAAGATGAAATTTCTAAAAGTCAGCGGGATTTCTTTCTCCGTGAACAGGTCAGAGCCATCCACCGGGAGCTGGGGGAACTGGACGAAAAAGGCCAGGAGGTCGAGGAATACAGTAAAAAAATCCGACAGGCCAAGATGCCGAAGCCGGCCCGGGAAGAAGCCGAAAAACAGCTTCGCCGGATGTCTCAGATGCATCCGGATGCGGCTGAAACATCGGTGGTCCGGACATATCTGGATTGGCTCGTAGGGATGCCCTGGAATAAAGCGACGAAAGATGTCATCGACATCCCCCGGGCCAAGAAAATTCTGGATCGGGATCACTACGGCTTGCAGAATGTGAAAGACCGGATACTCGAATACCTTAGTGTTCGAAAACTCAACCCCCGCATGAAAGGACCGATCCTGTGTTTTGTGGGACCACCCGGTGTGGGTAAAACGTCACTCGGGCAAGCGATTGCCCGGGCCATCAAACGGAAATTCATCCGTATATCTCTCGGGGGTATTCGGGATGAGGCGGAAATACGCGGACACCGACGCACCTATATCGGCGCCCTTCCCGGGCGTATCCTGCAAAGCCTCAAACAATGCGGAATGCGGAATCCGGTGTTCATGATGGACGAGATTGACAAATTGGGAGCCGATTTCAGGGGAGATCCCTCATCGGCGCTCTTGGAGGCCCTGGATCCGGAACAGAATAATGCATTCAGTGATCATTATTTGAATCTTCCCTTCGATCTTTCCAATGTCATGTTCATTTTGACCGCAAATTTTACGGATACGATTCCCTCGGCACTATTGGATCGGATGGAAGTGATCAACATTTCCGGATACACGGAGGAGGAAAAGATTCAACTTGCCCGGCGTCATCTGCTGCCGCGACAAATCAAGGAGAACGGACTGACACCAAAAAAAAAAGTGAGTATTAGCCCCGGCGCCCTTCGGCAAATCATTGCCGAATACACGGCTGAAGCCGGAGTGCGAAATCTGGAACGGGAAATCGGCAGTTTATCGCGAAAGGTGGCGCGGAAGATTGCGGAGGGCCGACGTGGACCGTATACCATCACCCGTCGAAATCTCCATAAGTACCTGGGGGTTGCCAAATTTCAACCTGAGATGGACCAGGAAGAAAGCCAGGTGGGGCTGGCAACCGGATTGGCTTGGACCCAAATCGGAGGTGAAGTCCTTTACGTGGAGGCCACGCTCATCGGTGGAAAGGGAGAGCTGATCATCACCGGCCAGGTGGGTGATGTCATGCAGGAATCGGTCCGGGCCGCGGTCAGCTATGCAAAGGCGCATCTGTCGGCCTTCAAGTTAAAGGATACATTCCTTGATAGCCAGGACGTGCATATCCATGTACCGGCCGGCGCGATTCCGAAAGATGGTCCCTCGGCCGGTATCGCCATGGTCACGGCACTGATTTCAAGTCTTACCCAGATCCGAATTCATAAGGATGTCGCCATGACCGGCGAAATCACATTACGGGGACGGGTGCTTCCCATCGGAGGACTCAAGGAAAAAGCGCTGGGAGCTCTCCGGGCCGGGATTCGAACCATTATCATACCCGAGAAGAACCGGAAGGACCTTTCCGAAATACCGCGCCACGTCCGACGTCGCATCCGATTCATCCCGGTTCAACACATGGACGAGGTACTTCCGGTGGCGTTGGAGGAGGATCCGACCAAACGCCGAAAGACCAAACGATGAAGATCCTGGCGGTGGACACCTCGACCCCTACCTGTGGCGTCTGTGTGGCGGATGATAACCATCCCATCTGTGAACTCTACCTGACATCCGGCCAAACCCATTCCAGACATTTGATGCGTACGATTTTCAAAGCGCTGGAGGCCTCGGAACTGCCTCTGGAACAGATCGGCGGATTTGCCGCGACACGGGGGCCGGGTAGTTTCACCGGCCTGCGTATCGGTATCAGTACGGTCAAAGGGCTGGCCTACGCCACCGGAAAGCCCCTTGCGGGGATCTCCAGCCTCGAGGCGTTGGCACACGTCGGCGAAATGGCGCGGCGGGTCTGCGCCGTTATCGATGCCCGGAAAAATGAAGTGTATTATGCGGTCTATCGAACCGGAAAGAGGGGTTTGGTCGAGGAAGCCGCCCCTTGCGTCGGTCCTCCGGAATCGATTCCAAGGAGCGATGAACGTACCCTTTTCGTCGGCGACGGCGCCAAGCTCTATGAAGATGTAATTCGCCGTCACCACCAAGACAACGCGATCATCGCTACAGAGGAAGTATGCGGCATTCGGGCTTCTGCTGTGGCACGGCTGGCAGCGGTTCGATTCAAGATGGGCCATGCGGACCCGGTCGACGCCATGGCCCCGTTGTATATCCGGAAATCGGATGCAGAAATTGCCCGGGAAAGCCGTCTCGAACAGAATATATTGACTTGATCCGGTTTATTTACTAGAAATAGCAGGTTTAGGTGCAACGCATGCGGCAGGTTGAGCTGCTTTTTTATTTCTGGATCCATGACAGATCCTTAAAACAGAGAGTCGTACACGCCGTATCGTCGTGTTGCATCGTATCATTGCACCATTTTATGATTGGACCGCGACCCGATGACAAAATATGCATGGCCTGAACGCCCTCGGCAAACAGCGGTGCCACTTGCCCCGGAGGGGATCCCCTTGATTGGCGCGGCGGCATTTGTTACCACCGTATTCGCGCTGCTGGGAATGGCGGTTCCTGCGATATCCGGACTGGTGGTATCCCTGTTCTTCGGTTATTTTTTCCGGGATCCGGATCGGGTGGTGCCTCAGACGGAACTGGCGGTGGTGGCTCCCGCCGATGGGAAGGTCATCGCTGTTTCCCCTGTGGACCGAAGTCCGCTGGGGGAGGGCGATGTTATCAAGATCAGCATTTTCATGAATGTATTTAACGTTCATGTCAACCGGATGCCGGTGGCCGGACGAGTGTCCCGGGTTGCCTATCACCCGGGCAAGTTTGTGGCTGCAAGCCTGGACAAGGCATCCGATGACAACGAGCGAAACGCGTTGGAAATCGAAATGGATGACGGCCGCACCCTTGGGGTCGTCCAAATTGCCGGCCTGATCGCCCGCCGAATCGTGTGCCGGGTCCAGGAAGACGATGTCCTTGAGCGGGGGCAACGGTTCGGGGTCATCTGTTTCGGTTCACGGGTGGATCTGTATCTGCCTTCGGATAGCACGCCCGGCGTGAGCACCGGGGACAAGGTGAGCGCAGGATCGTCTATCGTGGCTCAACTTGCCAGACCACAAACCCCTGGGACCTGATATCCGTCGATCCCGAAGAAAGCGACGTCACCGGGCGAACAATCCACCATGAACGGACCTTATTCAAACAGGAGCTGAAAACCATTGACTACAGAAGCGTCTTACAACATTGCCGTAGTCCCCGGGGATGGTACCGGGCCGGAAGTGACCGCAGAGGGTATCAAGGTATTGAATACCATCAGCGCGGTCTTTGGATGTCGATTTAATTTTACGCATTATCCCTTTGGGGGAGACCACTACAAATCCACCGGCGTGGTCCTGTCCGACGCGGATCTGGAAGAGCTGGGCAGATATGACGCCATTTATCTGGGGGCCATCGGCCATCCGGATGTCCAGCCCGGTATTCTGGAAAAAGGCATCCTTCTGAACATGCGGTTTTATTTGGACCAGTATATCAATCTGCGACCGGTCAAACTCTACGAGGGCGTGGACACCCCGCTGAAGGATAAAGGACCGGAAGATATCGATTTTGTCGTGGTCCGTGAAAACACCGAAGGATTGTATGCCGGTGCCGGCGGAAGCCTGAAACGGGGCACGCCGGATGAAGTCGCGGTGCAGGAGTCGATTAATACCCGCAAGGGTGTGGAACGCTGCATCCGCTATGCCTTTGACTACTGCCGCCGCAGAAACAAGAGACGCAAGTTGACGCTGTGCGGCAAGACCAACGTCCTGACCTTTGCCTTCGACCTGTGGGAACGGACATTTAATGAGGTCGCCAAGGAATATCCGGACATTGAAACCGATTACGCCCACGTCGACGCCATCTGCATGTGGATGGTCAAAAATCCCGAGTGGTTCGATGTCATCGTCACGGACAACATGTTTGGAGACATCATTACGGATCTGGCCGCCATGATTCAGGGCGGCATGGGGATCGCGGCCGGCGGCAACCTGAATCCGGAGGGCGTGTCCATGTTCGAGCCCATCGGCGGCTCGGCGCCGAAGTACACCGGCAAGGGTATCATCAATCCCCTGGCCGCCATCTCATCCGCCCAATTGATGCTGGAGACCCTGGGCGAAAGCGAGGCCGCCCGTACGGTGGAAAACAGTATCATCAAGGTCCTCCGTGATGATCTAAAAGGGGTTGGTGCCGGTCAGATGGGATATTCCACCTCGGAGGTGGGCGATCTCGTGGCAGACCACATTTCGAAATCAGCCGCACGCTAGCGGTTAACGGGAATACGCCCGAATACGGACAAGGAGATCTCTTCGTGGAACGGATACCTATCACCAGGAAAGGCTTGGAAGGCCTCAAAAAGGAGCTGCATCGGCTGAAAAGCGTGGAGCGGCCGGAGAATATAAGGGCCATCGAAGAGGCGAGGGCCCACGGTGATTTGTCCGAAAATGCCGAATTCCACGCGGCGAAAGAAAGGCAGGCCTTCATTGAAGGACGGGTGAGCGAACTTGAATACAAGATTGCATCGGCGGACATCATCGACCCCGACTACCTACCGAAGGACCGCGCCGTGTTCGGATGCCGGGTTCTCATTGAAAACATCGAAACCGGTGAGGAACTGGAATATCAGCTGGTGGGGCCGGAGGAGTCCGATATCAACAAGGGCCGCATCTCCATATCCTCTCCACTGGGAAAATCGCTGGTTGGAAAGAAAACGGGAGATGAAATCCGGGTTGTGACCCCTGGTGGGCCCCGGTCGTTTGAGCTTGTTGAGATTTTATAAGGAGGTTGATCTGTGGCCAGAATCACTATAGAAGATTGCTTGAAGCGAACACGGAATCGTTTTCTACTCGTTCACATGGCCGCCAAACGCGTGCGCCAGATTCGTGAGGGATCGGAATACCTCGTGAGTTCACCCAAGAATGAAGATATTGTCGTAGCGCTTCGTGAAGTTGCCGCTGGCAAGGTTATCGTTAAAAAAGAAGAAGATGCTGAAGAATAACCGGATGATCCAACTCCAGCCGGAGATGGTCCGGCGGTGTTGGGTCCGATCGGGTCCATACCGATGCCACCGCCTGACCACTGGGTAATCGCCGATTTGCCCAGGAAAGGCCGTACATACAAAGCTCTAAATCGTGCTGCCGGTAAAGCGCTCCACCGCTATGGGATGATCGAAGATGGCGACCGGATTGTCGTCGGGCTGTCGGGTGGCAAGGACAGCCTGACGCTGCTGTGGCTGTTATCCGAGCGACTGGGACGTATCCCGATCCAGTACCGGTTGTTCCCGGTGTATATCGATCCCGGCTTCGACACCCATATCGGTCCTGACATCGCCGCCGTTGTTCAACAGATGGGACATGATCTGCGGGTCGAAATCACGGATTACGGGCTTCGGGGCCACAGTCCTGAAAATCGTGAAAACCCATGCTTTCTATGTTCACGCCTGCGGCGGAAACGACTCTTTGAAATTGCAGACGAGTTGGGGTGCACCAAATTGGCGCTGGGGCATCACAAAGATGACATCATCGAGACCCTGTTTCTGAATATGTGCTACGCCGGTGAGGTGAGCACCATGCGCCCCATGCAGCCGTTCTTTGATGGACGCTTTACTGTTATTCGGCCGCTGGCATACACTGACGAGGCGCTTATCCAGAAATGGGCCGATGAACAGGGATATCCGAAATTTGAGAATCCATGCCCTTCGGCCGACAAGTCGCGGCGCCGTTTTGTGAAGGAAATGCTCCAGCAGCTCTACCGGAGCAACCGCAAGATCAAGGGAAATATATTCCGGTCCCTGCACCATGTAAATCCGGAGTACCTGCTATGAGCCGCGTTGGCGGACCGCCCACGGGCGAATCAGACTCGAGGTCCCAGGCCATGGCAGGTCGTTTGACGATAGCCACAGGGAGACCCTTATAGCATGTTCACCCCCAGCGAGCATCATTCGGACCAGGAGATCATGCGGGATGTCCAGAATGAAGAGGACAACCGTAACATTCGGATCGACAAGGTCGGCATCAAAAACATCCGCTATCCCATCACGGTCTTGGATCGCCGAAACCGGGTGCAGCCCACGGTGGCAAATATCGACATGTTTGTGGATCTTCCCCATAAGAATAGGGGAACCCACATGAGCCGCTTCATCGAGCTTCTGCATTTATTCCGTCCGGAAATATCTCTCGAGAAGTTTTCTACCATCCTGGAAGAGATGAAAATCCATCTGAATGCCGAATCGGCTCACATCGAAGTCACCTTCCCCTACTTTATTGAAAAGACCGCTCCCATCAGCGCGGTTCCTGGGTTGATGGACTATACCTGCCGCCTGATCGGCTACAGCGACCCCAAAGGCAGGGTCGATCTGGTTTCGGAAGTTCTGGTACCCATTACGTCCGTCTGCCCGTGTTCCAAGGAGATCAGCGATATGGGGGCGCACAATCAACGGGGAGAGGTCCGGCTGGCCGTGCGTTTCAAGCGGTTTGTTTGGCTCGAGGACTTGATTGAGCTCGTGGAATCCTGTGCTTCCTGTGATGTCTACTCGGTTCTGAAGCGGGTCGATGAAAAGCAGGTGACAGAGAAAGGTTACGCGAATGCCAAATTCGTTGAAGATATTGTCCGTGACGTGGCCCAGGTATTGAAGTCGGATAGCAACATTACGTGGTTTTCTGTGAGCGCTGAAAATTTCGAGTCGATCCACAACCATAGCGCTTACGCGCATATCACCAGCGAGTAAAGCCGATTCTAACCCTCCCTTCATCCCCTATCTCTTTGTTGGAATAACCGGTTCAATCCTCAGGCTGAATTCAATTTCTAAATGCCTTGAGTGCCTAAAATGCCTAAAATGAAAAGAGAGAAGAAGGATGTGTCTTCCCTCATGCCGGTTTCTGACGCCGGTGAGACAGGCTCCGGAGGCGGTGTCGTAATTACCACGTGTCGTCATTCCGGACGAATCCTGCTAGGCGGGAGGAGTCTGCCGAACCAGTTTGAGCCGTTTTTTTAGGCATTTCAGTGCATTTCAGGCACTTTAGGCATTTCACTTCAGGCATTTAAGTGCACTTCAGGCATTTTTATTATTTGCTCCAATGCTTAATCTGGCCGAAATCTTCCGGTGCCCCTATTGGTCTTCCAACCCCCTCTGTATAATCGACACGATGCGGTCCGCGGAATATCGGTTGGAATTCAACAAAATTACAAACCGGTAGACTTGGTTTTCGCCCCCTTCGATATAGCCGGCCCGAGTTCGGATGCCATGCAGGGTCCCTGTCTTGAACCGGACTGGCCCCTCCTGCTGGAGCAGATGACGGTAGGGTGCAAAACGGTCCAGGATCTGGAGCAAGGTGCGGGCGGAGAGACGATTTTTTCGAGAAATACCGGAACCCTCGACAAGAACGGCCCCGTTCGCATCCAGGTGGTTTTCAAGATAGTCATTCAGGACCCGAACCCCTTTGTCCAGCGTCCCTGGAGGGCCATAGGTGCGGGCGCCGGCGGCGATGAGCACCTGATTGGCGACGTAGTTGTTGGAAAATTCGAGCATCCTCTCAATGACCTGTGTCATGGTAAAGGGAGAACGGTGCCTCAGGACGAGCCGATCGGCCTCCGCATTTACACGACCGGCCCGGATCGTCCCCTGAACGGGTTGTCCTTTCTCCGCCAAAAAATAGGCCAGCAGTTGCCCGGCGTACATCAATAGCTCCTGTTTCCTGTGGCTTAGCACGATCCGGCCGTGATCCACGCCGGATTGACGGATGCGGTCCATGACAACCGGGAGCAGGGGGGTCTGGGGTTCGGCGCTGATATAAACGCCGTTTTTACGCTGATAATAAACGGTGTTGAAATTCGCGCACAGCGCTCCATTGGGCGCGTCGTAGGGATTCAGCGAATCGGTCACTCCGGGTATGACCAGCGGCTCCTGAAAATAGGAATCATCGAGAATCAGATCTATAGTCGGCATTGTGAGCCGACCGGTCAGCCGGCCGGCGATCTCCGACAACACCTCAGAGATCAGCAACGGATCGCCAAATCCTTGAACCTTCAGGGAATGTGCATCGTCCGTGTAAAAATCGGTCCGAAAACGGTAATTCGGGCCAAAAATATCGAAGGCCGCCAGGCCGGTCAGCAGTTTTAGCGTGGAGGCGGGGATTCTCGGCTGATCGATGTTCTTCGAGTATACCAATTGATTTTGAGCGTCCATTACGGCAACGGAATCCTGGTGACCGATGAGGCGCGAGAGTTTGTCGCTGGCCGCTCGGTTCCACGCATATCCCGGTGCGGCGGCGCCCATGACCGTGCCGAACGCTAAAACGCACCAGACCATTATGACAACTCCCCGGGCCGCACCGGTCATTCGTCTGGATGCAGCATCGTTGCCGGATCGCCTTCGATAGAATGGCAGCAGAGGGATTATGTAATTGAATCCACGGCTCATGGAGACTCCAGAATGAGCGTTACCGGGCCGTGGTTGACGATGCTCACGACCATTTCAGCACGAAATCGTCCAGTTTGGGTACCGATGCCCCGGGCTTCAACCTTTTGGACAAAATAGTGGTATAGATCTCTGGCCGTTTCCGGATCACCGGCCCGGCTGAAGGATGGGCGACGGCCCTTTCGGCAATCTCCATAAAGGGTGACCTGGGACACGATGAGCATTTCTCCACCGGAATCCAGCAGAGAACGGTTCATCTTGCCCCCCTCATCTTCGAATATCCTCAGATGACAGATTTTTTCAACCAGCCAGTCCGCATCGCCAGGCCCGTCACCCTGGCCGACTCCGAGAAGAACCACCAGTCCCGGCCCGATACGGCCGACGACGTGATCTTCGACGCGGACCGAGCCTTCGGTGACCCTCTGAACGACTGCCTTCATCCGCTGTTCCTTTTCAGTTATGGAGCATTCTGCCGGTTACGTGGCCAATCCGGCCACCCATCGTGGTGCCCCACGCCGGTTCGTTCTATCGAAGCCCTTCACCGCTTGTGGGTCAGCGGACCAACACAATACGCAGATCCATCACATTGGTATCGGTCGGGCCGGTGATGATCAGATCATCAAGCTGTTCAAAGAAAGGGTAGCTATTATTGTTTTCAAGAAACATTCCGGCGTCCAAACCGGCGTCAGATGCTATCCTGATCGTATCGTGGTCTACAATGGCGCCCGCTGCGGGTGTCGGACCGTCCGTGCCGTCTGTTCCACCGGAAAGAATGACAATATCCGGGTGGTCGGCAATATCGATAGCGGCTGCGAGGGCAAACTCCAGGTTCCGCCCGCCGACCCCGTCTCCCTTGAGGGTAACGGTGGTTTCTCCTCCCGATATCAGACATGCCGGTCTTCGTATCGGGTGATCACTGTTGAGTATCTCCCTGGCAATAGCTCCATGAAACCTGGCGGCTTCCCGTGTTTCACCTTCTACCAGAGAAGAAAGGATCAAACAGCGATAGCCCCTGTTTCGGGCTTCCTGTTCGGCGGCCCGGATCGCCTGCATATTGCTTCCGACAATCAGATTGATGGTCCGTTCAAAAATGGGATCGCCCGCCTTGGGTGTTTCAAGAACCCGTCCCCTTTGGCCGGCCGTTAAATGAGCCATGACCGGTGCGGGTAGTTTTTCGGCGAGTCGGTATTTTTCGACGATGGCCAGAGATTCCTGGAACGTGCTGGTGTCCGGAACCGTCGGCCCTGAGGCGATAACATCCAGATCGTCACCGATGACATCCGACAGGATCAGGGAGACCAACGTACCGGGACTCGCAGCTTCCGCCAGTCGGCCGCCCTTTATCGCCGAGGTATGCTTCCGGAGGGTGTTAATCTCGTGAATCGTTGCGCCGCAGGCCAGCAGTAACCGACTCATCTCCTGCTTGTCTTCCAGGCGGATCCCCGGTGCCGGAAGCGGCATCAACGCTGAGCCGCCCCCGGAAATCAGGCAGAGCACCAAATCCGTTGCTTCTGCTTTCTGTACCAGCTCAAGGATGGACCGCGCCGCCTCCTCGCCATGGATATCCGGTACCGGATGCCCCGCCTCCACCTGTCGGACACGCTTTAGGTTCGCGGTGTGTTCGTACTTCACCGATACCACACCGTCCGATATTTCTTTCGGCAGGATATCTTCCACCGCACGGGCCATGGCTGCCGATGCTTTTCCCGCTCCGACAACAAAAATACGGTTGAACCGGCTCAAATCAAGAATGTCCTCACCCACATAGAGTCGGTCTGCGTCCCTGCGACAGTAATTGAACACGGCAGCGTCGGCGCGGACCGCCGCCACACCGGCTAAAAAAATGTGTTCCCCGTCCGATCGCATGTCGCGAACTGCCGAACTTCTGTTCTCCATGGTGTCCTCCCGATGCGAATCTGATATCTCCAATACCGATTGCCGGGACATTGTCCTATCTCGTGAAGCGCCAAAAAGATGGTTCCCAGCATAGCCGATTTCGGTATGCCCAGGCAAATGGCTGTATCCGTCAGCTTCTCGCCTGTGTCATATGGGTCCGTTGTCCGATGCATAGATTATGGAGAAGCGGATCTTATTTCCGGGCTTTCTTGACAACTATCAATGCCGGGCGATACTTTCACGACATCAGAACATGATCTTTAATCCCTCTTGGAGGTCGAATGGATACCCCTCAATCCGAATCGTTGAAAGGCCATTTTCTAATGGCGATGCCGGGTCTACTGGAGCCCAATTTTTTTCAAACGGTCACCTGTATTTCCGAACATACACCGGAGGGCGCGTTGGGCCTCGTCATCAACAGGGTTCATCAATCTTTAACCGGCGATGTCATTTTCGATGAGCTTAAAATAACGGCTCCGAAGCATGCCACATCCATTCCCGTTTATATTGGCGGCCCCGTACATATTGGAGAGGTTTTCGTACTGCACGGTGCCCCTTTTCACTGGGAAGGATGTCTTCAAGTCACCCCGTCTCTGGGGATGAGCAATACTATCGATATTCTTGAGGCAATCGCTATGGGCGTTGGCCCCGATGCGTATTTGCTGACGCTCGGGTGCGCCGGTTGGGGGGAGGGACAGCTGGAAGAGGAAATCAAGCAAAACGCCTGGCTGACCAGTCCCGCCGTTGACGAGATTATTTTCCACACACCAGCGGACCAGCGCTGGGAAGCGGCGCTTAAGAGGTTGGGGGTGGATCCGGGGTTGCTTTCGGGCACGGCCGGCCACGCCTAAATAGGGTTTCAGAGGTTGTCTCAGGTCCTATAGCTGCGTTGCAAACCGTTAAAAAATGCTCACGTACTATCGTGTACGCTCCGCTTTTTTAACGACTTGACGCCTTGCTCTCGAACCTGAGACAACCTCTGAAACCCTATTTGATTTTGTCAGAAGATCTCTCGGAGCCGATCTAACGCGCAAATCCCGATTTGGGTTGGTATATAGATAATGGGCGCCTTGCTCTCGAACCTGAGTTGACCTCTGAAACCCTATTTCGCTTGGTCATCAGGTACAGATCGCCGTGCTTTAGGAGCCGACCCGAGATTCACCGATGTCGGTGGTGAGGCGGGAAATCGTCTATGCCGGGCGCATCGCCCGATATTCGAGGGATATTGCAATCGGCGGGATTGTTATTTGCGCTTTGCTTTAGCCCGAGATTTTGGCTTTTTCTTTTTTAAACATTCCTTGTCCTTGCGCACAAACGCGCAAAGCTTGGGATTGTAATACTCTTTGCAATTCAACGGGTTGTACAACGGGCATTCCGGATGCTTCTCAGACATAGATTCGGCGCTTCCTCTATCTGGTCAACATGAATGGGGCGATGGGATAAACCGCCGTCGATCTTAGATAAACGGACAATAGCACAATTCAACAGATAATGGAAGTGATCTGCCCCTTTGCGATCATGGCGCCAATCGGCGGTCGGTCCCTGCGGCGGCCGCTCCTGTTCCCATCCGGTTCCCTTTCCTGCCCCTATTGACATCACACACCAGTGTCTTCGTCGGGCGAATGAGAGGTGAGCCCGCTGGAGCGTGCCAACGGTGTCGAATTCGTTTTGACAATCCAGCAAAAGCGTTGTAAGAAGCGGCGCAAGTCATTTCCGCCAAGCTGTGTTCTTTACCGCTCGGACATCGACCACAGTTGCGAACATACCTATTCCGCCGTTCCGGCCAGACCCTAACGAACCGGAGGCCGCTCGCGTTGCACCATGGACCGCTTCAATGATCTGAAAAAAAATCTCCAGGAGATCACCGGTGATCTCAATGGGGTGTTTGCCCGTCTGACCGCCGTGCCCGAGTTGGATCCCAAAGTATTCGAAGACTGGGAAGCCACCTGCGGGAGGATTCAACGTCAGCTCGAAGAGGAGGTCTTTAGGATTGCGGTCGTCGGTGCCATAAAGTCCGGGAAGAGCACATTCATCAATTCCCTGCTGAAAGGCGATCTGCTGAAGCGAGGGGCCGGAGTAATAACATCCATTGTAACACGCGTCCGCAGCGGTCAACGAACCCATGCCATACTCTTCTTTAAATCCTGGGATGACGTGAACACCGAAATCGAGCAAGCCACGGCCCTGTTCCCGAATCTATCCTGGCGATCCGAAAATCGGGAGTTCGATATCCGGCGGGAAAAGGATCGCACCGATCTCACCGCTGCGCTGGCACAGCTAACCACCGACCATTTGATCACCAGCGATTCCCGGGATGCCAACAGCGTCCTTCTTGCGTCCTATCTTCGGGGTTACGATGACATGAAAGACCTGATCGGCCCCGAGGCGACCACCTTTGAAATCACCGGGGGCCGGTTTCACGAACATCGACAATTCGTGGCCAATGATTTTTTTTCGGTTTACATGAAAGACATCGAGCTGGACATTTCGGGGATTGATCTCGATAAAAATATCGAAATCGCCGATTGCCAGGGCGGTGATTCCCCGAATCCGATTCATCTGTCCATGATTCAGGATTACCTGTTGATGACCCACTTAACGGTTTATGTGGTCAGCAGCCGGACAGGCCTCCGGCAGGCGGATATCAAGCTTCTCAACATTATCAAGAAAATGGGTATTCTCCACAACATACTATTTGTGGTGAACTCGGATTTCAGCGATCACGACTCCCTTGGGGATCTGGAAACACTGGTTGGCAAGATCAAGGAAGAGATCGCCCTCATCAAGTCCGGACCGGAAGTCTACACAATGTCCGCCCTGTTCAACCTGTTTAAGGAGCGACGCGACGATCTCTCCGAAAAGGATCAACAGCGCCTGGAGCAATGGGAAAACGATACGTTCATGGTGGCCTTTTCCGACAGTGAATCGGAACGATTTCTCGAGGCGTTTCAGCACAAGCTGAGTGAAGAGCGCCTGTCCCTCCTGCTGACGAATAATGTCGAACGGATTGCCGTGATTGTTACCGGCCTTTCAGACTGGATTCGTGTCAACCGGGACATTCTTGGGCGTGATGCCACAGGGGCGGCCGAAGTCATCGATAAAATCAATCGCCACCAGAAACGGATGAATCAGATCCGGTCGATGATAAACAGCACGTTGCGAGGGACCATCCAGAAAGTACAAAAAGAGGTCAAGAACGATGTCGACCGGTTCTTCGATCCACGGAGTACCGCCATCGTCGGAAGTATACAGGATTTTATCCACGGTTACCGTCTGAATTTCGGTGACTACGAGGAGAGTTTGGCCAATGCCGGATCTTCCAACACCATGTACCTGGTCTTCCAGGAATTTCGGCAGGCACTCAATACGTATCTGGCGGAAACCGTCAACCCGGAAGTCGTCCGTTTTATCCGGGAGGAAGAAGAAAAGATCAAGGAATCTCTGGAAACCGTTGCCGAACCTTACGATGCCATGATCCGCGATGCCGTTCTGGAGCACGATCAGTCCATGGCAGGTGTGGGGATCTCCCTTTCTGCCAGGGAGCGACAGACGCTTACTCTTCCGGACATGGAGACGATTCGCAATCAGGCGGGCCTGGCGCTGCCGCCGGCAGGGGCGCAAATGCGCTATAGCGCAAAAATCCGGACCGAGGCCGTGATGCGACTGGGTGTCTACACGGTTGTCAAAGTGGTCAAGAAGTTGTTCAAGAAGCCGCTTCGAAACGAACGGGAAGAATCCCTCTTGGCCTTGCGGGACGGATTCCAGCGGGTCAAACGGGAAACCGAACGATCCATTCTGTTCCATTTCAAGGACTACAAGGAAAATATCAAATTCCAGTTTCTTTTGCCGCTCATCGATGCAACTTCCGGACATCTGCAGGAGGCGCTGAGCGACCGTTTTCAAGCCTATGCCACGGATTCATCTTCCATGGTGAATCTGGTTCATAAAGAACAGAACGAAAAGCAGCACGCTCTGGACATACTCAGCGGTTTAGAAACGCAGGTTGCCGAGATCGCCGCGGTGCTAAAGGACCTGCGCGCCCAGATCGACCCGTCATAGGCCGGAAGCATATGACCAGGACCCGACCGACAGGAGGAATGGAACATGGCAGCAACAAAAACCCGAGTTATCGCAGTGGCCAATGAAAAAGGGGGTGTCGGGAAAACCGTCACAGTCATCAATCTGGCGGCCGCTCTGCAAAAAGAGGGGCTCAATGTACTGGTGGTCGATATGGATCCCCAGTTCAATGCGACCAAAGGGCTTGGGATTGAGCTGGAACCCGGAGCGCCGACCGTTTATGACGTTCTGCTGGATGGCAAACAGGTTTCTGAAGTGATTGTGCCGAGCCGGTGGGAAGGCCTCGATGTCATGCCGTCCCATGTGGATCTCGCCGGCGCCGAAGTCGAACTGGTGGATGTGCCCGGCCGGGAGAACCGGCTTCGTGATGCCACGGCCGGATTTGACGGGAAGTACCAGTTCATTATCCTGGATACGCCCCCGAGCCTCTCTTTGCTGACGGTCAACGTGCTGGCGTATGCCTCGGAAATTTTGATCCCATGCCAAACCCACCCCTATGCCTTTGGCGCCCTGGAAGAATTGTTGGACACCATCGACGCCATACAGCGGGAGATCAATCCGGACCTGATAATTACCGGGATTATCGCCACCATGTTTGATCAGCGCACCCGCGTTGGCCATCGCATCCTGGCCCAGCTCAAATCCCATGATGTCTATGGCCGGCAGCTGCTGGATACGGTCATCCGCGCCAATACGACCATCGCAGACAGTGCCGATGTCGGCAGGCCGGTGGTCTATTACCGTCGAAGCAGCTTCGGTGCGATTGATTACGGGATGCTGGCGGAAGAGATTTTGCAGCGAAAGCCGGCTTAAACCGGAAATCTCCATGTGCAATTTCCGGGTTAGGTTTGCCGGTTTGCCGGTTCGCCCGGCGGCGAAATTACAAATATCAAATAACAAATCACAAAATCGTGGAGTTCTTTTTTCTGGAACTTGTATCCCTGATTCCAGCATCCAGCCAGCCAAATGCGGGCAAGGATCCGCAATCCAAAATCTAAAATATGGATTCCTATCGCTTTGAATCCTGTATGCTGGATTCTGAATCTTGCATCCTGCTTCCTTCCTGACCGGCCAACCTATTCATGTGTCTTTCGTTGGACAATAAACCACGGATTATGCAGATCCGGTTTGTTGTAGGACAGTGGCGTGTCGGCAAGGTAGTCTGTGACTCCGGCGCCGGCGCATTCCGCGATGGCCTGCCCGGCTGCCGTATCCCATTCCATCGTGGGACCGAAACGGGGGTAGATGTCTGCCGATCCTTCAGCCACACGGCAGAATTTGAGCGAACTGCCCGCCGAGATAAACTCGATCGCGTGCCCGTTCCGGCGCTGTTCTTCCACAAAGGTTTCTAATCGGTCCGTTGCATGGGATCGACTACCGATGATGCAAAGCACAGATGGTTCTGTCCTCGGGACGGGGAGTCTATCCGAACTCGCCAGCACTGCAGATATCGCCTCTTCCTCGGATCGGGCCGACGCCATGGCATCCCGTGCAGATTGCCCACGGGCACGATAAGCCCCGATTTCCACGTGACCAAAATAGAGCCAGTCCTGGGTCGGTACGTAGATCACGCCCAGCGTCGGCCGCCTATTTTCGATCAGCGCAATATTCACGGTGAATTCTCCCCGCCGGTGAATGAATTCCTTTGTGCCGTCCAAAGGATCCACCAGCCAGAATATCTTCCAGGACCTTCGCTCTTCGTAGGGGATGTCCTTTCCCTCTTCGCTGAGAATCGGCAGCCCAAGGGGCACCAGTTCTGAATCGATAATGGTGTTGGATCGTTTGTCTGCAAGGGTCAGGGGAGAACCGTCTTCTTTGTTTTCCACCCGGAAGTCGGATTTATAGACGTCGAGCACAGCCGCTCCGGCGGCCAGAGACGCACGTATCGATGTGATCAACAGATGGTTCAATTCCGTCATCAGTCGGTAATCCTCTGATGCTCTGGCGTTAGGTATCCTCCCGGGACTGTGGATTCAGACGATTCAGATTGTCCCGGGCGAAATCGATGGCCGGATCCAGGGCAAGGGCCATTTCATAGTAGTCGATGGCTTTCTGGGTCTCTCCCATATCCCGGTAATTGGAAGCAATGTTGGCATAGTCGATGGCAGAACTCGGATCCCGCTCCAGGATTTTCCGGAAGCAGGCGATCGCCTCCGTGTGCTCCTTAAGCTTGAAGTGACAAAACCCCATGGTGTTATAAATATCCGTCCGTTCCGGGTCGTAGGTTAGCCCTTTGGACAGCGCCTCCAACGCATCGCGAAATCGTCCCAGGTCCTTCAAACATATCCCCATATAGGAGTAAATGCTGGGAATGTCTTCGGTCTTCGGATTGAGTGCCAGGGACTGGGACAAAAGATCTAAAGCAGCAGGTTCATCTCCGGCTGCCATGCGACACATGGCCTGATAGAATTTAATGTAGTATTTACCCGGCAATTTGGCATCGATGCGCTCCAGTTCCTGCAACGCTTTGTCCGTGGGCAGATTTTCCACGGCCAGCTTTGCCGTAAACATGGCGACGCTGGTGCCCTCGGCCCGCTCCCTGAAGTGTGCGCCCGGGACGATCGTATAAAAGGCCGGAATCTGAAGGTGGGGGTGGGTGGTATCCAGGACGATGACCTCCATTCCCCGGTCGGCAAGAGCGCGAATCAGATTGTAGACCTCCACCCGAATGTTGTCATCGGAGATGTCCGGCAGGTCCGTTACGCGAGATATGGCTGTGGGCCGGGTGACAAAATCTGCGTCATTCAGATCGGCAAACTTGGGAAGCCCGCTGGCCACATAATTGGCACTGGTATTAAAATCGCCCCCCAATTGGGCCACCTCCGTCAGTGCTCGGCTCAGTGCTTTCAGGGGGGACGGTGTCGTTCCGGCGGTCCAAACGATTTCGCTTTTCGAAGGAAACGTGGACAGATCAAAGGCGAGGGCACCGACCGAGGGGATTCCCATGTCCAGCGTGAAATCCGAAAGAAACAATTCTATTCCGGCGCGCCGGTATTTCCCGATCATCTCACTGACGACGGGATCGTTAACGGAGTCCGGATCGATATGCGGCACGACCATTCGATTCCGGCTGACGAGCGACGACACATGGCGCTCCACGATTTCGCAGATGCCCTGGGATAGCGCCTCTTCCTGGCAGTTGCCGGCAGACGGTCCATTGAATTCGTTAATGGCGAAAAACCAATCGAAAGGAACCACCGTCTCCGCCTGTCGGGTGAGATTGTATCCACGGGCCCACTGCATCGGCAGATCCTGAAAGATCTCAAGAGACGGTGCCGCCTCATTCGGGTCGTCATGAACCGAAGCGGCAATAAAATCAAACGGGATGGCTTCACCCCCGATGTCGCGGAAAGTCCCCCAGGTAAAATTGTCCGGATTTTTCGCGAAACTAAAAAAACTGAACCGTTCGGCCAGTTCCATGACCGCGCTGGCTTCGGCCTGCCGGGGGGTGGCACCCTTTCCCATCTGTTTTTTGGTACCGATAATCTGCAATGCATCCCTGCCGCACGTGCTGAAATAAACCGGGATGTCCAGGCGGCCGTTATCGATACGGATCACTTCCTCCAAAATATCCAGGTTCACCGTAGCCAGTTTCTTCCGAAAATTGTCGACGGTTTCCCTTGGAGACATGATTTTGTCCTGATCCAGGGTGTACGTTTTGTAGGCATCATTGAGTTCGACTTTCATGTTCCCTGTCTTTCCTTGATGGGTCTGCGATGAATAAATATTTACAACCCCGTGTTGAGAGAATGCGCACCCAAAGCTGCTCGGGGTCGGAATCGCTATCGGTATCGGAATCGAGACAGGACGGTTATCTTCGAAGTCGATACCGATTCCGAACCCGATACCGATTCCGATGACTCCGATACGCTGGTATTTGTATCCCGTCTCTCAATCGGAACGGATTTTAATTTTGAAAATAAATTCCGGTACACGACACTAGAATACGCGTGTGTCCATATTGACCGAGTAACTTCAATCTGATATCAAGAACGGCACTTCTGTGGGGATGTAGCTCAGCTGGGAGAGCGCGGCGTTCGCAACGCCGAGGTCGAGGGTTCGAATCCCTTCATCTCCACTCTCTTCATTTTTCCCATGCCGGCCGATAGCGATCCTCCACCAAATTCCTGCTCTCGCCCCGAAACTTCAACGATTCACTGTATCCGTGCATGCGGTTCGGAGGATTCCGGCACCATAATCCGGTGATGCGGATCCCGCGACTCAACCGGTTCCGAGCATCCCGAACTTACCGGCGCGGGACAGAATATTCAACCATGGGGTGATCCACGCAAAGTGCTGGTCTATATTGACTTTTCACGGTATCGAAGGTAACAATCCTTACTCTTATTGTCGAGAGCCACTGGCGATGATTGCGAAACAAAGGACTCACCAATTATGGACCGAAGGGTAAAAATCCAACGGAAGACTGCCGAGACCGACATCCAGATAGATCTGAAGATCGACGGGGCGGGCGACTATTCGATTTCGACGGGTATCGGTTTTTTCGACCACATGCTGACGCTCTTTGCGGTTCACGGTTTTTTCGACCTGACCGTGGCCGCGAAAGGGGACCTGGAGGTGGATTTTCACCACACGGCGGAAGATGTCGGGCTGGTCCTGGGTAATGCCTTGGACAAAGCACTGGGTGCCCGCGTGGGTATCCGGCGCTATGGCCATGCCGTAACCCCGATGGATGAGACACTGACGACGGTTACCATGGATCTGTCCAAACGCCCCTACTTCGTGTTTCGGGTGCCTGCGGATATCGTTGTCGGATCCGGTTTCAATATCGCCTTGGCCAAGGAGTTTTTTCGGGCCTTTGCCACCCGGGGCGGCATGAACCTGCATGTCAATGTCTTGTATGGAGAAAACGAACACCACATCATCGAATCCATGTTCAAAGCCGCCGCCAGAGCGTTGGATCAGGCCTCGGGCATCGATGAGCGGATCGGCGCCGTGCATTCCACCAAGGGTGTTCTGTGATGGTGATCCACTTGGATACAGCAATCCCCGAGGAGATTCTTTCCATCTTTTCAAGAGGTCTTCGACGGATCACCGCCATCGGGGTGCTGATTCTGTTTATCTGTTTTATGCAACCGACGGTTTCCAACGCAGGCGACACCACCATTTCGAAAAAGACCGAAAATGCGGCACATTCCATGAGCTTGGCCGTGCTTCCCATCAAAAATATTACCGCTGTGTATGGGGAAAACGCCAGCGTCCGCTCGCCGATTACCGGAAAGGTGTTTGTTACCGGCCCCGTGAAGGAAAACGCCACCGAAATTCTGGCGGAATACATCCTTGCCCAGTTTGCGGAGAGAACTGAGTACGATGTGCTGCCGCCGGCGCGCACCCAAGGTGTTTACGAACAGGTGCTCTCCGGTGTTCCGGTTCCTTCTTCCGATCGTCAGGCGGTTACCTGGATGGGACGACGCCTGGGTGTGGATGCGGTCATCGTCACCCATATCTTTCGATTCAGGGAGCGACAGGGGAACCGTCTTTCTGTCGAGACACCGGCATCCGTTGCCTTTGATATGCAAATGATCCTCAGCAACAACGGCCGGATCGCTTGGAATGCGTTTGCCGACGAAACACAATCCGCTTTGAGTGAAAACCTCTTTCAAATCGGCAAGTTCTTCCAAAGACAGGGACGCTGGATTACCGTCGGCGAAATGGCCGATGCCGCCGTCTCGCGCATATTCGATTCTTTGCCGTAGCCTGAAAGAGCATGCGAATTCTTAGTATTTCACTTGATCCCTTGAATCCCTGGTCGCCTGTGGCGCCGCCGGAGGAGGGTAAACCTCGAACCCTTGAAACCTGTATGGTCTCCTGTCGGCGAATGGTATGCGCAGAGGTATCTCACTCATAATCACAGCCAATCCGGAGTTGATCCTAGTATGATTGTCATACCTGCTGTGGATATCCGAAATGGAAAGTGCGTCCGGCTCCTCCAGGGGCGTCCGGATGCGGAAACCGTTTTTTCCGATGATCCGGCCGCCATGGCCGAGAAATGGGAGGCGGCCGGCGCAACGCTGATCCATGTTGTGGATCTTGACGGCGCGCTGGAAAAAGAGCCGAAGAACCTGGAAAGTATCCGGAGGATTCTTGACCGTGTTCAGGCGGAAATCCAGGTGGGCGGCGGCCTCCGGGATTTAAACACCATCCAGATGTATCTGGAGATGGGTATCCGCCGGGTTGTTATCGGGACCGAGGCGATTCGGCATCCGGACCTGGTGGTGACGAGCTGCCGTGAGTTTCCGGACCGCATCGTCGTGGGAATAGATGCCAGGGACGGCCGGGTGGCCATCGAGGGTTGGACCGAAACTACCGGGGTCACTGCCGTGGATCTGGCACGCCGGTTTGAAGACAGCGGTGTTGCCGCCATCAATTTTACCGACATTCATCGAGACGGGATGCAGATCGGGCCGAACATCGAGGAAACCCGACGGTTGGCGGAAGCGATCCAGATTCCGGTGGTGGCCTCCGGGGGGGTCTCTTCCATGGAGGACATTATCCGCCTCCTGCCGCTCGAATCGGCCGGCGTAATCGGTGTCATTACCGGCAAGGCGCTCTACAGTGGGGCGCTGGATTTGGAACAGGCCATCGGGGTTGCCGATAGCAGAGCAAAAAAGCCTTGACATCGATATTATTGTCAATTATTGTACTTGTTTAACTAAAATTCATTCGTTGTCAACGGAAAATCGTGGCCAAAAACGGCCCAAGCACAACATATCGTTGGTCACGAATCATTCCATTCAACCCCTTGTGTTCAGACGTTACGCTCGTTGCGTTTGTTTTGGGGGCACTTTTTGGCGCCATTCATTCCCGAAGATAAAATCGCGGAAGTCAAAGCCGCTGCAGATATCGTTGATATCGTCTCTGAATCAGTCCTGCTGAAAAAATCTGGAAGAAACTTTGTGGGGCTGTGCCCGTTTCATTCCGAAAAAACCCCTTCCTTTACTGTCAGCAGCGAAAAACAGATTTTCTACTGTTTCGGATGCGGTGCCGGCGGAAACGCGATCACCTATCTCATGAAGCATGATGGGTATGCGTTTCCCGAAGCGTTGCGCTTTCTGGCCAGGCGGTACGGAATCGATCTGCCGAAGCGGCGGATGACAGCCGAACAGAAACGGCTCATGAGTGAAAAAGAGCGTTTGCTGGCCGTCAACAAACAGGCCATGGAATTTTATTCGTGGCTGCTTCACCATCCCAGGTTCGGACAGAAAGGGCTGTCGTATTTAGAGCAACGCGGATTCACAAAATCCACCATCGAAACGTTTCAGCTCGGATATGCCCCGGAGGGATGGGACCGGCTGCTGAATCATTTTCAAAAGAAAGGCATTCCGCTAAAGCCGGTTGAAACATCCGGATTGATCCTGGCGCGGAAGGATCGCAGCGGGTTTTACGATCGTTTCAGAAATCGTATCATTTTTCCCATTTTAAGTGCGAATCAGGATGTGATTGCCTTTGGCGGTCGGGTTCTCGACGACGCATTGCCCAAATATCTGAACTCCCCGGAATCCCCGATTTACAGCAAAAGCCGATCTCTTTATGGGCTGCACGCGGCCAAAGCGCCATGCCGCGAGCACCAGGCGGTGTATATTGTCGAAGGCTATTTTGACCTTCTGGCGATGGTGCAACATGGGTTCGGAAATTGTGTGGCGACGCTGGGGACGGCGCTGACCCTGGATCATGTCAAAATTCTCCGCAGTCTGATTGGACAGAACGGTCTTGTCAAACTCGTTTTCGACTCCGATGCCGCCGGTCTTAAAGCCGCTGAACGCAGCATTCGCGTGTTTGACAAAGGTTATGTGGATGCTCAGATTATAGTCCTTCCGGACGGACACGATCCGGATACCTTTCTTTTTGAGAACGGGTCTCAGGCGTTTGAAAAGGCGTCCGACAACGCTGAACATGTTGTAGCGTTTCTGATGACGTCGGCGATCCGCGACATTGGGCTTTCGGTACACGGAAAATCAAAGATCATCAGCAAGATGGCAGACGTCCTGGCAGGTATTCAGGATAAGGTCAAGCTGAGTATTTACGTCCGCATGTTGTCCGAACGACTTGATGTCAACGAGGAAGCGGTGCTGGATAGGGTTCGACGGCGGGAATCGAGTCAGCCGGCCACTCGCCACATACCCGGAATGGACACGGAAGCCGTGAGGGGCCCGGAATTCGTTGGATCTCGGCTGGAACGGAAAATCATCACGATGATGCTTCAGTTTCCTGAACTGATTCCAGAGGTGGTTCAGCGGGGCGTATTGGATCACTTTGAAAATGATACGTTGCGAACTATGGGCTCAGTGATAGCGCACCACCAGGGTGAATCCGATCTGACCGAAATCATCGCGAATGCCGTTGACGGGGGTGAGGCGCTGATCGCCGCATTGGCCATCGACACCGAATCCTGGAACACGCGGGACGGCCTAAAGCTGATCCATGAATTCCTCCAGCGGAGTCCGAGAAGCGAAGAACGGATGCTTCTCGAAGAAATTAAACTGGCCGAAAGGGATCAGGACAAGGATCGGCTCGAGCGGCTGCTGGAGAAAAAATACAAACTCGCACTGCGTAAACAGAAACAGCGACAGGAATTACTAGGCAGCGCTTAGTCACCGCCTATTGAAGATTCAAACAGACATTAGGACACTCTGGTCGAGACAGGAGGTCACCTCGTATGTCGAAAAAAGTCGGCAAAAAAACCAAAAAAAAGCAAACCATCAGTCAAAAAGATTTAAAAACGCTAATTGCAAGGGGTAAAAAACAAGGTTATCTGACATACGACGACATCTACAAGGTTCTTCCGGAAGAAGTTATATCTTCCGAAGAAATGGACCAAACCCTGGCCATATTCAACGAAATGAATATCGAAATCGTGGACGATAAAGCGAAACAGAACAAGGCTGTTGCCGTAAAAAAAACAACCGGTAAAACAGTCGACAGCAGCGGAATTTCGGAGTTCGGCACCGTTACCGATCCCGTTAAAATGTATCTCCGGGAAATGGGGCTGGTTACCCTCCTGAGTCGTGAAGGTGAAGTCGAAATTGCAAAGAAGATAGAATCCGGCGAGCAGGAAGTGCTCAAGGCGCTGCTCGAGACGCAAGATACAGTGGCCTCTATTCTGCGCCTTGGCGAGAGAATCGAAAACGGGTCGCTTCGTCCCAAACATGTGCTCCGGGATCTGGACGAAGGAGACACCTATGTCGACGAGGTTTTTCAGATCGAAAGCTTCCTGTCGACCATACGACAAATCCGGGAGATTGATGCGGAGAACCGGGAGCTGCGGGAGAAGCTGTTCAGCGGAAAAGTCGACGCGGATGAGAGCCGTCGGATTCGACGATGCATCTCCAGACGCAACCTGAAAATTTTCAATCTATTGAAAGACTGGCGCCTGGAAAGCAGTGTTATCGAAAAACTGGAGCGGGCGGTGCGAAACCAGATTCATTGGTTCGATACCATGAACAAACGGGTCATTGCATGCGCAGACCAGGTCGGCACGCCGGTCACAGAGCTGCGGATCCATGCCACATCCGAGAAAAAATTCATCAAATGGGTTCGAACCTACTCCACATTGAAACGTGTTGAATTATCCGCCGTCTATGCGGAATACCGGCAGCACAATCTGGCCGTATACCAGATGGAGATGGAACTCAAGGCCAAAAACAGATCCTTGAAACGGATTGTCGCAGACGTGGATGCCGGCCATCTCAAAGCGAAAATGGCCAAGAGCGAGTTGATCAAGGCCAACCTCCGTCTGGTGGTCAGCATCGCCAAAAAATACACGAATCGTGGTCTCCAGTTTCTGGATCTGATCCAGGAAGGCAATATCGGCTTGATGAAAGCGGTGGACAAGTTCGAATACCGACGCGGATACAAGTTCAGTACCTATGCCACATGGTGGATTCGGCAGGCCATTACCCGTGCAATTGCCGATCAGGCCAGAACCATTCGGATACCGGTTCATATGATCGAGACAATCAACAAACTGATCCGAACATCCCGCTACCTGGTTCAGGAGCTCGGAAGGGAACCGACACCGGAAGAGATTGCCGAAAAAATGGAGATCCCCCTGGAAAAGGTTCGAAAAGTGCTGAAAATCGCCAGGGAACCGATCTCTCTGGAAACTCCCATTGGAGAAGAAGAAGATAGTCATCTCGGGGATTTTATCGAAGATAAAAAATTCATGCTCCCGTCCGACGCGGCCGTCAGCTTCAACATGGCCGAACAGACGCGCAAGGTGCTGGCCACGCTGACGCCCCGGGAGGAAAAAGTCCTCAGGATGCGGTTTGGAATTGGTGAAAAAGCCGATCACACACTGGAAGAAGTGGGACAGGACTTCGCGGTGACCCGTGAACGGATACGGCAAATCGAAGCAAAGGCGCTGCGCAAACTGCGGCATCCGACCCGGAGCCGAAAATTAAAAAGCTTTATCGAAACTTAGCTAAGCCGCGCAATGGCTTCATCACCACCGTCGGATTCATGGACCATAAGGGGAGATATCCCTCGTTTCCTAAAAGGGAACTTCAAGAGGTCTATTGCGTCTCGGGAAGCAAAAAACCTCTGTTCTGATGGGCCCATAGCTCAGTTGGCAGAGCCACCGGCTCATAACCGGTAGGTCCCTGGTTCGATCCCAGGTGGGCCCACTTTTGGATGTTAACCTCCCTGACCCGTTTTCTTCCGGCCGTCACTTGCCGGGTGGTGTAAGGGGAAACGAGGCGTGGCGCCGGTATGCCGCCACGCCTTTTTTGGTGTTGAACCCTGGCGACCAGGTCTTCGGAAAATGCCAGCAACCGTTTCACACATTATCCAGTGCATGGAGTCCATTGCTCCCGGCCACCTGGCCGAAGAATGGGATAATGTCGGACTGCAGGTCGGCCAGAGAGATTGGCCCGTCAAAAAGGTTTGGATAGCTCTGGATCCGACCCTGGATGTTCTCAAGGCAGCCGGTACACATCGTGTGGATATGCTGGTGACGCATCACCCGATCATTTTCCGCCCGCTGACACATGTCGATCCTTCCTCCCCCACTGGCGCTATTATTGCGTACGCTCTGGAACACCGAATTGCCCTTTTTGTTGCCCATACGAACCTGGATACCGCTTCCGGCGGCGTGAACGATCTTCTTTGCGAACGAATCGGCGTCGTGCCCCTTCGTCCGCTGCAGGAAATCCCGAAACAGGCGTTTTATAAATTCGTCGTCTATGTGCCCCGGGAGCATGAGACTCGCATTCTTGAGACCATGATCGCCGGGACCGCCGGCACTATCGGTCATTACACCGATTGCACGTTCCGGATGAAGGGCATGGGCTCATTCCGGCCCCACAAGACAGCGAGGCCCTTTGCAGGGTCCAGGGGCCAATTGACCCATGTCGAGGAAACCCGAGTTGAAACCCTGGTGTCGTCGAACGAACTACCGGGTCTCATCGAGCAGGTTCGGAACGTTCATCCTTACGAAGAAATGGCATTTGATGTGTTGCCCACTACGGCGCCGGATCGGGATACCGGGTTGGGGAGGGTCGGTACCCTTTCAAATCCCATGACACTCAAGGCATTTTCAGAGAGTATCGCACGGGGCCTGAAACTTTCTTCTGTGCGCATCGCCGGGCCACCGGAGTTAATGGTTCATGACATCGCCGTTTGCTCGGGCAGCGGGGCATCCCTGATGTCTTCGTTTCTGTCATCCGGAGCACAGGTGTATGTGAGCGGGGATTTGAAATATCACGATGCCCGGACGGCCGAAGCCGCCGGTGTCGGTTTGATCGACATCGGCCATTTTGCCTCGGAACATATTATTGTCGGAGCGCTGGCTGAAACACTGTCGCGCACCCTCGGTCCGGCCCACGCGGACATTCTGGTCGAGGCCTATCGTGGAGAAATCGATCCGTTTCGGCAGATCGGAGGAAAAGAGAACGGATGATACGCATTGCGACCGCCGGGTGTCTTCTTCCTCATCGGGAAAGAGGACCGGAATGGCTGTCGCAAGAAGGTCATCGAGACGTTCATCGGAACGATATACTTATATTCGTCATAATCAGGGAATAGGTCAATGGACAAGATCGACAGTAAACAGTTAGATCGCCTGGCGACCCTTCAAGGGGTTGAACTTGAACTACAGCGAGTTCGCCAGAAGCTGGAGACGCCGCCGGCGGCGCTTATCGCTCTGGCCGGACAGAGCGACGAGAAGCAAACCCAGCTCGAGGAATGCCAACGCCAGTCGGAAGAGTTAAAAAAAGAATACCGGTCCAATGAATCCGATACTCAGCTCAATCTGGACCATATAAAAAAAAGCCAGGCAAAACTCAGCACTGTCAAGACAAATAAGGAATACCAGGCCCTGCTCAAAGAGATGGATGAGATCAAGAAGAAGAACTCATCCATCGAGGACCTCATGATTGCCTGCCTGGACAGCATTGAAGATCTCGAAAAGCAGATCTTTGAACACGAGAGGGATCGTGAAGAAATCGACCAGCAGGTTGCTGAAAAGAAGGCCATCGTAGAAAAAGAACAGGCGGCGCTACGGCTTCGGCTTTCCGATCTGGAAGCCCGGGCAAAAGAAGTCTCGGATGACATCGATGCCGAGTTGTTGCGCATCTATAGCGGGATTAAATTAAAAGAGGACGGTGTTGGCATCGCCCCGGTAATTTCAGCCGTTTGTCAGGGCTGCCATATGAACATCCCTCCCCAGATGTACAATGAACTCCATCGGCGCGACAGCTTGAAAATCTGTCCCTGGTGTGAGAGGATAATTTACTGGAAAGAGGGGTGATCTAGACTGATTATTTATAATCGATTCATCCGAGTAATTGATTAAGACCACGTAAGTGAATATTTTCAAGAATAAGGGTCCCAGGATCCAAGGATTCAAGGGGTCGAGTGAAAAAATACATGCAGGATTCAAGGGGCCGAGGGGTCAAGGATTCAAGTGAAAGGTCACACCCGGCAGCCTATAAACCTTTGAACCTATGAACCCCTGAACCTTGAACTTTGAACCTCTGAACCTTTTTCTTAATAGTCCGACACGGTCGCAGTAGTCTAAACGATCGCTGGAGTCATCTGGACTCCGGAGGAAAGTCCGAACACCACAGGGCAGGGTGCTCCATAACGTGGAGTCGCGGTGACGCGAAGGAAAGTGCAACAGAAAGCAAACCGCCTCGAAGGATTTGCCGATCTTCTTCGGTAAATTCTTTGCGGTAAGGGTGAAACGGTGCGGTAAGAGCGCACCAGTTCCCCGGGTGACCGGGGAAACTCGGCAAACCCCACCCGGTGCAAGACCAAATAGGGAAACGCCTGAGGGCTGCCCGTCCGAGTTTCCGGGTAGGTCGCAAGAAATGACGGGCAACCGTCATTCACAGATGAATGATCGTTGCCTGCATCGGGGTAACCCGCTGCAGGAACAGAATTCGGCTTATTGACTGCTCCGGCCGGCCGGTTTTTTTGAGTGAAGGGTTCAAGGATTTGGGGCTTCGCTTTGGCAAGCTACGACCCCACAGGCAAGGGTTCGAGGGTCCAAGAGGATAAGGTTTCAGGATGCTGGATGACTCCATTTTGGATTCTCGTCCGCCATAGCTTACAGCGACGGCGGGTTGGCATGCGGATTTTAGATGAGCTATGAGCTGAAAGTTGAAAGCTGAAAGTCCAAAGAAAACGCGGAAACGAATGACGTTCCGCGCAGCGGGACTAATGACTTAATGACGCCGCCGGCAGGCGGCAAATGACCAATGTTCTTTGTCGACGGGCGCACGGGCAAACGAATCACGATGTACTCTTGAACCCCTAAACCCTGAACCTTTGAACCCTTGGCCCCTTGAATCCTCCTCTCCAGCTGGTTTGGAGAGGAATTGTAAATTTTGGAAGCTTTGATTATTTGTCACAAAGCTAAAATGCCATCCATGGATATCCAGCGGAATTTTCCCGACATCTCTTTCTCCGAGAAGCTTAATGTTTTCTCAAAAGATTATCTGGAGTGCTGCCTCTATATATCCAACTTCGATCCCACCCGGTATGTCTTGACCAAAAAACTCTACTCGAAACTCATCTCAACGTCTCAGCTGATAGAAGACTTCCTCGATTTTCACGGAGCCAAAAACAGTAAAGACTGGTATTTTTACCGGGAATTAACTGCTGCCGTTCGTCACTTGAGTCTCGGCGGCTATTCCCAAAAGCACATTTCCAATCGACTCCTGTTTTACGATCTTCCGGATAGCTCGGAGTTCAGAGAGGAGGGATTTCGCACCCTGGATTTTCTCACCAGTTCACTGATGAAAATGGCGCCGGTCATACTGGAAGAAGCGCGCCGACTCAAGATCAGCATCCCACAGAACCGTCTCGCTCCTACCGATTTTCCCGGTGTCACAACTACTGAGATGCTGGAATTTGACATCGATGATGAAAATCGGGACCTTCAGAAGAAATACATTGTTAAAATCGCCAGCGAGTTTCTGTCCATCGCCCAGCAATTGGATCATCTGCGATTTTACGAGCCCTACAAAAAAAGCCAGCTTCACCAAATCGTTCCCGAGAAAGTCAATGAGGTTGAAATCCGCCGATTTGAAATGCTGGTTCACAACCTTCAGTCCTCCTTCGACACTTACGTCATTTATGGCGGGTATCGATTTGGTGATCGCAAGTTCAAACAGTTAAGAGGCTTTTTCTCGGTCGTGTTTCATCTGTTGCAGATGATCGGACGATTACTTCACTTTTACGAACGCCATCTTCACGAGGCCGGATACAAGAGCATTTATAAATCGGTTCAAACCCGTTTGTCTCAGTTGGTCGATCCTGAAACACTGCTGGAGCGGACGGTAAACTACGGGCTTTACTATACCTGCCATTTTCTCAACGTCGGAAAAGATCTTGCCCAGGAAATTTTAAACGAAAACGTCGAGCGCACTGCCATTACCACCGGCATTCCGGTAAAACTTGGGTTTCACAGCCGCCCCAGTCTATTGGTGGCCAAGATTGTCCAGTATTACGGTGGCCGGGTAGAATTGTGTGTGGGAGAAGATCGATTTGACGCCAGCAGCGTACTGGACATCCAGTGGGCCGGAGGAAAAATACAGAAAGAGAATATCACCCAGGTCCGGTTTGAAGGGGATGCCCGGGCGCTGAGGGACATTGAAATTCTGGCCGGTGTTAATTACGGTGAGGACTCTATGGGCAAGGGAACGCCGTTGCCGAATGAGCTTAGTTATCTTCGCTAGAAGTGATCTGAAAAGCTCCCCTCGCACCCAATATCTTTGTAGGTCAGGAGTGCTCAATCCTCGAAATATTACATATATTTCTCTTACAGTGTCGTTTCCCGGAATTATGTGCCAAAACGATTGCTGAAAATAGCTACAGTAGGAGATTTATAAATAGTCTGAATGTTCTTTCGCACGTCATTCCGGGCTTGACCCGGAATCCAGGTCTCTTTAGATAGTTACCTTGCTGGATGCCGGATCAAGTCCGGAATGACGATTCTGGATTATTAAATGGGTAACTATACCCTGAAACACAATTATCGAAACGGGTTTTATTTTTAGAAACCTGCATTCAATGTTTAAGTGCAACACTCGGCCTTAAAGACTTCCGGCGGTGTTTTGAATTTCAAGCATTTTCTTGGCCGGTTGTTAAGCCAGTGTT
>Ga0049114_1000019_pt1 | contig 51659 bp, 56 predicted proteins | sample WorMettanBELIZE2_FD_55211 | JGI IMG/M metagenome (GOLD analysis project Ga0049114, IMG submission 55211) | Marine gutless worms symbiont microbial communities from Max Planck institute for Marine Microbiology, Germany - Olavius tantulus BELIZE.2 | ecosystem: Host-associated > Annelida >... | reverse complement strand
TATTCATGGTATCTTCTCCTTTCTGGGAGAAGACCCTACACCACCACTTTGACAGATCCGGTCATTTTGGCCTTAAATTGGTACATAGTCCCGTAATTTTAGGCAATTATAACTTAAGGCATTTCCTTTTGGGAAACCCTCACATCATCGGCATCGGGGGGAATCCATCTCAGTCCGCCTTTAAAACCATAGGCTCTGTAAAGGTAGAACACCTTGAGAGGCGGCTCCGGCGTATTCCGTCGCCAGAACACCTGTTTTCTATAAATGGGTAATCGCACTGGTGGGTCGACCCGCTCGAACACCTCTGCAAGACGGCCCTTATGGTCTTCGGGTCCGTAGGATACACCCACGCCGTCCCAGTGGATAAGATCCTTGTCTTGCCACCAGTAGTCATAGACATTTGGCCGGGACCATTTATTGATGGCAACGGTTCTGGGTTGACCGGGTGTGTAGAACGCCAGTTGGCTGGCTTCCTGGTAGGCGGTGGCGAACAGGAACGTCCTGTCCGGAATCGGCATGTCGGCCTTCATCGCTCCGGTGCGGATCCCGAGGGTATCCCAGCCTAAAATCTCATGGGAAATTCGATCCAGGTGCTTGGGGATCGGGATGATCGGCCACACCACCTGAACCAGGATGACGGCCGTAATCAAATAAGCCGATCCCACGGCCCATGGGTATAATTTTCGGCCGAAACCGCTTTTTTGAAATCCGAGTCGTTTCCTCCCAAAGTAAAAGGCAGCGACCAGAACGGCTGCCGGGATATAACCGGCGCCCGGCCAGTTGCCATAGACCCGTGAATGCAGGCTCAAGACGGCAAAAGCTGCGAACATAACAAACGATGTACAAAACAGGTAGAGGGAGATCCAGCGGCGCTGCCGCTCGCTTCTGGTCGCTGCACGGCCCCATGCCATGAGCACCAACAGAAACACGAGCGGTGTCAGTAAGGCGGCTTGGGAGCCGATGTAATCGCCAAGAAAATTCAGATGGATTCCAAAGGGTTCGTCCGCCCCTCCGATATGGGCCACATGGCGGACCGAATTCCAGTTGTGGGCGTGATTCCATAGGATTACCGGTAAAAACATGACGAGTCCCAGGGCGACGCCGGCATACGGTTTGATTCCGACCAGGCGGTTTCGATGCCGCCGTGCGAAAAGTCCGTAGGTGTAGGCGCTGGGGAGAAAAATCACCATGGTAAATTTGGCGAGCAGCCCAAACCCGAACCAGGCACCGGCAAACATCCATTGCCAACCGGTGTTTTCCTCGTAGCCTCTGGCGACATGGTAGGTGGCACCGGCCCATGCAGCGGCCTGAAGCCCGTCCGGCGTTGCCAGAAGGCCGCCCAGATTAAACTCGAAAATGGCCTGGGTCAGGAGCGCTGTCCCAAATGCCGCTTCAACTCCGTACCATCGGTGTGCCGTGGCCACCATATACAGTGATGCCACAGTCATGGCCAATACGGATGGCAGACGGACGCCAAATTCCGTGCTGCCGAACAGCGAGGTGCTGGCCCGGATCGCCCATCCGATGAGCGGTGCCTGGTCATGGTATCCCCAGTCCAGGTGACGCCCCCACTGCCAATAATTTGCTTCATCCGGTGTCAGAAAAAATGCCTGGCTGTAGAACATCCGCAGCAAGGTAAATGCCAGGATCCATACCCAGGCCAGGCGTAAATAGATTTTCTGGTCCGCCATGGTCATGGTCTTCTCATACGTGTCGCCCCTGTCAAAGTCAAGTTGCCCGGTGTGCGGGGTCTGGCTGGAATTCTAGTGGCCACCGCCCGTTGCCGAAAGGTGGAGATGATCTCATTCCCGAAATAGATGATTCGGGACGCAGGCCGTCGGGTCCTTTTCACACCACCGCATCGACGGCATCATCCATCGGCAGGACTCTCTTGTGGACAAAGACTGGTGATTTTGGTAGCTTACAAAATTTCGAACCCAGCGCCATGGCCATGGAAAAAAACTACTGGAAATACTTTACCGGGATCGTCATCGTCAAACTGATCTTGGCGTACCTGTTTCCCATCACGGCGGACGAGGCCTATTTCTATACATGGGCATTGAACCTGGATGTGAACTATTACGATCATCCCCCCATGACGGCGTGGGTGGTGTACCTCTTTTCACTTCCGGGCCGGCACATCTTCTTCTTTCGTCTGTTTACGATCTTTTCCGGAGCGCTGGTTGCCGTCGGCATCGGGCTGGTGACCCAACGGCTGTTATTTCGACCGGAAAAGGCCCGATTGATATCGCTGGCCTTTCTGGTATCCCCCCTGCACGTACTCCTGATCCCCATTACAACCGACATTCCATTGTTTCTGTTTGTTTTTCTGACAGGGGCGACGTTCTACTCCGGTGTCCACCGGGACAGCGCCGGCAGAATGCTCCTTGCCGGGTTTTTTCTGAGTCTGGCCATATTGAGCAAGTACTTTGCCGGACTATTGATGATCGGCATTTTCGGCTGTCTGGTGATCATCTGGCGGCGGCAATCGATCAAATACGGGTTGCTGCTGGCACTGGGTGCCGCTCCAATGATCGCCCTTCATCTTTACTGGAATTATAACGACTGCTGGTTGACGTTGATGTTCAATGTCTTCAACCGGAACAAGGACCACAGCCTGGCGCTGGGTACTTTCCTGCTGTTTGTTGCGTTCCAGATCTACCTGGCCACACCGTGGATGACCTACTACCTTCTGCGCAACGCGGGAAATATTTACCGCGGTGTGCGAAAGGAGAACAACCTGTTCTTTTATCTGGCTGTCACTCCCATGGGACTGCTGGCCCTACTTTCGTTTTTCGACACCAGTCTTCACTGGACGTTGTCTTTTTATCCCTTTGTTTATCTGATGCTGGTCTACATCGATACGGCGACCATCCGACGGATCATCCGGCTGTCCCTCATCTTCAGCGGCCTCCATGTGCTCGTTGTGATCGTCGCACTGGCCCTGCCCATTGAAACCATGAAAAATCACCGGTACTATGCGGACATTGTCATGGGGTTCCATGGCGATGAAATCTACGAGGCGCTCACACCCTATCGTGCTGATTACGTGTTCGGTACCCTCGGATACACCACCGCCGCCCTAATGACCTATCACAGCGGGGAACCTTTTCTGGTGTTCAACGACGACGATCGGAACGGGCGAAATGACGATAAGGTGACCGATTTTAGAGCGCTCGACGGAAAGAATATCCTGATTCTTTCCACGCTTCCGGTCAAACCTGCCGAACTTCGTGACTACGTTGAATACTTTGAAGATTTCACCGTTGACACCCTTCCCATACGAGGAGCCGAATTTTCAGTGGTCTACGGCAAGGGATTTCGCTACGATCGATACCGTGAGTTGTTCCTGAAACAGATTTTGCAAGACTGCTACCAGATACCCGACTATCTGCCGAAGGGCCAATGCTTCTTTTACGAATGGTATTTTCCCGAAATGGCCGACGGGGCCCATAAATAGCTTGCGCATCACCTCCGAGCCCCAGAGTAGAAAGAGAGCAGATGGTAGCCCATATGAACAATGGCAAATGCTTCACGTGTTTGTGTCTGAACCGGAACCACACCCGCTAAGCCCATGAATTCGATGAAATCATCACACGTTAATACGTCTCTTCAAGGCATCATCCTGGCGGCAGGAAAGGGCGTGCGAGCCTATCCGGCCACCCGGTATATCCCAAAAGCCCTCATGGAAGTGGGCGGGAAAACCCTGATCGAGCGGAATGTCGAAATCATGCGTGAACAGCTCGGCATCCGGGATATTATTGTCGTGATCGGCTACCTGGGCGACCAGATCGAAGAATATTTCCGCAACCGGGGCATAAACAAGGACATCACCTTCGTTCGCCAATCCCAGCAGAAAGGGATCGGCCATGCGATGCTCTGTGCCGAGCCGGAGCTGCGCCATGACCGGTTTGTGGTCATGTTGGGAGACGAATTTTACCTGGATTCCAATCACGGCGACCTGTTGCCCTACCTGGATGGTGACGGTGAGGCCGTGCTCATGTTTCGTGAGGAACCGGACAGGTTACGGATATCCAAGAACTACACCGGGGTCATCGAAAATTCACGAGTGCTCTCTTTGGAAGAAAAGCCGAAGGAGCCCCGGAGCCGATGGATGGGCGTCGGAACCTACTTGTTGCGACGGAAAGTGTTCGATTACATCCGAAAGACCCCACCGTCTGCGCTTCGGGGAGAAGTGGAGATCACCGATGTGTTGTCCCGCATGGCTGCATCGGAGAAGATATACGCCTGCATGCTCAACGGCATTTACATCAACGTGAACAGCGTCGACGAGCTGAACATGGCCCACTACCTGCTTCGGGAGCGGTATTTTGGTCAGTACCGGGTCAGTGTCGTCATTCCGGCATACAACGAAGAGGATACCATCGAAGAAGTGATTCGGGATTTCGGCTCCCGGGACGAAATCGATGAGGTTCTGGTCGTGGATAATAATTCACGAGACCGGACCGCAGAGAAGGCTCGCCGCGCCGGGGCCAGAGTCGTTTCAGAGTCGCGCCAGGGATATGGGTGTGCATTGCGGCGGGGCCTCGACGATGCTCTTGGCGACATTGTCGTGCTCACCGAAGCCGACGGCAGCTTTCAGCCAAGGATATCCCCAAATTCCTGCAATATCTAAAGGACTGTGACATGGTCATCGGTACACGGACCACCCGACAGCTTATTGAACAGGGGGCCAACATGGAGGGTCTCCTTCGCTGGGGTAACGTGGTCGTTGGGAAGCTTATCGAAGGGCTCTGGTGGGGACAGGAGCCGCGCTTCACTGACGTGGGGTGTACCTACCGGGCCATCTGGAAGACCAGTTACGAGAAGATTCGACCGTATCTTGAAGCATCGGGGCCGGACTTCTCACCGGAAATGATGATCGCCGTGTTGATCTGCCGGCGTCGCATCATCGAAATACCGGTCTCCTATCGGCAGCGGTACGGCGGCACCTCCAAACACTCGGGGCATTTCCGGGCCCATGCCAAAACGGCGATCAAGATGCTTCGCCGAATTTTTCAATATCGGTTGACCTACTGATGCAGCTCACCGCTTGGGGAAGATACCCGCAAATTGAATCCGAGGCAGCGGCCTTTGAAACCCGTTCCCAGGTTTCCCGTCTCCTGGAAGATCCGGAGCCGGCGATTCCGTATGGCATGGGACGCAGTTATGGCGACTCCGCGCTGAATCCCCGGGTGATCATGACCCGACGTTTCGACAAATTTCTCGGCTTCGAACCAGAGACCGGGATACTCCACGTGGAGTGCGGGGTGACCTTGGCTGAAATCATCGACAGCTTTCTTCCCCGAGGTTGGTTTCTCTCAGTGACTCCGGGCACCCAATTCATCACCGTCGGTGGAGCCATCGCCAGCGATGTCCATGGAAAGAATCATCACAAAGCGGGCTGTTTCAGCCAGCATGTGCACCAATTGGAACTCATGCTTCCCGATGGGGACGTCCGGCGTTGCAGTCCGAATGAACATACGGATCTGTTTCGGGCCACCTGTGGTGGGATGGGCCTGACCGGCCTGATTTTAACGGCGTCGATTCAGCTTCGCCCCGTCCGCAGCGGATTTATCCGTGAGACCGTGATGCGCTGCCGCAGCCTCGATGACGTGTTTCATGGTTTTGATCGCCACAGCGATGTCCCTTACTCGGTCGCTTGGATCGATTGCCTGGCCAGCGGCGGCAGTATGGGCCGATCCGTCTTGATGCTCGGAGAACATTCCGAATCCGGCAAGCTGGAGCCGGAGCCGCGCGTCCCATTGCCGATGCCCATCAATCTACCCGGTTTTTTTCTGAATCGGCATTCGGTGGCCCTGTTCAATCGGCTGTACTATCGAAGTCATCCGGGCTATGCGGAAGGTCGGCTGACGCCTTTGGAAACGTTTTTCTATCCGCTGGATCGGATCTCCAACTGGAACAGAATGTACGGTCGCGGAGGATTTACCCAATACCAGCTTGTTCTGCCGAAGGCAACCAGTGCACCCGGCCTTCGTGAGATTCTCAATCGGATCGCCACGGCCGGCCTGGGGTCCTTCCTGGGTGTCCTAAAACTCTTCGGCCCGGAGAATGAGAACCCGCTATCCTTTCCGATGGAGGGTTATACCCTAGCCCTTGACTTCAAAATCGAGCCCCGGCTTTTTCCGTTTCTTGACGAACTGGATCGGATCGTCCTGGATCATGGTGGAAGGCTGTATCTGAGCAAGGATGTGCGAATGGGACGGGAATGTTTTATCAGGGGCTATCCCCAATGGAAAGAGTTTGATGTGATCCGGGACACCTATGGATTGAAGACGAGGCTGCGTTCCCTGCAGTCGGAGCGTTTAGGGATATAAAGGAAGATATATGCGATTGCTTATTCTGGGAGGAAATTCGGACATCGCTCTGGCCACGGCCAGGGTATTTGCCCGGGAGGAACAGGCGGATGTTGTGTTGGCGTCACGAAATCTGGAGATTCTCGAAAAACGGGCAGCGGACATACGGGTACGATACGATGTGGGCGCGGAAGCCGTATATTTTGATGCCTGCGACTGGGATTCCCATGCGGCATTTTATGCGGGGTTGACCCCAAAACCGGACGGCGTTGTGCTGGCATTCGGCGCTTACGCGGATCAGTCCGATGTGGGCGACGACTTTACGAAATGTCGCCTTCTGATCGATACGAATCTAACCGGGGCGGTGAGCATCCTGGGGGTTGTCGCCGCTGATTTTGAACAACGGAGACATGGGTTTATTATCGGGATCGGTTCGGTGGCAGGACTCCGGGGACGCCAGTCCAATTATGTCTACGGTGCGTCCAAAGCTGGGCTTGGGGTGTACCTGGCGGGCTTGCGAAACAGACTTTGCAAAAGCGGGGTGCATGTCATGACCGTCCTGCCCGGTTTTGTCCGAACGAAGATGACCGAGTCACTGGATTTACCCGGCGCATTGACCGCCAACCCGGAAGAGGTGGCCAGTGATATTTACCGCGGATTTCAAAAGGGAAAGAACACGGTCTACTCGAAGTGGTTCTGGCAGGTGATTATGGGGATGATCCGGATGACGCCCGAGCCGATCTTCAAGCGGCTCAGCATGTGAGCGATGTGCCGCGGGGATCGAATCGATGAACTCGGAGCCGCGTTTTGACCTGTTCCTCAGTAATAAAGGGTTTCCCTCCCGGGTGTCCTTCATGTACGGTAGTTTGAACGGTTCGAACCACATCGGGGGCAATCATGATTACTCAGAAAACCCAATATGCCCTGCGGGCGATTTTTGAGCTGGGCAGGCATTATGGCGAAGGCCCCCTTAAAATTTCCGCGATTTCCCGCGAACAGGCCATCCCCCTCCGTTTTCTGGAAGTCATTCTCAACAAGCTGAAAAAGGGAGGCTTTGTAAAAGGCAAAAGGGGCTTCGAGGGAGGATATTTTCTGATCCGCCGACCGGAAGAGATTCGCCTCATCGACATCATCCGTCAGATGGACGAACCCATCGGCCCGGTGCGTTGTTTGAGCCTGACCTCCCCCAGACCCTGTCCGCTCAAGGGGAGCTGCGCATTTTATTCAGTGTGGCAGGAGGTTCGCGATTCGGCGCTGGAGATTTTCAGAAGGACAACGATTCGGGATCTTATCGAACGCCATGATGCGTCAACCGATGATGGCCCGATCGATATTTTGCCCGCCCCGTAACGCACCATGACGGCATCCACCGAGCATCCATTTGATCTTCATACCCGAATTGCGCGGAAACCTACCGATTATCGGAAGACAAGGTACTGTGAATCCATCAAAGGCGCCACATGACCGATCATGCAGGCATCCGTGACGCCGGCCTTATGGAGGGCCTCGATGGCCGACCGGGCATTGGATTTCGACACCGCAACCAGAAGGCCGCCGCTGGTCTGGGGGTCAAACACGATCTGTTTATGCCACGCCGGTAAGTCCTTTTGAAAAACGGTACTGGCCGACACCAAACGGTGATTGAAGTCATTGCTTCCCGTGGACATTCCGCGCTGGTACATTTCCAGGGATTCCGCCATGATCGGCAGCGCTTCAATATCGATGCTCACTTGGATTCCAGATCCTTTTGCCATTTCAAATGCGTGACCGGCAATACCGAAACCGGTAATATCGGTTACGGCATGGGGATGATAGGCGCGAATGATCTCAGCCGCTGTTTTGTTCAGGGTGGAAATCGTTTCGAGGCAGGACTGCATTGCCCCGGCAGAGACCCATCCTTTTAGGTTGGCATTAAAGAGCACCCCGCTTCCGATGGGTTTGGTCAGTATCAGGGTATCGTCGGGTTTTGCCCCGGTATTGGTCCAGTATTTCTCCGGATGTACGAGGCCGGTAACGGCGAGGCCGAATTTTGGCTCATCGTCTTCCACCGAATGGCCCCCGGCGAGAACGGCGCCGGCTTCGGAGATTTTGTGAACCGCTCCGGCAACGATCTCATGGAGGATGTCGGGGCCAAGTTTTTTCAGGGGGAATGCCACCAGATTCAGGCAAGTTAACGGTCGCCCGCCCATGGCATAGACATCGCTGATGGCGTTTGCCGCCGCAATCTGACCGTACTGGTAGGGGTCGTCGACCGGCGGCGTGATAAAATCCGCGGTGGTGACGAGGGCCATATCGTCGCTGATCTTGTAAATTGCCGCATCGTCGCTGGTATCGAAACCCACCAGAAGATTTGGATCCTCGTGTTGAGGCACATTTGCCAGCGCATTGCCGAGCCCGACCGGGTCGATTTTTGCCGCTCACCCGCAGGTTTTGGAAAGCCCGGTAAGGGTCGGTTTCTGAAACATGTTCAACACCGCCAATGCTGTTTCCTCCATGAAAGACGATTACGCCGGTCCTGGTTCGTCATTTCCTTCTACCGGCAGGGGCTGTCGAAGCCGCCAACGCCGGAACGCTGAATTGGGGATATGGCTGCAATCCCCTCAGTCCATTATATAATTGTTGTGAATTATATTAATTATAAGGGTTTCGTGAAGTAATCCAATTTTTAATTTCGATACCATCGCTCTCCGGCAAAGGTATTTTCAATGACCGTCATTGCCCGGATCACAGAGAAACGGTATTTTATTGTTTCGGGACGGCGGTTTGACTTATTCCTTGGGGGTCAATAAGGTACCTGGATAACTCAGTCTTTCTCCGCTTTGAGGATTGTCGGACGCCGGGACCGATGCGGCTCCTGCAGATTATGTCCGCAACACCCGGGTGAATGGGTCTATTTAAATTCGAAGGGTTAAACGATACCGTGACACTGAAACCGGCCATCATCGATCGCTATATTTTCACAGAGCTGCTGCCAACGTTTTTTGTGACGCTGGTCTTCTTTACCTTCGTTTTTATGATGACCAATCTTCTGGAGATCACCAATCTGATCATCAACTACCGGGTCCAGCTCAGCGCCGTCCTGAAAATGATGGCCTTCTCTATGCCGTTTTTTCTGGAATTCATTATTCCCATGTCCGTAATGATGGCCATTCTCATGACATTCCTGCGGATGTCGGCCGATAATGAGGTTGTGGCCCTCAAATCCAGTGGTGTCGGGATTTTTCGACTGCTGCCGCCGGTGGTCCTGTTCTGCATTGCCGGCTTTTTCCTAACCACATTCATGTCCATATACGGATTGCCCTGGGGGAAGACGTCATTTAAGAAAACCCTTCTCGAAATTGGGGCCAACAATCTCGATATCGGACTTAAAGAGCGCACGTTCAATGATGCCTTTGAGGGCGTCATGCTCTTCGTGAATAAAGTCGATTTGAAAAGCCGGTCGCTGCAGGATATCTTCATCGAAGACCAGCGAAAAGATGGTGTGACCAGCACCATTATCGCCCCCAAGGGCCGGATTTTCCGATCGCCGGAACGCCTTTCGGGTCATTTACGATTATTTGACGGTGTGATTCACAACATCGATCCTGACGGTCGCACGGTCCATTCGATTCAGTTCGAGACCTACGACTTTCAGCTCGATTTAAAAGAAATGATGACAGCCGTGCGGGATGGCCCCAAGGACAAAGAAGAGATGACGATCGCGGAACTGAAGCAATTTATCGACTCGGCAAAGAAAAAAGATGGCCGGTATTATTCCGCACTGATTGAATTGCATGAGAAATTTGCGGTCCCCTTTGCCTGCTTTGCCCTCGGGCTCCTGGCCGTTCCCCTGGGACTGCAGCCTATGGCCGGAAGACGGTCCGTGGGGCTGGTGCTCGGGCTTTCGTTTTTTGTCTTCTACTATTTGATGCTCATTGTGGGATGGTCGTTTGGCGAGTCCGGGGTCTATCCACCGGCCATCGGTATGTGGGCTCCCAATGTCGTGATCAGCATCGTGGGGCTCTATCTGTTGATTCGTACCGCCAAAGAACGACCTATCCGCATCGATTCCATGTTGATCGCGGCACAGTTTTTATGGCATCGATCGTTTCGTGCAAGGCGGCAGAACAAAACCGGATGATCGGCGAATGCCAATTTTCTACCGATACATGTTGCGGGAAGTGTTAAAGTATTTCTCCATTGTCCTGATACTTGTGCTGGTGCTTTTTGTCGCAGTGGATTACCTGGGAACCATGGATGAGTTCATTGAATCGGGGATCGCGTTGTTGCGGGCCCTTTTCTTTGTCTTCCTGAAGATTCCCTTCATGATCGTGATGTTTATCCCGGTGGGGGTGCTGCTTTCGGTCTTGATCACCCTCGGACTTATGGGCAAGAACAACGAACTCGTTGCCCTGAAAAGCTGCGGTGTCAGCGTGTATTACCTGCTCAAACCGGTATTGGGATTCGGAATCTGTGCCGCTCTCCTGGTGCTGCTTCTATCCGAGGGAATCGCGCCGGTGACCATGGCCAAGGCCAATCATATTCAAAGCAGAGAGATCCGACGATCGGTTCTTGTCACTGCAAAGGAAAAAAACATTTGGCTCAAGAGCAACCGCCAGATCATCCACATCAAATACTACGATCCCGCGGAGTTGGCGATTCATGGCCTGTCATTGAACCAGTTTGATACAGACTTTCGGTTGATCCGGCGCCTGGACGCCGAGGAGGGGGTGTTCCGGAAAGATCATTGGGATCTGCGGGGTGTGCTGGAACTGAATCTTGACCGGGAGACCGGTCAGTACCGGGTAGCCCATACCGATCATCTTTCTGAAGAGCTCTCGATTCAACCCAACGACCTTAAAAAAGTCATTAAAAAATCAGAAGAAATGAGTTTCCGGGAGCTTCTGGCTTTCATCCGGCGGGTCGAAGCAGAAGGATATGATGCCTCCGCCTATCGGGTGGATCTCCACGCCAAAATGGCATTTCCATTCGTGTGTATCGTAATGAGCCTTTTGGGAATTGCCATCGGCGCCAGCGGCCGACTGGGGAAGGGACTGGCCGGGGGGATTGCGTCAGGGATCGGGGTTGCCTTTGTCTTCTGGATTTTCTATAGCTTTTGCCTTTCCCTGGGACGCGGCGAAGTACTTCCCCCGTGGGTTGCGGCCTGGACGGCCAATGTGATTTTTCTGTGCGCCGGGTGGCTGCTGCTGCAGGCGGCGGAATGACGGGAGGACGACAGGCCAGCCCTTTCCGATCGGACTGCCTGAGGCATGGTGCTTTAATGAAGTCAACTCATAAATTGCCTAAAATGCCAAAAGTGCCTGAAATGCCTAAAATGAAAAAGCGGAAAAATTTCTAATTTTAGGCATTTTAGGCATTTATAATTTCAGGCATTTAACATGCCGGCCATTTCTACGGCATTGAAACTGGGAAGAAAGCATTTCGGTGTGTTGACAATCTATAATCTGCTTTTGCTGGTGGTAGCGGCCGTCGCATGGCCGATTGTACTGCCCCTGGTCATGCTCTCGGAAAAGCGTCGCAAAACAGTGCCCTATCGCCTGGGTTTCGCTCCACCCCACAGGGCCGGAGGCATTGTTCGACATGGAGACCAGCGAAGATCCATATGGGTGCACGCCCTTTCCGTCGGAGAAGTGCTATCCGCACTGCCGCTTATCGAGGGGCTTCGGGAGCGGTATGATCGGCGACGGGTGTTTCTTTCCGTCTCTACGCTCACCGGATACGAACTCGCCAGGGCCCGTTTGTCTGGGTCTGCAGACACGGTCTTCTATGCTCCCTATGACATTCCGTTCGTGATTCGTCGGTTTGCCGATGCTGTGGAGCCGGCCCTCATGGTCATCGTGGAAACAGACATCTGGCCGAATACGGTGCATCAGATGCATCAGCGACGGATTCCCATGGTTCTGGCGAATGCACGCCTTTCGCCCCGGACATTCTCGGGCTATCGCCGGCTTCGGTTCATCATGGGGCCGACACTGGGCCGGTTTTCGAGGATTTGCACCGAATCCCCGGCTGAGGCGGATCGTTTCCGTCAGCTCGGTGTGGAAAGCAACCGCCTGATTGTGACCGGCAACGTCAAGTTCGATCAGATGGAACATCCGGTCCCCCAAGAAGAGATTTCCGCCCTGACAGAACAGCTTGGGATTACCGAAGAGACTTCCGTTCTGGTGGCCGGAAGCACCCACAAGGGAGAAGAAGCCATTCTGGCCGACGCCTATGCAGGCATCCGTCTTGAATATCCCCAGTTTCGCCTCATTGTGGTGCCCCGGGATCCCCGGCGTGGGACTACCGTAGCCACCCTATTTTCATCGGCTGGATTCTCCTGCCGACGGCTGAATGATTCGGAGTCGCCGATATCGGCCGCCTGTGCGGAAGTTGTGATCGTCGATGTCATCGGGGCGTTGCGCGCCCTGTACCGCTTATCGACGATTAGTTTTGTGGGGGGAAGTCTGGTGCCCCGCGGGGGTCATAACCCTTTGGAACCCGCGGAGTGTGAAAAACCCGTTATTTTCGGACCTCACATGACCGATTTCCCGGATATCGCTTCCAAACTGCGTGATGGCGGCGGTGCCATAGAAGTCCGTTCAGCAGAGGATATTCGGAACGCGGTGATCCATCTGATGCGCGCCCGGGATGAAGCCGTCGCCTTGGGGCGGAACGCCTACGCGATTTGTCTCGCCAACCAAGGCGCCGTCGCCAAAACCCTCAACGTCATCGACGACCTGTTGACATTATGACATCGCGACTTCGGACCCGAATTGAATCCATTATGATGGGCCCTGCGGCGGGGCCTGCATTCTCCTTTTCCGGATTGCTTTCCGTACTGGCAGGGGTCTATGGAGGGGCCACAAAACTACGATCGGATGCATACGGACATGGATGGCTGAGGGTGCGTCGACTCCCGTGCCGGGTGATATCTGTCGGCAATATTGTCCTGGGAGGCACAGGAAAGACCCCCATGGTCATCTACCTCGCGCGGCAGCTTCAGGATCTGGGTATCCGAACGGCTGTCGTGAGCCGGGGATACAGGGGCCGGGCGGAGCGGGCCGGCGGTATCGTCAGCAACGGAGACCGGCTGCTGATGGGATCGGAGGAAGCCGGTGACGAGCCCTGTATGATGGCCAGGACACTCAAGGGGGTGCCCGTCCTGGTGGGACAGGATCGATACCGTACCGGGAGGATCGCGCTGGATGCGTTTGCACCCGAGGTGATCATCCTGGACGACGGATTTCAGCATCTACGGCTTCATCGGGATATCAACCTGGTGCTGTTGGATACAGCGTATCCGATCGGCAACGGGCGCATATTTCCCCGGGGAACGCTCCGTGAACCCATATCCGCGTTGTCCCGGGCCGACGCCGTCATCATGACCCGCTGGTCCGGTGACATTCCCCCAACACCGACCTTTGCATCGCCGATATGCCGGAAGGCCTCCTGCCGCCTGCCGGTATTTCATGCGGCCCATCGCTCGCATATACATATCGTGGATTCTCACCTGGACGCCCGGGGCAATGAAACGCCCCCTGGATCGGCAGCGGCGGGGGCCGCCGGCGGGGTGTATGCATTTTCCGCCATCGCCCGCAATTTGGATTTCGTAAACGCACTGAAAAAAGCCGGCTATCGAATTACAGGCTCCCGTTTATTCCCGGATCACCATCGCTATTCACAAGGGGAGATCCGGAGCATTATTGAGGCGGCCCGTGCATCGAATGCCGGGATGCTGGCCACCACGGAAAAAGATGTTGCCCGGATCGGGGAGGGAATCCGATGGCCCATGCCGCTGGTCGTCGCCGGCGTGACCATATTTTTTGGCCCCCAGGCCGAAGCGTTTCGGCGATGGGTCGTCAAATCGCTTGATGCGGACTCGAATGGAGAGGCAACATGAGCAAACCCAGCATCGGCATTGCCGTTATTGCAAAAAATGAGGTCGACCGGATCGGTCGATTATTGAAAAGTTCCGATTTCGCCGACGAAATTGTCGTTGTTGATTCGGGCAGTACGGACGGTACGCCGTCTCTGTGTGAACAGAATGGCGCCCGGGTGATCCATCATGACTGGCTTGGGTATGCCGCTCAAAAGCAATTCGCCATGGAGGCTGTGTCCACAGATTGGGTTCTGAATTTGGATGCGGATGAGGTCATCTCCGATGAGCTTTCTCAGGAGATCATTAACGCTGTCTCCGGCGCCGCTGGGGACGTGGCCGGGTTTTCCATGCCGCGGCTCTCCCAATATCTAAACCGGTGGATTCGCCATGGCGGCTGGTACCCGGACCGCAAAGTACGTCTTGTTCGCCGGGGATGCGGTCATTGGGGTCAGGACACCCTGCACGAACAGCTCCGGGTCGATGGTCGGACCGAGCGGCTTCAACACCCGATTCTGCACTACGTCTATAGGGACATTTCCGACCATCTGGCGACCATCGACCGTTTCTCAAACGTCTATGCCCAGCAAAGGGGACCCAAGAACGGCTGGTTCGTGGTTGCGGGAGTCATCCACGCCATGGGAAAGTTCCTTGAATGTTATCTCTGGAAGAAAGGTCTTTTGGACGGCCTTCCAGGCTTAATCATTGCCATGAATTCATCATGGTATATTTTTCTGAAGCACTCCAAGGCTTGGGAGATGTCCTTAACTCCGACCAAAATCCAGGAATCGTCCGGCCGTGGGCTCCGATCCCGATAATATCTATCCCCGTGGTACGCAATTTGATAAAACCCTGGAAAATTGATAAAAATCAGAACGCATTGTACAGGCAATCTCCTCCGGGTGAGGTATAATTCGGTAAACATGACGGCGACAGTGAACATACTCGGGATTTCGTGCTTTTATCACGACAGCGCGACTGTTCTGATCAGGGACGGGGATATTTTTGCCGCTGCCCAGGAAGAGCGCTTTACCCGAAAGAAGCACGACCCGCGGTTTCCCGAAAATGCGGTCCGGTACTGTATGGAGGCCGGCGGCATCGGCGCCGAGGATCTGGATTATGTGGTGTTCTATGACAAACCGATCCTGACCTTTGATCGACTTATCCTCAGTTATCTGACGGTTGCCCCAAAAGGCCTACGCTCCTGGCTGGAGGCCATGCCGCTTCGGCATCTTATCCCTCTCCCTTTTCCCGGGCAGCCACACTGACCATTGACGGTGTGGGGGAGTGGGCCACCGCCAGCTATGGATACGGCGACGGCAGACATCTGACGCTGCTCAAAGAGCTCCATTTTCCGGATTCGGTCGGGCTTCTGTATTCGGCCTTTACGTATTTTACCGGATTCAAGGTCAACTCAGGCGAGTACAAACTCATGGGGTTGGCGCCATATGGGCGTCCGAAATACAAAGATCTGATTCTCGATGAACTCATCGATGTCAAGGAAGATGGTTCCATCCGTCTGAACCTGACGTATTTCGATTTTCTCGGCGGTTTGAGAATGACCAATCGCCGGTTCGCCAAACTCTTCGGCAGCCCGGCGCGGGAACCGGAAACCGAAATCACCCAACGTGAGATGGATATCGCCGCCAGCATCCAGGCCGTTACCGAAGAGATTGTCATGAAAATGGCCCGCCATGTTTATAAGGAAACGAAGCTCAAACATCTGTGCATGGCCGGCGGCGTGGCGCTGAATTGCGTCGCCAACGGCCGCATCCTCAGGGACGGCCCCTTTGACGATATTTGGATACAGCCGGCTGCCGGGGATGCCGGCGGCGCTTTGGGCGCCGCGCTTTCGGTGTGGCATCGTTTCCTGGAACATGAGCGCCCCGAACCGGGTGATACCGATCGGCAAAAAGGCTCCTATTTGGGCCCGGCGTTTTCCAATGACTATATTCAACAATTTCTCGAGAGCAACGGATATCCTTATCATCGCCTGGACGGCAACACCCGTTCCTGGACCATTGCCAGGGAAATCGCCGATGGGAAAATTGTGGGATATCTGGCCGGCCGGATGGAATACGGACCGCGGGCCCTCGGCGCCCGGAGTATACTCGGGGATCCCCGCCGGGAAGACACGCAGACTGTCATGAATCTCAAAATCAAGTTACGGGAATCCTTTCGGCCCTTCGCACCGACCGTGATGGAGGAGCGGGTCGGGGATTACTTCGAGTTGGACCGGCCTTCCCCGTACATGCTCCTGGTGGCCAATGTGCGCGAAAATCGTCGCCTGCCTCAGCCCATGGACGGAAAGATGGGCATCCTGGAGCGGCTCAAGGTGAAACGGAGCGATATCCCCGCGGTGACGCACCTGGATTATTCGGCGCGTGTCCAGACGGTGAGTCGTGCGGTGAAGCCGGACTACCATGACATCATCCACGAATTCGAAGCGCTGACCGGTTGTTCGGTGATCGTCAACACCAGCTTCAATGTCCGGGGAGAGCCGATCGTTTGTACGCCGGAAGAAGCCTATCAATGCTTTATGCGGACAGAAATGGATACCCTTGTGCTCGAGGATGCCATTCTGTTCAAGGAGGAACAACCGGAGTGGAGAGAGAGGGACGACTGGAGAGATGAGCTCATCCTCGACTGACAAACGGGACATCCGGCGGTTCGGACTGATTGCATGCCTGTTCTTTGGCGCGCTGGCAGGTGTCGCTCTGTGGCGGGACAAAACCCCGTTTCTGATTTTTTTCGGGATTTTGGCTGGGATGGGAATCCTATTTTTGCTCGCGCCGGGACCCATGGCTCCGCTGTATCGTGGGTGGATGAAGGTGGCCCACAAAATCGGCCTGGCGTTGACAGCCGTGGTGCTGACGCTCGCCTTTTATGGAGTGATCACCCCGGCGGCATGGATCAAACGTCTCTTCGGAGGCCGCCCATTACCGGTGGCTCCCGATCCGGAAAGAAGCTCGTATTGGGTCGACCGCACAGAACCGGTTCAACCGAAAGAGCAATTCTATCGTCGATACTAAAACCGGTTGCATGACATCTGTTCAGGGATTGTTCTGGTGCAACCCATTTCATCTTAGAGGACTCTATGGAAAACTCGAATCTTTCCCTGATGCGGGAATTCTGGGATTTTCTCAAGGTACGGAAACGTTACTGGCTCCTTCCTATCTTCTTGGTTCTCGGACTGCCCAGTGCTCTGATTATTTTCACCGAGGGCAGTGCCGTGGCTCCCTTTATCTACGCCCTTTTTTAGCCGGGGGAGCCATTGGGAACGAAGTCACATTATCAAGAGGAACTCAGCTACCGACTTTTAAAAGGGCTGTTCCGGTGTCTGGGGTGTGTTTCCCCGAGAACAGCCGGACGCATTTCGGATCGTTTGGGCTGGCTCTTGTTTCATTTAGACAAGAGACACCGGACCATTGCCCTGAATAATCTGGAACGGGCCTTTGGGGATGGGCACACTCCGGCGCAGAATCGGAAAATCGCCCTGACCGTTTTCAGAAATCTGGTGCGGATGCTGTTTGAAATCGCGTGGTCCATGGGCCAGCCGGCCGAAGAACTCAAGCGAAAATTCAGGGTCCGGGGCCATTATAATTACATGCGCGCCTTGCAGAAAGGCAAAGGGCTCCTGATGCTGACCGGCCATGTCGGCAATTGGGAACTGCTGCCGGTGGTCGGGGTGATGATCAATCTGCCGGTGAATGTTCTCTATCGGCCATTGGACTCTCCCGTGTTGGAACGGTTTATCACGGAATTGCGATCCCGATTCGGCGCCCGGATGATCCCCACAGCACGGTCGGCCCGGCAGGTGCTGAAGGCTCTTCTTCGGGGTGAGATCTTCGCCATACTCATGGACCAGAATGTGGACTGGTACGAAGGGGTCTTCGTCGATTTTTTTGGTCACCGGGCATGCACCAATAAAGGTATGGCACTTCTCGCTTTGAAGACCCGGGCCCCGGTGGTTCCGATATTTCTGATTCGGGAACCGGATGGCTTCCTGGTGGACGTGGGGACCGAGGTGCCGTTAATCCAAACCGGGGATAAGATCAAAGACGTGGAAGAAAATACCCAACGCTATAACACGGTCATTGAAGATTTTGTCCGCCGCTACCCGGACCAGTGGTTCTGGGTTCATCAGCGATGGAAGACCCCGCCATATCACCCGTGGCCCAGGGAAAGCGATTAGCCGACGGCGAACCTTTTCTGTCGTTGACGACAGTCATTGCCAGAGTTCCTTTCCGAATTCTCACACTTGATCCCGGGTTCGAATTTTCACTGCATGATCTTCGGTTGATGAAACGATTTGACAAACGAACCATCCAGCGACTCTTGATCCGGTCCACGAACTGGATCGGTGATGCCGTGATGACCACGCCGGCGCTGCGGTCGATCCGGATGAATTTTCCAGGGGTGCACATCAGCCTGCTGGCCAAACCTTGGGTCATGCCGCTGTTCGATCACTGCCCCCACATTGATAACCGGATTGTTTACGATGCCGAAGGTCGCCACCGCGGTTGGCTGGGGAAGGTGCGGCTGGCCAGGGATCTTCGCCGGTATCATTTCGATGGGGCCATACTGCTTCAGAATGCCATTGAAGCCGCCCTGATCACCTGGATGGCCGGGATCCCGCTGCGCATCGGATTTGATACCGATGGTCGGAGACTCCTGCTGAGCCAGCCGGTGCGGCGAACGGAGGCCATTCGACGGCTTCATCAGACCCGCTATTATCTGGGCATCCTCGAGGGGGTCGGACTCCGCACCGGCAGTGCGGACCTGGAATTGTTCTCCGGTCTGGAGGATGCCGGTCGGGCAGAACGCCGGTTGCGTGAGCAGGGGGTGCTCCCCGGCGATCGGCTGGTGGGGCTGAATGCGAGCGCCGCATACGGTCCCGCAAAACAATGGCCCATTGATCGCTTTGCCCGACTGGCAGATAGACTTCAGGATACATACGGGGTGAAGCTCCTACTGTTTGGCGGACCCGGCGACAAGGATTTAGGGCGGTCGCTGACATCCCGTATTGCCGGACCCGTCATAAATTTTTGTGGACAGACCCGCCTTGGCGAGGCGATGGCTCTGATCCGTCGGTGCAATCTGTTTATTACCAATGACTCGGGGCTGATGCATGTTGCCGCTGCTCTGAATGTACCGCTGGTGGCCATTTTCGGCTCCACAGACCCGGTGGCCACCGGCCCGGCCAGTACACAGAGCCGCGTGGTACGGGTGCCTATTGATTGCAGCCCGTGCCTGAAGCCGGAATGCCCCCTGGGGCACCTGAACTGCATGAAACTCATCACCGTCGATATGGTTTTCGAGGCGACCCGGGAGTTTCTGTGAATATCCTGATTGTTAAGCTCAGCGCCATTGGTGACGTGATCCATACACTCCCGGCGCTCAACGCAATTCGGCGCCGGTATGCGGATGCGCACATCACCTGGCTGGTGGAGGAATCCGCCGCCGGCCTGGTCACCGGGCACCCGGCCCTGGACCGGGTGATTATCGTCCCCCGCAAAACCTGGATCAAAGGCTTCCATCAGCGCCCGGGCTATCAGACCCTTCGAGATATGACCCGCTTTGTGGGTCGCATTCGGGATACCCGCTACCACCTGATACTGGATTTCCAGGCCCTTTTGAAAAGCAGTATCTGGATCGCTCTGGCCCGAGGGGATCGAAAAGTCGGTTTCGGCCGGGGCATGGAGCACATGGAGTCGAGTTGGGTCTTTTTAAATGAGCGAATCCCGCCCATCTCCATGGAAGTCCATGCACTGGATCGGGGCCTGCACATGCTCAGGGCCATCGGTATTCCAGCAGACACCGTGGAATACCGTCTGCCGATCCGGGAACAGGATCGCCGGTGGTGCCGGAATTTGCTGGAGCAGGCGCCGGGGGATGCCCACGGGCCGGTTCTGGCGTTCAATCCGGCAGCCAAATGGGAAACCAAACTCTGGGAACCTCAAAAATTTTCACGCCTGGCCGATCGGATCATTGATGCATATGGTGCTCGCATTGTATTTACTGGGGCCAGGGAGGATCGCACGGCCTTGGATGCCATGATCCACGATATGGCCCATCCGGCCCTCAACGCTGCCGGTCGCACGTCACTCATGGAACTGGCTGCCCTTTTCGAGGAGGTCGCTGCGGTGGTCACCACGGATACCGGCCCGATGCATCTGGCGGCCGCCGTCAATACGCCCACCGTCGCTTTGTTTGGTCCCACCGCACCATGGCGGACCGGTCCTTACGGCAGCGGCCACCGGGTTGTCCGATCCGGACCGCCATGCAGTCCGTGCTTCAGTAGGGATTGCGCTCACCCGGAGTGCATGACAAATATTTCCGTGGATCAGGTGATGGACGCCTGCCAGTCGGTGCTCGCCGATCTTCGGATCCATCGGGGGGAGTCATGATATTCTCAAAACATGCTGATCCCATGCCGCTCTCGGTCGGCATTACCACATTCAAGGCCCGGCTTGAGGCGTACTTTGTACCGCTGGTCACACAGATTCGGCGCTATGCTGGGGACCTGGAAATTATCGTAGCCGTCAATGGTGAGCACAATATGGCCTTTGACGAGGACTACCGCCGGAACGTCCTGACCTTCATCTCCGAGCAGCCCGGCGTGTTTCCGGTGTTATTTCCGCGTTTCCGTGGAATTTCAAAGCTGTGGAACACCATTCTCGTTCATGCGAGCCATTCCCATGTGCTGATGCTCAATGATGACATCATGGTGACCGACACAAAATTTGCGGATCGGATCCGCAAATGTATCCGTCGCAATGAGGGGAGGACCTTTCTCATCAACCGGTCCTGGTCGCATTAGGTGGCCAATCGAGAAGAGATTGACGAATTGGGATATTTTGACGAACGCCTTCTGGGGATCGGGGAAGAAGATGGGGATATGACCTGGCGCTATTTACATGCATTTGGTCGGCCGATTGCCAATTTCAAACTGCGCGGGTTTGAAAACTATTCGGAGGATACCGTCCGTACATATAGCCCGCTGAACATTCGGACCCACTCCGGCACCAAGTACAGCCTATTCAATCGCCGCTTCATGTTCGACACCAAGTACCGGCCCGATCCGGAGGGTGTCCAGAGCATGTTCGAAATGCCGGTCATGGTAGAGGATCCCGGGCCGAACCAGTATCCGAACGAGCGCTTTTATTGGCAACACAAGGATGATCTGTAATCAACGCCGGATCGGCGAAAACGGAGCCGGTCCTGCGCAATCGGCAACAGCATAGGTACGGCCATTGGAAAAACCCGCCGCCAGGCACATAATGGTGTTCGAACCCCGTCTCCGAGGGCATCATTTGAGCTGGCTTCAATACATCACCGAAGATTTCCTGTCGGCCGGATTTCGCGTAACCCTCGCCATTGACGGCCGCTCGGAACCCCTTGGCAGAATTCGGGCCGAGCTGAAGGATCTGATGGATTCTGTAGCAACCGTCTCTTTGTTTGAACCGTCGGGCCGTCTTCGGGGAGGCGGAAAATTGCAGGCGCTGGCGGCCTGCTTGGCAGAAACCGGCGCCGATGAAGCATTTTTGAGCAATTTCGACGAAGTCGCCTCCAGCTGTCTCCGACGCGCTGCCATGGGACTGACACCGCCAGCGGGACTTCGCGGTCGTATCAACGGTGTGTATTTCCGTCCCCGGTTTTTGGCCGATGCCGGGGCGAATATCAACACGCTTCTCAAGGGTGTGGGCTTCCGGCGTCTGAGCCGGGCCCATTGGTTCAAACGGATTTATCTTCTCGACGAATACCTGTATGCCCGGAAGAGAGATTCGGCGCTCTACCATTTTCTCCCGGACCCCTGGGCGGGCCGGTTCGACATGGACCGATCAAAGGCACGGGCGGCACTGGGCATCCCCGCAGATGCGCACGTCTTTCTTCATTACGGTATCGGAGATCGACGAAAGGGCCTCCACCTGGTGTTGCAGGCCCTGCTGGACGATTCCGGAGATCAGCACTGGTTTCTTCTGTGCGCGGGCGAATTGGACCAGGATCGCGAGATCCGGAGGGGTGTCGAACGATTGACACAACAGGGACGGGCCAAGATTCTGAACCACTATGTCTCAGGCGAAGAAGAGAAGCATTGCTTTTGCGCCACCGATGTCGTGCTTCTGCCCTACGTTCGGCATTTCGGTTCCAGCGGTGTGCTTTCCCTGGCCACAGCCGCCGGCAAAATGGTCATCGCTTCGGACGAAGGCCTGGTGGCTCGGCGTGTGTTGGATCATCAACTGGGCTGCGTGTTTACTTCCGGCAGCGTCGCCTCGCTGTCTGAAAAAATGGCCGAGGTGTCGAGACTGTTGCCCTCGGATATGGAGCGGTATCGACAGGCAGCCCTGGTTTACGCCGATGGCTGCTCCCGGGAAGCGTTTCGAAAAGCGCTCCTGAAACCATTCCTGAAACAGGAAACAGATCGCTGACGACATCGGCAACGGATTCCATGACAGCATTACACAATATCCCTGGTGACCGGGGAATACGCGCCATTCTGCTGATTCAACTGGGCGATATCGGCGATGTGGTACTTTCATTCCCCAGTATTCAGGCCTTGCGGGAGAATTTCCCCGACTCCCGAATCGTAGTGGTGGTCCGGGAAAAAGCCATCGACCTGCTCGAAGACTGCCCGTGGATTTCCGAATCGGTTCCGGTCGGTCCTCCGCCGAAGGGGATTCTGGCATGGCTGACCCACCACTATCGATTCTTCAGGCAACTTCGACGACACCGATTCGACCTGGCCATTGATATGCGGACCGGTACTCGCGGGGCGGTCATGGCGGTTTTATCCGGGGCGCCCCAACGGATCAGCAGATTTGCCTATGACGGCGGATTGTGGCGCAACCGGGTGTTTACTCAATTGGCAGCTCCGGATTTACTTCCCGGACAGGCGGTATCGGATTACTATTTAAGGATATTGACCGAGTGCGGCATCCCCGCCCGAAACACCGTTCCCAAACTGGTGGTGTCCTCCGGCAAATTAAGGGCCGCCGCCGATCTATTGCGCCGGCACGAAATTGAGCAGAGCCACCCCTTCGTTGTGCTTCAGCCGTTTTCGCTTTGGAAATACAAGGAGCTTCCCACGAAAACGGTAACGGAGCTGATTCACGCCATCGATGGAAAATTTCATCTCCCGGTTGTTCTGGCCGGAGGCCCCGAAGATCGTTCCCGCGCCGATAAGCTCTGTCGGGCCTGCCACGGGTCACGGGTGGTCAACCTTGCCGGAAAGACCTCACTCGGCGACTATGCCGCGCTGCTCAAATTGTCCGACATGTTCATCGGCATCGACAGTGCCGGGCTTCATATTGCTGCGGCCGTGGGCGTACCGACAGTAGGTATTTTCGGACCCTCTTCCATCGATGCCTGGGCTCCCAGGGGAAACCAGAACATCGTGGTCCACAAGGATATGGAGTGTATCCCATGCAGTCAGAAAGGCTGCAACTCGGATGGCATCAGCCGGTGCATGGAAGAGTTGTCGGTCGGCGAGATTACCGCTTTCGTATGGCCGCACATTCAGCAATTTGTCACCGGTCTCCCGGATGGATAGGCAATGTCGCAACGATCGAAGAAAATAGCCGTGGTCGTGCCCCGTTATGGTCTGGTCGGGGGAGGAGAACAATTTGTCTACGAACTGACGGAACGCCTGGCCGCCGATGGGCGATTCGAATGCCATGTTCTGGCGAACCGTTGGAGTGCGCCCTCCGGTAAAGTCGTGTTTCATAAAATGCGGCGGATCGGGTTCCCCCGTTTTATGTCTTCCTGGAGCTTTGCCCGTTCTGTGGACCGATGCACAGCCAAATATCACTTCGACCTTATCCATACCCATGAACGCATTTTCCGGGCCGACCTGTTTACGATGCACAGCATCCCCCATCCGCTGTGGATCCGGGATGTCCGGAAAAAGCGCATGAGTCTTTATGATCGCGTCCTGACCCGCGTCGAACGGCGGCTTATCGGAGATCCAAGCCTGCGTCGAATCCTGGCCGTATCATCCCTGGCCCGGGACAGTTTGATTGACTATTTTCCCCGTGTCTCTGCGCCGGTCGACGTGGTCCACCCCGGCATCGATGTCCGTCGTTTCGAGGGGTACAAGCGGGAGGCATGTCGGGCAGAGGTGCGGCCGCGGTATGGGCTGGGCGACGATGATACGGTGATCCTGTTTGCAGGCATGAATTTTCACACCAAGGGGCTTGACGCGTTAATGACGGCAATGGCCAAGGTGTGTCAAACGTTACCTAAGGCTGGGCTCAAACTGCTGGTCGTCGGGAAGGGAAATATCCGCAAATATCAAACCATAGCGCGAGAATTGGGCATTTCAGAGCATGTCCGATTTGCCGGTGTATGGGAACAAGAGATTGAACGGGTTTACCTGGCCTCGGATCTGTTTGCTATGCTTTCCCGGTTTGATACGTTTGGGCTGGTGGTTCTTGAAGCCATGGCCGCATCGCTTCCAGTCATTATCTCCCGGACCGTGGGGGCCCGGGATCTGGTCGTCGAGGGGCAAAACGGCTTTGTCGTCGACCGAACCGATTCGGCCATCGTTGCCGAGCGGATTGAAGCCATGCTGAATCCGCTTGCCCGGAACGACATGGCCCGAAACGCCCGGAATACGGCTACTTCCTGCTCCTGGGAGCAGGTTGCCAAAAAACGGCAAGCGTCTACGAGACATTGCTGGATCAGCCGGTTGGGATGACACCGGGCAGGCCGTCGGGTATGGCATCCCGGAATACGGGAGGAATCGCTCCATGACGCTGGTGCGGATTGCCAAAGACTGGGACTGGCCGGATCTGTTGCGGCAGACTCCCAGCCAAAAGGGCCGATGGGACGGGATCCATTTTGTTCTCGATCCGGTGTCGAGCTGCGACTATCTTGTGGTGCTCAATAATCGCATGCAAACCGATATCCGGGCGCGCTGCCCCGGAGCGCATGTGTGGGCGCTCATGCAGGAACCCTACGAACCCGGCTTCACCGATTGGCTCGTTGAACGACATGATCATTTTGCCAAGGTATATACCCACCACGTACCCAATGCCGACGCCAAGTACGTGCGGAGTCAACCGGCGCTTCCATGGCATGTTAACAAAACGTTCGATGAACTATCGGCCATTGCGGTGCCTGAAAAAACCAGGAACCTGTCCGGCATTGTCGGCGATGCACTGGACCTGCCCGGACACTTTAGCCGGAGAATGTTTCTGGAACGGGTGCTCCAGGACCGGGACATCGATCTGGAACTCTACGGCAAGGCGATCCGGTATATCGAAGACAAATGGGATGGATTGGCCCCCTTCAAGTACTCTCTGGCTATAGAGAATGCGGTCAGTCCCGACTTGTGGACCGAAAAGCTCGCCGATTGCTTCCTTTCCTGGACCATCCCATTCTATTTTGGATGCCCCAACATCCTGGAGTATTTTCCCAAGGACGCCGTTGTGATGATTGATATTCACCAGCCCGAAGAAAGTATTGCAACGATGAAGGGTGTCATGGCATCCGGATATTGGGAAAAAAACCTGTCTGCCCTTGAAGAGGCCCGCCGAAGAGTGCTTTATGAATATCAACTGTTTCCATTTTTGGCGCGTCTGATACGATCCCAGCCGGTCGGGCATGACCCGCCGGTCGATGTGACGGTTCCCAGATACAGGCGAAGTCTGAGAGCCAGAGCGCGGCGTATCCCGTTCAAATGGAGACGGCGATGGCGAAAACTGACGTCCTCATGATGAAGGTCGCTTAAGTCCGATGGTTAGCGTGATTATCTGCTTTTATGAACGTGTGCGGCATCTGCGATGCTGCCTCGACTCCCTGCGGTTTTCCCGGCAGGATTTCGATGAAGTCATCATTATCGACGATGGCTCGCCGATGCATATCGTAGCGGATGCCAAGCGGCTGATCGCCGGCTATGATTTTCCCATCCGTTACGTGTGGCAGGAGAACAGAGGTTTCCGAGCCGCAGCCGCCCGAAACAAGGGCGTACGTAACGCTTCTGGAGATTATCTGATTTTCTTTGATTGCGATTTCCTGATTCTGCCGGGCACCGTTCGGGCCCATGTCGACCGCGCCAGACGCGGCCGGTTCCTGCAAATATCTCTCGGAAGCTCAGTCCGCCACAGTTCACGACGCCGTCATCTCAGAAACCCTGCTGGAAGATCTGTACGCCGACATCCCGGACCGGGAACTGCAGATACAGCATCGCAGATACAACCGACGCACGTTCCTGATGCGCTTGGGGTTGGCGAGCCCCCGGAAGCAGGGGCTTGGCGGTCACCTGTCTATCTACAAAAAGGATATGGAAATCGTTAACGGATATGATGAAAATTTCGTTGGTTGGGGAGGCGAGGATGAAGACCTCGGGATACGGCTTGTTACGGCCGGCATCTATTGCCGCTCCGCCATACCTTCTGCCCGCATCATGCACATTTGGCACCCTAAAGAAATCGGCGACAAACATTGGGAATCGGGGCCGAACATCGCCTATTTCAATCGGCGTCATCGGCCCTATTTCTGCGAAAACGGACTGGTTCAAGCCAATGGGATATCTACGAAATAGACATAGCGCTCTTCGGAAAATAAAGGAGGACGCGCGTCTCTTGACGGACTACTATACGCAGATTGAACGGTTCGAGAATGCTGTTCATGCGCCTCCGATGGCGTTGGCGGCTGCCAACAGTTTCAATTCCATGATGGGCGCCCTTCTTGAAAAGCGCGATGAGACCCCCATCGATTGGGCGACGGATCCAGCGGTTACTTTTCTACCGGCCGTCGCCCAGGTAGAGACCCTGTTCGGATTTCGCGTCTCCATCTGCTGCCGAGATGATAGCAGCCTTTTTAGCCATGGATATCTGTCAAATGAGACCAGCGAAACCCTGCTCCTGCTCAAGGCCGCGGAATTTGCCGAGACGTTTTTTGATGTCGGGGCCAACGTCGGTGTCTACAGCCTCTTAATGGCGACAGCGGCAGATCCGCCGTTTTGCGCATACGCGTTCGAGCCTGTATCCGATACCCTCGGCCGACTCCAGTCCGCTGTTGTGGCCAACCGGTACGAGGACCGGATCAGCGCCTTTCATTACGCCATTGGATCGCAACGCGGGGAGGCGAAGATCAAGATTCACCGTCACGGCAGCGGTGGCAGCTCCGTAAGTGAGGATTTCAGTAAAGCGTCTGACTACAGCGGGCACTCGGAGACCGTCCAGCAAATGCCCCTTGATGATTTCATTCAACGACACGACATAGCTCCCGGATTCGGTGTGTTAAAGGTGGACACGGAAGGGTACGAAATAGAAGTGCTTAAGGGCGCTGCCGAGTATCTGAAGTCTTCGAATCCGCCGGTTATCCTGATTGAAACGCTACCCTACAGCACCAATAACGATCGGCTTGTTCTGCAAACCCTGTCTGACGCGGGTTACGACATCTATGGCATCCGACCCTTTGAACCGGATCGCAAATTTCTGTACCCTGCGTTCTCCTTTGGTCGGTTAAAGCGGGTAAAGTCCGGCAACTACATCGCATTCCAGCAAATTCATGACGAATTAAGGCAATGGTGCCTTCAGCCTGAGAGCACCCAATTTCTGATCAGCCAAAAGCGCCTTCGACGGATCCGAAAATTTGAACAGTTGTCCATCGGAGCGGCGGAAGCCTATGTCGAACATCTGAATAAAAGTAATTCGGTCGCCGCGTCGGACAGCGCACGACACGTGATGTCATGGGAGAATTTCAAGCGTCACCGGACCGGGTCGGCGGCGTAAAAAAAGGTTCGCCGAAAAACCCCTTTCACCGCCAACAGCGATTGAAATGTAAACGACTATGACTCAAACCCCCGATATCATGACACCCGAACGCTCCCGGGCCCGATTCCTTGATAAAAGCGCCGCAGTGATGCTGGGCCTGACGATTTTTTATATCCCTTTTCCGTTCTTAACCAGCCTGAAGGAGGTGTTGTTTTACCTGCCGGTCACCATAGCGGTAGGATTCATGGCCACAGGCAAAACGACCGTCCGTCTTCAACAATCCCTTCTTACCTTTTTGTATATCTTCGCTGCCTGGACCCTTGTGACCGCCTTTTTCTCCCTTGACCCAAAATCTTCACTGAATGACGTTTTCTTTCACCTCATTAAGTATATTCTCTATTACTTCGCGCTGCTCGTATTTATGGCTTCAAGAGCCCGGTTCAGGAGCATCACCTGGATTCTGTATATATCAGGGTGCGTGTTTGCGGCGGGGCTGCTGGTAAGTTCCTATCTGCTTGAAAACCACCCCATAACACGGCGGCTGGGTGAATTCGGACTCACTGAAATTTCAACGAACCTGATTGTTGTGGTGACGGCCGTGGCGTTTGTTTTCGGTCTCCAACTTTTTTTTCGGTCGAAAGTCGCTGTCACTCGATTTGGTGTGATACTGGGTCTGGTCATTTTGGCTGGGCGACCATTTCGACCCAATCCCGCGCGGCGTTCCTTGCGTTAATTGCCTCTAGCAGCGTGTATATGTTTTTTCGCGGCCGGCGTGCCATGATTGCCGTATCGCTACTGTTGGTGGCACTGACAGCGGCAGCCTATGTCGGCCGTGGTCAGGTAGGAGGATATCACGGTATTTGGAGCTACCAACAAAATGTTCGCATCTCGTTAGGCCTATTGACCGTTGAAGCAATGAAGGATTATCCGATCACGGGGATCGGTTTTGGTACGGACATTTTCGGCGATCGGCTTGACCACAGAAGATACAATGAGAAGCTGCAGCAGCGATTTCGATTATCTCCATTGCATCTGGAAGAACACACCAAGGAGCCACACGGCATGTTCACCAGTATCGCGGTGCGCACCGGATGGCCGGGATTGGTCCTTTTTTGCCTGTTTATCGGATCTTTTTTCAGGGGCTGCATCCATCTCATCCGATCGTCAGCGGATGAGGAAATGACGTCTTGGGCTCAGTGTCTGATGGCATCCATGGTGGCCATGCTCGTCGTGGGGCTCTTCGAGCAATGCCTGACCCCCGTGACGGACATGGTGTTTTATACGGTCGTGGGTATGGTGGGTATTCTGCTTCATCGTGACCACCATGAGTCAGACTCGACCTTTGTAAGGGCGACATCGGGCAGCACCGATTGACGTCCTGGTTCTGTCGGCGGGTAAAAACGAGATTGAAAAATCGAGCCGGCCGTTTTAGGATGCTTCATTAACAATGTATTTCTGCCAGAATTCCAACAGGAAGTTGATGTGATCATCCGGAGCAGGATTCAATACTGATGGCAAATTTGATGTTTGGGGGTAATCCATGGCAATCAGCGACGAGTTGTTGGAGATCTTGGCCTGCCCGAAGTGCAAGGGTGATATTTACTTGAACGACAGTAAGGATGGTCTGATCTGTGAGCAATGCAAACTGCTCTATGAGATCCGTGACGACATCCCCATCATGCTCATCGATGAGGCCAAGCCATTCGAAGGCTGATCCGGTATCGGATGAAGAGTATCCATGAGTACTCCCAAACCGCCGCAGCCGGCCAAACTGGTCATCGGCTGTCTAATCCGGAAGAAGCCTTTGCTGGAGACGGTGATCCGGGATCTGACAGAATGCTTCGGACCGGTGGATGCCATCAGCCCCTGGTTGACGTTTGATTTCACGAGCTATTACGAGCCGGAAATGGGGCGGCCCCTGGTTCGCCGGCTGATGGCGTTCAGACAACTTGTCGACCAGGAGCAGCTGCCGGATATCAAGCTGGCCACCAACCAGATGGAGACCGATCACGCAGAGGGCGCCCGGCGGCGGTTCAATCTCGATCCAGGCTATCTGCTTCCGGAGCGTTTTATCCTTGCCACAGGGAAAAACTACACCCACCGGATTTACATCGGCAAAGGCATCTATGCGGACCTAACCTTGATCTTTACCCGGGGTGCATTTCAAACCCTGCCATGGACCTATCCGGATTACGCCCAATTGAACCTTCAGGAATTTCTGATTCAGGTCCGGCGCAAATATCTGCTGGATCTTCGGGGCGCAACGGAGAAATCTTCACCCACGGTGTGACAGATGATTCGAAGTATGACTGCCTACGCACAGGCTGAAGTCACCGCTGAAACGCTGACGTTATCCGTGGAGCTGCGAACATACAACAGCCGGCACATGGATCTGGTGCTCCGTGTACCCCATGGCTATCGGGGACTCGAAGAGCGGATCAAGTCGCTGATATCCGGATATGTGGACCGCGGTCGGGTAGAACTCTATGTGAAAATTAGAGATGAATCCGAACAGGCATCCGCCTACGAGGTCCATCTTACCGCGGCAGAGGCCTACCTCAAGGCGTTGGTCGAACTGAAAGAGCAATTCCACATCGAGGATACTGTGCCGCTGCAGATGCTGGCCCACGCCGATGGGGTGATAAAACCCGCCGAACGTGAGCGGGATCTGGACAAGGCCTGGCTTGTGTTGAAGGGATGTCTCGAGGATGCCTGTACCCAGCTTAATGCCATGAGGGAAAGAGAAGGGGAATTCCTGTTGGGGGACTTCCTGGAGAGGCTGAATCTGATCGAAACGAGTCTTGACCGGATTGAACATACAGCAAGCGATTTGACGCAGCTCTATCAACAGCGGCTGACGGACCGCATTGCGACCCTGACAAAGGGTGTTGTCGAACTGGATCCGGCCAGAATCGCCCAGGAGGCGGCCATTCTGGCCGATCGGAGCGACATCTCTGAAGAGACCGTCCGAGCCAGAAGTCATCTCCAACAGTTCCGGACATTGCTGAAGGCCGATGAACCGGTGGGGCGTAAGCTCAATTTTCTGCTCCAGGAGTTCAATAGGGAATTCAATACCATGGGCTCCAAAGCCGGCAATGCGGACATTTCCCAGACGATTGTAGCTGTAAAATCCGAGTTGGAGAAACTGCGGGAACAGGTTCAAAACGTTGAGTGACAGGGGAAATATGGAACAGACGCTATTGAATATCGGGTTCGGAAGCACCGTGGTGGCTGATCGTGTCGTGGCCATCGTTCCGCCAAATTCGGCGCCGATGAAGCGACTCCGGGATGAAGCCCGCGAAGAAAAACGTCTCGTCGATGCCAGTCACGGCCGACGCACCCGGTCGATCATCATCATGGACAGCAACCACGTGATTCTGTCGGCGATTCAAGCAGAGACCATATCCCAACGATACGAGACCCTCCGGGCATCCGGCTGAACCCATCCTCGCGTACCAGGAGCTTGATAGGACCATCGCTCGGCTGCTTTCATGAAATCCGGAACCGGACATATGTTCATTCTGTCGGCACCGTCGGGAGCCGGAAAGACGACCCTCGGGCGGGCGTTGCGAAAGACGTTTCCCCATATCCGGTATTCGGTGTCCCACACCACCCGTCCTCCGCGACTTGGTGAAACAGACGGAGTCGATTACTTTTTTATTTCCCGGGACCAATTTGAAGATGGCATCCGGTTGAACCGTTGGGCGGAGTGGGCCCGGGTACATGGATATTATTATGGGACGTCGGCCACCTATCTGGACCAGACCCTTGCCGACGGGCACGATGTACTGCTGGACATCGACGTCCAGGGCACGCGCCAATTGCTCGAGCGTTATCCGGACAGCATCCCTATTTTTATCATGCCTCCGGATCTGGAAGTCCTTCGCAAACGGCTTGAAACCCGCGGCACGGACAGCCCGGAGGTTATCGCAAAAAGGCTTGCCGCGGCTGAAGAGGAAATCAATCAGAAGCATATCTACCGCCACATCGTCATCAACGATCGCCTGCCTGAGGCAGCCGCCGCTCTCTGCGATGTTATCCGGCGGTATACATCGTCCCCCCGACGATGAATGCCCCATAAACACTGCCATGGGCTGACATTCCTGGGCAATGCGACGGCACAGGGCCCTACATGACCGAAATACTATATGGGATCCACCCCGTTTTCGAGGCCATCGAGGCCCGGAGGCGTGACATCACCAGACTCCATGTATCCACCGGAAAGCATTCCCGGCGCATCGAACAACTGGTGGCGACAGCCGAACAGCGCGGTATTCGGATGACCCGAACCGGCCCCGACCGATTAACCGCCCTGTCCGGCACATCCCGTCATCAGGGTGTCTGCGCCAGCGCGACCATGTTTCCGTATGATGATTTTGCCGATCTGCTCAAAGCGCCATTCGCGGAAAAGACCCCCCCATTCTGGTTGGTGCTCGATAGTATTCAGGATCCCCATAACCTCGGTGCTCTGATACGGACAGCGCGCTGTGTGGGGATCCACGCCGTCGTGCTTCCAAAGGACCGTTCCGCATCTGCAACCCCGGCGGTATCCAAGGCTTCGGCAGGGGCTCTGGAGCATTGCCGGGTAACCCGAGTGACCAATGTGAGCCGCACCCTGACCGCCATGCAGGAGAATGGCATGTGGATTGTGGGACTCGACAGCCAGGCTCCCGGGGAACTGTTTCAGGCCGATCTGACCGGCTCCCTGGCGCTGGTGGTCGGGGGAGAAGAGAGGGGCATCCGGCGTCTGGTGAAACAGCACTGCGATTACGTGCTTGCCATTCCCCAAGTGGGTCCGGTGGGTTCCCTGAATGCCTCTGTGGCCGGAGGGCTGGCGATGTATGAAGTCTATCGCCAGCGACATCAGATGTATCAAAAGCCCGTATAACATCCAAATGCTCTGCGTTGTCCCGGAAATTGAAATGCTCACGTATTCGCGTATCGTGACGCGTCAGATGGGTCGACACAGGGGCTTATTGTGTTTCACAGAGTGGGGCTCAAATTCCAAAATTGATGGAAGGTTTGGTTCCGATGCCTAAGTCGCCGCGGATAGAACATCAACGACCATTCTGGAAACAGGTCCTGTCGTCGATCGATGCGATGCTGTTTCCCCGACGTTGTGTGGTTTGCCGGTCGTTTATGCTTCAGGTGAGGCCGTACCTGAACGGCGCTGCGGCCGACGACCGATCCCGCGATGATCTGTCATCCTATCTGTGCTCCGAGTGTCTCGACGAGTGCCGACCCATCGAATCGCCGCTATGCCCCCGGTGCGGTCGAATGTTTGCCGGTCGGATTTCCGGAGATCATGTCTGTGGCGAATGCCTTGAACATAGGCCCCCGTTCCATCGCACGCGCGCCTGGGGTGTGTACGACGGGGCGCTGTTAAGGGTGATGCACCGTTTCAAATATCATCATCAGGTCGACCTGGCCCGGCCCCTCGGGAAACTTCTCTACACCACCTTCCGACAGAATTGGGACCCCGAAGAGATTGATGTGCTGATTCCTGTACCGCTTCATCCCAAAAAACTCCGGCAGAGAGGGTTTAATCAATCCCATCTGCTCGTCCGTCATTGGCCCAGGGATTTCGACGGCACGGAATTCCCGCCCCTTGTAACGGATTGGTTGAGCCGGACCCGATGGACCCGGTCCCAGACCGGGCTTAAAAACAGGAGCGTCGCGTGAATATTCGCAGCGCCTTTGCCGTACGTGGTCATCCGCCCGTGACCTCCAAAAGCGTCTTACTCATAGACGATGTCTACACCACCGGGGCCACGGCGGCCGAGTGTACCCGGGTCTTACATGCAGCCGGGGCCCGTCGGGTCGATGTGCTCACTCTGGCCCGGGCGATCTGAACTAATGGGTAGTTGGTACTGGGTATTGGATACTCGGTATAAACCGGATGTTGAAATGGCCGAAGGGCTTGCAGGTTGCCAACTACCCAATACCTAATATCCGATGACAGGCCCACGGGCAAACGGGCCCACGGACCAACGGGCCCACCCGTCTTCGCTCCTGCGGAGCTATGCCGGGCAGGCGGGCAAACCGGCATACCTACAAAAGATGACAGAACCTGATTTTTAGTATATGCATAATGGCCGATGCCCATGGAAAAGATACTCTCACAAGAAGAACTGATAGAGCGGATCCGGACCCACCGGGAATCCGGTCAGGTGATCGTGTTTACCAACGGGAGTTTCGACCTGATCCATGCCGGTCATGTCCGTTATCTCACCGCCGCGAAAGCACATGGCGATATACTGGTCGTCGGTCTGAACTCGGACGCATCGGTTCGGCGCATTAAAGACAGCGGCCGGCCCATTGTCGGCCAGAACCAGCGGGCCGAAGTGCTGGCCGGGCTGTCATGTGTGGATTATATCGTAACTTTCGACGATCCAAATCCCCTGAATCTGATCCGCGCAGTGTTACCCGATGTCCTGGTCAAGGGTGCTGACTGGGAAGAAAACGCCATCGTTGGAGCCGACCTGGTGCAGGCCCGGGGCGGCCGCGTCGAGCGCATCCGGCTGGTGCCGGGGATCTCCACGTCCACCATTATTCAGCGTATTGTCGACAGGTATTCGGACAAAAAGAAGCAGAGGAAATGAAGCTTCAAAAAAAGGACGGGCTGGCCTTTTTCCAATTCCCGGCTCTGGAAGCGTTATCCGACCTATGGCACGGTGTGTTTACCCGAATGGGGGGTGCCAGCCAGGGCGCCCATGCGTCCCTGAATGTCAGTTACGGGGCCGGTGACCGCGATTCGCAGGTGGCCGCGAACAGGCGGCGCATCGCCCGGTGTCTGGGAGCGGATCGAATGGTTTTTGCCCGGCAGCGACATGGTCATCGCGTGTGGGCGGTCAGGGATGGTGACGGTCGGCAAGGGTCCTTCGACAGGCTGCCGCCCATAGCGGATGCCATGGTGACTCATCTTGCCGGTTATCTGCTGGTCATTCAGGTGGCTGACTGTCAACCGGTGTTTATTTTTGATCCCCTTCGGCGGGTGGTCGCCAATATTCACTCGGGGTGGCGGGGCAGCATTGAAAACGTCATCGGCCACACCATCGAGGTGATGAAACAGAAGTACGCCTGCCGGCCTGAGAACATGGTGGCAGCCGTCGGCCCATCACTGGGCCCCTGTTGTGCCGAGTTCCGTCATTACCGCAAGGAGATTCCACAGGCATTCTGGCGGTATAAGGACCAGAAAAATCATTTTGATTTCTGGACGGCCAGCAGAGATCAGCTTGTCGAAGCCGGCCTGGCACCATCAAACGTGACGATCACCGACCATTGCACCCGGTGCCGAACCGATCTATTTTATTCCTATCGGGGCGAAGGCGAAACCGGTCGCTTTGCGGCGGTGATTGGGTTGAGATGAATGCTACAAGCTGAAAGCTCAACGCTGAAAGTATAAAAAGCATAAGCGCATCGAATGACATTCCGTTGCCCAGGAAAAAGATGCCGCCGGAACACAGCAAATGATGTGTGCCAACAGGCGCGCGGGCCCACGGGCCCACGGGCCAACGGGCCAACGGGCAAACCGGCCCACGGATCAACGGGCGAACGGGCTAACGGTCCAACCGAACGGGGAACCATGATTCTTGACCAGGCGAACGTATTGTGGAATCGAGCCACCGGCTCGGATTGCGTCCATATGGGACTGGCGTGCGACACCCGATACGCCTCGGCCCGACCCGGACAGTTCGTCATGGTTCGTGCGGCCACGGCCACGGACCCGCTGTTGCGGAGGCCCTTTTCTATCCATCAGTGCGGTGAGGGTGCCGACGGCCGCATCACCGTCGAGCTGCTATACCGGGTTGTGGGCAAGGGAACACGCCTACTGGCCACCTACCGGGAAGGAGATCAGATCGACATCTTCGGCCCCCTCGGCAAGGGGTACACGGTTTCATGCGACCATGAGAGGATATATGTCGTCGCCGGCGGCATCGGGGTGGCGCCCATGCCCTTTTTAATCCGTACGCTCAAAAAAAGGCGTGGTGATCTGGACGGGGTTTCCGTGTTTCTCGGTGGCAGATCCGAGGACGATCTCCTGTGCAGGGAGTTCTTCGAGTCGCGACAAATCCCCCTCACGGTGACCACCGATGATGGCACGGCCGGGGATCAGTGCTTTATCACCCATCCGTTTGAAATGGCGGTCCAGGAGGATAAGCCGGATATGGTATACGCCTGCGGCCCCATTGATATGCTCCAGTGTATTCTCGATTTTGCCGAGGTCCATTCGGTCCGTTGTGAAATATCCATAGAGACGGCCATGGCCTGCGGGATGGGGGTGTGTCTGGGGTGTGCGGTCAAACGGCGGGGCAGCGACCCGGGATATCTGCATGCCTGCAGGGATGGGCCTGTGTTTGATGTGCGGAAGATCGTTTTCTAAAGTCATTGCCGATACACAACGACGCTCCGATTCCAAATCGGGTGATCACGGCATTTTGCGATATGTCGATATGAACATATCATATTGGAATCATTGTAAAAATAAAAAATCATGAGCCGCCGCGCCCAAATGCTCATAAATTCGCGGATCGATTCCATAAAACATTGACTTCATCAAATTCCTATGTTAGAGGATCGGCGGTCTTTCCGATGGCAGTTTTGGGCGTGCTGGATTTCATAGGTGTGTTCCTCCAATGAAACGGGAAACCCGGCGCCAGCTCAGGGAATATGCGTTTTTCGCCAGCATCGGGATGTCGTTGGCACTCTCGATTTTCATCGGGCTGTTCATCGGCATCTATCTGGACAATCGGTTCAATACGCATCCGTGGTTGAAGTTTGTGTTTCTGGCGCTTGGGATCGCCGCCGGCTTTCGGAACATCGGACTGGCCATCAAGAAATCGCGAAAGTTTTAGAGGGGGAAGGGGTTCGCAGTTGACCATTCAGCAGCGTCTGTTACAGTTTGTCACCCGGACAAATTGGATTTTGCTCATTCTGACCAGTCTGCTCGGAGCGCTGGTTTTCTCGCCGGCATTCTTCAGGGGGGTTGCCTTCGGCGGGCTGATCGTCACCATCAATTTTCACCTGCTTTCCCGTACCCTTAAAAAAGCACTGACGCCACCCCACCTCGCATCACACCACAAAATACTCGCAAAATATTATGTCCGCTTCACTATCAGCGGCATCATCATATTTCTGCTGATTGCCAATCGCATCGTCGACCCGCTGGGCCTGTTTGTAGGGCTTTCCATCGTGGTAGCCAGCATTATGCTGGCAACGCTGTGCGAAGTGACCAAACTCATTTTCAAGGAGGCCGTGTAAGGTGGAACATCCCTTTTTCTTTCTCGTCAAGTTATTCGAGGTCATCGGGCTCGGGCACTTTGCCCACAGTTACCCCTGGGTGACTTACTCCTGGTTCGTGATGATCCTGCTCATCGTCCTGGGGGCTCTTGCCGCCAAAGGGGTCAGCATGATCCCGACCAAGGGTCAGAACGTCTTTGAAATTCTGATTACCGGTATCGAAGATTTCATGGTCGATGTTGCCGGAGAAGAAGCCCGCTGGCTCTTTCCCCTGGTGGCCACGATCTTTATCTACATTTTCGTGTGCAATCTGATTGGCCTGGTCCCCGGGTTTTTTCCGCCCACCGCCAGTCTGAACACGACGCTTTCCATGGCCCTGGTCGTGGTGATATTCACCCACATCATCGGGTTAAAATATCACGGTGCCAAGTACTACAAACATTTTATTGGGCCGGTGTGGTGGATGATCCCCATCATTTTGCCCATCGAACTGATCGGTCATGCCGCCCGGATTCTGTCCCTCTCCTTCCGTCTCTTCGGGAACATGATGGGACACGAACTGGTTCTCACCATACTGTTTGCCCTGGCCGGCGCCTTTTTCGCACCGCTGCCGATCATGGCCCTGGGAATTTTCGTGGCGCTGGTGCAGGCCTTTGTCTTTTTCCTGCTTTCGATCATGTACTTTAGCGGCGCCATGGAGCACGCCCATTAATTTCGTCTAATTAGCCGAATGTCACATAGGGATAAGGGAAGAAGCCGTTAACATCATTCTAAAGGAGGTAGAGTAGAGTATGGAAGCACAAGCCTTACAATTCTTCATCGCTGCGGTCACCGCCGCTGGTTTCGGAATCGCCATTGCCGCGTTTGGTTGCGGTATCGGACAGGGCATCGGTCTCCGTTCAGCTGTCGAGGGTATTGCCCGCAATCCGGAATCTTCCGGTAAGGTTACCGTGACCCTGCTGATCGGTCTCGCCATGATCGAGTCGCTGTGTATTTACGCACTGGTTATCGCGCTGATTCTGATCTACGCACATCCCCAGGCAGGCGCCATCGCAGGGCTTTTTACCGGCGGTCAATAAGCCGGCATTTTGCATGAGATTAAAACGGGGGCACGCCGCATCGCGGCCGCCCCCGTTTTTTTATATTGGTCTGGAGATTACCGCAAAGGCGCGAAGATCGCAGAGTATAGGATTTCATTTGCTTTTCGCTGAGGGGGCGAAAAGCAAATAAGCCGCTCTACTTGATACGACAGGGGTGTCCACTCGCAAGTAACGAAGGATCCAATCCCTCAAGGGCCAGCCCTATTTCAGAATCCCCCTCTCAGGGATTCTGAAATTCGGATAATCCTCTGCGCGCTCTGTGTCTTTGCGGTGGGAGCCCATCCCTTGGCATTTCACCTTTAAGAAGACTCCCGGTGAAGCACCTTCTTTAAATACTGCCCCGTATAGGATTCGGGTAAGCCGGCGATCTCCTCAGGCGTTCCGATGCCGATAACTTTTCCGCCCTGTTCTCCCCCTTCAGGCCCCAGATCGATCACATAATCGGCACATTTGATCACATCCAGGTGATGTTCTATCACCACCACGGTATTGCCGGCATCGACCAATCGATTCAGTACTTGGAGAAGCTTTCTGATGTCGTCGGTATGCAGTCCGGTGGTCGGTTCATCCAGGACATAGAAGGTATGTCCGGTGGCCCGCTTGCTTAATTCCCGGGCCAGCTTGACCCGCTGGGCCTCTCCGCCGGAAAGAGTTGTTGCCCGCTGTCCCAGTCGGACGTAGCCGATTCCGACATCGACCAGCGTTTTCAGGCGTGTCCGGATGGCTCCGATGTTCTTAAAAAACGCCAGTGCCTGGTTTACCGTCATATCGAGCACATCGGCAATGGTTTTCCCCTTGTACCGGATCTCCAGAGTTTCCCGGTTATATCGTTTCCCATGACAGACATCACAGGTGACAAAGATGTCGGGTAGAAAATGCATCTCTATTTTAAGGATACCATCGCCGCCGCACGCTTCGCAGCGACCGCCTTTCACATTGAAACTGAAACGGCCGGGTTTGTAACCGCGCATTCGTGCATCGGGTGTACTGGCAAACAGGTCCCTGATGAAGTTGAACACGCCGGTATAGGTACCCGGATTGGAACGGGGGGTTTTCCCAATAGGGGACTGATCAATATGGATGACTTTGTCGATGTGTTCGGTGCCCGTCATTTCCGAATGGGCTCCTGCCTGGATCCGGGAGTGATAGAGGCGCTGGGATAGGGCGCGATACAGGGTGTCGATGACCAGGGTGGATTTGCCGGACCCCGAGACTCCGGTGACACAAATAAAGCAACCCAGCGGAAATTCCACATCGATGTGCTTGAGATTGTTTTTCGAGGCACCCTCGAGCAGGAGATGGCGTTTCCCCTGCCGGCGTTCGATTGTCGGCAACTCGATACATCGCTTTCCGGATAGATATTCACCCGTGAGGGAATGGGGGGCTTGGATCAAGTCATCCGGGACGCCCGCGAAGACGACTTCCCCGCCGTGGATACCGGCACCAGGGCCCATGTCCACCACGAAATCCGACTTTCGGATCGTATCTTCATCATGTTCCACGACCAGCACCGTGTTTCCCAGATCCCTCATGTGCAGCAGCGTCTGAAGCAGGCGTTGATTATCCCGCTGGTGAAGCCCGATACTCGGCTCATCCAGAACATAGAGAACGCCGGTCAGTTTGGAACCAATCTGGGTGGCCAGCCGGATGCGTTGACTTTCACCTCCGGAGAGGGTGTGCGCCGATCGTTCCAGGGTCAGATAATCCAGACCGACATCTTCCAAAAACGCGAGGCGCTCGACGATTTCCCGGACAATACGGTCCGCAATGATGCCTTTTTTGCCGGATATGCCCAGTTCCCTGAAAAACGTCCGGGCCTTGGATATGGATAACGCGGTGACGTCATGAATGGCCTTTTCCCCGACGCGGACGCACAGGCTTGTTTCTTTCAACCGGGCGCCTCGACATTCCGGGCATGGATGAAAGGTCATGTATTGTCGTATTTCTTCCCTTGATTTTCCGGATTCCGTCTCGGCGTATCGACGTCGAAGGTTGGGAATCAGCCCCTCAAAGGGGCGACTGTTGGTATAGCGCCGATTGCCCTGTTCAAAGTAAAATGGGATTTCTTCCGTACCGGATCCATATAGAAGCACCTCTTTAAATCGCTCGGGAAGTTCGCTGTAGGGGGTATAGATGTCGGTGCCATATCTTTTGGTCAAGGCATCCAGGAATTCAACAAAATGCATCGAGTTTCGATGCGCCCAGGGAAGAACTGCGCCTTCCCGGAGTGACAAGCGTTGATTGGGAATGATCAGATCTTGATCAAACTCGGTCACCGAGCCCAGACCATCGCATGTGGGGCAGGCGCCCTGGGGCGAGTTGAAAGAAAAGCTGGCCGGTGTCAGATCGCCAAAATGGATATGGCAGTAAGCACACATGGCCGATTCGCTGAAGCGGATCGGCTCTCCTCCATCGACATCCACTATGAGATGTCCTTCGGCCAGGGATACGGCCAGCTCCAGAGAGTCGGCGAGCCGGTTGCGAATGGTGGGTCGCACCACCAACCGGTCGACCACCACCTCGAGGGTATGTGTTTTTTTCGGATTGAGCTTTTCGACTTCTTCAATCTCGATAACATCGCCATCGATGCGAACACGCGCGAATCCGTCGCGTCTCAACCGGTTCAGCAATTTCTCGTGGGATCCTTTTTTCTCTCTGATCAGTGGGGCCCGAATCATGATCCGTGTCCCTTCGGTCAGGGCGAGAATGTCATCGATGACCTGGTCTAGGGATTGTGACTCAATGGGACGGCCGCACTGGGGGCAGTGGGGGATCCCCACCCTGGCGAAGAGCAAACGAAGATAGTCGTAGATTTCCGTGACCGTACTGACGGTGGATCGGGGATTATGACTGGCCGTTTTCTGTTCGATGGCGATAGCCGGGGACAATCCGACAATGTGATCCACATCCGGCTTCTCCATCCGCTCCAGAAACTGACGGGCGTAGGTAGACAGGGATTCCACATACCGGCGCTGGCCTTCGGCATACAGGGTATCAAATGCCAGGCTCGACTTGCCGGATCCGGATAAACCGGTAATCACGATCAGGCGATTCCGTGGCAACTCCAGGTCAACGCCTTTTAAATTATGCTGTCGGGCTCCCCGAACGACGATGCTGGGTAGATCCATGACCCTTGGTTTTCGTTTTCTATATTACGGTCTGGACGCAGAATATTATGTGAAGGATTTCACTTAAACTCATCTGCGGATAGACTCTGTTATACAAGTCAGGACAATTTACAGATCCAGCGGAAAGATTTCAAACAGAATTCTACCCCGGCCCATAAGGCTCTGGGGGCACCCTCCCAACAATGTCGACAAAAGAAGTCAGTATTTTTGAAAATCGAAGGAATTCACAGAAATTTAAAGTTTTTCGAAGAAGCTCGATTTGTTTATATTCTGTCAAAAACTTTCGATCTGCTTAAAATATCTAATAAAACTCTTTGTTTAAAAAACCTAATATTTCAAAGCAATTGAATTATATAATTAAAATATATTAATAAATTCAAGTGGTTTAATTATGTTAGTATTTCATTAGGGTACGGTTACGAAACCCTCTTTCATTGGGTTTGACACTATCTCGGATTTTCTCTAAAAACCGGCGTAACCTTTGACGCATGTCACAAAACCTGACGTAATTCTTCCAGACCAATTGATTTCGTAACAGTTACTCGAATTCTTCCCCGTGCCGTGGGCCGCTATGGGGATTTTATTTTCTCAAGAAACGCATTCTGGAAACTCCATGAAGGTAGTTTGGGACGACATTAAAACGATCGTTAAAACACGCTTGCCCAACCACAGCTACCGGATGTGGATCGATCCGATACAGTGCTTGGAATCAAAAGAAGATCAACTGGTCCTCTCCTGCCCGAACAGCTTTTCAAAGCGTCGGGTTGTCGACAATTACGCACAGATCATCGAAGAAGAACTGCATAATGCTTGCAACTGTTCCCTGAAGGTGAAGTTTGAGGTCTCTGATGGAACCGGGCGGGCTCCGTTGACCGATCATAATCATATGCAACTTCCCTTGCCGAATCTGAATCTTCGGCCCCACAGCGGAAGACGTCTTCGAAAAGATTTTACTTTTGATGACTTCGTGGTCGGCGGCAACAGCGATCTGGCCTACTCGGCGTCGTTATCTCTCGCCTCCGGTCGGGCGACCCAGCAGTCGACGCTCTTTCTCCTCTCCGCCACCGGCATGGGCAAAAGCCACCTGACCCAGGCTGTCGGGCGTCATATCCTTACGGAGAACCCTACAGAGCGGGTTTACTACATTACAGCTGAGGACTTCACCAACGAAATGGTCCAGGCCTTTCGTCATGACAATATCGACCGTTTCAAGGAAAAGTACCGAAGCCAGTGTGATGTGCTTTTGCTGGAGGACGTTCAGTTCCTCAGTGGAAAAGAACGAACCCAGATTGAACTGGCGTTGACGTTGGATGCGCTGATTGACTCCGGAAGAAAAATTATCTTCTCCAGTTCATATCCTCCCACTGAAATCCCCAAACTCAAGAACGAGTTGCGCTCCAGGCTTGCCTGCGGACTCATATCGACCATCGAAAAGCCGGATTTCAACACACGAGTGCGTATTCTCAAAAAGAAAGTACATAAAAACGGATACAGTTTTCCGGATGACGTCATCATGTATTTAGCGGGAGAGTTGACAGAGAACGTACGCCAACTCGAAGGTGGCATGATCGGTGTCGCGGCGAAATCCTCCCTTCTCGGGTCTCCGATAGACGTGCAACTGGCTGAGACCGTCGTAAAGACGATGGTTCGGCGGGGGAAATCCATCACCATTGACGTCATCAAGAAACTGGTCTGTCGTCACCATCATATTTCCGAAGCAGACCTGGTGTCCCGATCCCGAAAGAAGTCCATCGTGAAACCCCGCCAACTGGCCATCTTCCTGGCTCGAAAATACACGGATCAATCCCTACAGGCGATCGGCAGAAGTTTTAATCGTTATCACGCCACAGCACTTCATGCCATCGCATGTGTAGAAAAGGGGATGCGGGAGAACAGCCAGCTGCGTCGGCAGGTGGAGTTTCTCTGTCAGAAGCTGGAAAGCGGTAAGTTCTCATAAAATTGCTTCGCAATTTTATGAAACGCGACGATGTCGCTTAAATGAAGATTTTAATCTGGTAAGATTTAGCCCCGCACTGCAATCGGCAGAGAACAACCAAGTTTTCGCTCCGGGAATTATAAAAAACAGAACGGCGGTCGATGGTTCGACCGCCGTTTCCATTTTTTCACTTGTTACCGTCTTCCTTAAGACCGCTTTTTCCGGAACTATCACGCTTCCCTTTAAATGAAGCGATTTTAGCTCGAAAAAACGATTCATAAAATCGCGCAGCGATTTTATTAGTGGTATCGGGTCAGCAGATCTTCGGATTCCACCAAGTCCTCCAGAATTTCCATCCGCTCGGCATGGTCCCGTTCGATACAACAGCTGATTCGCAGGGCACAGAGCGATTTGCAGATGGTGTCCTCGATATCGAAACTACCGAAGCATCCCATATGCTCGTCAAATTGTTTGTTCAGAAGATTACTTTTGTTCATGCTGATCCCTTCAGAGACATCAATGACATCATCTCGCGATGAATGTGGCCGTTGGTGGCCAGAAGTTCCCGGTCTCCGGGTGTGTACGGCTGATCCTGAAAGTCGGTGATCCGTGCTCCGGCCTCTCTGGCGATGAGCATACCGGCCGCAGTGTCCCAGGCTTTGAGCTCTTGCTCCCAGAATCCGTCAAACCGCCCGCAAGCCACATAGCAGAGGTCCAGGGCCGCCGATCCCAACCGGCGCATGCCCTGGGCGGCCTTCAGACAGTTCGTGAACCGAAGCATAATGGTATCCAGATGCTCCTCGAAATTATAAGGGAATCCTGTCACCAGCAGACTGTCTGCCACCGCTTCGGTTTGAGAAACGGAGATGGGGCGATTGTTCAGCCACGCCCCTTCACCCGCTACAGACCAATATAGTTCTCCCCGCAGCGGATCCAATACGACACCGACGACCACGTCATCATTAATTTTGAAGGCCACGGAAACCGAGAAGACGCCCAACTCATGGGCGAAATTGGTCGTTCCGTCCAAAGGATCGATGATCCACTGCAAATGTGTCGACCCTTCGTTTGTCCCGCTCTCCTCGGCCAGAATGCCGTGGTCTGGAAATGCCGAACGGATGATCTCGAGAATCCGTTTTTCGGAGGCTTTGTCGGCTTCGGTGACCAGATCCGTCGCGCTCTTTTTCTGGATGTCCGACAGACAGCCCAGGCGGGAATGCAGTACGGCCGCACCTTCTTGTGCGGCCGCTACGGCGATACGTCGTATGTGGTCCAGATCCATGTACTGATATTTTTTACCCTTTTTGCCCCTGTCACGTCAACCATAAGATACGGATCATGGTTCGAAGTCTTACCTGTCAGGCCGCGTTATGACTGGCGAACGACGTCCCCTCCGCGTTTTCCGCGGGCGCTGAGCGGCTTCCTTCAATGGCCCGGGCAACCCGTGTCACCAAGCCGGTCAGCGTCCGGGAGACGGTCGCCGATATCAACACGCCGTCCAGACGACGGGCCAGGGCGGCCGCTTCTTCCGGATCCACCAGGTCCATTTTGTTTAATACCCGTATCTGGGGAATATGCTGCAGGTTAAGGTCGGTCAATATGCTTTCCACTGAGGCGATCTGATCTTCGTATCTCGGATTATGGATGTCGATCACATGAAGCAGCAGATTGGCATGAGTCAGCTCCTCCAGGGTGGCCCGAAACGCTGAGATCAGATCGCGGGGCAGATCGCGAATAAATCCAACCGTATCAGTGATGATGACCTCGATGTCTCTGGGAAACCTGAGCCGGCGACTGGAGGGGTCCAGCGTGGCAAACATCCGTTCTTCCGCCAGCACACGGCTATGGGTCAGGGTGTTGAGCAGCGTGGACTTGCCCGCATTGGTATATCCGATGATGGAGATGATCGGGAGTTGTCGTTTGTCGCGACGCGCTCTCTGGCGGCTTCGGTGACGGCTAACGTCGCTTAATGCCGCTTCCAGCCGCCCGATGCGCGACCGAACCCGCCTCCGATTGACTTCCAGCTTGGTTTCCCCCGGACCCCGTCCGCCGATACCTCCGGTTAGCCGGGACATTGCGGTATTCTTGGTCGCCAGCCGCGGTAGAAGATATCTTAGCTGGGCCAACTCCACCTGGAGTTTTCCCTCCCGTGTCTGAGCGCGTTGGGCAAAGATATCAAGTATCAGCTGGGTCCGATCAATGACTTTCAGATCGATCAGGTCGGTAATGGAGCGGATTTGGGCCGGGGTCAACTCCCGGTCGAAAATAAGCAGCGTGGCCCCTCTCTGGAGGGTTTCGATAATGAGATGGCGAAGTCGCCCGGTGCCGATCAGAAAACGCGGGTCCACCTGACGTCGCTGCTGCAGAACGGTTCCGATGACTTGAATTCCGGAAGATTCGGCCAATTCCGCGAGTTCTTCGAGGGAGTCCTCCGCCTCCGAACGTGATCGGGTGGTCACGCTGACCAGTAACGCACGCTCCCTGCCGTCAGCGGCCTGGGCTTTGTTCAGGTGGCTCATCTCGCTTTCGAGAGAACGGATAAGTTCCTGGCACCCGATGTCCAAATCAAATGGCTTTCCCGGGGGAAGAATTTCAAAACCTTCGCTGTTATCGGCCGACGGCAGCAAATGTCCCACATGCACGGCCTTGGGTTCGATACCCCCGGCCAGAGTGACGGTCACCATGAGATCCAGTCGGAGCAGAACCAGGTCTGTCAGGTCGTCCTGTGAGAGACCGTCTGTTTTGAAGGTCGTGTGCACGCAACGAAGACCCCTCAACCGACCGGGGGCAATTCGATAATGGCTGATATCCGGGATGACGATGCCCTGCCGGTCTCCGACGATAACGTAGTCAATTCTCCCGCTACGATTGATAAGCAGTCCAATCTGACGGCGGATGTCGTTGGATTGATGGCTAATTTCCCGGGCAAGATCGGATGTGATGGGATATTGGGGCGGTATACGGCGCCGGTAAAGATTTTCGAGTTTTCGTAGCTGGCTGGCCTTCAGCCCCCGGGTATTTCCATAGAGCTTTTTCATTCTCGAGTGCTCAAATTGTCGAACCGCGTGTATGCATTTCGAAAGGCCAATTTCACATCTCCGGTGGGGCCGTTGCGCTGCTTTTTCAGGAGAAGTTCAGCGATACCTCTGTTGGGGTTGTTTTCGTCTTTGTTGTAAACTTCATCCCGGTAGATAAAGGCAACCAGATCGGCATCCTGTTCCAGGGCGCCCGATTCCCTCAGATCGGAAAGTTGAGGGCGTTTACCGCTGCGTTCCTCCAGTTTTCGATTCAGCTGAGACAGGGCGACCACCGGAAGGTGCAACTCCTTGGCCAATGCCTTGAGGGAGCGGGAAATCTCGGAAATTTCAAGATCCCGGCGCTCGGCGTTGACCGATCCTTTCATCAATTGCAGGTAATCTATAATAACGATTCCGAGCCCCTTGTCCATCTTGAGACGCCGGGCTTTGGCCCGGATTTCCATGGCGGAAATGTTTGTCGAATCATCGATGAAAATTGGGGCCTCTGAAAGGGTACCGGCCGCATCGGTGAGTTTGACCCAGTCTTCCTGGCTGAAAAAGCCGCTCCTTAGACGGGACGAATCCACCTCCGCCTCTGCGCAGAGCATCCTCAGGGATAGCTGTTCTTTGGACATTTCCAACGAAAAAATGGCCACCGGCACACCGGTGTCGACCGCTGCATTACGCGCAATGTTCAAGGCCAGAGCGGTTTTCCCCATGCTGGGCCGGGCGGCAATGATGATCAGATCGGAATCCTGGAAGCCGGAGGTGAGATGATCCAGATCGATAAATCCGGACGGTATGCCTGTGACCAGTGCCTTGTTGCCCTGCCGCTCTTCCAGAGCATCGATATTCCGCTCGATAATTTTGCTGATGGGATGGAAGGATTGGGTGCTCTTGCTGTCAGCGATCATAAATATCGCACTTTCGGCGAAATCGATGAGCGCATCCACATCGCCACCATCTTCAAAGCAGCGCTTGGCGATCTCATGTGATCTGGCAATCAGGTTTCTCAGAGCGGATTTATCGTAGACGATTTTGGCATAATGCCGTGCATTGATGGCAATGGGCACGACTTCCACAAGTTTGGCAAGATAACTGGCGCCGCCCACAGTTTCAAGATGCCCTTTTTCTTCAAGGATGTTCTTCAGGGTCACCAGATCGACAGGCTCATTTCGGGTGAACAGATCGCCCATGGCGGCAAAAATCTTTTGATGGGCGGATCGATAAAAATCGTCGGGGGAGAGAATTTCGATAACGTCCAGAAGGGTCGTATTATCAATAAGAATTGCGCTCAAGAGCGACTCTTCCGCCTCCAGGTTCTTGGGGGGCAGATGATGGAGGGACGGGTCGATCTGCTTTTCTGATAGGTGGTTGGCCATGAGGTTTCTAAAAGCTGCGGAGTTTATGGATGTGACTATAACGTAACCGAAACGGGAGATCAAAGGGGTAAATGCCTAAAATGCCTAATATTATTAGGGTAGCGGTTCCGCCCATTTTAGGCATTTCAAGCCGGATATCTAAAGCATCGGATGGCTCCGGCCATGACAGCAAGTCCGGCTTAGGGTTCGGGAACGACCTCCACCGTAATCTCCGGCTCCACCTCTTTGTAGACCCGGATCGGCACTTTATACGTTCCCAGGGCTTTGATCGGCTCCTTGAGCAGTATCATGCGGCGCTCCACGTCAATTTCCTGCTTGACCAGAGCATCGAGAACTTCCCGTACCGTGACTGAGCCGTACAGCCGGTCCTCTTCGTGGACTTTGGCAGCGATGGTGACCGATACACCTTCCAGGCGCTTGGCCATCTCTTCAGCAATGCCGCGCTCTTTGGCAATCTGCAATTCGACCTTGGCCTTTTCCTGCTCCAGAAGTTTTCGGTTCTGAGGGGTGGCCGGGACCGCCTTTTTTTGAGGCAGCAGATAGTTACGGGCATAACCGTTTTTTACCTCGACTTCACTGCCGATAATGCCGAGGGACTCGATGGTTTCCTTTAGAATGACTCGCATTATGGGTTCCTCCTTCCCCTGCCGTACGGATGTTTGCAGGGTGAATGGTTCGTTTAATCTTAAGCCATCATCGTTGTTTCGAATGCGGCGATGCGGAGATCGCAACATATCCACCCGAGCAGGCCACCAGCGACTTCCGAAGATTTCCGTGCTGCTGGGAGATCTTCAATCGCCGCCGGGGGGTTCCAGTTTTCTTAAATTCAGCCACATATCAAAAAAGCCGCAGCCAATCACCAGAATCAGCAGAAATTGCTGCAAGGCGATGAGGCTGTAGAGAAAGACGCGGAGCATTATCGGGAATTCTTTTTTTTCAAAAAAGAACGACACGATCGCAATGCCTTGAAAGAAATATACCATCATCAGGACGATCAGGCCGTTGAGCCCGACCACTTTCAGCGGCTTCCCCGGCAGAAATAGCAAGATGCCGCATCCAATGGCTACCCAGACCAATGGCTCAGGCGCTTTCCACCGATTCAAGGCACCAAATTCCGGATAGGGTATGGATCGTGACCGGAATAACGGCTTTGAAAGCAAAAGGCTGGTCCAAACCACAAATAGTGTGGATGCCACATACAGCGAGGGTAACGTCCGGATCAGGACGTACTGTATCTGGTCCATGGAGTTCGTAATCCGATGGATGCTTTCCTCAGAAACACCCATCCCCTCGTATACCGCCAGCGTCATTTCAAGATTGGTGGCCACATAATCGGAAATCAATTCCATGACGCCCTGGCTGCTCCAGCCACTGTACACGAGAAGGCCGACGAGCCCCGTCATGATGGCGGTCTCGGCAGCATACAGAACGGTGACCTCTACCCCGAGATTCTTCTCGAACAACTCGCCGAGAACAAAACCGATCAGTAAAAACTCCAGGAAAAAGACCAGATCCATGGATACCGATCCGAGGATCATGGCCAACCCTGCCAGGGACAGAACACCGATGGCGCCGGCGGCTTTCCGGCCGTCTTTGGATCGAAAAAACAGAATCGGCAACGGTAGCAGCAACGAGCAGAAGAAACCGATGATCGGCAGGTACAACACGACCAATAAGATCAGGCTGGTGATGACGACGCCTGTGGCAATGTCCCTAGATTCAATACTCCGGTTCACGGTTCTATTCAGATGATATGGGTGCGGACCCGGCAAATCGCGCCGACCATCTCCCAGGACAACCTCGATGACTCTCCTTGATTAGAGGTCAATCGAGCCGACATAGGGCAGTAGCGCAATCGATCGGGCACGCTTGATTTCCAGGGTCAGTGACCGCTGGTGTTTTGCGCAGCATCCAGAAATCCGTCTCGGGATGATTTTGCCGCGCTCCGTGATGAAATACTTGAGTGTTCTGGGCTCCTTATAGCTGATGCCCAGGCTGGTATCCGCACAGAACCGGCAGACTTTCCGCCGATGATAGATTCGTCGTCTTCTTTTTCCGCCTTTTCGTCCTCGACCGCGGGACCTTGCGTATGCCATGGGTTATGCCTCCTTGCTTTCGGTTTCAGTGGGTTCTTCCGCAGCGGCCACAGATTCCTCAGCAACAGCGGGGGCGGCTTCTTCCGAATCTGTCTGATCCTCTTCCGCGGACGCCGTTTCAGGCGCAGTTTCATCTGAGGTGTCCGTTTCTTCCGGCGTTTCGGTGTCAGCGGTCGTCGCCGTGGGTTCCGGGCTGGATTCGGCCGCCTCGGCAGCGGCCTTCTCGGCTTCCTCCTCGGCTTTAGCCGCTTTCAAGGCCTCCAAATCCACTTCCCGGTCCAGCAATACCGTCATGTATTTGAGAAAACGGTCGTCAATGCGTAGATTTCGTTCCAGTTCGTCAACGAGCGCACCGGTTCCGCAGAAATCAAAACGAACATAGAATCCTCGGGGCTTTTTTCGAATTTCGTAGGCCAGTTTGCGGTTGCCCCATACGTCAGTGTCCACGAGGAAACCGCCCTGTTGGGCAATCAGATCGGAAAGTTTCTGGAAAAGTCCCTCACGGGCCTCTTCCGGCAGGTCGGGGTCTAGAATGATTACGCTTTCGTATCGTCTCATGTATTCTCCTTATGGCTGATAAAGCCCTGGTCCGACCCAGAGCAAGGAAGAAAAAAATCGTATCACGATTTTATGAAATTCTGCGATGCTGAATTTATTTGAACGCTGTGTATCTGATTCAAACGATGTCGAGTACCGCGTTTCCTCCTTCGCATGCTCCTGTTCGGGTTAATTCCAATGGGCATCCCAGACGGGATCCTGAAATCTCCTATGGCAGTTACTAGAAAAAGGTCAGCCTGTTAAAGCGGCTAACCTGTAAGTCTCTTGGTGGGCCGTGAAGGAATCGAACCTTCAACCTACTGATTAAGAGTCAGTTGCTCTGCCTAGTTGAGCTAACGGCCCGTCACAGCAACAGACCCGCCTGTTTAACAATTTCCAAATACCATGTCAAATTGTTTTTGGCTACCGGCGAGACCGTTTTCGACGCTCTTTTTTCCAGGCAATATCCTTTTTTTTCCGGAGGCGTTTTTCAGCCCGTTTTTGAGGGTCTGGTTCCATAAAAAAACTGCCGGGAGACGGGGGTGGTGTCGGCACCGGTTTTTCATCCTTTACCTTGGGTACCTTGGGCTTTGTAACGGGCGGGCCGGTTAAGCAGTCTTTGGGAAGGGGGCCGGAAAGAAAAAGCGATTCTCCATACCGTTGAAACTGAACACCATGATGATGCGCTCTGCTGGCATGGACTGTCAGCATCACCGGCTTCGGATCTATCCGGCGGCCAATGCGCAACGCCATGGTTTTATCCTCCGTCAATCGAATCTGCATGCCTTGGGACGGGCGAATTCCTTTATCCCGCACATGTGGGTAAGCCCGTTGTCGTACGCAATGGTACAACAGTTTCGGTGGATCCCATGCTGCGTCCGGGCTGGGAAGTCGACTCCGATCGATGGCTCGGATACGACTTTTATGGATTTCAATGGGGGGATCCGGAATCGTGATCAGGATTTCCTCCAGATGGCGCCGGCGAATATGTTTCCATCCGTCTTCTTCGCATACCGCCTTGAGCAGCTCTTTTACCCGGACAAATCCATCGCGGTCGAGCACCAGACCAAACTCATCCGGCTGCCGGCCGAGCATATAGGTCAGCAGCTTGGCCAGTTGTTTTGAAGATTTCCGAATATCCATCATTTCCGCCTGTTTTTAAAATTATCACCGTCCTGATTTTGGATTGAATATGAGCTGAAAGCTGAAAACCTGCATATGCTACCTGACACCTTGTATGTAAGTGACAGTTCTTTGAAAACAAGCTACTGAGTATAGAATTCCATGGTTAGAGCGGTGTGGCAGACCGATGACACCTTGGTTT
>Ga0049114_1000018_pt1 | contig 53183 bp, 52 predicted proteins | sample WorMettanBELIZE2_FD_55211 | JGI IMG/M metagenome (GOLD analysis project Ga0049114, IMG submission 55211) | Marine gutless worms symbiont microbial communities from Max Planck institute for Marine Microbiology, Germany - Olavius tantulus BELIZE.2 | ecosystem: Host-associated > Annelida >... | reverse complement strand
GAACACTGGCTTAACAACCGGCCAAGAAAATGCTTGAAATTCAAAACACCGGCGGAAGTCTTTAAGGCCGAGTGTTGCACTTAAACATTGAATGCAGGCCCCAATATGACATTTCATCTGGAAGAATTCGATATATTCGAAGTCCTGTCCGAATAACTCCCCGGTATTTATCTTGACAGTCATAATTTCAAATGCTTATGTAGGCAGGTTGTGCATTGATTGCTTCGCGGAACAACACCGCGACGGCGGGAACAGGGTCCGAGAACCAACGGCGGATGATACTTTAAAGGATATGGCTTCATGAAANGCACATTTCAACCCAGCAGACGCAAACGCTCCCGGAAGCATGGCTTTCTGAAAAGAATGTCAACCAAACAGGGACGCAAGGTCATCAATCGAAGAAGAGCGAAAGGAAGAAAACGACTGGCGGTTTGAACCACACTGCAATGGATGGTATCGGCTGACTCACAGTAAACGAATGGGATGTGTCTAAGGGTCCCGGCGGTTATGACGCCGAAACATATGCGGTTTAGTCGCATACTGTGGGCGTGTTGCTGAGGATCGGGGATATGTGAGCGAATTAACCTTCACCAAAGCCGACAGATTACGGAAGCGATCGGATTTTCTGCGTTTGTCGAAACACGGTCGTAGAATTCAAAATCGATATTTTGTGGCTGTGTTCGCACCCGGTGAATCCGATCGGTCCAGATTGGGAATCACTGTAACCCGACGTGTCGGGAACGCTGTTCAGCGGAACAGAATCAAGCGAGTGGTACGAGAATGCTTTCGGCACCACAGATCTCGACTTCGGGGAATCTGGGACGTTAATATGATTGCCAAGAAGGAGGCGGTTCACCTTCCTTCGAAAGACGCTTATGGGAACATCGGGGGTCTATTTGATGAAATCTCGAATTCGAAAACAGATTGAACACATGGCCAAGACCTGTGCTCTTGGGATGGGCCGGTGTTACCAGGTGATGATATCTCCTCTCATGGGACCTGCCTGCCGGTTCTACCCGACCTGCTCTCAATACGCCAAAGAGGCCATCGAACGTCATGGCTTTATCAGGGGAACCGGTTTGACGATGAAGCGCGTACTAAAATGCCACCCGTTTCACCCAGGTGGCTACGACCCCATCCCGTAACGGTCGCTCCGCCGCGCTCACGGGCACCGTTGCCGCACCTCCCGCTTTCCGGTCGATCTGTGGGACCGGGGAGACCTCATGTCGCTGCATATCATCCGTTCTGTACGGAATTATCGGCTTCCGGTTCGATCCCGCCAAGACGCCAGAAAGGCATGGAAGATCTAGGAGACATTTATGGAACAGGCCCGAATTTTGCTCGCTATCGTGCTTTCATTTCTAGTATTGTTTGCTTACGAGATGTTCTTCGCAAAAAGAGAGCCGGTCCAGCAAAAAGAGCAAACCACTGAAACGGCCCAGACGCAGCAGGCAGCGCCGGAAGTGCCGACCGAAACCCCCTATCGGCCGGAGCCGGCACCCGCAGAGTCGCCGACAGTGTCCAAAGACATGGAAACGGTTTCCCCCGGCGCCCGCCCATCCCGCTCGGTATCTGTTGAAACGCCGCTCTACAGTGTCCGCATATCCGAGAAGGGCGCCGCCTTCGGCAGCTTTGAACTCAAAAAGTACAGAGAAACGGTGGACCCGGAGTCCCCACCCAAACAGCTCATATCCGCTGAAATCGCTGGCGGCACCGTGCGCACCCGTATGCTCCGGGGCGGGATTCCGGGGATGGAAACGGCGTATTTTACCGGACCGGAAATGGAAGGACGGATTCAGATTACAGACACCCCGGAAACGGTTGCATTTATCTGGCGGTCTCCCCGGGGCGTCGTTGTGGAAAAAGCCTATCGATTCTCACCGGAAACCTATCTCATCGGGCTATCGGTGACCATCAAAAACGGATCCAGCGCATCCCTTGTGGACAGCCTGGCAATCAGTCTGCTCAAGCAGTTTGAGGAGGACAATCGGGCCATCGGATTTCAGGGACCGAGTGTGTTGATGGACGAGCGTGTGAACCAGGTCAAACGAAAAAAAATCGAAGACCAGGAGCTCTTGTCCGGAAAATTTACCTGGATGGCCCTCCAGGATCGATATTTTCTCCAGGCATTTTTCGCTGATCCACCGGTGGATGCCAGCGTCCGCCTTTCCCAGCTTGCCGCAGAGGTTGTCGAAACCCGCTATAACCAGCCCGAAGCGACGATCCGACCGGGGACCCAGAGAACATTCGAATACAGTCTCTTTTTCGGGCCTAAAAGTATTCGCGTTCTAAACGATACCGGCTTTAGTCTTGCCAAAGTGGTTGATTTCGGGTGGTTTCACATTATCGCCAAACCGTGTCTCTGGATCATGAATTTCATATACGGCTTTATTCCCAATTACGGCATCGCGATCATCATTCTGACGTTCATTACCAAAATCATCTTATGGCCGTTGGGAACGAAAAGCTACAAGTCCATGAGCCAGATGAAAAAAATACAACCGCTCATGACCGAACTACGGGAAAAGTACAAAGACGACAAAAAGCGGATGAACCAGGAAATGATGAATCTGTACCGGACCTACAAGGTCAACCCCATGGGCGGATGTCTTCCCATGGCGGCACAGATTCCGGTTTTCATCGCCCTGTACCGCATGTTGTATGAAGCCATCGAGCTGAGACATGCACCCTTTTTCGGATGGATCAACGATTTGTCGGCCCCGGACCGTCTGTTTCGATTTAATTTTTCCATTCCGCTCATGGAGCCGCCATACGGCATTCCGGTATTAACATTGGTGATGGGTGCCAGTATGTTGATCCAGCAGAAAATGACGCCAACGCCCGGCGATCCCAGTCAGGCGAAAATGATGATGCTGATGCCGATTATCTTCACGTTTATTTTCATTAACTTTCCTTCCGGGTTGGTGCTGTATTGGCTGACCAATCAAATCGTTTCCATTGGTCAGCAGCAATTTACCCAAAGAAAATATATGTAAAAGGGAGGATCTCAATGGCTCCTTTTATGGAATATGAAGGAAAAAGCGTCGACAGCGCTGTCCAGAAAGCCTGCGAAGAGTTGAACATTTCGCGGGAACGCATTCAATATGACATCCTAATCCTATGGATCGACCGGGATTTTCGGACTGGTGGGGGCGAAGCGGGCGAAAATCCGTGTGGTGCAAGACGGAACCGGAGATGATGCTGAACACACGATGGCCACGGACGCGACCGATGGTGAAGTGGCTTCTGAAAACGGCGCCTTCCATGAAAATGCAGAAAACCAGCCGGCCCGTGACCCCATGGATCCGGCCCTGGTCGAAACGGCGGTGGAAAAAGGCCGGGAGGCCCTCGGGCAGATTGTTGAACAGATTACCGACGGAACGAACATCGACGTGGTATTGGACCACGAGCATATCCAGTTTAACGTATCCGGAGGAAGCTCAGCGATTCTGATTGGAAAACGGGGGCAAACTCTGGAGGCGATCCAGTTTATTGTTGATAAGATCGTGAACCGTCAACATGAACAACGCCTTCGTGTGCAAATCGATGTTGAAGACTACATGAAAAACCGCCGCGCCAATCTTAGAGATTTGGCGGAACGGCTCGCTGAAAAATCCAAGCGGACCGGCAAACCGGTGACCCTGGGTCAGATGAATGCCCATGACCGGCGTATCGTCCACATTGCCCTCAAGGACGACCGGGGGGTTCGAACCCAGAGCCGGGGCGACGGATTTTACCGGAAACTCATCATTTTTCCCAAGAAAGGGAATCCGAGAAAGCGACGGCATCGCCACCAGCGCTCCGGATAACCGATCCATGGATCAAGAAACGATTGCCGCGATTGCAACCCCTGTCGGCAGCGGCGGGATCGGAATCGTGCGCCTATCTGGGCCCGACGCCGTGGGCATTGCCGAGCGGATTTTCACGGCGCATCGATCGTGCGCCGACGGATCATCCACGGAGCGTTCAACCGAATCCGCCGTATCGTCAATGGAATCCCACCGACTCTACCTGGGCGTGGTTGTGGATCCGGATAACGGCCGCACCCTGGATGAAGTCCTTCTGGCCATCATGAGGGCCCCTCGGTCCTATACCCGGGAGGATTGTGTCGAGATCCAGGCCCATTCGGGTGCCGTCGTTTTGAACGCGATCCTGACGCTTGTTTTGCGTCAAGGTGCCCGACTGGCCAATCCCGGAGAATTTACCCTGCGCGCTTTTCTCAATGGCCGGATCGATCTCACCCAGGCTGAGGCGGTTGCCGATATTATACATGCCAAAACCGAAAAAGCACTGGGATTTGCCACAACTCAGATTCAGGGGCATTTCAAGGAGACCATCGAGGGGCTGCGCCAAATCATTAAAGATGTGCTTTCCGAGATAGAAGCCGGAATAGATTTTCCCGAAGAGGTTGGCGACACCATCGAGGTGAATCTCTTGAATGAGAAAATCCACACGCAGGTGATCGGTCCGCTCCGAGAGTTGTTAAGACATTATCGGGAAGGGCATGTGTTCCGTGACGGATTGCAAATGGCCCTGATCGGGCGGACCAATGTGGGCAAATCGAGCCTAATGAATCGACTGCTCAAAAAGAACCGGGTCATTGTCACAGAAACTCCGGGCACCACCCGAGATGCCATCGATGATGTCATGAGCATCCGGAGTATTCCGATCGTATTGACCGATACCGCCGGAATACGCAACTCATCCGATACCATTGAAAATATCGGGATGGAAAGGACACGGCAAATCATGAACCATGCCGAGCTGATTCTATTTGTCCTTGACGCGTCCGATCCGGTCCGTGAGGAGGAAACGGATCTCATCGAAACATTGTCCGAAAAGCCGATCATTCTGGTATTCAACAAAGTAGATCTGATTTCCGGACCATCGAGTATCGATCTGCCGGCATCCCTTCGCTCTGTGCCCAGGGTAGAAACGTCCGCCCTTTACAACACCGGCATCGATGCTTTAAAAGATTTGATCGCAGAAATCGCCGTGGGCAGCGATGCCATGTCGGCCCAAAACACGCTGATTCCCAATCTCCGGCACCAAACGGCGATTCATCATGCCGCAGAAGAGCTGGAACTCGGCTGCGCCGCTGCAAAAGACGGCGCCCCCATGGAGCTGGTAGCCATCCACCTGAGGGAAGCGCTGGCTGCCACCGGCAGCATTATCGGTATCACGGCGACCGAGGACGTTCTTGACGAGATTTTCAGTAAATTCTGCATTGGAAAGTGAGATATGTTTCACGTGAAACATCCGTTGTAAAAAACGAGGGATAACGGATAAAAGGAGACGGTTTATGGCAGACGATTTTGATTTTATACCATATTTTAAACGATACGAAGCGTTGGTCAAACAGGTCGACCAAGTATTTGATAATATGCGGGAGGAATACCCGGACTGTGTGACCTGTTCCAGAGGATGCTGTGATTGCTGTTTTGCGCTATTCGATCTCACGTTTATCGAGGCCCTCTATATCAACCACCGTTTCAACGAAAAATACCAAGGACGCCCCCGGCAGTTGATCATCGAACGGGCCAACAGGGCGGACCGGGATACCTATCGGATCAAACGAAAGGCCCACAAGGCCCATGAGGAGGGTGTTGAGGAGGCGGACATTTTGAACATGGTGGCCGGCGAGCGGGTGCGTTGCCCGCTCTTGAATGACCAGGATAGCTGTGATCTGTATGAATTCAGGCCGATTACCTGCCGTCTCTATGGAATTCCGACCTCCATTCATGGGGAGGGACATACCTGTGGACTCACCAACTTTAAGCAGGGAGAGGCATATCCCACCGCAAACCTGGACGTGATTCACCAAGGCCTCCACAAATCGTCTGCAGAACTGGTTCTGGAACTGAAATCCAAATACGTGCAGATGGCCGATATGCTCATTCCGGTATCCATGGCCCTGTTGACCGATTATGATGCGACCTATCTCGGTCTGCCGGGAAACGCTACGGACGCTTCACCAGAGGATGAAGAAGATGACCGACGTCTCGCCCGAAGAAATCGAAAAGAGGAAAAAAGCCATATTCGAAAGCATGTCGCCGCGGCGGCAAAAATCTATACTAAAAAGGGGGCATGACCGGTGGGATCCGTTTATGGAGCCGAAAGATCCCATCGACATCCGCAAGGATCCCACCAAGCGCACGACCCAGCAATTGGTGCGTGAATTTCTCCAGAGCCGAACGGAAGAAAAGTACAGCAATGCCTATGGGAAGGGGGTGCTCGAAATTGCCCTGGGCCTCATCAATAATGATGATCGGTTTATCGCCATGTACGAATTCTCGTGCTGGTACCGAGAGCTTTTAAAAAAAGAAGGTCGTGAATAGCGCCCCATCGGATCTGGACTCCGTCATTTTAACCGAGATTGCCGGTTCCACCCGTCGATGCACACTCCCGGATCTCGAAAAAAGACTCTTACGGCGGTTTCGGATCGGACGCCAACAGATTCGCCGAGCCGTACGGCATCTTCTTGAAACCCAAAAACTCCAGTATACCTACACCTTCGGCACCTCCTTTCTGGAGGTGCCTGTCAATCACCCCCTCTTTATTCCGCCTCGGATTTGGATCACTCCCCCCGGCATGACCCCACATCTGGAAAAGGGGCAAATTGCCGTCTTCCTTCAAACCGGGGCCGCTTTCGGCATGGGCGACCATCCATCGACCCGCCTGGCGTTGCACGCGCTTCAATGGGTTGTGAAAACGCTAAGGGCCAATTCCACGGCGGTTCTCGGCAGTGTCTTGGATGTGGGGACCGGAAGCGGGGTTCTGCTCATTGCGGCCCTGAAGCTCGGGTTTCACAACGGTACCGGTATCGATACGGATCCCTGCGCCCGGGTGGAGGCCCAAGAAAACCTGCGTTTCAACCGGCTTGAAAATCATGCCCGCATCCATGGCCGCAGCTTGGGTTTCGTTCGGGAAAAGGTGGCGCCGGTCCTTGCCAACTTGCGCCTTCCAACGATTCTGGAATTGTTGCCCGAGATGGATCGGCGGATCCAGCCAGGAGGGATGGTGGTGCTTTCCGGGATACATCCCGCGGAAGAGCCTGCCATCGCGGAAAGAAGTGCCAGGCGGTATTGGGCACCGCTCTGGCGGGGTTCGGAAAAAGGCTGGTCGGCAGTCGTGTTCCAGAAGGGGATTACGATGGCGGATGGCGGCAACTCCGAGAGCGTTTGATCCGATTATAGCAGATGTCAGAATTCCGTTAAGAGTGAGAGACGGTATCCAAATGCCCGCGTAGCGGAGTCATCGGAATCGATATCGGGTTCGGAATCAATATCGACTTCGAAGATAACCGTCCTGTCTCGATTCCGATACCGATAGCGATCCCGACCCCGAGCATCTATGGCGTGGATTCTCTCAACACGGGGTTGTGTTGACGGAAACACGTTTTACTTAAACGGAACATATGTTTGACAATGGGAATAGCTGTTACCCGCATCCTGTTCCGATTCCGCAAGCAGCGGCTCAGGGATTATTTTTTGGGCGGGACATTGTATCCAAACACCAGTTTCCCACCGAAGTATCCGGCAACGACAGCCGTTGCCAGCAGAACCAGGTTCAACAATAAAAACAGCCATCGATGGGGCGATGCAGCCGTGGCCAGGGTAGGATCCATGGCCCACCAGGCAACGATGATAAAAGAGAGGACCAAGATGATCCCGCCACAGATCATCTTGGTTCGGATGATTTTGGTCATCTTCCCGCCAAGTCGTCTTTGCCAGTCATTGTAGCCTGAAAAGATGACAACGGGGGTGGCCAGAAAGACCACCACCATATTGAAAAAGGCGGCCCGCCCCAATGCATCGAAGTGGAACAATATCGACATGATCAGAAATATGACGGATACCGGCAGCACCCCGTTTGGAATGTGGGTGGAGATGGGGTGGGCATGTTGCTGGGTCATCAGCGTCGTGATCCGTTCGTATAAGGAGTCCCGATGCGTTGGGACCGGCGTTTCAGGAATTGGAATTTCGGTTGGTTCCTCAGCTACCGCCGGTTCTTTTGGTGATTCGGCATCGGTTTTCACTGCAGAGGCCGATTCTACGCTCGGGCTTTCGTCCGTGGCTTCTTCGGTAATTTCGATAAACTCGCTTTTATCTGCCCCGCACACCGGGCATTCATCAGGTGGTTCATCGCCTTCATGGATGTAGCCGCACACCATGCATTGCCATTTTTTCATGGATGCCTTCCTCAGCAGTTTCAGTCGTTCGCTTTAAACGGAGCTCCCACGATATACGCGTCGTAGTCGGTGGGTTGTTCCTGATAGATATCGAGCATGGCTTCGAAGTTTTTCCGCTCGGGATCGTTTTTCCAGTTTATCCAGGAGTCCATATCCTGCCAGGTACCGATCACCAGCATGTTGTAGGGATTTTCCGGATCGGTGAGTGTAATCCCCGATAAATATCCGGGTTGTTTCATCGCCTTGTAGCGGAGGTCCGTGAGCAGCGCCACGATTTCCTTCTCGTTTCCCTTTTTAAATTGCCGCTTGATCAGAACTTTGGTGAGCATGAGTCTCCCCTTTCGCTGGGCCGGCACCGCCGGCTGTTTGCCGATATCCTCCTTAATTTTGATTAAAATATCAAGAGGGAATCGGCCGCCTGATCAACACCCGTTGATCCTCGAAGCGGAAAACGTTCCGAGAAAAGAATAGGCCCTGGATTTGGAAGATAATTCTGACAAGGGTTAAAATTGATAAAAAAAAAGGCCTCTGTCGACCGTAAAACGACGGAGGCCCGGAACCATAAACGCCATGCGCTAAGACTACATCATGAAACTCCAGAGAATACCCGCACATGTGGCGGAACCGATGACCCCGGAAGAGTTGCACGCCATGGCCGGCATCAGCAGGTAATTGCTCGGATCATATTTTTGGCCCATGATGTGCACTTCGCGGGCAGACCCGGGGACAGCCGAGACGCCGGCGGCGCCCAGCAAGGGATTGATCTTGTGCTTCAGGAAGAGGTTCATGATTTTGGCGAAAATGACACCCGACGCCGTGGCGATGGAAAATGCAACCGCGCCCAGGGCGAAAATTCCCACGGAGCGGCCGGTGAGAAAAACATCCGCCTGGGTGCTGGCGCCCACCGTGAACCCGAGAAATATGGTTGCCGTGTCGATAATGGCGGTGCGTGCCGTACCGGCCAGCCGGTTAACAACCCCGCATTCTTTCATGAAGTTGCCGAAAAAGAAGGGACCCAGCAACGGGATTGCCGTGGGGGCAAGCAGGCAGCAGATGAGAACCCCGATGATCGGGAAAAACAGCAATTCCTTTCGCCCCACCTCGCGGGGCTCCGGCATGTGGATTCGGCGCTCTTTCCCGGATGTCAGGAGGCGCATAATGGGTGGCTGAATGATCGGGATCAGGGCCATATACGAATAGGCGGCGATGGCGATGGGCCCGATGAGATGGGGCGCCAGTTTGGCGGTCAGAAAGATGGATGTCGGCCCGTCGGCGCCGCCGATGATTGCGATGGAAGCCGCTTCTTTGGGCAGAAATCCCATCGCCAGCGCACCCAGCAGGGTTGTGAAGATTCCCATCTGGGCGGCCGCCCCCAGAAGCATCAAGCGGGGATACGCCAGCAGGGACGAGAAGTCGGTCATGGCGCCGAGCCCCAAAAAAACGATGGACGGATATAGGCCGGTGGTCACCCCGAAATACAGATAGTGGAGCACACTGTTCGGTTCGTAGATACCGATGCCGAAACCCTTGAAAAAAGGTATGTTTCCGACGATAATGCCGAATCCGATGGGAACCAGAAGCAAGGGTTCGTAACTCTTGGCCGTGGCCAGGTAAACAAACAGAATCCCGATGCCGATCATGAAGATATAGCGGTGATCCAGCATCAGGTAACCGGTGTTGGAAAGAAACGATAAAAAAAGATCCATGGTGATACCCTAACGCCCTAGCTTTTTCTTGTTAAGAACAAACAACCCTTCACCTTCTGAGATAAGGAATTCGGCCTGTCGCAGACAGGAAATCGTCAAATGGGGATGGGGCAGGTCGCGGAGCTGGGTCAGCCGGTATAGATCGGCAAGCTCGAACGGTTCGCCCAGCTCGTGAATAATCGGTTCGTAAAGCCGGGCCACTTCCTTGATATCGGCCGGGCAACTCAGCGGTACTTTGAAGCTGACTTCCTGTTCGGCGGCGGGCGGTGGGGGCTCGGCAGAGGAAGGCTCGGGGGGCGCCGGCGCCCGCTCGAGCAGGCGGATAAACCGCGGCATCAGGGACACGGCCATGGACAGCACCGCCAGGCCCGAAAAAACGATGGTCGCGCCTAGGACGGCCATGACCCATCCATTGTAATAGGAGATCGCTTCCAATCCAGTCACGATGACCTCCGATAGTTTATTTATTTTCGGTGGGTTATATGTTGATTTGATGGGTGTATAAGAATTTTACAACCATACACGACTGTAGAAGTCAATATAAATATTTCCTAGAATTCTTCGCTGAATAGTTTCGGACCGGGTACTTTGTCAGCGGCGGGGATCGGGTCATCGATGCCCGAGCCGAGTCGAAGCTTAGAAACCATCCGGCTCGGGATGTACGCCGGCCATCATCAGACCGATCTGTTCCAGTTTGTCCGTGTTGTCCGTGGAAAATTCATCCATGATTCGTCCTTCAAACATCACGGCGATGCGGTCACACAGCGTGATCGCCTCTTTCAAATCTCCTGTGACCAGGAGGATGCCGGCACGCTCCCGGGCTTTGAGAAGGATGGTCCAGACCTCCTCCATGGCTCCGATATCCAGTCCCTGGGTCGGCTGTTCGGCGACGATCACCCGCGGGCGGCGGTAAAATTCCCGGGCGAGGACCATTTTCTGCAGATTCCCGCCGGAAAGTCGGGCCGCAAGGGTCCCCGTGCTGGGTGTACGGATGGAAAATTGGTCGATTAATTCTTGTGTTTTCTGTTCGGCCTTGCCCCGTTGGAGCCAAGGTCCTGTGGAAAATCCCTGGCGGGTCGTCAGTAAGACATTGTCCACCAGGTCTAGCCCCAGGCAAGTCGCCAGCTCCTGCCGGTCCTCCGGGATATAGCTCAAAGCGGCGTCCCAGGGCATCGTTCGGAAAAAATCATCCCACTCGCGTCCTAGAATCCGGACATGGCCTGTCTCCGGGGAGCGCAGACCGCAGATAACTTCTACCAGCTGCTTCTGGCCGTTTCCGGCCACGCCGACGATACCGAGGATTTCTCCCTGGCGGAGCGTGAGCCGGATGTCCTGGAGTAAATCGTCACCCAGGCCGTCTGTCTCCAAAAACACCTGCTTTGGCTCCAGAGGTGTTCGGTCCACCTGGAGCAGCACATCCCGGCCGACCATGCGGCGGGCCAGATCCGCTTCGGATCGGACCGCCGATGCCGGAACATCGTCGACGATGGCGCCCTTTCTGAGGATAGCGATGTCGTCGGCAACTGCCATGACTTCCGAAAGTTTGTGGCTGATGAACACCACCGCCTTTTCCTGGCCGGCCATGGATCGCATGGCCTCGAAAAGCTGCTCGCTTTCCTGGGGTGTCAACACGGCCGTGGGCTCGTCGAAGATAAGAATCCGACATTCCCGCTGGAGGAGTTTGAGGATTTCTACACGCTGTTTCTCCCCCATGGATAATGCATCCACCCGGGCGGAGGGATCAATGGGCAGTCCGAATCGCTCCCCCAGTGCGAGAACCTCCTGGAGCATTTTGTTCGGGTTCAACCAGAATCGGTCGCGACGGCCGAGAAAAATGTTCTCTGCCACGGTCATGGCTTCGACCAGCTGAAAGTGCTGGTAGACCATCCCGATGCCGGCATGGATGGCGGTTTGTGTGGAAAACTTGTTCTGTATCTCTCCATCGATAAAGATCCGGCCGCTATCCGGCTGGGTCCGGCCGGCCAGGATGCTCATGAGCGTGCTTTTACCGGCGCCGTTTTCGCCTAAAAGGGCTTTGATCTTTCCGGCGCTGAAGTCTATGCTGATATGGTCGTTGGCCACCACCGGGCCGAAAGTTTTTCGGATGGATTCGAGGCGGATCAACGGCGGCGATGGTGTTGTCATCGATAGTCTTCCCTTCGTTCCACAATGGGCTGGACGAAAGTGGATTCCGTATCCCAGGGAAAGAGGATCCAGGTGTCCTGGCTGACTTCGGTGATATAGGTGTCGACCAGCGGGCGGCCGGCCGGCTTGGCATATACCGTCGCAAAATGGGCCTTGGGCAGCATGTCCCGAACCGCCTTGGCGGTCTTTCCGGTATCCACTAGATCATCGATGATCAGCAATCCTTCACTGTCGCCGGCATAGCCTTTCAGGACTTCAACCTCGCCGGTGTGATCCTGCCAGTCGTAGCTGGAGACACAGACGGTATCCACCAGACGTACGTCCAGTTCCCTGGCCACGACGGCGGCCGGCACCAATCCTCCGCGGGTGACGGCGACAATGCTCTTGAAAAAGCCGATATCGAGCAACCGCCATGCCAGGGCACGGGAATCCCGGTGTAGCTGTTCCCATGATACCGGATAGGTTTTTTTGTAGGGAGTTGCCATTTCGTTATCTCCTGATTAGTAGTTCTAACTGATTGCCCCGAATCCTGTCAGGCTTCAATCGCGGAAAAAAAGGATTCAAGGGGCCAAGGATTCAAGTGATAAAAAACTTTACTATCTGTTATATTTAGTAATAATAGCGATCAACGGTGTTTTGCTGAATCCATAGGGATCACGGGTCAAGTAGCCAAACGCTCAAGCGCAATAATAGCTAACTAAATGTTTTAATAAATAAAAAGTGCTTTTAACATTGTTTCACTCGGCCCCTTGAACCCTTGAATCCCTGGTCGCCTCCGGCGCCGCCAAAGGCGGGTAAACCTTGGACCCTCAAAGCATTCTCTCCAAAACATCCTCATCATCGCCAGCCCATTATAGTCGTTGTCGGAGCCACACGATTACCGCCATCAGTCCCTTGGCTCCAAATTCACCCCCAACACTGCCGGCGCCCGATCCCCTCGTTGCCGCATGCTCGCCAGGGTAAGGACGATGACTGTCAGCCCGTAGGGGAGCATCAGGAGAAGGGAAGAGGGGATATTGGCCCCCATGGCCTGAAGCCTCAATTGAAAGGCCATGACCCCTCCGAACAGATAGGCGCCGACGACGGCCCGCCCGGGATGCCAGAAGGCAAAAATCACCAGTGCAACGGCAATCCACCCCCTTCCCGCCGACAGACCGGTCGTCCATATGTGCGTGTAGGCCAGCGACAGGTACGAGCCGCCGATTCCCATCAGAAACCCCCCGGCCAGGATCCCGGCCCACCGATAGGCCAGCACCCGTTCTCCGGCGGCCGCACCGGCCTCCGGGTTTTCACCGGCAGTGCGGAGTCCGAGTCCCCAGCGGCTGTAGCTCAGGAAAATCCAAATCAGAATGGGTGTCACATAGGAGCCGTATACCAACAGATCATGACGGAAAAATATCGGTCCGACGACCGGAATCTGAGACAGGACCGGCAGGAACACCGGATAAAATCCGGGCGCACTTTGACCGACGTAGGGTGTACCCAGATAATTGGCCAGGGCGGTGCCGAGGATGGTCAAGGCCAGACCGGACACCACCTGGTTTCCCTGAAACCCAAGGCAGACCACGCCGTGAAGGCTTGCCAGAAACGATCCGCAGAGCCCCCCTGCCAGTACCCCGACGAAAGGGCTTCCAGTCAATTTGGCTGCCAGAAAACCGGCCAGAGCTCCGACCATCATGATACCTTCGACACCCAGATTCAGAACACCGGATTTCTCGGTGATGATCTCACCCAGGGTGGCATAAAGGATCGGCGTACCGGACTGAATCGTCGCCGCCATGAGCAGCAGTAACATGTCGAATGTCATGGCGTCCTCCGCAGCACCAGCCGGTATTGGCTGAAGAAACTGCCGGCCAGCAGGGTAAGCAGGATCAGACCCTCCATAATGCCCCCAAAGGCAGCCGGAACCTGCAGATCAAGCTGAATGTGCTCGACGCCAACCCGGAGCCCGGCCAGTAGATAGGAAGCGATGCCGATATACAACGGATTGAGCCGGGCCAGCCATGCCACCACGATGGCGGTGTATCCGTACCCAACCATGATGCTGGGCTGAAGTCGATTCAGGCTGGCCGATGCTTCCAAAAAGCCGGCGCTGCCGGCCAGGGCACCGCTGAGGATCATCACGAGCCAAACGAGATGTTCGTAAGGGAGCCGGGCATACCTGGCCGCGTTAATATTTTCACCACTGGCTTTCAGCTCGTATCCCAGCCGGGTAAACCGTAGAAATACCCAGACCATAATGCCGAAAATGACACACATCAGCAAACCCCAGTTGATTCGGGTCGTTCCAATGGTACCGACAATAGCGCTGTCCGGGAAAACCTCCGTCATGGGAAAACCGAAACTGACCGGATCTTTCCACGGCCCATATACCAGATAGTCCAGGATTAGAATGGCAATATAGTTGAGCATCAACGTGATGATGATTTCGTTCGTCCGCAGACGGGTTTTCAGGACCGCCGGGATAAATCCCCACAACCCGCCAAACAGCATGGAGACGGCAAGCATCAGCGGGATGATCAGAACAGCCGGAAGGGTCCCGAAATGAAGGGCCACCAGTGACGCCCCCACGGCACCCATGGCAAACTGGCCTTCGGCGCCGATATTCCACACCTGCAGCCGGAAGGCAATAGCCACCCCGAGGGAGCAAAGAAATATAGGAATCGCTTTGACCAGACAGTCTTCCAGGGCCCAACGGGATCCGAAAGCACCCTGGAAGAGGAGGGTCAGACCATGCAGCGGAGGACGGTCCTGTATCAGTAGCAGCAGCGAACTGATACCCAGGGAAAGAAAAAGTGCGCCTAAAAAGATGAGACAGGAACCCCAAATTCGAAGGGGTTCCTGCCTCCGTTTGATCTGAATACCGGACATAGCAGTTTCCCGTCTACCTTCGGCTTACTGCGTGGTACCAATGACCCCCTGAACAAACCAGGTCATCCCGAGAAGCTCCTTGTCCGAGGCAACGGCCCCCGCGGGTATGCGGATTTCGCCCTTTTGGTCCCGAATCGGGCCGACGAATACCGTTTCCGTACCGGAGACCATCTGTGTTTTTTTCTTGTTTACCATGTCCCGCACCTTCTGGGGCACCATAGGGCCAAAGGGGGCCAGATCAACGATCCCCTTTTCCATTCCCGGCCAGAGCGCCTGACTCTTCCATGTGCCCTTGCCAACGGCCGCCACGGTCTCCTCGTACAGGGGGCCCCAGTTCCAGATGGGCGCGGTCAGGTGTGCTTTGGGGGCAAAGGAGGACATATCGGAATTGTATCCCACAGAATACACTCCCCGTTCTTGGGCCGCTTCCTGGGGGCTCGGAGAATCCTGGTGCTGAGCAATGACATCGGCGCCTACATCCAGCAGGCTTTTGGCGGCTTCTTTTTCCGTTGCCGGGTCATACCACGTTTTGGTCCAGACCACCCGAACTCTGGCTTGCGGGTTGACCGCCTGGGCGCCTAGAGCAAATGCATTGATACCCCGGATGACCTCGGGAATGGGAAATGCGGCGACATATCCCAGAGTATTGGATTTGGTCATGGCCCCGGCCACCATCCCGGAAAGATACCGGGCCTGGTACATTCGACCGAAGTAGTTGCCCATGTTTGGCGCTTGCTTGAAACCCGAACAATGCATAAAGGTGGTTTCGGGAAACTGCCGGGCCACCTTCAGCATCGGATCCATGTATCCATAGCTGGTGGCAAAGATCACGTCGTAGCCCTTACGGGCCATGTTGAGGATGACCCGTTCGGAATCCGGCCCTTCTGGGACGGCTTCCACATAGGAGGTGGTCACGCCGGGCATGGCATCCACCATCTGCCGGCCTTTGTCGTGGGCAAAAGACCAGCCGGCGTCGCCGACGGGCGACACGTAGACGAATCCTACTTTCAGATCTTTTGCGCCCACAGGCGATGCGACAACTGCCAACACGAATGCAAACAACAGTACGACTACCGTCTTCTTCACAATGGGCCTCCTTATCAGAAATGCGGTTCCGGGGTCGTGTTCCCGGCTCGGTGAGCTGGCCCGTATTGCGTATCGTTTCCATGCGCGAAAACAATCATGCAGTATGGGGCGAGGCTTAGACTAGATCATGATGAATAACGGAAAATATACGCAAGTTAAGCGGCGTGTCAACAGAGGAAGGTGGACAACCACCATTCGCTCTTGAAACAGGGGATCCGGGGTTGGGGCGGCGATCCGGAGCGGAATCGCGCCGGACCGGAGTATCGGAACCCATCCGGAGCCTTGCCGGAACCCATGTTCTCAACTATAGCAGATGTCAGAACTCCGTTCCGATTGAGAGACGGTATGCGGATGCCAACCTACCGGAGTCATCGGAATCGGTATCGGGTTCGGAATCGGTATCGACTTCAACGATCACCGTCCTGTCTCGATTCCGATGCCGATAGTGATCCCGACGCCGGGCATCTATGGGGGCGCATTCTCTCGACACGGTGGCGTGTTTACAGAAACAATTTTCACTGAAACGGAACATGTTTTTGGCAATTGCTATAGAAGAAATATATAGAAGAAATATAAGGAGATTTAGGTACACAGGACCGGAGTGAAATCCATGCAAACCCGCAGAAGCATCTTAAAGACAGGAGCCCGGCTGGCACTGTGGTGTATTACCATGGCGGGGCTTGGGCTGTTCAAGGCTCCCACCGTATTTGCAGAGATTAAAAAACGGATTCTTCCCAAAGGAACGGATCCCCAGAGCCTGAAAACGACCAATCCGGCTTCCCTCGACACCCGGAATCTAGACGTCATGCCGTTGGAGGCGTTCGGGATAATGGGAGACAAAAACTATCCATTCAACCCGGATACCTGGCGGCTGGAGGTCACCGGAGCGGTCGAAACCCCCATCGCATTATCCTATGATCAGATCCTCCATTTTCCGGTCATCGAGCGGGATGTGCTCCTTGTCTGTCCGGGAGTATTCGTGAATCACGGAAGATGGAAGGGATTTTCCATTCGCGAACTGATCCACCGGGTGAGCCTGAAAAACACTGTATCGTCCATCCGTGTCTACGGACACAGCCGGTTTGGGGACCGGATGGAAACCTTTCATATCGACGAGGCAACATCCGACAAGGTGTTTCTGGCCTACGCGGTAAATGATACCCCCCTGCCGGCGAAACACGGATATCCCCTGCGCATTGTGGCAGAGGGGCACTGGGGGTCCCATTGGGCCAAATATGTCAAAAAGATTGAATTTGCCGAATCCGATACCGGGCAAACCCGGAATCTGCCCGCGGAAAACCTGGATTCCGGACGGAGACGGGGCGTTCGTAAAAGAATGCTCGCGGTCGGATCCGGCTCTGGAACGCCGGGCTGTTGACCCCATTCCAAAGCGGTCTTACGCTTTGCCTCGGCATGGGTCACTCCTTTCACAACCCATGAAACATGATGGTGTTGCTAATATATAAAACACCCCTTCCCCATGGTGGCCCATGCCGACCCGAATCATCCTTCACGTTGCACGCTTTTGCCTACCGACACTTTCAAGATTGTGCTTATCTGAAAAGCTTTGGTGGGGATATTTTCACTACGAAGGCCACGACGAAAACTCGTTTAATATCGGTTTAAGTGAAATGTATTTCTTTCAACAGACCACCGTGTCCTGAGAGTATGCACCCCAGAGGCTCGGCGTCGGGATCGCAATCGGTATCGGTATCGACGTCAACGAAAACCGTCCTGTCTCGATTCCGATACCGGTGTCTCCGGTACTTCGGCATCCGTAAACCGTCTCTCAATTCGGAATTCAATTCTGACATCCGCTATAAATGAGGCAGAAACCGATCAATCCGAGGTTTCGTCATTTACTGCACGCTCCCGGGCGGACTTCAGGTAGGACTCCCATTCCATGGGAAGAAGCTGCTGTTTTGCATTGTTGCAGTCCTTGCAGGACGGGACCACGTTGCCTTTGGTGCTCCGTCCCCCACGGGCCACCGGAACGATGTGGTCCATGGTCAGTTCGCCGGCGCTTGTGCGGCGCCCGCACCAGTGGCAGACACCTTTGGCGGTTTGCCGCTTCCACCATTGGGTCTGTCGGAGCTCTCTGGCCCGCCGACGCTCCCTGCCGATATCGGCGGGATCCAGATTCGCGGCATAGGCGGACGAAAGTTTTTCTCTGTCTCGGCGCTGTTTTCTTCGCGTCATGAGGGGTTTGTCTTCTCCGGTTGAGACAGCCCGTTTCCTTCAAGCCATCTTCGGATCTCCGCATCCAGCAGGGTGTAAAATACTTCCGAGCCGCCCAGACCGCGTCTTCCAAAGAAGTAATTAATTTCGATAAGCAGCGGTTGAGAGCAGTTATCGGCATAGAGCAGGTCGAAACCGGCCAGGTTGATTTCCGTAACCCGGCAGAAGTTCTTCACGCAGTCTACTCCAGCGGATATAAGCTCCGGGTCCGTGTCGTAATCGATTTCACCACCGTCGGCCAGGTTGACCAAAAACTGGTTGGCGTCCCGCTGTATGCGCCAGTAAGAGCGAAAGGATTGGCCGATGACGACCACCCGTAAACTCCGGTGTCCCCCGGGCACATATTCCTGGATGAGAAACCGTCCGTTTCCGGAGCGCTCAGCCAAGCGGACGCGATCCAGGGAGCGATCCAGCTCGTTTGCGGAGGTCACAAAAAATACGGTATCCCCTTCGCCCCCCCAATCCAGTTTCAAGACGAGCGGAAAGTCGATGGGATGCGGAGCGGGACGTTTTCGGCAAAACGCGTCAAACGATTTGGAGTCCTGGAACACCTGTGATCGGGGATGGGGCGCATTATACTTTTGAAAGAGCTCTATCTGACCGGTTTTCCCGGGAAAAGAAAATCGGGCATCGTAATTGGGAAAGACCAGAGGGCAGTGTTTCCGGGCCATCCAGTAGAGAGCGGGGCGGACGCCCTGGGACAGCACCACAGCCCTTGCGGCGGAAATCGCTTGAAGATCCGTATCATTCGGATCTCTTCCCGCACAAATAATAGTTTCATGACCGACGATGCATGGGTGGAACGAAAGAATCATCAGCAACCGAACCGTCTCAGCGCTTTTGTGTCTTTACTCCAATTTTTCTGCACCCGAACAAACAATTTGAGAAATACTTTTCTACCAACCAGGCGCTGAATTTCTTTCCGTGAGGCTTCACCGATCTGCTTGAGTTTGGCTCCTCCCTTTCCAATGATCATGCCTTTTTGGGACGGCCGTTCCACATGGATGGTGGCATGAATCCGGATCGGGCCGGAAGTCTCCGGCTCCGTGAAGTGTTCCACCGTCACGGCGGTGGCATAGGGAATCTCCTGACCGGTCAACCGAAATACTTTTTCCCGGATCATCTCCCCGGCCAGAAAGCGCTCGGGCAGGTCGGTCAGGGCATCTTCCGGAAAATACGGGGGGCCTGAAGGAAGTGCCGATTCCATTTCGTCGAGAAGCTGATCCATCTGGATGCCGTGTTTGGCGGATACCGGCACGATGGCCGCAAAGTCATGTCGGCCGGCCCACGCTTCGATTATTTCCAGCAGCACCGGTTTGGCCACCAGATCAATTTTGTTCAAGGCTAAAATGGACGGTCGTCCCTGGGCGCGGATGTTCTTGATGAGAATGCGTTCGGATGCTGGATCGGGCTTGGAGACATCCACCACGGCCAGGACCAGATCGGCATCGCCAAGCACCGAGATGGCGGTGTCGACGATGCGCACATTGAGTTCTCTGGTGGCCTTGTGAATTCCCGGGGTATCGAAGAATATCATCTGGGACCCCGGCCGATGAAGGATGCCAAGGATGCGATTGCGCGTGGTCTGGGGCTTTTTCGACGTGATCGAGATCTTTTCGCCCAGAATTCGATTCAAGAGCGTTGATTTGCCGACATTCGGAGCGCCGGCAATGGTAATGAAGCCGGAGCGAAACGATGACTGGCGGGTGGGTTCTGTCAAGTTCTATCCTTATTCAGCGTGTCCTTCCGAGTTCCAGGAGCGGTGTCGGGGCCCGACACCTGTCCCGTGCCGTTGGCAAGAAGCCATGGACCCGGCGATCGGTCACGCGAGGACCTCTTCGATCTTCTCCCACAGGTCATTGATGCCTTGCCGGGTTTTCGCGGAAACCAGGGTCAGCCGGTGCGGTTCCATGGCCAGCTCTTCGGAGATGGCCCAAAGACGCAATTGCGGCCGGGTTTTAGACAACTTGTCGGCCTTGGTGAGCGCATACACAATGGGGATGCGATGCATGTCGAGCCATGCTGAGAAATTCTTCTCTTCCATACCGGGGGTCCGTCTGACATCCAGTATCAGCACAATCCCGCGAAGGCTTTGCCGGGAGGTGAGATAACGCTCCACCATCGGCTTCCACTGCTTGCGGATCTTTTCGGGCACTTTGGCGTATCCATAACCCGGAAGGTCGACAAACGAGAACATGCCGTTGACGTCGAAAAAGTTGATGAGCTGGGTTCGACCCGGGGTGCTGCCGGTTTTTACGAGGCGTTTGCGCCTGACAAGGCTGTTGATCAGAGACGATTTGCCCACATTGGACCGGCCGGCAAAGGCGATCTCCGGTAGGATGGCCGGCGGGTACTGGGATGGTTTTACGGCGCTGGTGATAAAGGAGGCCGATTTAACGATCATGGCAGGCTCTCCGTGGCGACGATGCCGGCAAGGCCCCCCTTCCCTCCCGGCCATGGGTCTGCGGAATGGGGCGGTCAGGATTTTGTTCCAGATAGCGCTCCAGGCGGTTCATGCCTTCGGCAATATTCTCTTTGGAATTGGCATACGAGAACCGGATATAACCTTCTCCGTTTTGACCGAAGTCGATTCCCGGCGTCACCCCCACATGGGCGTGTTCCAGAATATCAAAGGCCAGTTTGTAGGAATCGTCCGACAAATGCTTGGCGTTGGCAAATACGTAAAAGGCGCCCGTGGGTTCCACGGTAATGCCAAATCCCAGTTCCTTGAGCCGTCGGATCATAAATTGCCGACGTTCATTGTAGATTTCTTTCATCCGTTGAATGTCTTCTCCAGCCTCCTTGAGGGCGGCGATACCGGCGACCTGGACCATGGAGTTGGCGGAGATGAAAAAGTTCTGCTGAACCTTCTGAATGGTACGGATGAATTTTTTCGGTGCGATCAGATAGCCAAGGCGCAGACCGGTCATGGCGTAGAGTTTGGAGAGACCATTGAGGACAAAGGCCCTGCCGGTGTATTCGAGAATGGAATGCTCCCTGCCTTCGTAGACCAGGCCATGGTAGATTTCGTCGGAAATGATGTAGGGAGACATGTCGGCGATGGCCTGCATCCGTTCCGGGGAAAGAAGATTCCCGGTGGGATTCGACGGCGAGTTGATGAAGATCGCCCGGGTTTTATCGGTAATTTTCTTTTTGATTTCCTCCGGCCGGTATTGGAAACCGTCTTCTTCGTAAACCGGGATGGTGACCGGCAAACCCTGCATGAATTTGATGAAATTTGGATAGCAGGCGTAATGTGGGTCGGATATGATGACCTCGTCGTTGGAGTCCAGAAGCGCGGCAAACATGACGAACATGGCCGGTGAGGTGCCGGATCCGACCACCACCTGGTCCGGATCCACCGAAACACGGTACGTGTCGGCGTAGTGCTCGCAAATGGCCTCACGGAGTTCGAGGAGGCCCAGGCTGTGCGTATAATGGGTGTGGCCGTTCTCCAGCGCCTGACAGGCGGCGGCCTTGACGCAATCCGGGGTATCGAAATCCGGCTCACCCACCTCCAGATGAATCACATCGATTCCCTGACGCTCCATCTCGTGGGCCCGCTCCAGGACATCCATGACAATAAATGAAGTGATTTCTCGAAGACGTTCGGTAGTTACCATATGCTCCTTTCCAACTCTTCCGGCGGCGCCGGGCGTCAGATCACCTTGTTCAATGGATACTCGATAATCCCTTCGGCACCGTTTTTCATCAATTTCGGAATCAGATCGCGGACCACATGGGTATAGACCACCGACTCCACGGCAAACCAGTCCGTCTGGTATAGGTGGGACACGGTCGGTGCGTTCAGGCTGGGTAGCAGCGAGATGACCGCTTCCAGGTTTTTTTCGGCCACATTCAACTTGAGACCGACCATTTTGTCGCCCTTGAGCGCCCCGGTCAGCAGTAACGCGATCTCCTCGATTTTCTCCTTTTTTTTCGGGTCTGCCCATGCGTCGTAATTCGCGATGAGCTGGGTGTTGGTTTCCATCAGGTCGTCAATGATCCGCAGCCCGTGGGCTTTGATGGTGCTTCCCGTTTCGGTTACTTCCACAATGGCGTCGGCAAGACCCGATACGACCTTGGCTTCGGTGGCCCCCCAGGAGAACTCCACCGTAACGTCAATGCCTTGCTCCTTGAAGTACCGGCGGGTGTAATCCGTCATTTCGGTAGCGATTTTTTTCCCCTTGAGATCCTCCAGTTTTTTCACCGGTGAATCGTAGGGGACCGCCAATACCCATCGGGCCGGCCGGGCGCTGACCTTGGAATAAATCAAATCCGCGACGACCTTTACGTCCGACTGATTTTCAGCGATCCAGTCCTTGCCGGTGAGCCCGGCATCCAGGGTCCCGCTTTCTACATAACGCGACATCTCCTGGGCCCGGCAGATGGCGCAATCGATGCTGCCATCGTCGATCTCCGGAAAGTAGCTCCGGCCGTTGACGTTGATCGCCCAGCCGGAGCGCTTGAAAAGTGCGATGGTAGCGTTTTGAAGGCTTCCCTTGGGGATACCCAGTTTCAAAATGGTACTCATGGACCGTATACCTCCTTTGGATCGAATACCGGCTCACCGACCACGGTGACGCCGTTTGGGTCGACGATTCGATAAAAACAGCTCCGATATCCGGTATGGCAGGCCGCCCCGCCAAGCTGCTCCACTTTCAATAGAATGGTGTCGTTATCGCAGTCAATCCGTATCTCTTTGACCTGTTGGACGTTGCCGGAGGATTCTCCCTTGATCCACAGGGTATTTCGGCTTCGACTGAAGTAGGTCGCCTTCCCGGTGGCCAGGGTCTTCTCGAAGGCCTCCTGATCCATGTAGGCGAGCATGAGCACCTCGCCGGTGTCATGGGCCTGTGCGATGGCCGGGATAAGCCCCCCGGATTTTTTAAAATCAGGCGTTATCATAGACTATTCTCCATTTTATCGGCATTCTTTTCCCGGTGGATGGGCCGCCGATCCGATAATGAGACACCTCACCCCGGCACGCCAGGATATTCCTGGGCCGGTACCTGTCCGGGGACGTGGTCGATAACGTCCGGAAACGTCAGTAACGTTGAAACCCAAAATTCTTACAGTTACCGCCCATATTCAATGAAGTCAAACACTTTTAACGGTTCCTTGCCGGCAACGGCGTGACAATGCGTTTTGCACAGTTTACATTCGGCTATCCATCGATTATAATTTACAATTTCTAATGGGAACATAAATCTGGGTCGAGGGGAAACTACCGGTCTGCAGGGGGAAAGGGCGTGTGTGAACGAGAGAGCCAATGATGACGACGCATAAACAAAATTCAGAGATACGAAAAAGCCGGACGCGCCGGGAGCGCGGCAGTATCACCCGGAAGGTGATCCGATGGCTGTTCATTCTGTCGTTCGCGGCCCTGGTCGGAGTTTCCGCAGCCGGTGTCGGACTTTATATTCACCTGAGCGGAGATCTTCCCAAAATATCATCTCTGGCGGATTACCGGCCTTCGGTGATCACCACGGTGTATTCGGACGATAATCGGAAGATTGCTGAGTTTTATAAAGAACGGCGTATCGTGCTGCCGCTGTCCAAAATGCCCAAGATGCTCATCGAAGCCTTTGTCGCTGCGGAAGACGCGCGCTTTTATAAACATAAGGGGATCGATTTTCTGAGTATCGTCAGAGCTTTTTTTAAAAACCTGGAAGCCGGCACCATTGTGCAGGGTGGCAGTACCATAACCCAGCAGGTCACCAAATCATTTTTGCTGACACCGGAACGCAGTTATCGACGAAAAATGAAAGAGGCGATTCTGGCCTATCGGATCGACAAGGCGTTTACAAAGGAAGAAATACTTTTCCTGTATCTGAATCAAATCTATCTGGGTCATGGCGCCTATGGTGTCCAGGCGGCTGCGGAAAACTATTTCGATAAATCCGTAGAGGATCTGAATCTTGCCGAATGCGCCATGCTTGCCGGCTTGCCCCAAGCACCGAGCCGCTACTCTCCTTTCCGGCATCCAAATCGCGCCAAAGAGCGGCAAATTTACGCACTCAACCGTATGGTCACCGAGGGATATATCACCCGTGCCCAGGCGGCGGAAGCGATGGATTTACAGCTTGACATAAAGCCTCGAAAAAACTGGTATATTGAAAAAGTGCCCTTTTACACCGAGCACATCCGCCGGATGCTGGAAGAGACCTACGAACCGGAAATGCTGTATACGGGCGGACTCCAGGTCTATACGGCCGTCAATGTCGATATGCAAAAGATTGCCAGGGAGGAAGTCCAAAAGGGCCTATCCGATCTGGACAAGCGGCAGGGATTTCGCGGTCCGCAGATGCGCTTGAAACCGGAAGAGATGGAATCTTTTTCGTCCGAGCTGCAGGCGGAGTTCGATAAACATCCTTTGGCCGAAGGGCAAAAGGTCAAAGGCGTTGTTATTGAAGTCGACGATCCGGGAAAGGTCGTATTTGTCCGGATGGGAAACAGCCGGGGGCGTATCGATCTAGAGACGATGCGCTGGGCCCGCCGGCCGGATCCGGACGTCGCCTACTATGAGCGGCGGATCGAACGGCCCTCCGAAGCCCTCAAAGTCGGGGATGTCATCGGAGTGACCGTCAAAGGCCGCGAGCCTGAATCGGAAACCTGGACATTGCATCTGGAGCAGCGACCCGTCGCCCAGGCGGCCATGCTGGCCATTGAAGAGGGCACCGGCGAGGTCAAGGCCATGGTCGGCGGTCTGGACTTTCAGGACAGCCAGTTCAACCGGGCGACCCAGTCCAGACGTCAGCCCGGATCCGCCTTCAAGCCGATTATCTATGCGGCGGCCATCGATAAGGAATTTACACCGGCCAGCATCATTATCGATTCGCCGATTGTCTTCGAGGACACCGAGCGGGCCTTTGTCTGGAAACCTAAAAACTACAAAGAGAGATTCTACGGGCCCACACGCCTGAGGGAGGCATTGGCCAAATCGCGGAATGTGGTTACCATCAAGCTGCTCCGGGAAATTGGAATCGATTATCTGATCGACTATTCCCGAAAGTTGGGGATTACGGCGGAGTTGAGCCGCGACCTGTCCATTGCACTTGGATCGTCCGGAGTGTCGTTGCTGGAACTGGTCAACGCCTATGCTATTTTTGCCAATCAGGGATATCGGGTGGAACCGGTGTTTATTCGAAGGATTCATGACCGGAATGGAAACGTGCTATACGATGCCGATCCCCTGAAGGAAAAAGTGATCGACAAAACCACGGCCTACATTATGACCAATCTGCTCGAGGGTGTGGTCAAGCGCGGCACCGGGCATCGGGTCAAGGCGCTCCGACGCCCGACCGCTGGAAAGACGGGTACCACCAACAATTTCTTCGATGCCTGGTTTGTCGGTTACACGCCTCAGTATATTACCGGAACATGGGTGGGCTTCGATGATGAACGGTCCCTCGGGAAGGGGGAGACCGGATCCCGGGCGGCCAGCCCTATCTGGCTCGGATTCATGAAACGGATCCATGAGGGCCTGCCCATAGAGGTCTTCCCGGTTCCGGAAGGGATTGTCTTTTCGAAAATCGATGCCGAAACCGGACTGCTGCCGATCCCCGAATCGGCTGAAACGATATTTGAGTGCTTCAAGGAAGGCACTGTTCCTACCGAGTATACCAAAGCCCCCGACAAAATCAGCGAGCCGGAGGAGTTCTATAAAACTCTAATGTAACCCGAACATGGCATGAAATCTTTTCAGCGGGATGACATGACGGGTATGGAGATTGTTGTGTCTGTTCCGTCGCCAAGCCGCCATATCTATTTTTACCGCCATCGCGGATTTGGAAACACCAGCCGTTTCGAGGCCAGTCTTCGGGGCCAGACGATTTCCTGTTGTTGATCGATCCATTGAAGGATCAGCATGGGGGGGTGGTTCTGGTTGGTGCGTTCGTTGTCGTTTTCGAATTTGACCCGGCCGTAAACCGTTGCCGTGGACGTTTTGGCCAGGGCCCGCCGCAGGGACTCGGGGGATGGCCTTCGGGCCCGGCGGAGCGCGTCGACCATGGCTTGCATGCCCGCGTAGACCTGGGCGGCGCGGTAGTCCGGCATGCTGCCGTACTGCTCATGGTAGGCATCGACAAAGTCCGTGACCCCGGGGTAGGGTGCTTTGGGCGCCCACTGTGCCAGGACACAAACATATTCGGCGATGGCCATGTCTTCCTGTAGCAGCTCCGGATTCCCGAAACCGGCGGCCTCACCGATGATCAGTTTGGCGTTGATTCGGAGTTCATGGGCCTGACGGAGCAGCATCGGGGCGTCCATCCTGGCAAATAACAGATAAATCAGGTCTGGATTTTTTACCTTTGCCTTGGCCAGAAGTGGCCTGAAGTCCCGAGACATGGCAGGAAAACCCGAGATGAGAATCGTTTCGATGTCCCGCTCATGCCACAATCGGAGAAGTTCGTCGCTTCGGTAAGTCCCGAGGCGCGAGTTGTCATGAAGCACCGCCGCATTGCGGATTCCACGGGTGGCACCATCGATAAATTCTGCAAAGGCACCGAGTTGCTCCGGTGCCGGGAGGCTGAGACGAAAGATATAATTCCAGCCCTGACGGGTGAGGCTGTCGGCCGAGGCGGTGGTAATCAGAAAGGGGATCTGTCTGCGTTGGGCGACGGAGGCAATTTGCCATGTCGCCGCTCCGGAAATGCCACCGATCAGAGCGGTAACCTTGTCCTGGGATATCAGCCGTTCCGCGCTGGCGCGGGCAGTCGCCGGAATGCCGCCGGTGTCGGCGACAATGAGTTCCAGTGAGTCCCCCCGAAGGTCTCCTTTCCGGCGCAGTTCGTCGACCGCAAAGCGGAAGGTATCCGAAAGCTGCTCACCAAGGGCCGCCATCGGTCCGGACAGGGGAAGAACAATCCCGATACGCACGGCGCCTTCCGCGGATCGGGCAAATCCGGTTACGGCAACTGCGGCGATTACCATCCACGCAACGATCGTTACAACGGCCTTGAATTTTCCTGGACGGCATTCCTTCATGCGCATGTATTCCTTATCTTGAAAAGTCATTGCATTTTCGGCATCGTGGTATGTGGGCACACTGCGGCACCACGCCACGAATGTCAAGGGCTGATCCAAAGCAGACGGACGATGGTCTGATGATAGCATGTTGCCGGGAACGTGCTGTTTGTGTCGGCGGATTTACATGTCACCCCCGGGTACGGCTCACCATGGCTGGATGGTTGGTGTATTTTGTGCCATAACCATCCTAATCATAAGGGGAATCGGGCTGTATATCGTTCACTTGCAGCCCAACCATGTGTGAAAGAGACGTCATGCTCAAACTTCGTACCATCCTGCTGGTATTATCCTTATTTGCCTTTCTGTCGGCGGCCACCGGTGGCTATCTGTACTATTCCGCCCTGCGGGAGGCCGCCCAAACCGAGGCCGAACGACAGGCCATTACCCGTGTGGAGCTGATACGGAAAAACCTCTCATCGATGCTCCTGCAAAACATCCGTCCGGTCCGGGCGCTGTCCCGAATGGACGAAATGCTGGAGCTTCTGGTGCGGCCCAGCCGAGAATCCCTGGACCGGGCCAATGCCGTTCTCGACATCTTCAAAGATTCCCTCGAGGTGGATGTCTGTTATCTGATGAACCATGAGGGAAATACCGTAGCCTCCAGCAACCGGGATGCACCGGACAGTTTTCTCGGAAAAAATTTCGCTTTCCGCCCCTACTTCCAGGAAGCGATGCACAGCGCACCGTCCAGCTACCTTGCCCTCGGGGTCACGTCCAAAAAAAGGGGCGCCTACTATAGCTATCCCATATTCGAAAAAGGTGAAGATATTCCCATCGGACTGGCGGTGATCAAAGCCTCTATCGACCAGATCGAAAAAGAGGCCGGGTTCAGCGGGGATGAAATCGTCATGGTCACCGATCCATCGGGGATCATTTTTATCTCAAACCGGAAAGAATGGCTGTTTCAATCCATCCGGAAGCTGTCTCCTGACGAACAGGCCCGGATTGCCCGATCCCGCCAGTTTGGAGGCGGCCCCTGGGAGTGGATCGGACTGACGTTCCATGGGGACGATAAAGCCGAGGATGGCTCCGGTACCGTCTATATCGTAAAACAGGCGGAGTTTGACTTCTTTTCCGGATGGCGGCTGATTCACATGCGCAGCCGAAAGGACGTGGCCCGAATCATGTCCGATCCCTTTGTCAAGGTTACCGGGCCGGTGATCCTGACCCTTTGCTTTCTGGTGGGGGTTCTTGTCTTCCTGCTGTATCAGAAAGCCAGCAACGAGATTCTCCAGCGGAAATCCGCGGAACGCGCCCTTCGCAAGAGCGAAGAGCGGTACCGGTCCCTGTACCACCACACGCCGGCCATGCTGCACTCAATCGACATCAACGGGAAACTGGTGAGTGTCAGTGATTACTGGATAGATGTTCTGGGATATACACGGGAAGAGGTCATCGGCCTACCGTTAACCAACTTTTTTGCCGAGTCTTCCCGACGCTACGCCAAGGAGACCGTATTTCCGCAGTTTTTCAAGAACGGCTTCTGCCAGGATGTCCCCTACCGGTTCCGAAAGAAAAACGGAGAGGTCATCGACATCCTGTTGTCCGCCATTGCCGACCGGGATGAGGAAGGACGAATTACCCGCACCCTGGCGGTATCCATCGATGTCACTGAACGAAATCGTGCCGAAGAGGCGCTCCGTCAAGCCAAAGAAGCACTCGGTCAATACTCGAAAGATCTTGAGCTGCAGGTTCGAAAACGGACCGGGGAAATTTCCAGTCTTCTGCAGTACACACCGGCCATGGTATATATGAAGGATCGCCATGGCCGTTTTACGCTGGTCAATTCACGCTTCGAAGAGCTTTTCGGCATCACCGGAGACGGCGCCCGGGGCAGGACCGATCTGGAGATTCTTCCCCGTGAGGTGGCCGATCAGTTCCAACGCCACGATGCTCGGGTGCTCGAGGAACGCCGACCCCAACAGGTGGAAGAACAGATTCCCCTGGATGATGGTCCCCATACGTATTTATCCGTAAAATTTCCGATCTATGACGAGACCGGTGCCGCCAGTGGAATGTGCAGCATTTGCACCGATGTCACCGCCGTCAAGAAGGCCCAGGATCAGCTTCGGCGGTTGTCCGGCAGCATCATGTCCCGACAGGAACAGGAACGGACCGCCATTGCCCGGGAGCTTCATGATGAACTGGGGCAGGTTCTTACAGCACTTCGGATGGATGCGGTCTGGCTGCGGGATCATCTCAAAAAATCGGATCCGGCCATTGTCGAGCGGGCCAATGCGATGTGCCGGTTGATCGATACCACCATCGAGGACGTTCGGGGCATCGGCATCCGGCTGCGGCCCGGCGTGCTGGACACTCTCGGCCTGGTCGACGCCCTGGAATGGTACACGACCGATTTTGAACGACGTACGCAAATCTCCTGTATTTTCGAGCACGCAGCCGTTCCGCCGGTGACCAATACGTTGGCCACTGCAGCCTACCGGATCGCCCAGGAAGCGCTGACCAACGTGGCGCGCCATGCGGATGCCACCCGAGTGAATGTGGATCTGATCGGGGATAACGGCTTCGTGGTGCTGTCGGTCTTGGATGACGGGAAGGGATTTAACATCCAGGTCCTCTCCGAAAGCGAGGCTCTCGGTGTCGCCGGGATGCGGGAGCGGGCCGGGCTGGTGGGAGGCGATGTCACGGTGTGGTCCCGGCCCGGCGAGGGGACCCGTGTTCAATTTCGCGTACCGGTGAAAGGGAACATGCCATCATGATACGTGTGCTGCTGGCGGACGACCATAGTATTGTTCGCGACGGGCTCCGGCGGATCGTTGAAGAGAGCGGCCATATGGAGGTCGTTGCCGAAGCCGAAGACGGTCATGAAGCCATCCGAAAAACCCATGACTATGCCCCCGACGTGGTGGTGGTGGACATTTCCATGCCCGGGCTGGACGGTCTGGATGTGATCTCACGGCTGACCTCGGATTATCCCGATTTGCCCATTCTCGTGCTGACGATGCACGAGGAGGAGCAGTATGTGGTCCGTGCCATCGAAGCCGGCGCCAAGGGATATCTCACCAAAAAGTCGGCACCGGAGCAATTGGTGACGGCCATCCGGAAGGTTTTCGACGGTTCCAGGTATCTTACCGAAGAGGCTGCCGAAATGCTCGCCCTCCGTGTGGCCCGGGGAGCCGAAGGAAGATCGGCCCTGGATTCGTTGTCGACTCGGGAACTTCAGGTGCTGCGACGTCTGGCCATGGGGCACACGAACCGGGAAATCGCTTCGGCCTACCACATCAGCATCAAGACCGTGGATACCTATCGATTCCGCCTGCTTAAGAAACTCGGGCTTCGCAATAATGCGGAGCTGTCCCGCTTTGCCATCCAGAATAGGCTTATCGACGCCTAACCCAGATACCGCATGAAATCTTTTCTGTAAGAAAAATTCTGACAGAAAAATCAGAAATCGGCCAATTGACGCTGTTTTCCCCTGGGGGTATAGCTTCTACAGGGGGTAATGCTTAACCTCTATACATTAGCAAATCTCTCACACACCGTATTTGACCCCAGCGCTATCGAACCAAGGAGTATGTCATGAGTCCCAGGTGCCTTCTTTGCAGCATCGGTATGGTATTTTTACTCATGATGGGTCTTTCGGTCGGATCCGGCCCCGCGACTGCAGCGGATTCTCTCACCATCGGCATTCCTCACTCCGAACGCTATCCATATGCGACCATGATGAAACAGTCCTTCGAAATGGCCCTGAAAAAAATTAACCGAGAGGGCGGTATCAAAGGCAGACCCGTGAAGCTGATCTATGCCGACGATCGCGGCGAACGGGATGCCGGCGAGGCCGCCATTCGAAACCTGGTGTCCGACAGCGGGGCGGTCATGCTGGTCGGCGCCTACCAGAGCAGTAATACGCTGTACATGGCCCGCATCGCCGACAAAATGAAAACGCCGCTGTTGGTTTGCACGGCTGCCGACGACCGGATCACGCAGAGGAAATGGCGATACGTCTACCGGCTGAATCCGCCGGCCAGTGAATATGCCAAAGGATTGGAGGAATTCCTTCTCGAGCAGGTACAGCCGCGATCGATGGCGATTGTGTATGAGAATAGCCCTTACGGAACCGGCGGTGCATTGCAGATGATGTGGTTCTGCCGGGAGAACGATATCGAAATACGGGCGATCATTCCTTATCACAAGGAACGCGCTAAAAATGAAAACGCCGGGACATCTTATTTCCAGCGACTGTTGGCGCCCCTGAAGGATGACCCGCCGGATGTGGTCTACATGGTGTCCTATCTTTCCGACGGAGCGCTCCTGGTAAAGAGCCTTCGAAAATTCGGTGTCGACTCGCTGTTCTGCGGCGGAGCCGGCGGATTCACCCATCAAAAATTTATCAACAGGGCCGGAACAGAGGCCGAACACCTGTTGACCGCCACACTCTGGTGCCCCGGGCTGCCGTATCCCGGGGCAAAAGACTACTACGACAGATACCGCAAAGCCTATGGTGTCGCCCCGGATTATCACGGTGCGGAAGCCTATTCAGCGCTTTTGGTGGCGGCAGATACACTTCGACGAGCGGCCTCCACAAAGGCCGAAGATATCCTCGACGCCTTGGACAACACCGACATGGCGACCCCCTTCGGTCCCGTGTCATTCAAGACCTACGGAAAATTCCAGCGCCAGAATCGGGTGCCGACCATGGTGCTTCAGATCATTGACGGCAAATTTGACTGTGTCTGGCCCAAGGGTCTTTCAACGACGACATTCAAGACACCGCCCGGATGGCGGAAAAAACAGTAACATCCACTACCCTGACCCTACTTGAACGACGATGGCGGCGTTGACGTGACATCACGTATCCACACAGAAAGGAGGTGGCGACAGCGGAATCTGAATTTTCAGGGTGGGATGATCTACACCCGTCTTGTTGTGACGGGCTGAAAGATGACGATCACCAATCCATCGAACGTCGAGACGTGAACCAAAAAGGAGGATTCATATGAACAGGAAACATGTTGCAGTAGTATTTTGCATCTGTGCAATTGTAGCGGTTACCCTTGTTTTCTCTGGAGACGCGTTCGCCAAAACCCGAGTCATCTTTGGCGGAGGGCCGGCCGGCGGGACCTTCCAGGTTGTTGCCAACGGGATCCAGGTTTACAAACCGGTGAAGGCTGAGAAAGGTTTTTCGGTCAAGGCGCAGACATCGGCCGGGTCTGTTGAAAACCTTCGGAAGACCGACGCCGGGCGTCAGCAAATGAGCGTTGTGTATTCCGGCCACGTGTGGCTGGGACGCAACGGGAAAATGAAAAATGATCCCAAGAAATACAAGAATGTCCTGGCCGTCTCCTGGCTCTATGGCGCTCCGGCCCAGCTGGTCGTACGCCAGGGATCCGGCATCAAGAGCACCAAGGATCTCGTGGGCAAGAAAGTCGGTGTCGGCAATGCCGGTTCGGGCGCATTTGCCAACTGCGAGCTGTTTTTCAGCCACATGGGCGTCTGGGATAAAATCGAGCGCAATGCCATGGGCTACAACGATGCCGCCGCCGCGTTCGGAAACAATCAGCTCGATGCGTTCTGGCTGTTTACCGCCTTCCCGAGCGGTGCGGTGATTATGGCGGCCCAGACCAACGACATCGCTCTGGTCAACGTCGGAGCCGATGCCAAGATGACGGGTTTCTTTGACAAATACCCCTATTTCGCAAAACTCGACGTGCCGGCCGGCACGTACCGTGGGGTGGATACGGCGACCCCGTCCTTCCAGGACAGCGCCCTGTGGGTAGCCAATGCCAAGGTTCCCGCGGATGTCGTGTACCGGCTCCTGGAAATCATTTATTCGGATGCTGGCCTAAAGCACATGTACGGCCAGAAAAAGACCTTCAAGAAGATGAGCCTGGACACCGGGGCCACCAACATCGTCACCCCGTTCCATCCAGGTGCTGAAAAATTCTGGAAGGAAAAAGGGAAAATGTAGTTTGACGTTGGGGTGTTCGTGCCCCGACATCGCCTAATCAAACAACAGGTACTATGCGTGATCCCTGCCGCCTCCGGCGGGATCACGCCGAACCCTTTCGTTCAAATTATGTTTGATGGAAGGATTTGCATTCCGTTCCCATTCGTGTCACTTGATAGAGACAGGTTTAAATTGCACCCTTGGGGCCATGTAAGTCGATGATGCATTTCGCGGAACCCATCGTTGTCGGCCGACGGATTAACAGACGATCCTCAAAAAACAGGCGGGCTTAGACGTGTATGACAAACTGAACAAATACGAAAAGGTTATCTTCAACCTATTATCCCTTGCCCTGGTTCTGTTCTACTCCTATTCGGCAGTGCTCAAACCGGCCGCCACCCAGTACCACCGGGGGATTTATGTCATCATTACCTACGTGCTGGTGTTTATGACATACAAGTCGAAACACAAAATCACCCGGGGGATCGACTTTCTGCTCATCGCGGCCTCCATCTTCAGTGTCGGCTACTGGATTGTGTTGTTTGAAGCGATAAACTACAGGACCGGCGCGGAAACGCCCTTTGATATGGCTGTGGCTGTTATCGGGGTGTTGATCGGCATTGAAGTGGCCCGACGGGTGGTCGGAACGGTCTTTGTGATCATGGGGGTCATCCTGCTGCTCTACGGTGTCTATGGGGACTACATGCCGGATCTCATTGCCCATGCGGGCGATACCTTCCCGGGGGTGTGCACCAGTATTTTTTACAAGAGCGACGGTGTCTTTGGTATCATGGCCAACGTCCTGGCCACCTATGTCATTTTATTCGTGATTTTCGGCGCATTCCTGGAGGAGTCCGGGGCCCAGAAGTTTTTCATCGATTTTCCCCTGGCTGCTGTCGGCCATCGGATCGGTGGCCCGGCAAAGGTGTCGGTCATCGCCAGCGGCCTGTTCGGATCGATATCCGGAAGCGCCATTGCAAACACCGTTTCTACCGGCGCCTTTACCATTCCCATGATGAAAAAGGCAGGCTTCCGCCCCCATATCGCCGGTGGCATCGAACCGGCTGCCTCCATCTCCGGCATGTTCATGCCGCCGATCATGGGCGCCGGCGGTTTCATCATGGCCGAACTCACCGGAATGCCCTATTCCTGGATCATGGTAGTCGCGATCTTTCCGGCGATGATGTATGTGTTCAGCGTCTTTGTCATGGTGCATTACGAGGCCAAGATGCACAATATTCGCGGTGAACGGAGCGAACAAAGCGCCAAGGAAATCTTCAAGCAGCAATGGCCCTATATCCTCCCGCTGGTCGTGATCACCATTTTCATGCTGTCCGGCTTTTCACCCGCCTATTCCGCTATCTTGGGGGTGGCCACCTGTATTGTCGTCGGCTGGAAAACCAAAGACACGCGGATGGATTTCACCTATTCCGTGATCATGGGGCTCATGGTTCTCGGATCAATTTTCGTATGGTTTTTGGGTAAAGTCGGTGCCGGCGAAGGGGCGATAAATACCGCGAAATCCGTTTTTACGGGAAATTACGTCATTTTATATGGTCTTGTGATCTGCACCATTATCGCATTTATGCGCAAAGACCGATTCCAGGGCACGATTACGGAACTCAAACGATTTGTCGAAGCATCCCGAAAAGGGACGGAGAGCAGCCTCAAGATCGGTGCCACCGTCGGGGTAATCGGCATCATCATCGGGATACTCACCTACAGCGGTCTGGTACTGACCTTTGCCGACATCGTGATCGAACTGGCCGCCGGAAAGCTCTGGCTCACCATCCTCCTGGTGGCGCTGGCTTCCCTGGTGCTCGGCATGGGGGTTCCGGTGACGGCTGCCTATCTGATTACCGCCGTGGTGGCGGTTCCGGCCCTGACCCATCTGGGCGTCAACGAGATCGCCGCCCACATGATCGTCTACTGGCTGTCCCAGGATTCCAATATCACGCCGCCGGTCTGTATCGCCGCCTTTGCAGGTGCCACCATTGCCAAGGCCAACATGTGGCGCACCGCGTTTGCGTCCTTCAAGTTCGCTAAGTTTCTTTATCTCGGACCGTTCCTGTTCGGCTACGTGCCGGGATTCTCCCTGAACGGCAGTGCCAGAGATATCGTTATCACCTTTGTACTCGTGATTATCGGTACCTATTGCTATGCCTGGTTCCTGTCGGGGATATGGATCAAACACCTGAAGGGCCTGTTCGGCAAAAAAGCAACGGCCTGAGAAAAGGATACTTCCCATGTTGCTTCCCAAAGTACAGATCAAAAAAATTCTATACGCCACGGATTTGTCTGAAAATGCCCTCCAGGCAGCGGCCTATGCCGTGAGTCTGGCGAATCTTTACGATGCCGGCTTGACGATTCTCAATGTGCTCGAAGATTCACCCCTGCTCGACGAGAAAATCATCGGGTACGTCTCGGCAGACAGGTGGGAGGCGATCAAGAAGAAGAACGAAGAGGATGCCCGGCAAACAATCATTAGCAAAGCCGGCGGCAAGGCTGCCATTGGTGAGGCCCTCGAGAACTTTTGTAAAACCGTTCAGGAAGATATGGTCGATTATACGTTTCGGACAGATGAGATATTAGTGCTCCGGGGAAATCCGGTGGAAGTGATTCTGAAGCAAAGCGAAGAAAAAGAGTGTGACATTATCGTCATGGGCACCCATGGGACAGGTACATTTACGGATGCAGTGATCGGCAGTACGGCCCGACGTGTGGTCCGCTACAGCAAGAAACCGGTGTTTGTGGTGCGATTGCCGGAAGAATAAATTATTCAGGCGTTTATTTTACTTCCTAAAGAACCCCGCATTTTCAGTGACACGGGAATTGCGGGGTTTTTGATTTCGGTATCGGGATCGAAACGGCCAAGGCCATTCCCCGACATCAATATCGATACCGAACGCGAATCCGATTCCGATTCCGATGATGTCGCGAGCAGCCGATATGCACCCATATCGGCAAACCATCCGGTACTCTGAAAGTTGTCTCAAGTAAAAGACATCGTCGATAGAAATCTATTCAGCAATCCGGATCCGGATTTCGTCTCTTGCCAGGCCGGCATCCGCCACGGCGTGAGCAGAGTTGAGATGAAATTTCCGCTCGAGAACAGAGAGGTTTTCGCAGTTCTGGCCTTGCATGCGCGACAGGTTGGATGGATGGACGACCAACGTCAGCCGGGCCCCAGCCACCGAATGTTTCTCAAGCTCCCCGGAGATATGATCCAAAAACATTTCCGATAATACCAGGTGCCCAAATGCCGGATGAATCGGGCCGGCCACCACGGTACCGGTCAGATCCGGGTCCGTCGACACATGCAGGCCCATACGGATGACGGGAACTTCGGCGGACTGAAACAGCCGATAAAGGCGTTTGGTCCGGCTGACCGCCGCGGCCAGGCTCAAGGGGTGATAGTCGCCTTTTTCGTATGATTTTGCCAGGGGACTTCCCTGCACCACCACAGTGGGGTAAATGCGCACGAAATCCGGGGCCAAGCGGGCGACCGCTTTTCCCGTGGCCAAGGCATCCGCCTCGGATTCCCCGGGAAGACCGACCATCAGCTGAATCCCCGCGACATAATGGTATTTTCGGAGCAGACCCAGGGCGACACGGGTATCCCTTGCGCGATGCCCCCGCCCGGCTAAATCCAGAACCCGATCGACCATGGATTGGGCGCCGATTTCGATGGTCTTTACGGGAAAGGGTCGGATCCATGCCAGAGATCTTTCGGTTACGGTATCCGGACGTGTGGAAAAGCGGATGCCGTCGACGGCTCCGGAAGCGACCAGCGTGGCCGCTTCCTTGAGGAACGCTGCCACATCCTTTTGCGAAAGCCCCAGAAAGTTTCCCCCGAAAAACGCAATTTCAACCGGCGATCGATCCGGTGCGCTCTGGGTTAGAACGCGACGAACCTCTTCTCTGACCGAAACGGTTTCGATTCTCGTATCACCGGTTCCGGTGATGGCGGATTGATTGCAGAAACGGCATCGGTGGGGACATCCCCGGTGAGGAATAAAAATGGGGATCACCAAGGGCCTGGGCGATGGTGTTCGGGGACCGCCATGCGGAAGTCGAACGGTGATCTCGGTGTGGGGGGCTGGAATGTCCATTACGCAAAGCACCCTCGCCTTGCCATTCACTGCATGCTTTGCAGCGAAGCAGTGGTTCCCCTGCAGCAGGTCTTGATCTATTGTCGCTGGTGGGTCCGGTCAATCGCCCCTGTCGGTGCCGGCGTGATCGGTGCTTGCCCCAAGGACTTCCAACGCCTGTCGCGCAGCATCCTGCTCGGCCATTTTCTTGCTTTTCCCGACGCCTTCGGCACGGATACCGGAGAGTTCAACGGTGACGTGAAACGTTTTATCATGATCCGGCCCGCTTTCGCGAATGACCTGGTACGCCGGGATATGACCCATCGTTGCCTGAGCCTTTTCCTGAAGGCGGCTTTTGTAGTCATAATTGGATGCCGGCGCGAAGATGAAATCGAGGGCTTCCGACAGGTGGGTTTGGACAAATTGAAATACCGTGTCGTATCCGGCATCCAGATAGACCGCTGCGATCAATGCTTCGGCGGCATCCGCTAAAATGGATCGCTTGTCCCGGCCCCCGGATCGTTCCTCTCCCTTACCCAGAAGCAGATGCGAACCAAGGTCAAATCTGCGGGCCAGCCGGGCCACCTGAGATTCGTTGACCAGGTTGGCGCGAAATCGTGACAAATCGCCTTCGTCCAAATCGGGAAATCGCTGCATGAGAAGGTGGCCGACCACAAGGTTCAGCACGGTATCCCCCAAAAACTCCAACCGCTCGTTGTCCCTAAGACCCGGCTTATTCTGCTCGTTGACATAAGAGCTGTGGCTCAAGGCTTCGATAATGAGTTGTTTGTCCGAAAATTGATAGGAAAGCCGTTTTTCCAGTATTTCGATATCCATCATGGACATAGGAGTATCCTCTGGAAAGGGTATGGGTTACAGCAACGCAAGGATCTTCTCGTAGATGGACATGGGAATGTTTAAATCTCCGCGCCCGGTACCCATCCGAACTTCCGGATTTATTTTGCCATGAAAATCACTGCCGCCGGTGGGTACCAGGCCGGATGCTTCAGCCAGGCGTGCCAGCTGCTCGGTGACGGCCTTACTGTGCTGCGGGTAATACACTTCGATGCCCTGGAGTCCCTCCGCCATGAGGGCTGTGACAAGCTCCGGGAGGGAACGGGCGTCCAATTCCCGAATCAATCCCGGATGGGCCAGTACCGCCAGGCCGCCGGCTTGGCGGATCGCTTTGATGGCGTCTTTATACGGGACACGGTATTTGTCCACATACGCCGGCTTCCCGTTTCCGAGGTATCGGACAAAAGCTTCATCAATACTTGAGACGAATCCCTTTTTCATCAAAGCGGCTGCGATGTGGGGCCGTCCCACCTGGCCGTCTGCGGCTTCCTCCCGCACCTCCGACATGGACAAGGGGATGCCCAGCTGTTGAAGTTCTCTGAGAATTCTGGGGTTCCGATCTTTGCGGGCGGACTGCAGCTGTTTCAGAATGCGGTTCAGATTCGTGTCATCCAGCCGGAAGCCATATCCCAGAATGTGAAGGCTTCCGGAAATGATGAACTCTTGCGGGGGCGCCGTGCTGATCTCGACCCCCGTCAGGAACTTCAGCGGGGATGGAATCCCGGCATCCAGGGCATCCCGGGATCCTTCGAGGGTATCATGGTCAGTAATAGCAATGGCCCCAAGTTTGAGTCTCAGGGCCATATCGATAATGTCGGCTGGAGCAAAGGAACCGTCGGATGCTGAGGAGTGAATGTGAAGGTCGATGATTGAGCAGGGATCACAATCCAAGTGCTCTTTCCTTCGCTTCCTCTTTTGTTTTGCAATCAATACACTGGGTCGTCACCGGACGCGCTTTCAGACGTTTTAGGCTGAGGTCTTCGCCGCATATTTCACAGATGCCGAAGGTATCATTTTCGATCCGATCCAGCGCCTGCTGGATTTTTTTAATCAGCTTGTTCTCGCGATCACGGATTCGAAGCATAAAATTCCGGTCCGACTCCAGTGAGGCCCGATCGGTCGGGTCCGGAAAATTCTCCTTGGGAGCCGTCATACCAGAGACGGTATCATCGGCCTGATTGAGCAGATCTTCGAGTCGCCCAGTCAACAACTCCTTGAAATACTTGATGTCCTTTTTCTTCATAATGGAACCCGGCTCAAGAGATAGTAGGGATTTCGTTGTAAAGAGAGTCGTATAATATAAAATATATTCGTTGTAAACAAGAAAGTTTTTATCTATCCGCTGGATTTGGTTGACCTCTTATCCAACGGATTTCATAAATTTTTCAAAGGTTTTCATCGAATTTACATTGAAGGAACGGCAGTCATAATCGGATGGCAGGATCTTCCGGAGAAGCCCCGTGAGGATTTTTCCCGGGCCCACTTCAACGAAGGTATCCACTTTCTCGTCGATCAGGCGGTGCATGGCGTCGAACCAACGGACCGGGCTGCAGAGCTGATCGGCCATGAGGGTTCTGATCTGATCCGGATCATCGCTCTCACGGGCCGTCACATTTTGGACTACCGGACTTGTCGGATCCCGAAAATCGATGGTCGACAGGAAGCCTCGAAACTCTTCATCCGCTCCCCGGATCAACTCACTGTGCCAGGCACCGCTGACTTTCAGCGGAACCGCCCGGGCCCCCTGTTCCGCAGCCTGCCGGGACACCGCCTCCACGGCCGGGGGCTCCCCGGAAATGACAATCTGGGTTTCCATGTTGTGGTTGGCCACGGAGACGATCCCCTGATCCTGGTGCTGGGCGCATAATGCGTCCACCGTCTCTATGGGCAGACCGACAATCGCGTGCATGGCACCCTCGTACCGGGTGGTTTCCCGGTGCATAAGGATGCCGCGTTTGTGGACCAGGCGGATCGTATCCTCCCGAGAAAGAACTCCGGCGGCAGTCAGGGCGCTGTACTCACCCAGACTGTGCCCGGCTGAAATATCCGGCACGAGACCTTCCTTTCCGATAACCGCAAGGGCAGCCAGGTTCACGGTTGTGACGGCCGGTTGAAGATTCACAGTGGCGGTGAGATCCTCCATGGGGCCTTTGAAGCATAGTTTGGCCAGATGCATTTTGGTCAGCTCTTCGGCCATGTCAAACAGCTCACGGACACTATCATACTCCTGATAGAAATCTTGGCCCATGCCCACGGATTGTGATCCCTGGCCGGGAAACAGAAATGCGATTTTGCTCAAAGCAGACTCCTTCCTTCTATCTATCGTTATCCAGATTGAACATTCGGCGTGTCACATCGAGATACATGGATCGATCCCTGAGGCAACCATTGCTCTTAAGAAACATGGTGGGATCGTGAAGCATCTTATTAATCAGGGCCTGCTTCATCCGATCAAACGCCTCCCGGTCGACATCCGAGATGTCTTTCAGACCGCCGAGGGTCTTGTGGATCTGTTCTTCAATGATATCCTCCATTTTCCGACGAAGTGCCACGATCGTCGGAACAACTGCGAGACTCTCGTACCATTGGGCGAATCGGATGGTGGCCTCCTCCACGATGCGCTCCCCTTTTATGGCTTCACGGTTCCGGTCTTCGATATTTTCGTCGATGATCTCCTGAAGGTCGTCAATGTTGTACAGATAACAGTTGGTTAACCGATTGATGGCCGGGTCGATATCCCGAGGTACGGCGATATCGATAAAAAACAGCGGCCGGTTCTTTCGACGTCTCATGATGGAACGGACGTGATCCCTCGTGATCACCAGATCCGTGGCCCCGGTGGAGCTAACGATGATATCCACATGCTGGAGACTCTCCGGTATTTCTTCCAAACGGATGGCCTGCCCTTTGAATTGAGTCGCCAGCGCCAGTCCCCTCTCGAAGGTTCGATTGGCAACCCAGATGGTGCCGGCATGATGGCGGATGAGGTTTTCGACGGCCAACTCCGCCATTTCTCCGGCACCCACCAGGAGGACTTCCTTGCCTTCCAGAGAGCCGAAAATTTTTCGCCCCAGTTCGATAGCGGCATAACTGATGGATACGGCGTGGTCCCCAATACCGGTTTCACTACGGACCCGTTTGGCGACAAAAAAGGCCCTGTGCAGCAGACGGTTCAGGATGACACCGGATGTTTTTTTCTGCGTCGCTGTCCGATACGCGGATTTCATCTGCCCCAGAATCTGGGGTTCTCCGACCATCATGGAATCCAGACTCGATGCCACCCGAAACACATGCCGAACGGCATCGGAGCCTTCGTGAACGTAAAGCGCCGGCTCCACATCATCGAGGGGCACGCGGTTATGCTCGGCGATAAATCTCTTAGCCTCCGTGACGCATGTATCTTTGTCGTCGGTGACAAACAGGAGTTCCACCCGGTTGCACGTGGACAACAGCAGAATTTCCTTGAACACCGCCTGTTCATGCAATGCCTCAAGGGCGTGTTCGGTGTCCTCATCGGAAAACGCGATGCACTCCCGGAGTTCGACGGGGGCCGTAAGGTGGTTCAGTCCTAATAATATGATCGCCGCCATGATATCCGTTGTCGCCGATTACAAACGATGCTTACCGATGCCCTGCCGGATGCCGCCGGCCGGGATCCGTAAATATCAAAATTTCGTAAACTGCCCGTGGTGTCCTGTCATGAAAAAGTTGACACCAATGAATGTAAACAGGACCACACAGAAACCAATGATCGCCATGATTGCCGCCCGCCTGCCACGCCAGCCTACCGCCAGCCGTTCGTGGAGCAGAACCGCGTACAGAATCCAGGTAATGCCGGACCAGACCTCCTTGGGATCCCAGCTCCAAAAACGTCCCCATATGGCTTTGGCGTAGACAAAACCGGTAATCAATCCGATGGTCAGCATGGTGAATCCAACGACGATACACGCGTAACCGGTGGCGTCGAGGAGTTCCAGGGACGGCAGGCGGCTGTAAAAGAAACCGCGCTTTTTTTGTTTAATCGCATGCTCCTGAAGAAGATACAGGAGTCCCACGCCGCAGGCCAGAGCCAGGGCGGCCTCTCCGATAAATACCGACACAATATGGACAGTGAACCAAATGCTGTCAAAAATGGTTTGGGTCTGCGCCGGCGCTGCCGGCAGCCGGATCGCCAGGATCGTGATGGCGGCGGCCAGAGGGGCGGCAAATATTCCCAATATCCGGATTTTGTACCGGGACTGAATGACCAAAAACACCACGGCGATGGCCCAGGCCGCTATGGACAGAGATTCATAAAGATTTGTTGCCGGCAGTTGTCCTCTGGAGACTGTGGCAACGAGAAGGTCCAGGCTGTGGATCCCCGCGCCGGCGATCAGCAGATAAAACCCGGCCCGGTGAAAGCCATCCTTTTGAAGAAACAGATACAGCAGATAGCCTGCCGTACTTGCCAGATACAGCAGGATGGTTACATATCGCAGCGTTTCCATGGCATCCTATGGCTGAAGAGATTCATAAAACATCCCGGATTTGTCCGGTTATGTCATCCGTCACCCATTAATTCTTCGAATTCGAAGCCGTCTCCCAGGACCTCCTTCAAGAGTGTGTTGATGCGAGAGATATCCCGGTCCCGAATCAGATCTACCAGTTCCCCATCCAGCAGTTTTTCGAACAGGGGTTTGTGAACTTCCGGAGCGTGGGCCTCGCGAAGCAATCGCCGACGGATCGCCCTCATGAGGGTTAGCAGGTCGCCGTATTCTTCTCCATATCGGGATTCCAGTTCTTTGCGAAGTTTCTTGGCCAAGGCGGGGCTGCTGCCCGAAGTGGATATGGCGATAATCAGGTCTCCCTGGTGGACAATGGCGGGTAGAATGAAATTGCACGCATCCGGAACATCGGCGATGTTGCAGAGCATTTTCTTGCGTCCGGCGTCCCAGCTGATCTTTCGGTTCAGCGCGTTGTCGTCCGTCGCGCCAATCACCAGAAACTTGCCGTCCAGATCCGATGTTGTGTAGGTGCGTCGTTCGAGTTGAATGCGGCCCTCTGCGGCCATCTGTTCGATTCGGGATTCCACGTCGGGGCTGACCACGGTGACTCGGGCGCCGCACTCCAGGAGGGTACTTACTTTTCGCAGTCCGACAGCGCCGCCGCCCACGACCAGGCACTGGTGACCATTAATATCCAATTGAATGGGATAATACTTCATCGATTGTCGGTCTCCTTGTGAACGGCCGGACCCGCCCCCGGATCCGGCCGGGATCATTAGAATCCAATCTGCATGAGGTCTTCGGCCAGCATCAATTCTCCGCCAAATGTTTTGCGGCACTCATTGCGGATATCTGCATAGTCGCACTCGGGATAGAAGTGGGTCAGAATCAGCGTTTTGACATTGGCCGATGCGGCCATCTCCCCGGCCAACGAAGGAGACAGATGTCCCGGGACTTTAAGATCATCGGGGAGCGCCGATTCACAAATCAGCACATCGGCGTCTTTGGCCAGTGTGACCAGATTCTCGCAGACGTCCGTGTCTCCGGAGTACACGACCACCCGGCCGTCGGATCCGGTAATGCGGTAGCCGAGGCTTTCCGGTCGATGCGCCATGGGCAGGGTGTCAATGGTAAATCCCTCGAAATCCCGTTGGTCTTTGCCCGCGGTGCTCAACTCGGTCATGGTCACCATGCCTTCCGGCAGCGTAATCCAGTCTCCATAAACACCCTGGAGGCCCGAGAAGAAATCGATGAATCCCATACCGCCGACTATCGTCAACGGTTCTTGACGCTGTTGGCTGTCCGGATATTTGGTGGCAAACAACAGCGGCACCAGCTCTCCGGTATGATCCGGGTGAAAATGGCTGTAAAGCAGATGGGAAATCTCGAATATGGTGGTTCCTGTTTCAAGCAATCGCCGCATGGTTCCGGGGCCGGTGTCCAGAACAATGCACTTTGTGCCGGCCACCACCTTCACCGAGCAGGAACTCCGTTGCAACGATGGGACGCATGTGCCGGAACCGAGGATAGTAATGCGTGTGGCAGCCGACATGATTAGGAACCCAGACCAAAAAATGATTTTTGGAAAGCAGCCATCGTGCTTTTGCCTTTTCCCGGACCGGTGGTTTTCTCGAAAGTTTTGATGATCCAGTTGGCGATGGCCTTGTTATCTTCGGTGTTCAGGGACGCGGGGAGATTTGCCACGGGAATCTCCGACCGGGACAACCCTTTGTGTCCCCCGGCAGAACCCATCTCGCCAAAGCTTTGTTTGGCCACCTTCCCGGCGTCTTTCCGGATGCCGTCGTTACGCATGACGATGATGAGCTTTCCGTCATTGATCCCGGATACGATGGACCAGTCCACATATGTCAGGCGCATAAAAAAATCGGCCAGAAAAACGCACACGTCCGGGTTGATAACGGTCCCCAGGTAAACAAATACACGGCCGTTGCGCAGTTTCATATCGTCCAGGGCCGATCTGAAATACTTTAAAAAGTCGAAACTGATCTCCGCCGTCTCAATCCGGCGGGCCAGATGGATGTTGGCGTGGCGAAACAAAAATTGAAAGGCTTTCAGATCTTCAATGACGGTCTGCCGTTCGAAGTTGCTGGTATCCGTTTTGATGGCCAGGAAAAGGGCGGTGGCCAGCTTTGCCGACGGTTTAATCCGGGCGGCTCGAAGATATTCTGTGAGGATGGTGGCCGTCGCACCGTAATTTGGACGGATATCCATATAGGGGGCAACGGCATCGGTTTCGGGATGGTGATCAATAATGACGTTCGGTTCAAATCCGGCAAACCGCTCATGGTGGTTTGGCTGCGAATCGACAATGACCGTCTTGGTGAATCGGTCCCGATCAATGTTATCGATATATTGCGTTTTGACGCCCAGCAGCCGGATCATCTCCTGGTTATCCGGCCGCTTAATCACATTGACATGGGCAATGGTGACCGATGCCACTTTCCGCCACAACAGCCGTTTAACGGCCATGGCGCTGGCGATGGCGTCCGGGTCGGCATTGATCAGGACAAGCACATGGTCATCGCCGGTGAACTGTTTCAGGAACCGGCGGAGTCTCTCGGAACGGGTGATCTTCATCGGCATGCACGGGTTCAAATAGGATCAACCATCATAAGGACTGAGGTCCCACATTTCAATAGCTTTTGTCGGGGGTGGGCCCAAAACGTGCGGTTGACGCGGGATGGCCGGGGCACCGAACGATATTTAGTTAATGTATTAAAATTAGTATGTTCACACACTAAAAATTTGTCAGCAAAATTCATCTCGGTCCTTGACATGCAATTCACTTGCTGTTACTGACTACTCCTTCGGGCCGAGGATCCGCCTGAGAAAACCCCCGTCCCTCCCGTTCCCCATAAGTTGTTGGTACTCGATGAAGAGATCGGCTCCGCATGGTTTTTAACTTTAAAAAAAACCGGGCCTGGGCTGAAAATCTGACCATCGTGATGCAGCTCGGCCTGACCATGGCCGGCTGTGTGGTGTTCTGCTTTTTTTTCGGGTACTACCTTGACAAATGGCTGGATACTTCGGGCGTGTTTATCCCCATCTTCACGATTCTTGGGGTGCTGGGCGGTGCCAATGTGGCCTACCGGCAGATCATGGAGATCATGCAACCCAAAGACAACGATGGGGATACACACCCTGGAAATGGAAACGATTAGAGAAACTCAGAAACGCTATGGATCGGCGGCGATGGCCCTGGCCATTTTTGTGGGGCTGTTTTTTATCGTTATCGGGTACAAGCCGATCGCCAAGGGTTTGATTCTGGGCACGCTGTTCAGCGTTCTCAATTTCGTAATCATGGGCGAAACCCTGGTGTTGAGGATATCACCGTCCCGGAGACGAAGCTCGGCGCTGTCGCTGGGAACAGCGCTTTTTCGCTACCTGCTTCTAGCACTGCCGTTGGTCGTCGCCGTCACCTACGACACATTCGATCTGGTGTCGGCGGTGATCGGGATTTTCATGATTCAGCTGCTGGTGCTGGGGGATCATATCGCCGGAACATTAATATCGCGGCGAAAACGAGGTGTCTGAGGAAAGGATTCATGGAGGATCTTGGTTTAATTCACCAGTTGCTCATCAAGTTGGGCGATTACACGCTCACGTTCAACCTGGAGGCCATTGTGATGTCTTGGATCGTCATTGGCGTGCTGCTTTTTCTCGGATTCTACACGACACGCAAGCGGGCGATTCTTCCAAATGCCATGCAGGTTTTCGGGGAGCTGATTGTATCCTCCCTCTACAAATTGACCGAAGACGCGCTGGATGAAAAACTGGCGCGGACCTACGCTCCGCTGGTCACCGCATTGTTCATGTTTCTGCTTCTATCCAACTGGATCGGCATGGTTCCGCATCTTCAGGAGCCGACAAGGGACCTGAACACACCATTGAGTCTGGGAATCATGGGCTTTGCCATTGCCCATTACGCGGGGATCAAATCCAAAGGATTCAAAGCATACGCGAAAGAATATTTTGAACCGATCTTCTTCATGATCCCTTTGAACCTGATTGGCGAACTGGCGAAGATCGTATCCATCTCTTTTCGCCTCTTTGGAAATATCATGGGTGGATCGATCATTATACTGGTCGTCTCCTATCTGACCTACAGCATCATTCTGCCGCCATTTCTAAACGCTTTCTTTGGCATCTTTGTTGGCGCGGTTCAGGCGTTTGTATTCACGATGCTCACAGTTGTCTACATCTCGGTGCAGGTGAAATAGATATGGCATACGGTATTTCAACCTGGGTAAACTTGGCTGCATTTGCCGGAGGCGGCATTGCGATGGGGCTTGGCGCCATCGGGGCGGCCATCGGCGAGGGGTACACCGCTTCGGAGGCCAGTGCCGCGGTATCACGGGATACCAAACTTTCGGGCGATGTGTTCAAATCCATGCTGGTGGGTCAGGCCGTTGCGGAATCCGCGTCCATCTTTGCGCTAGTGATCGCCATTCTCTTGCTGTTCCTGGATGTGCCCAATCCGACCCTGACAAAAGGGGCGGCGCTATTCGGGGCCGGGCTGTGTATGGGATTTGGCGCCATCGGATCGGGTGTCGGATCCGGATTTCCGGGCGGTCAGGCATGTAAGGGCATGGTTCATCAGCCGGCGATGTCCAGCCGACTGACCACGAATATGCTGATCGGTTCAGCGGTGTGTCAAACACCGGCGATTTTTGCGATGGTCGTTGCGCTCATTCTCATGTTTGTCGATTTTAGCAGTGCGCCGCTTCAACCCACGTGGGCAGCTTTGTTGGGAGCCGGAGTCAGTACCGGCCTTGCGGCCATTGGAAGCGGTATCGGGGGCGGGCTTGCCGCCGGTGCAAGCTGCGAGGGTGTCGCCCGATCGCCGGAGGCGGTCGGACCCGTGACCACGACAATGCTGGTAGGACAGGCCGTCGCCCAGACCCCGTCCATATTCGGGTTGCTCATCAGCTTCATTCTGGTCTTTAAAACGTTTCCGGAAACCACGGCCCTTCAGACCGCCATGGCACTTCTGGGCGCCGGGCTCTGTATGGGTTTCGGGGGGATCGGTCCGGGCATTGGAAACGGCATGGCCGCCGAAGGTGCGGTTCGATGGGTGGCACGGCGGATGGACCATGCCGGTGATCTGATGCGGACGATGCTCGTTGGACAAGCGGTTTCCCAGTCAACGGCCATATACGCCATGGTCGTGAGTCTGGTGCTCATATTTGTGGTCTAGAAAACGGTGCGGCGGAACGGCTTCTGACAGCCCCGCCGTGATCTAAAGAATACGGAGAAACACACATCCAGGAGGAAAAAGATGGCAATCGAAGGTGCAGACATTGTCAAAGCAGCAGCATTTTTGGGCGCGGGACTGGCCATGGGGCTGGGTGCCATTGGCCCCGGTGTCGGTGAAGGAATGGCCGCGGCAAAGACGTGCGAGGCCATTGGCCGAAATCCCAAGGAAGCCGGTCTGCTGACCCGGACCATGCTCGTCGGCCAGGCGGTGTCGGAATCGACCGGTATCTATTCGTTGGTGATTGCCCTGCTGCTTCTTTTCGTTGTTTAACCAGGGGCCCATTCCATATGGATTCCCGGAAATAACGGGGGCAGGAAATTATGGAAATCGTCGGAAACATTGCCCTGATCAGCATCAATGAAACGATGCTGGTGCAACTGGCATCCTTTTTAATTTTTCTTTTCATCATCAACCGTATGATGTTCCGGCCCTTGCGCCAGACGATGATGGAACGGGAAGATTATATCGAGGGACTCAAGACCGAGATCGCCGAGGCAGACCAATCGCTCGATAGCGTCAAGGAACAGATCGAAGTGTCGGAATTGGAGGTGCGTCGGGAAGCCTTTCGGATGAGGGAAACCCTTGTGGACGAGGCCAATGCCCAGGCGGACGAAATTTTCGCCGGTGCACGAAAGGCCATCGAGGAACAGAGAGCCGACGCAGAGCGATACGTGGAAGATCAGGTGGCACAGGCCCAGCAGCATCTGGAGGCGGAGTCCCGTGCCCTTGCCGCATCGATCATGGAAAAGGTACTCGGACGGGGAGTTGCAGCATGATCCATACGAAGGCATGGCGTTTGGTGTTGCCCCTTGCCGTTCTGCTGATCCTGGGGTTTTCCCCCCAAGAGGTTTTTGCGGCTGAAGAAGGCGGCTGGCGGCCGATTTACGATGTCGTGATGCTCTGGATCAATTTCGGCATCCTGGCCTTTCTGCTGATCAAATTCCTGCGGGTACCCATCCGGGATTTTTTTGAGACCCGGAAAGACGAGGTGGTTGCAGAAATTCGGCAGATCGAGTCCGAAAAGGAAAAGGCCGAGGCGCGGGTGAAAGAGGCCCAGGAACTCCTGGCCGCTCAGGAAGAACGGCTGGAGCGGATCAAAAGCCGGATACTCCAGGAGGGGAAACGGGCGAAAGAAAAAATCATTGAAGACGCCCATGAGCAGACCCGGGTCATGATGGAAGAGGCGAAGCGGCGCATTGACAACCGGATTTATCAGGCGCAGCAGGACCTCCGCGGGGAGCTGATTGACGCTGCCGTCGATATCGCCGCGAATCGGTTGCCCGGAGAGGTTACCGAAGACGATAATCAGAAGTACATCCAGCTTTATCTCGAAGCCGCCGTCTGAGCGGTGCGTACCCCCCCGAACCGCCCGGTTGTTGTGGCCGGGCGGTTTTTTTTGCGTTTCCTCTCTTCAGAAACTATAATCTTCTTTTAAAATCACGCCAAGAAGGGCACCCGCCGTCGCAATAGCTATGGCGCGCCAAGCGAAACGGGCGAAGGAAAGAAGGATCATCGGTCGTGATCTTCTTGATAAAAAATGGTACCCGACTATCAGAATCGGAACCGTTGTTTTAACTAGTTATGAACCAGCGGGCAGCGGGCCACCCTTCGACGCGCTTGGGGCTTCGCTCCTTCGGAGCTACGACCCCACAGGTCGCTTGCTCAGGGCAAGCGGGCAACGGGCAAACGGGCCAACCGGCCTACGGGCAACGGAACCACGGAAGGAAACGAATATGTTGATTGATAGATTTTTCAAACAGGGCCAGGAGTTTCTGGGGAGCCGATATCCGATTATGTGCGGCGCCATGACATGGGTCAGCGATCCGGGCCTCGTAAGTGCCGTAGGAAATGCGGGCGGGTTCGGACTTTTGGCGGGTGGCAACACGCCGGCTGACATTCTCCGGCAGCAAATCGAGGAAACCCGACGCAAGACCGATCAACCCTTTGGCGTGAACATGATCACCCTGGCACCGGCCTATCGGGAGCATCTGAATCTGGTGTGTGACATGGGTCTGGATTTCATCGTGTTTGCCGGGGGCATTCCCCGGAAAAATGATATTAAGCAGGCCAAGGCCTGCGGCGGCCGCGCCATCTGTTTTGCCTCCACCGCACCTCTGGCGCTGAGCCTCATCGACCGGGGTGCCGATGCCTTAATTCTGGAAGGGTCTGAGGCCGGTGGCCACATCGGCCCGGTCGCCCTTTCGGTTCTGATCCAACAGATATTATTCGAAGTCGACTCGGTTCCTATTTTCGTGGCAGGGGGGATCGCCACGGGGCGGATGATGGCGCACCTGTTGATGATGGGAGCGGCCGGGATTCAGATGGGCACCCGATTTATCATGTCCGAGGAATGCAAGGCCCACCCGAATTTTAAGGAGGCCTTTCGGAAAGCCAAAGCAAAGGATGCCATGGCCACGCCCTCCTTTGACAGCCGACTTCCGGTAATTCCGGTGCGGGCCCTCAAGAACGAAGGCACGATTGAATTTGCCAAACTGCAGATAGAGCTCCTTCACAAACTGGATAATGGCCTCCTCGATCGCAAGCTGGCCCTCTATGCTGTGGAGAACTTCTGGGTGGGTGCCCTGAAAAATGCGGTGATCGACGGTGATGTGACAAAGGGCTCTCTGATGGCAGGGCAGTCCGTTGGGCTGGCTGATGAAGTCAAGCCGCTTCGGGGAATCATTGATGAAATGATCGAAGACGCCGAAGCGGAGCTTCAACGGTTAAAGGAGATCATCACTGTCGACACATGATGACATGGACATCTGGGATATGGACGTGTTCATCCCGCCGGAAGTTCGTGTTTCGGGTTCACCACATGCAGCGTTACCGGGCTCTGAATCCCTTTTAATTGTGCCTGAAACGTTCGGTGTATCGTCACAAGGTCCTTTACGTACCGGTAAACCACATCGGCGACCACCACCTCACCGCCCTGGGCCTGGCCCTGAATCCGCTGTGTAACATTCACCGCGGAGCCGACGATGCCGTATTTGGCCCGTTCCTCGGAGCCGATATTTCCGATCACCACAGGCCCTGCATTCAACCCGATCCCCATTTCAAATTCCGGCAGCGATTCCTCCCGTAACGCCTGATTGACGAGAGCCATGTCCTGTTTCATTTGAAAGGCACACTGGATGCCTTTTGTGGCGACATCTTGTATGGATCCATCCAGCGGATCGAAAAAAACGAGAATGGCATCTCCGATGAAATCGACAATGATCCCGTCAAACTGATTGATGATATGGATCATCCGGGCGAAATAACGGTTCAGTATGGTTACTGTGGACTCCGGGGTCAGCGTTTCCGCCATGGCGGTGAAACCTCGGATGTCCGACATCATGATGATGACTTCCCGTCTTTGCCCGCCAAGCTGTCTGGCCTCGGGCCGAGCCATGATCCGCTGCGCAAAATCCGGATCCACATAGCGGCCAAAGGTGTTGCGGATCAGGTCCCGCTCCTTAAGCCCTTCCACCATCTGGTTGAAGCTGTGGGTCAATTGACCGATTTCGTCTCTGGCTTTGGATGGAATGGGCGCACCGTATTCTCCTTTGGCCACCTGATTCGCTTGGCTGGATATTTTCCGGATCGATCCGACCAGACGGGTCAGGTTCGACCGGATAAGCACGATCACCACGACCAGTAGAATAAAGCTTCCGATGAAATGATAGTTGCGATAACGGATAATCGGCGCCAGTACCCGGTCTCCCTGGGCGATTAGAACGATCACCCACTTGGCATAGTCGATCCGATGAAATCCGGCGACGTTTTTGGGCGGATGCCCTTGGCCGAACAGCGTGCCGAATTGTTCCTGTTTGATCTGGCGCAATATCTCCTGATGAAACGGATTCGAACGGCCTTCCAGGCGGGTCGGGGCGTCTGCCTTGGATTCGGTGTCCAAGACGTAGTTGCCGTCTAAATCGACCAGATAGGCGACCTCGCTGTCCCACCATCCCCATTGAAAAATATCCTTCATCAGGTAGTCAAACCGCATTTCCACCTGAAGTTTTCCCAATTCGCCGCCCTGTTCATCTTCGAGGCTGGAACCGATGGTAACCGTCTCGACACCCTCTGACGCCTTGAAGGTGGGTTTGGTGAGCCCAATGATGCGCCCGCGATGAAAGGGCATGCCGGCTCCCCGACCGGAGTGATGGGGCCCTTTCTGTTTTCCGGGTGATCCGGCGGCGTTGGACCAGATCAAATCGACGCCGACCACGCCGTCCAGTTCTCGCAGCTGTTGCAGAATTAAATTTTGGAGAAACCGCCGCTCCATCATATGCCCGGAATCGTGAAACCGCTCCATCCATTCAATCGGCCGGAGCAACCGCATTTCAACGATCCCGGCGGCCCGCTGTAGCTTCAAGGTGGCGGCTTCTTCCCACTGGGCCAGCATGATGTCCCGGGCATAGATGAATCCGAAAAAACCCGAGAAGAAAAGAATCAAAGCCACCGGTGTCAGCAATAGAAACGCCAGGCGTGTCCGGAGGGATCTGAATCGGTATATAGCCATATGGGAATTTACTTGATATGGGTTCGTCATATCAGCGACCGAACGACACCCGAACCATGGTGCAGCGGACGGAGGCGGATAGATGGCCTGGTTTTTTAGCGGGACAGTTTACACTTTGTCTAACCATACGCATATTCTTTGTCAAATCCCAAGTACGTTATCTCAATCAGAACATGCGTTCCAATTAATACCTGGCGCAAACAATGTCCGACAGGAGGTTTGCATGAGACGAACTGTTTATCTGTGGGTGTATACTGTGGCTATGCTTATCGGCGGCAACCCTTTTGTGAATGCGGCGGAACTGTATCGACTCGACCCGGACCACACATCTATTGTCTTCCGGGTAAAACATCTCAATGTGGCGTATGTGTTCGGCAGTTTCTATAAATCCTCCGGGATGATTCGGATCGAAGAAAACGACCCGAGCCGGAGCACGATTGAAATGCAGGTCATGGCAGATTCGGTCTCCACCCATGTCGACAAACGGGACAAACATTTAAGAAGCCCGGATTTTTTTGATATCAAAAAGTACCCGACGATATCCTTTAAAAGCCGATCCGTGAAACCGATAGATGATTCATCCTATAAGGTCAGCGGAGAACTCACCCTGCTCGGGAAAACCCGTCCCCTGGTCGTTACGGTTTCCGAGACTGGGTCCGGTAAAGACCCCTGGGGCAAATTCAGAAAGGGATTCAAAACCCCAGTTCAATAAGTAAGTGCAACACTTTTAGGTTTTAAGGCTTTCGCGATATGACGCGATATTATGCCAAAAAAACCTATCGACACCTAAGCG
>Ga0049114_1000017_pt1 | contig 53439 bp, 46 predicted proteins | sample WorMettanBELIZE2_FD_55211 | JGI IMG/M metagenome (GOLD analysis project Ga0049114, IMG submission 55211) | Marine gutless worms symbiont microbial communities from Max Planck institute for Marine Microbiology, Germany - Olavius tantulus BELIZE.2 | ecosystem: Host-associated > Annelida >... | reverse complement strand
GGACGCCAACTTCGGAAAACTGCAAACAATGGCTTTAGGGTCCTACATACTCAGACCATTGCGTGAGAATACCCTTAAAATGGTGCATAATCCCGTAAAATAATCTAGCGACAATTGATGTTACCATTGCAGTGACGCTGCTATTCGAACCGTTCGACAATCCTGCGCGAATTGTTCTTTCCCTGCGAGCCGCTCTTTGCCTTCATATGAAAGTTTTGGCTCGTTCTCTTACTCCACACTAACCGCCTTTTCCCGTTGAGATGATATTCGATTCACTCTGAAAGCAGTGTTCCAGTGAATCCACCATTGGGTTTCGGTACCGGTGTCTCATGGTCCGAATCAAACGGTTGACCGGCAGGGCTGGGAAAGGAGGTACCATGAAATCGATCGAAAAAATTGTCGAGGAACAGATCCGGAACTGGCAGATTTTAGGCAAGGAAGAAAAGAAGGAAGATCCACCCGTTTTCTTGATCACCATTTCCAGGGAGCCGGGCAGCGGCGGAAATCTGGTGGGGCAGGGGCTTGCCTATCTGTTGGAATATGATTTGTTTCACCAGCAAGTCCTCCACGAGATGGCCAAGAGCTCTTCGGTAAATTCGGCCGTACTTAAAACACTCGATGAGAAAGGCATTTCAATGGTGGAGGACTGGATTCAGTCATTGGTCAACACTCGCCATTTGTGGCCGGACCGATATCTGAGACATTTGATGAGAATCATCGGCGCCATCGGAAAACACGGTCGGGCCGTGGTCATCGGCCGGGGTGCGAATTTTATTTTACCACCTGAGAAGACGCTCCGGATACGGGTGGTGGCACCGAGAAAGATCCGCGTTCAAAATGTCGCACGGGAGTTTCATGTAGCAAAAGAAAAAGCGATGCTGCGTGTCATCCGGGCCGAAAACGATCGCCAGGCGTTTATTCGAAAATACTTCAATGCCGATATCGCCGATCCTGCCAACTACGATCTGTTGATTAACACGGAAAAACTGAGCATTGATCATGCCGTAAAAATCGTTCATGCGTCACTGAAGCCCGGTCCGCTCAGCATATCAGCACGCCGAGCAGCATAAATCAGGGCAACAGACCGAATCGCACGATACAAGAATGGCGGGGCAAGGGCCCCGCCATTGGCTTTAAAATAGGTACTATTTTTTTCTTGGGCTGGTACAGAGCCCAGCCCTACTTTTTCAAGCGGACGCGGACCGAATTGGCGTGGGCACCCAAACCTTCGGTTTCGGCCAGTTGGATGATGTCGTTTGCTTCCCGGCGAAACGCTTCTTCGGAATAATGTACCAGGCTGGTCTTCTTGATGAAATGATCTACGGAAAGCGCCGATGAGAACCGGGCGGTGCCGGAGGTCGGGAGGACATGGTTGGGCCCGGCAATATAATCGCCCACCGGTTCCGGTGTGAAGTTTCCGACAAATACGGCACCGGCATTTCTCAGCCGGCCAACCCACTCAAAGGGATGGTCGATCTGAAGCTCGAGGTGCTCCGGCGCAATGCGGTTCGCCAATTCCACTGCATCTTCCAGGGACGGGACAACCAGAATGGCCCCGAATCGTCGAATCGACTCTCTGGCAATTTCCTCTCGAGAAAGGGCTGTTAATTGCTTCTGGATGGCTGCCGCCACCTCACCTGCCAGGTTCCGGGATGTCGTCACCAGAATAGCCGATGATAATACATCGTGTTCCGCTTGGGACAGAAGGTCCGCGGCAACGCAATCCGGCTGTGCCGTGTCATCGGCGATGACCAGGATTTCACTTGGACCGGCAATCATATCGATACCGACGGAGCCTGCGACCAGTTTTTTCGCCAGGGTGACATAGATATTGCCCGGACCAACAATGACATCGACTTTGGGAATAGTTTCCGTTCCGTAGGCCAGGGCGGCGATGGCCCAGGCGCTGCCGATCTTGTAAATCTCATCCACACCGACTTTCTTGGCTGCTCCCAGAAGATGGGGATCCACCGATCCGTCTTTCCGAGACGGCGTGACCATGACCACCTTGTCAACCCCGGCGATTTTGGCCGGGATAGCGCCCATCAAGACAGAAGAGACCAGGGGCGTTTTCCCTCCTTTGGCGCCGGGCACATACACGCCCGCCCGTTCCACCGGGTGCACGAGCTGACCGAGAAACGTCCCGGGCCGCTGGGTATGCAGCCAGGAGTTGGGCAGCTGTTTTTCATGAAATTCCGTGATCTGATTTACCGCCCGGTTCATGGCACGGGTAAATTTGCGATTAATTTTTTTTACGGCATTGGCAATTTCGGTGGGCGTCACTTTCATGCCACCGGTAGTCATTTTTGGGGCGTCAAATTGACGGGCGTATTTAATAACAGCCGAATTCCCATTTTTTCGAACGTCTTCCAGGATCCTGGCGACGGCGCTGATATCCTTTCTGCGGAATGTCAGTCCGCGATCAACAATGGCAGCCATTCGTTTTTCCGCTGTGGCTGACGGGAACGAAAAAATCTTCATCGAGGCACCTTTCCTTATTGTCGTATTGATCAATATTTACGCAATGTTGATAGGGTCTGTGGAGGTGTTTGTCAACCATGAGGCTGTGCCGGTCGTTGCCATCAGCCTTATGTAGCCGTCCGCTCATCCCGCCACGGCGGGATTCGCTCGACAGACGCAGATCGGGCTTCGCATGAAGCTACGACCCGACAAGCGGACACGGAATTTTATGCCTCCGCGACCAGGCTTCGCTCTTCGGGCTACGACACGACATGCCTGCGGAGGCAAAAACATGATCGCTGCGCGAAATAATATGTGCGGTTCTCATTGCGGCTTGGAGGTTATGCCCGGGGAAACCGCCCATTGAGCGACATGGTCGCGCTTCATAAAATCGTTTCACGATTTTATCATTTGACATCTTGACCATGTTTTGCACAAATGGGCTCGGCTTACGAATTCGGCAAACTGATTTTCGCTGTATGTATTTCGACGGCTGCGGTACTTTCATAAAATCGTTTCACGATTTTATTAGGGGGGAAGGAATGACAGACAAACGGATCTACAATTTCAATGCGGGGCCTGCGGCGTTGCCCCTTCCGGTTCTGGAAGAGATCCAGGCCTCTTTTTTAAATTTCAACGGATCGGGCATGTCCATCACGGAGGTCAGCCACCGATCCAAATGGTTCGACGATGTGATTAATGATGCCGTGGTCCGGACCAAGCGTATCCTTGGCCTCGGCGACGAGTACCACGTGCTGTTCCTTCAGGGCGGTGCCAGCACGCAATTTTGCATGGTGCCCATGAACTTTCTCGCCGACGGCGGCACGGCCGATTATGTAGACACAGGAACCTGGTCGACCAAGGCCATCAAGGAGGCCGAGATTCTCAACAAGCCGATCAAGGTGGTGGCCTCTTCGGCAGATCGAGACTACGCCTATATCCCCAAGAATCTCCAGTTTACGTCCGGCGCGGTTTATGTCCACGTGACATCCAACAACACCATCAAGGGAACCCAGTGGGCCGATTTTCCGGACACCGCCGGCGTGCCGCTGGTATCGGATATGTCATCGGATATTTTCAGTCGAAAGCTCGATGTCGACAGATTCGGACTGATTTACGCCGGGGCCCAGAAAAATATCGGGCCGGCCGGGGTCTGCATGGTCATCGTCCGGGATGACCTGCTCGAGCGGGTGCCGGAGGATCTTCCCTCCATGCTGAAATACACGACATTTGTGAAGAAGAACTCCATGTACAACACCCCGCCGTGCTTTGCGATTTATACGGTTCAGCTTGTTCTCAAGTGGCTGGAGGAGACTATCGGCGGGTTGGACGACATGGAGCGGCTGAATCGGGAGAAGGCCGAACGGCTATATAACTTTTTCGATACCAGCGACTTCTACCGGGGTACGGCCGATGCAGATAGCCGGTCGATGATGAACGTCACCTTCCGTTTGCCCAGCGAGGACCTGGAAACGAAGTTTGTGGCCGAGGCCCTCGGAAACGACCTCGGCGGCCTCAAAGGCCACCGTTCCGTGGGCGGGTGCCGGGCATCCATTTACAACCCCACGCCCATGGCCGCCATCGATGCCCTGATCGATTTCATGAAGGAGTTCGAAAAGAAGAACGGATAAAAAGCGTAACGCTTTTTATGTAAACATATAGACGGGCAGCCGTAATAGGCCGCCCGTCTTTTTTTATCACCGAAAAATTGTGCGGACTATGATTGAGTTATTGCTACGGACAACAGTTTTCTTTAGGGTTTGGAAATATAGCCGTTATCCGCGTTACCGAATGCCTAACCTGCGAGCTGATATGGTGCGGACTGTGCGCATGCACGGGACTTGAGAGATTAGATTGTCAGGTTCAGGTATCAGTTATACGGCTACTCAGTCATCGTTCCCTAAACGGAGGCAACGACGGTTAACGGTCGAACCCGAACGTATGCGTTCCGAATTCAGCGCCGAGCTGCATCTGTTCGGTTGCCTCCCTCAGCTCATGGGGCACGTCCCCGAAGAAGAAGAACGGTCCAGGGACAGCAATCGAGAGCAGCCGAGGGAAGTGGCCGCGCGCGGTGGTTTGTAGGTGAAAGCCCAGTGCTGCGGCGTCCTTGAACTCGTCGCGGACGTAGAGAGCACCTTCCTGATCGGAGACGTAGCAGTGGACCGCCTCCGCCCCTGGTTCGTTTTGCTCCATCGCCTTGGTCACCTCGGCATAGATCGACGTGAGCTCGTCCAGCTTTCCGGGTTTTGCGGTCCACTTGTAAACGACGGTGATGTGTTGTTTCTGCATTTTTCAACTCCTCGGGTTCAGGCCTCGCAGAAGAGGCATTGATAGACGTAACCGTTCGGTTACTTGATTCAGGTAACCGATCGGGCGATGACCCAGCAGTAACGCCACGAGATGATTGCCAGGATCAGCACAACCGTCTCCACCACATCTATCTACTCCCACGATCGCGATCTTTGCCACGAGGTGGTTTGTCCGTATAACGCATCGCTAACCGGTGAACCATAACTGGCGCGACTATTGCCATGCAAAGGGTGAGACAGTTAGGTGCGTCCGTGTTCAGCGCCTTGTCAGGTGGAACCATGATCTTTAGTTGTAGTAAAGGGTCGTGGCCGAACCCAGAACCAACTCGCGAGCACGAGCGAGCCGAACACCGTGTAGCAAATGATGAAGACCCACTCTGAAGCGTGGTAGTACAAAATTGTTTTCAGCCAATGCGATATGAAAGTGCCGGAGTAAACGGAGTCGCCGGCCCTCTCACGGAGCACCATTTCCCAACTGGTGAGAGGACAAATAACGCCGAGCCAAGATTGGAGAACAACCACGCTACTTGCAATGAAGTGCACCAGACGGAACCAAGGATTCCGGATCCAGAACCACGAAAGTAGCTTTCCTGCAATGATCAACAACAACCCAAAGATGACGAACGAGACGAACAGCACATGGGTGAAGAGGATTACATCAGCCGCCAGTAGATAGAGGCTTCTCGAGTCCATAGTGCCACCTAAACTAGTGAGTAGCGGCAATTCATTCGCTTATATTGAATATCACGGAATTAATTTTCGGATATTGAGTACCTTCTCTCTTAATGCTTTTATTTTTTTCTCAAAAGCACCTGGAAGTAATCGGTAAGTTTCACAAAGGTTTGCTGATCGCCGCCCACATCCGGATGATGTTCCATGGCTTTTTGCCGGTACAGCCGTGTCAACTCCTTGCGATCCAATTTCTTAAGAGATTTCCAACTCATTCCAAAGAGTTTGGCGGCCTCCTCAATCTTGATCTGAACTTTTTTAGGTGGGATATAGCGGCGGTGCCGATTCATGAAATCGCGGTAGTAATCCTCCATGAATGTCGGCCGGGGAAAGTCGTTGTCGAAATACATGATGACGTATTTGATAAGATACTCTCGCAGGTTCGTCGATTCTGGTAGCCCTGCCCACATGTCTTTATCTCCATTCAGTTCGCAGACGGTTTCGATTAAGTAGTCGTCCAGGGTTTCCTTTTTGATGACACTGGGATGCTGCTTATACAAGGGGCCGGAGAAAAAGTGCTGCAAGTTGAAAATGGTGTAGACGTAGGCCGCCCGTTCCCTTGGCTTCAGTATCCGTTCCTGTTCGGTGAGCTGATGCTCGATCTCGTCCCGGGACTTGCGCCAGACCCCCCGGAAAAACTTTGGCGGTACGTTATTTATATAGCGCTGGTCTATTTGACCGCATCGCAGAAAATGGATGCGCCGTTTGTCGAAGATATGAACCCCGTTGGCGGGTTCGGATTTTCCTTTGGCCGGACCCTGCCGGGTCCAGTTTTTCTGGAAACCGATGATGACGCGTTGGATTTCCGGATCGAGATAATCCCAGAAGATACGGTCCAGTTCGTCCAATTCAAAAGGCACTCCCACTTCATCGAGTGCGTCCTCGATGGCCGGGTCGTAGTAGTAGCCCTTACCCCCGGGGTAGAAGATAAATTCGGACGGATCGTTCCCCAGGTCGAATAGCTCCCGGCTCTTCCAGCAACCATCCTCTTTAAAGGATTCCCGGATGAAATAATGGGTTTCTTTCTGTATTGTTTTCCGTCCCAGATACACGTCGCCTCATAAGAATAAAGGATTACCGCAGAGGCGCGGAGTTCGCGGAGAAATTATTAGTTTTTCAGAATCCCTGAGAGGGGGATTCTGAAAAGATGAATCTCAGAAAAGGAATGAATCCTCGCCAACCTTGGTGAGCAATCCTTTTGATTTTCGCCCTCTCAGCGAAAATCAAAAAAATTCTGAGCTTAGCGAGCTCTGCGTCTCTGCGGTGAGAAATATGGTTCTATATGCAACCGCAAAACTCAGATCGATGAATCAGACATCGAACGTTGCCACGACATACGTATGATCCGACGGCTTGGGCCTCATGCGGGGCGCGATATCGATCCAGCAATCCGTGGATCGGTCTGCCGCGGCTTTTGTGGCGCAAATATGATCGATGCGCCAGCCCAGGCCTCTTTTGACGGCGTTGGGGATACGGTAATCCCAAAAAGAAAAGGATTTTTCCTCAGGCCTGTGTTTCCTGAAGATATCCGTGAAGCCCCAACCCATGACGTTGGCCAGGGCCTTGTGTTCATCCGGATGAAAACAGACGCTGCCGGCCAGTTTTTCAGGATCATACACGTCCATCGCCGTGGGAGCCACGTTAAAATCCCCCACCCAAATAATCGATTGGTCGGGGATAAAATTTTTCTCAAAATATTCCCATAAGCGTGCATACCAGTTCAGCTTGTATTCGAATTTCTCCGAACCGACGGCCTGTCCCTGGGGTATGTACGTATTGACAATGACGCAGTCATACAGGGTGGCCCGGATGAGCCGAGGCCCCTCTGTGGCATCATCCGGCCCGAAACCGGAAGCGGCGTCTTCCGGCGCCTGCCGGCTCAGGATGGCCACACCATTATAGGCCCTCTGGCCCTTGAACGCGCAATGATAACCGGTTTCTTTCAGGGGTGCCAGGGGAAAGTCCGGATCCTGTACCTTGGTTTCCTGGATACACAGAATGTCGGGCGATTCCTGCTTCAACCATTCAAGGAGGCCCGCCATGCGTGCCCGGATACCGTTGGCATTGAATGTGGCGATTTTCATGCTCACCGCCTGCTGATTAAGGTCCTACGGGTTCGATACATGGGAAAAACTGTCGCATACTCGGGTGAATTTTTTTCAATTCACACGTATCGTATATTTTTCTAATAAAGCACAAACATATACTGCATTCAAGTACTTAGAATCTACAGTGAAGTCGACTGTCATTTCTGGTTTTTCTTGACATGACCATGCAATACCCATAATTACAATACGGAGCAGGTTCCTTCACCCGAAAGGGTGTTTGCCCTGTCTGTACCCGCTTCGATTAACCCCCCCAAGCCAAAGGAGGTCTCCATGGACAAGATTTTGAGGATTAACACCGGCGCTGATGGAGGTCCGAGTTTTACCATTGACGGGCTCGGTGACTACGCAGGTCTTGGCGGACGCGGCATGACCTCCTCTATCATCGCCAAGGAAGTCCCCCCTACCTGTCACCCTCTGGGAGCCGATAACAAGCTGGTTATCGCGCCGGGCTTGCTCAGCGGTAGTCTGGCCGCCATGTCCGGTCGGATTTCCGTCGGATGCAAAAGCCCTCTGACGGGGGGGATTAAAGAATCCAACGCCGGCGGACAGCCGTCCCAGATGCTTGGCCGCCTGGGTTTTGCGGCGATTGTTCTGGAAGGCAAACCCAGCGACGACAGCTTGTACAAAGTCTTCATCAACAAGGATGGCGTCAAGATAGAGGCCGACAACAGCCTCAAGATGCTCGGCAACTATGATACCGTCGATAAAATGAAAGCCGAGTATGGCGACAAGATCGGCTGCATTTCCATCGGCCAGGCCGGGGAGATGAAACTTGCCGGCGCTTCCGTGGCGTTTTCGGATATGGAACAACGACCAACCCGGCACGCGGGACGCGGCGGCAGCGGCGCCGTCATGGGATCCAAGGGCATTAAGGCAATCGTGGTGGACGACACCGACTGCCCGGCCCGCTCTCCGAAAAATCCGGATGCGTTCAAAGAAGCCAACAAAGCGTTCGTCCAGGGACTCCGCAAACACCCTGTGACCGGTGAGGGCCTGCCGACCTACGGCACCAACGTACTCACCAATGTGATCAGCGAGGCCGGCGCGTATCCGACAAATAACTTTCAAAAAGGTTCTTTTGAAGGCGCTTCCAAAATCAGTGGTGAAACCCAGGCCGAATTGGAAATTGAACGTGGTGGAAAAGGGGCAAATGTCCATGGTTGCCACCGAGGATGCGTGATCCGGTGCTCCGGAACATTTTATGACAAGAATGGGAGATTTCTGACCAAACAGCCGGAATATGAAACCGTCTGGGCCCATGGTGGAAATTGCGGCATTGACGATATCGATGCCATCGCCCAGATCGACCGGCTCGACGATGATTTTGGATTGGATACCATTGAAATGGGGGCCACCATTGCTGTGGCGATGGAAGGAGGACTTGCCGAGTTCGGCGATGCCGATGCGGCGATCAACCTCGTAAAGGAGGTCGGCAAAGGATCACCCCTGGGAAGGATTCTGGGCAGCGGGGCCGATGTCACCGGCAAGGTCTTCGGTGTGGAACGGGTGCCGACGGTGAAGGGGCAGGCCATGCCGGCATACGATCCTCGGGCGGTTATGGGCATCGGGGTTACTTATGCCACAACCCCCATGGGGGCGGACCATACGGCCGGATACGCGATTGCGACCAATATTCTGAAAGTCGGTGGTGACGTAGACCCGCTGAAACCGGAAGGCCAGGTGGAGCTGTCCCGCAACCTCCAGATTGCCACGGCCGCCATCGATGCGACGGGTATGTGCCTCTTCATCGCATTTGCCATCCTGGATCAGGAAGATACCTTCCAGGCGCTGCTCGATCTCATCAACGGATTTACCGGTGCCAGTATGACGGGTGATGATGTGACCGCCCTTGGCAAACAGATTCTTGAGATGGAGCGGGACTTTAATGCACGGGCCGGGTTTACTCCGAAAGACGATCGTTTGCCGGAATACATGAAGAGCGAAGCACTGCCGCCCCACAACATCACCTTTGAAGTTCCGGATGAAGAACTGGATGAGGTATTTAACTGGTAATATTGCCCAAACAATCATTCAAAAGGGAGCACGATACCGTGCTCCCTTTTTTTCTTGACCGTTTTCAGAGAGTTAGAGATTATTGCGGTGTTCATTGAATCCGGACGCCAATGATAAGCGGTCCTTCCTTTGACTCGAAACGATAGCGGCAGGCCATGATCACATTACATTTGAAAACAGCGCCGGAATGGGTGCGTAAACTGAATCCGATTCTCGGTGCCGGCTTTTGGGTAAACGCGGCTGTCGGTGTGAGCATCCGTGACGTTCTATGCCGGCAGCTGGGGGTGAGTGATGATTATCTGGATAACCGCGTGCAGACCTTATTTCTTGATGGAAAGCCGGTCGATGATGTGGATTCGGCGATTGTCCCGGACGGCGGGGTCCTGACACTATCTGCGGCCATGCCCGGGCTGGTGGGCGCCACCTTTCGGAAAGGCGGGCACCTGGCGCCGATGCGGGAGAGCATTACATGTGAGCCTGGAGACGATGCCTGTGAGTTGGACGGCAGGGTAAAACTAAAGCTGTTTAACGTGGTCGCGCGCGAACTGGGCCCGGGATTTGTTAAAATGGGGATCCGGATACCCGGAGAGCAGGCGTGTCAGTTTTTTCAAGGTCGATCGACTAAGTTCTGGAAAGGCTGTCTTGAGGCCGAGCTCGACGGAGAATCTGTATCTTCAAAAAAGCTCCAGGAACTTTCTTTTGAAAATGAGGAGATGCATCTGACCGTCATCGAGGAAGCGGCAGAAGCACGCTGATGATATCGGCGATTGGTGAGATCGCAAACAGGAGGAGGCCAACATTGAATGCGCAAGACGGGCTAATTCAGGAAAACCTGGCGGCCCTTCAGCAGGCCGTGGACCTGATCCAACAGATTACAGATGATCAATTCACAAGCAACGACCACCCTATCTTCAGCAGCGGGGTAGGAAAACACGTTCGTCATATTCTGGATTTCTACGCCGCTTTCCTCGGCGCGGAGGACGATCGGGTGAATTACGATGCAAGGGGGCGATCCACGGATGTGGAAACGAGCCGGGAAGCGGCTGTCACCAGAATCCGAGAGACCATGGATGCCTTAAAACGGGTTGGCCATCCCGACAACCGGCTGGTCAGCAAAAATGACGACTGCGGGGGGAGAGATTCCGCGGTGGAGTACAGCCCTTCGTCCATTGGACGCGAATTGCAGTTCCTGGCCAGCCACACGGTGCATCACTACGCCATTGTTTCCATGATCCTGCATTCCCTGGGAGTGGAGATCCCCAAAGATTTCGGCGTTGCACCATCCACGCTGGCATACTGGCGGCGCCAAGCTCAATCCGGCTCATAATAGGTTGCCATAAAAGTTGGATACCATCATAGACGGTATCCAACCGTAACGCCGCAGCCATAACTCCTCTGTAAAATTCGAAGCACGACCCGTCGTCGTCTACGACTATGGCGGGTGAAAACTCGAAACTTGTCCGCCTCTGGCGGATTCGAATCATTTTATACTCGACGTCGATCGCCTCTATTGTTCCTATTGCCTGAACCCGAACATTGCATGAAATCTGTTCAGCGAATATCTAAAGCAAAACGATATCGGGGCCTTGACGTAATTACCGGTGCATAGAGCCTAAATACAAATTGTCACGTTGAAAAAACTAATCAACAACCTGAACAGATTTCACCCTTCGGGCCAAACGGAGACTTCCATGCCCTGCGTTATTCGAGGTTCGCGGTAGATGGACTACAGCTTCACCTCGAAATGCCTTGATCATGAAAGCCTCCGTTTGGTGCAATATCCGGGTTAACTGACCACACACAAAACCAACTCAAGTAATGAGCCCATCCTACCCCCTCCCTTTTAATCCCTCCCCCCAGGGGAGGGAAATAATAATGTCCTCCCCCTTGAGGGGGGAGGTTCGGTGGGGGAGTCAGAATGGACGATTTCCAAATCCTAAGCCTTTTTACTACATCCGAATCGCTTGCTGAATGTTTGAGGCACAACGGCAGCATACATCTTCTATGGATAACCGAGGACAGCCTCAGAGACCATCGTTGCTCCGAAGACCGATTTTTTGGCTCTTGTGCGCATACGCCCTCCTTTTGATTGCCTCCCATGTGTATCGGCTATCGTTGCCGGACCCCCCACCCCCCGCGCCGACACAACATTCGATGAATGTCCCCATTCCCGGCGGAGAAGGGCCGCCCACCTCCGGGGTCACCATTCGATATTTTGACACCCAGCCCGCCGCCGCAGATACATCGCCGGTAGTTCTATTGATTCACGGCAGCCCCGTGGCAGCCAGCCATGTGTTTCCCGGGCTGATGGGGCAACTTCCTTCAGAGTGGCGCATTCTGGCACCCGATCTGCCGGGTTTCGGTACCTCTACCCAGAACATCCCGGATTACAGCATCAAGGCCCATGCCGATTATCTTCTTGAGTTCATGGACAGGCTCGACATCGAGCGCGCCCACCTTGTGGCCTACAGTATGGGGGGCGGCGTTGCTATTCACCTCGCGGCCGAGGCGCCGGAGCGGGTGGTTTCGGTGATACTGCTTTCCTCCATCGGTGTTCAGGAACTGGAACTTCTGGGCGACTACCACCTGAACCGGGCACTGCATGGCACCCAGTTGGCAATTTTGTGGCTTCTCCGGGAAGGCGTTCCCCACTTCGGATGGCTCGATCGCTTTCCCCTCAACACGAACTATGCGCGAAATTTTTACGAAACCGACCAGCGACCCTTGCGCCAGCTACTGCGGAAGATCGAGCAGCCCACCCTGATCTGGCACGGAGCCTCAGATACCCTTGTACCTGCTGTGGCCGCAGAGGAGCATTGCCGTTTGGTTCCCCAGAGCGAGCTCCGTTTTTTAGACGGCGGGCACCTGGTCATGTTCGAGCGGTCCGACCTGGTGGCGACAGACGTGATCGGCTTTATTGAACAGGTGGAGCAGGGAAATGCCGTCTCCCGAGCGGAAGCTGAACCCGAGCGCGTTCAGGCGGCCGCCGACCTGATGCCCACGGTGATGCTGACACCGGCCCAAGGCCCGCTGTTGATGCTGTATATGGTGCTCATTGCCCTGGCCACACTGATCAGTGAAGACCTGGCCTGTATCGGTGCGGGAATGATGGCGGCCCGGGGCATCATCGGTTTTTTCCCCGCTGCCGCAGCCGCGTTTATCGGCATTGTGGTCGGAGATGTGCTGCTGTTTCTGGCCGGCAGATTCATCGGCCGACCGGCCCTTGGAAAGGCCCCACTCAAGTGGTTCTTGACAAATGAGGACATCGAGCGATCCGCCGAGTGGTTCCGTGCACGGGGACCGGCCATTATTTTGATCAGCCGGTTCCTGCCGGGGAGTCGGCTGCCCACCTATTTTACCGCCGGGATGCTCGGCAGCAGCCTTGGGACCTTCACCGTATATTTCGGGATTGCCGCACTGCTGTGGACACCGGCGCTCGTCGGGCTGTCAACGGTTGTTGGCAGCCGCATTCTTTCATTTTATCCGGTGTTTGAGCAGTATGCCATTTGGGTCGCCCTGGCTACCGTGGGCTTTTTGTGGCTGGGGGTTCGGATCCTGGTACCGATGTCCAGTTTTCGGGGCCGTCGGTTGTTGCTGTCCAAGGTTCGGCGCATCACGCGCTGGGAATTCTGGCCGTTGCAGATTTTTTACATACCTGTGTTTATTTATATCCTGTTTCTGGGACTCCGGTACCGGAACTTCACAATGTTTACCGCCGCCAATACAGGCATCCCCGCCGGGGGAATTATCGGCGAATCCAAATCGGACATCCTGAATCACCTTGTCTCCTCCGCCTCTGTGGCATCGTATACACTGATCGAACGGGATCTTCCTGAAGAACAGAAATTGGACCGGGTCCGTTCCTTCATGGAAGATATGAATCTGGATTTCCCGGTTATTTTAAAACCCAATGTGGGTGAGCGGGGCCAGGGTGTTACGGTTGCCCGAAATTTGGAACACGCCCGGCGTTGTCTTGAAGAAGCCGAGGGTGACACCATCATCCAGGAGTACATCGAGGGCCTCGAATTCGGGGTGTTTTACTATCGCTATCCGGGTCGGGAAACGGGCGCCATTTTTTCGATCACCGATAAACGGCGTCTCTTCCTGACCGGGGACGGAGAGCATACCCTTGAAGAGCTGATTCTGATGGATGACCGGGCCGTGTGCCTGGCGCCGCTTCACTTCCGGGTGCATCGGAACCGCCTGTACCAGGTCCCGGAGAAAGGCGAAGACATCGAGCTTGTGGAGGTGGGCACTCACGCCCGGGGGGCATTGTTTCTTGACGGCAGTGCATTGATCACGCCGGAGATGACCGACGCCTTCGATACGATCAGCCGGCGCTTCAAAGGTTTTTACTTCGGCCGGTACGATGTACGGGTGCCGTCGGTGGAAGATTTCCGGAATGGGAAAAACATCACGGTCCTGGAACTCAACGGGGTGACCTCCGAAGCCACCCACGTGTACGATCCGGACAATCGGCTGTTCCGGGCCTGGCGGGACTTGATGCGCCAGTGGAAGATCGCCTTTGAGATCGGAGCGGCCAACGCCGCAAGAGGTGTCCGGCCGATTTCGACTCATCGTCTTTTGGAGATGGTGTTCCTCAGGAGATATAAGTGATGTTGCAGAGAACGTACAAAACCCATTTCGGGGGGACAGGTGTTAGGTCGAGTTTAGGTTTCAGTGTTCAGGTGTCAGGAAGGAGTTTTGCCTGAACACTGACACCTGAAACCTTTGTAATACATCCTCATTTTCGGGCCTCCTTCTTGTATCCTGAATCCGTATTTCCTTCTCCAGCGACCCTCCCGGCCAAAATGCGATGAAAGCCCTATGGCTCCAGAGTTCTCGATATCACTGGTAATATTTATATGGTTGACCGATGTTCGTGTGGATGCTATCGGAAAGAGCGCTACCGAACACGTCCCGTTTCATCGCACCACCACTCACCAACCCGAAAAGAAAAAAAAAGGTGTTCATGCACGAATCGACACTATTCAAAGCAGGTCTTCTGTTGGGAATGCTTGCCATGCTGATCGGTTGCGGCAAGAAGGCAGACCAGGCCCAGGGGCCGCCGCCGCCTCAGGTCAGCGTCGTCACCATCGAGGCCCAGAAAGTTCAGGTCCCCATCGAATTTGTGGGCGAAATATTGGGGGCCGAGGACATTGCCATCCGGGCCCGGGTCGAAGGCTTTCTGGAAGGGATTCACTTCGACGAAGGCGGGGAAGTCGAAGCCGGCCAGTTGCTGTATACCATCGAGAGCCAGCCCTATGAAGCCGACGTGGCGGCCTTTATGAGCCGGGTGGCCGAAGCCAAGACCATGCTGGCCAAGGCCACCAGTGATCTGAACCGGATCCGGCCCCTGGCGAAAGCCAGGGCCGTCAGCGAAAGCGATCTGGACAGCGCCGTCGCAGAATTTGAAGCCGCCGAGGCGTCTGTGCAGGCGGCCGAAGCCAACCTCCGGGCCTCAAAAATCAATCTGAGCTACACCCGCGTAAAGGCCCCGATCAAAGGCATTATCGGTAAGACCCATGCCAAGGTCGGGGACTTTGTTGGGCGTTCACCCAACCCGGTCATTCTGAACACGGTGTCGAACATCGCAACGGTTCGGGTTCAATTTTACCTTACAGAAAACCAGTTTCTGCAGGTCGCCCGGCGCATACAGGAACTGGAAAAGGCGAAACAGGAGCCGGTAGATTCCCGAAAGGCGAAACCGTCGACCCTTAAAATGTATTTGTCCGACGGATCGCTCTATCCGGAAACAGGAACCTTCGATTTTATCGACCGGGGTATCGATCCCACCACCGGTTCGATACTGATTCAGGTGTCGTTTCCAAACCCGGAGGAGCTCCTTCGCCCGGGCCAGTTCGCCAGGATAACGACCTACTCGGAAACCATCGAAAACGGCATCCTGGTGCCCCAGCGCTGTGTGTCCGACCTGCAGGGCATTCAGCGTGTCTTTGTGGTCGGTAGTGACAACACGGTGGAGGAGCGCAGAATCGATCGAGGGCCTCAGATCGGGAGCAGTTTCCTGATTCGCGAAGGTCTCAACGCAGGTGAACGAATCGTCTTTGAAGGCCTCCAGAAAGTCGCCGACGGCGCGGTGGTCACACCCAAAGAAGTATCCCCTGAAACCTCGGAAACAGAAAAGTCATAGACATCCATGGGCTCATTTTTTGTCAGGCGGCCGGTGGTCGCCATGGTCATCGCCATTGTCACCGTCATCGTGGGAACCGTTTCTCTCCTCGCGCTTCCCATGGAGCAGTATCCCAACATCACCCCCCCTGTGGTGGAAGTGCGCGCCACCTACACCGGCGCCAACGCGGTCAGCGTGGAGCAGTCGGTGGCCACACCCCTTGAGCAGCAGATCAATGGCGTGGAGAATATGCTCTACATGAAATCCACCAACGCCAACGACGGCACCATGCTCATCCAGGTGTCCTTCGAGGTGGGCACCGATCCGGACATGAACACGGTGTTTACTCAGAACCGGGTGGCTGCCGCGACGGCCAGGCTGCCCGAGGAGGTCAAGCGCCTGGGGGTCACCACGGAAAAATCCCTGCCCAATATTCTCACGCTCTTCACTCTGACATCCGAGGACGACCGTTACAGTCAGAATTTTCTGGGCAACTATGCCCTGATCAACATCAAGGACGTGCTGGCGCGGATCCGAGGCATCGGACGGGTAAGCGTCATACTTGCCAGCGACTACTCCATGCGGATCTGGATCAAGCCCGACCGCCTGGCCCGGATGGGGATTACCGTCCCGGAGATCGTCGATGCCATTCGAGCCCAGAGCGTGATCGTTCCCGGAGGCAAATTCGGGGCGGAACCGGCTCCGCCGGGTACCGAGTTTACCTACACAGTGCGTCTTCCCGAGCGGCTGCAGGAGGAAAAGGAATTTGGCGAAATCGTGGTGCGGACCACCGAAGGCGGGGCCCAGGTAAAAATCAAGCATATCGCCAAAGTGGAGTTGGGCGTTGAGACGTACAATGGGTTTACCCGGTTGAACAATCGGAAAGCGGCCATCATCGGCCTCTACCAGGCACCCGGATCCAACGCCGTCGAGCTGGTTCAAAAATCCATCGCGACGATGGAGGAGCTATCCAAAGCCTTCCCCAGCGGGATGCGCTACGACGTATCGCTGGACACCTCCAAACCGATTACTGCCGGCATCAAAGAAATCGTCGAAACCCTGTTCATCGCACTGGCCCTGGTGATCTTCGTGGTGTTTATTTTTATTCAGGACTGGCGCGCCACTCTGATTCCCACCATCGCCATTCCGGTGTCCCTGGTTGGCGCCTTCATGCTCTTTCCCCTGCTGGGATTTACCATCAACGTCCTGTCATTGTTGGGCTTGGTGCTGGCTATCGGCATCGTTGTGGACGACGCCATCGTGGTGGTTGAGGCCGTGCAGGTCAACATCGAAAAGGGGATGAACTCCAAGGAGGCCACCATCCAGGCGATGCGCGAGGTGACCGGTCCGATCATTGCCACCACGCTGGTCCTCATTGCTGTGTTTGTACCCGTGGCAGGAATGGCCGGCATCACCGGCCGATTGTACCAGCAGTTTGCCATTACGATAGCGGTGTCCGTTGGCTTTTCATCGGTCAATGCCCTGACCCTGAGCCCGGCCCTGTGCGCGCTGCTGCTGAAAAAGCCCAAACCCTACCGGGGTCCCCTGGGCGCCTTTTTCAAGGTCTTCAACAAGGCCTTCGACCATTCCACCGAAGGCTACATGACCTTCGCCCAGGTGGTGACCCGTAAAATCGTCCTGGGGATGGTGTTCATCGGCCTCATTCTGGGGGCAACCGGCCTTGTGGGCAAGGTGTTGCCGACCGCTTTCATGCCGGAAGAGGACATGGGCTATCTCTTCGTCCATTTTCAGCTGCCGGATGCCTCTTCCCTGCAGCGTACGGATGCGGTGGCCAAAACGCTGGAGAAGATCGTCGAAAAACACCCGGAGGTCGAATTTGTCACCACCGCAGCCGGTTTCAACATGCTCACCAGTGCCAATGCGTCCAACACCGGAATCATGTTTATTTCCCTGGTGGACTGGGACCTGAGGGAAAAAACCGCCCTGGACCTGGTCCGGGAGCTCAACATCGAGTTTGTGGGCGCCATCAATGAGGCCCGGGTGTTTGCATTCGGCCCACCCGCTATTCCCGGCCTGGGCAATGCTTCGGGATTTACCATGATGCTCCAGGATACAGCCGGCAATCCCCCGACCTACCTGCAGCAGCAGGCCGGCCGTTTTATTCAGGCCGCGATGAAACGGCCGGAGATCGCAGGCGTTTTTACCCCTTTCAGCGCCAGTGTTCCCCAGAGGTTTCTCGACATCAACCGGGACAAGATCCTCAAGGCCGGCATCGAGCTCAACGACATTTACACCACCGTGGGCGCCTTTCTGGGCGGGAGCTACGTGAACGACTTCACCCGTTTCGGCCGATTGTACAAGGCCTACATCCAGGCTGAACCCGAATTCCGGCAGAACCAGGAGCAGGTCAATCTGTTCTTTATCAAAAACAGCGAGGGCGTCAGCGTTCCCCTGGCGGCCTTTGTGGATATCCATGACGTGGGGGGACCGGATTTCACCAACCGCTTCAACCTGTTCCGGGCCGTAGAGCTCTCCGGAGGTCCGGCCCGGGGATACACATCGGCCCAGGCCACCGCCGCGCCGGAAGAAGTCGCCGCCGAGGTCCTTCCCGCGGAGATGACCTATTCATGGAACAACATGTCCTTCCAGGAGAAGCAGGCGTCCGGATCCGTGGTCATCGTATTTGCCTTCTCGCTGGTATTCGTTTTTCTGATCCTGGCCGCCCAGTATGAAAGCTGGTCCCTTCCGGCCAGCATCCTGCTGGGAACGCCGTTTGCCCTGCTTGGCGCCATGGCGGCGGTGCTGGTGATGCGGCAGTACGACCTGAGCTACGAAAACAATGTGTTTGCCCAGATCTCCCTGGTTATGCTGATCGGCATGGCGGCGAAAAACGCCATTTTGATTGTGGAGTTTGCCAACATCCGGTTCCAGGAAGGCATGACCCTTTTCGACGCGGCTATCGAAGCAGCCCGTTCCCGCTTCCGGCCCATTTTGATGACCGCCTTTTCATTTATATTGGGCGTGCTGCCGCTGGTGTTTGCCACGGGAACCGGATCGGAAGCCCGGAAAGTCATGGGCATGGCCCTGCTGGGCGGCATGAGCCTGGCCACCCTGCTGGGGGTCTTTTTCTACCCCATGCTCTTTGTCATGATCGGGAAAATTTTCGGCTACGAAAAGAAACGGGATCGTCAAAACAACAAATTGAAAAAAGGCGGTGAACTTGTTGCGAGTGATTAAAACCGCAAGATGCCTGACCGTGGGTTTGCTGATGTTCCTGACCGGGTGCGCCGTCGGCCCCGACTATCAGAAACCGGAGGTCGAGACCCCCGAATCATACCGTCTGGAAACAGAGCCGGTGGACCAGGTGGTCAATCTGAAATGGTGGGAATTGTTCGACGACCCCGCCCTCTACAACTGGTTACCACCGCACTGGAGAACAACCGGGATCTGAAGATCGCGGCCAGCCGGGTCTTGCAGGCCCGTGCCGCGCTCGGTTTTTCCCGGGCCGATCGGTATCCCTCGCTGGATGTGGCCGCCCAGGCCAGCACCGGGAATATCATCACAGCGACCGGCGACAAAACCGCCGATACCGTGACACAATCTTATATCGCTTTTCCGCTGAGCTACGAAATCGACTTCTGGGGCAAGTTCTGGCGGGCCACCGAGGCGGCCCGGGCCGAATTGCTGGCCAGTGAATACGGTCTGAAAGCGGTACAGATCAGCCTCATCGCAGATGTTGTCGGCGCCTACTACCAGCTGCTTGATTTTCATCAACGCCTGGCCGTCTCCCAAAAGACCCTTGAATCCAGGGAGAAGAGCCTGGACATCATCCAACAGCGCTTCGACAAGGGGATTATTCCGGAAATCGATGTCAACCAGTCCCAGGTCCAAAAGGAGATCGCGGCAGCATCGATTCCGCTTTTCGAGCGGAACATCGCCCTGACCGAAAATGCATTGAGTATCCTGATCGGGGAGCTCCCGGAGGCGGTCAAAATCGGCAAGGAGCTGACCAGCCAGACGGCTCCACCGGAGATTCCCACCGGTCTGCCGTCCAGTCTCGTGGAACGGCGACCGGACATCGCCCAGGCAGAACGCCTGCTTAAAGCCCAAACCGAGCAGATCGGCATTGCCGTCGCCGCGCGGATTCCCTCCTTTACCTTGACTGGTCTGGTTGGCGGCGCCACCAATGAACTGGCGGGAATCTCCACCGATGGCGAAGTATGGCGGGTCCAGGGGGAGATGCTGGGACCGGTGTTCAATTTTGGTAAAAATGCCCGGCGGGTCGACATTGAGAGGGAAAAGACCCAACAGGCCCTGTTCCAATACGAAAATACGGTGTTGACCGCTTTCCGGGAGGTGGAAGACGCCCTGGTGGAAATCGAAACCTACAGAAATCAGATCGCAGCGGTGAGCCGCCAGAGAGATGCCGCCGCCAATGCCAACAGGCTGTCAAAGAAACGTTATGACCAGGGGGTAACCAGTTTTCTCGAGGTCCTCGAAACCGAGCGACAGCTATTCAACGCGGAGTTGGAGCTGTCCGATCTGATGCGACAGTATCTGAATGCATATGTCAGTCTCTACAAAGCCCTGGGAGGCGGCTGGGTGAGCAAATCGGAGATTATTGCGTCCGGCCAGCCCACCAGAGAGCTCTATTGGTCCCGGCCACCGGAAAAGACCGACGCAGAGGGTGAAGTGGTGAACGCCAACGCAGAGAAGTAATTTGGGTTTGCCGGTTTGCCGGTTTCCCCGTTAGCCGGTTCTCCGAATACAACGATTCTCACCAATATTCATGCCACCACGAAGCGCACGAAGGTCACGAAGAAAAAGATCAAAAATAGTACCCACCTCTTTTAATATCTCACTCGACCCCTTGAATCCTCGAATCCTTGGACCCTGAATGGCGAATTTGCTAACACGATTCTATCTCTACAATCCCCCTTCCGAAAGCATATACTTCTATTGAAATAAAAAGGGCCGCCCCAGCAGGCGGCCCGCTTCATAAATTTTACGGAGTAAAATTTATTCGCAGAGTTCAAACAGCGCTGCAGCCCCCATCCCCCCTCCGATGCACATGGACTCCACGCCGTATTTAACCCCGGTTTTCTGCATGTTGGCCAGAAGGGTCGCGCAGAGCTTGGCACCGGTGCAGCCCAGGGGATGGCCGAGGGCAATAGCGCCGCCATGGATATTGACCTTTTCCATGTCGATGCCCAGCTCACGGACGCTGTACAGGGCTTGGGCGGCGAACGCTTCGTTGATTTCGAATAGGCCGATGTCGGCCTGATTCATACCGGCGCGTTCCAATAGTTTGGGGATGGCAAACCGCGGCCCGACACCCATTTCATCGGGATGGACCCCGATGGTGGTGTAGCATTTGAACTTGGCGATGGGTGTTACCCCCAGCTCCTTGACCTTGGCTTCACTCATGATGACGGTTGCCGCCGCCCCGTCCGTGGTCTGGGAAGAATTTCCCGCGGTCACCGTACCATTGGCTTTGAACACCGGGTTCAGCCCGGCCAAACCTTCCAGGGTGGTCGATTCCCGGATGCCGTCATCAAAATCGTGAATGAAGGTTTCCCGCTGATAGGTGCCGTCCGTCGTTTGAGTGAAGCGGGTGGCCGGTGTCGGTACCAGTTCGGTAAACAACCCCTTGACCTTGGCTTCGGCGGCCTTCATCTGGGATTGAAAAGCAAACTCATCCTGCTCTTCCCGGGACACATTGTACCGCTCGGCGACGATTTCCGCGGTGATGCCCATGGAAGTATACATATCCGCATGCAATTTCGTCCATTCCCGGTGCGGCCTCGGCATATGCCCGCCCATGGGCACGTAGGTCATGGATTCCACACCCGCGCCGATGGCGATGTCGGCCCATCCGGCCATGATCCGCAAGGCCGACTGGGCAATGGCTTCGAGCCCGGATGAGCAGAACCGGTTGATGGTGGCCCCGGAGGTGCCGATGGGAAAGCCCGCGATTTGGGATGCAATCCGGCCGATGTTCAATCCCTGTTCGGCCTCCGGAAAGGCGCAACCAACCATGATGTCTTCCACGGCCTCTTTTTCCAGGTTCGGGGTCTGCTCCACCGCCGCGCCCAGGATAAAGGACAAGAGGTCCTCGGGCCGCGTGTCCTTGAAGGCACCCCTGTTCCGCTTGCAGCCGGGGGTTCTTACCGACGTGACGATATAGGCATCTCTCATGATGTCCTCCTCAGAAAATTTTTGCGCTGATCCAGCTGTAACTCACGCTGGTAGGCTTGGAACATCGGAATCGGTATCGGGTTCGGGATCGGTATCGATTTCAAAAAGCGCCATCTTGTCCCGATTCCGATTCCGATAGCGATCCCGACGCCGAACAGCTCCAGGTCTGGTCTCCCTTGATGATCAAATATGCGGTGCTCGAACGAAACATAATTTATGGTAATGTTTATAACCGGCTATCCGGCCAACCCGTCTTTGCTCTCCATGCTTCCGTTTTCGCTCTTCGAGCTCCGACGGGACAAGTCGCCGAGCAAACCCTTCGACTCGTTTCACTCGCTCCCCTCGACAAAGATCGGGACAGGCAGGGCAAGCGGGCACACGGGCAAACGGGCCCACGGGCGAACCCCCTAATTCCTCAAGGGTTTGCCCGTCTTAAGCATATGCTCCACCCGGGCCTGGGTTTTATCTTCCTTCCAGAAATCCACAAAGGCTTCCCGCTCCAACTTCAGGATGACTTCTTCAGGGATTTCGCTGTTGGCCCGGACATCCCCGCCGCTGATCACATAGGCAATCCGCCGTGCCAAAAATGCGTCATATTTTGAAATAAACTTGCCTTCGCGCATATTGTGAATCTCGCTGTTAATCATGCCCTGGGCGGCTTCTCCCACCACTTTCACGTTCCGCTTGACCGGTGGGGCATATCCTTCATCCACCATTTTAAGGACTTCCTTTTTAGCTTCGCCGATCAGATAATCCCGGTTCGTGACGATCCGATCCGTTGGTCCGAGAAATCCGTTTGCACGGGCGTCGGCGGCCGAGTTGGAGACCTTGGCCATGGCGATGTTCATGAACACCGGAATAAAGAATTTCGTCAGGTCATAGTCGGTCACCGCGTCCGGAACATTGCTGATGAACTTTTTCCACAGATTGAGGCAGCCCCCGCCGGCCGGCAGCAGACCGACGCCAATTTCAACCTGACCCATGTACAGATCCGCGTGGGCCACTAATTTATCCGCCATTCCCAGACAGACCTCGCAGCCGCCGCCAAGGGTCATCCCGTAGGGTGCCGCCACGATGGGAAAGGGTGCGTACCGGGCCCGCTGCATGCCTTGCTGTGCGGTTTTGACAAAGGATTCAATTTCTGAATATTTGCCGGCTTTGGCCAGTTCTCCCATGAAATAAAGATCGCCACCGGCGGAGAAGGCCCCGGGCATCCCACCGGCCTGGTTGCCGATGACAAGCCCAGCACCGTTTTCTTCGACAAAGTCGGCGATCTCGCTCATGAAGTTGACGATTTCGCCATTGATGGCGTTCATGCGGGTGTGGAACTCACAACAGAACACATCGTCACCCAGATCGATGAGGGAGGCGGAGTTGTTGGATTTGATAACCTTTCCGGTGCTCTTCAACGCCTTGAGAGAAATAATGTTCGGGCTGACGGTGATCGGTGAGTAGGTGTCACCCGATAGGTCGTAATAATAGGTTTGGCCGTTTTCAGTTTTATAGAAGGAGCTATTTCCGGCGGCGAGCATCTCCCGGACGTTTTGCGGAACCGGATACCCCTCGGCGTCCATTTTCGCGACGGATTCGGCAACCCCAATGGCATCCCAGGTTTCGAAGGGGCCCATTTCGAAGTTGTATCCCCATTTCATGGCGTTATCGATCTCCACAATGGAGTCGGATATTTCCGGTATTCGGTTGGCGGCATATATAAGACCGTTGGCAATGACCTTCCATGCGAATTTGGCCCCTTTGTCATCCCCGTAAACGATGGTCCGGATTTTTTCCGGTAACGTCTTTGCCTTTTTGGCCGCCTCAAGGCATGGAAATGTCGGCCATTGGAATTCCCGGTATTCCAGAGTCTCTGGATCGATCACCTTCCGGATGACCTCCCATTCGGGTGTCAGATCCTTTTTATAGAACCCGGCTTTTGTCTTGTTGCCGAGCAGATTCTGTTCGATCATCTTTTCGACAAACCCGGGTATCGCAAAGCTGTCCCGCTGCTCGTCATCCGGGACCAGATCATAGGTGTTTTTGGCCACATGGGCCATCGTATCGAGCCCGACAAGATCGGATGTCTTGAACATGGCTGTTTTCGGGCGTCCCATGACCTGGCCAAACAGCGTATCGACTTCGGGAATGGTCAGGCCGTCTTCGAGCATCAGCTGCATGGCCTTCACGATGCCGTGTACGCCAATCCGGTTTCCCACAAAGTTCGGTGTATCCTTGGCCCAGACGATTCCTTTGCCCAAATTTTTCTCACCGTAGGCCGCCATAAAGGACAGCACCTCGGGCAGGGTCTCTTCACCGGGTATGATCTCCAACAGTTTCATGTAACGGACCGGATTGAAAAAATGGGTCCCCAGGAAGTGTTGCCTGAAATCGGTACTCAATCCCTCGGACATGGCCTTTAGAGGGATGCCTGATGTATTTGTGGATACTATGGTGCCGGGCCGCCGAACGGTTTCAATACGATGTAAGAGATCCTGCTTGATTTTCAGGTTTTCGACGACCACTTCAATGATCCAGTCACAGGCCGACAGCTTCTCCAGATCATCTTCGAGGTTCCCGATGGTAATCCGCTCGGCATCCCTGAATTCCATGAACAGGGGCGGCTGGGACAACAGGGCCGCATCCAGGCCGGACTTTGCGATACGATTCCGGGCGGCCCGATCGCTTTTCTCTTCATCACTCAGATCAAACGGAACAATATCCAGCAGGAGCGTTCGTACTCCGGCGGCTGCAAGCAGGGCGGCAATGCCTCCTCCCATGATACCCGAGCCGATAACACCTGCCATCTGGATCTTACGTGTCATGATCCCCTCCTTGATACACCATGAAAGTGCACCGAAATTAGCGGTATTTTATGAATGAGCATTCATTCACTAACAAGGGCCGATATATGTTGTCAAGTAAAATCGATGGTTTTCGAACAGGCCGCTGTATATACGAATAATTATATTAATTCCGAATCATTATGCAAAACAACGGATTTCTCCGCGCCATGCTTGGACATCTCTGTAATCATGTGTCAGGGGAGATCCGGAATATGAATAAACATTCATTGTTTTGTGGCGCTGAATATGATGTGGCATGTTTTCAGCGGTTGACGACCTCAGCCCGAACGCGGTAAAAAATATTCTTAATGACACATATCATCCCTTGAACCCGATTCGACCGGTAGGCGGTTACCCGCATCATCTGCTGGTTCTCACCGAGTCGCTGTCTGGTTTTTATTTTAATGGAGAACCCCATGCGGGAATATACGATCCATCCTCTGGCCGTGGGTATCAACGAAACCGACCAGGGCATCATGACCTATCTCCGGGACTATGGAAAACGCATCCTGCTTCCCATTTATGCGTTCTATATTGCCGGAGGCGATAAACACATCCTGATCGACACGGGATTGGAGCAGTTCATGGTTCCCGATGGTGCCGAAGCGGCCTGTGGATTTCAGATCCATGAATTTGAAGATGCGTTGGGAACGCTGAATCTGACACCGGAAGATATCGACGTGATTATTCACACGCATCTCCATAATGACCATTGTGAGAACGATTACAAGTGCCGTAATGCAGAAGTGTATGTCCAGAGGGCTGAGTATGATTTTATGAAAGATCCACATCCCATCGACCATCGATATTATCCGGATATTCTGGACGACGTGAACGTGGTCCTCGTTGATGGCGACGCTACCCTGTTCGACGGCATCGACGTCCTATGGACACCGGGTCACACTGTCGGCGGCCAAACCATATCCGTCAATACCGCCGCAGGTCGGGCCATGATCACCGGGTTTTGCTGCAACGGGAAGAATTTTCCGTCCAGCGGCCCGGCCGTGACTCCGGGCGTCCACATCGATGCGACCCAGGCCTATAATTCCGTCCAGATGGTGGCGTCCATGGCCGACATCATCATTCCGCTCCATGACATTTCGATTGGCAGTTGCGATAAACTTCCTCAGGGCGGTCTATCATGAGAATCGTCACACGCCCCGATTTTGATGGCATCGTCTGTGCCGTACTGCTATTCGACGTGCTCGATATCCAACTGCCGGTCAAGTGGGTCGAACCCAGCGACATTCAGAAAGGCCACGAGGAGATACGGGAAGGGGATGTACTGGCAAACCTTCCCTTCGACAAACGTTGCAGCATCTGGTTTGATCATCATTATACCAATGAGATCGACGAACCTTTTGAAGGTTCCTTCAAGATGGCGCCATCGGCGGCACGGGTCATTTTTCAGCATTATCATGGGAAATTCAGCCGGGACTACTCCGAGCTTGTGGCAGCAGCAGATAAAATCGATTCAGCCGATTTGACCATCGATGAAGTCACTCATCCGGAGCGCTATCCCTATGTGCTGCTCTCCATGACCGTGAAAATTCCCGGGCATGAAGAAGCCTATTGGAATCATCTGGTAACGCTGTTGTGTAACGGGGATATTGCCTCGGTGATGGAAGATCCGGAAGTTCAGAAGCGATGTCAGGAAACCATTGAAGAGAACGAGCAGTATCGGGATTTGCTGCTGGCCCATACACAAATGCACCAGCATGTGTCGGTCACGGATTTTCGCATGTTCAACCAGACGCCTTCCGGCAACCGTTTCCTGGTGTTTTCGATGCTTCCCGAATCCGTGGTCAATGTTAAGATTCATCATCACGACGATGACCCGGAAAAAATTGTGGTTCATCTGGGCCACAGCATTTTCAACCGCAATTGCCGGGTGAATGTGGGAAAATTGTTGGCCGGATTTGAAGGGGGCGGTCACCGAGGGGCCGGGGCCACCACCTTTTCTGCCGAAAAGGCTGACGATTACATCCCCAAAATTCTCGACGCCCTGGTTCAAAACGAAAGCAACGAATGATCGCTGAAAAAGATATCGTACTGATTCATTTTGAAGACAAACCCATGGTATTTGCCCGGATTGAATCCATTGAACCCGATGTCAAACCGGACTGGTACCAGGTTAAACTCCTCATGCTCCAAGTCCCCCTGCAACCGGTGACCTGGATCTTACGCTCCTCCTATATCAACGGCACGGAGTTCACCATGGGCGGCAATCGGATCCGTCTGGAAGAAGTAATCTGTCCGCCGGATGAGACACCCGATGTCACCAAAGATGAGCAACTCGATACCTCAGGGCCGACGACAGATGCAAAGGTTATTTCCCTGACGGATCTAAAGAAAAAATGACCCATGGGGAATCCATTGTTCTGTCCGCATCCCGTCGCACCGATATACCCGCATTCTACATGGAGTGGTTCATGGAGCGGATTGCGTCGGGTTCTTTTGAGGTGCTCAATCCTTACAACCGCCGAGTTTCCATAGTGCCCACAGATCCAGGGCAGGTCCACACCATCGTCTTCTGGTCGAAGAACTTTGGCCCTTTCATCCACGGCCACTACGGTGAACGCCTGCGGGAGATGGGGTATCATCTGTATTTTAACTTCACCATCAATTCCGATGCACCGCTTCTGGAGCCCCATGTGCCGCCGCTCGGTGAGCGACTGGCTCAACTGGAGAAACTGACTGCCGCCTATGGCTCAAGGAGTATTCAATGGCGGTTTGACCCCATCTGCTTCTATGTCCATGAGGGCCGGAGAGAACATAATCTGAAGGACTTCCCAGCAATTGCAGAAAAAGCAGGAAAACTGGGCATTCAACGGTGTGTGACCAGTTTCCTGGACCTTTATCCAAAAATTCGGAGGCGGATTTCTTCCCTAAAGGGGTTCTCTTTTGAAAACCCGGCAATGGGCGAAAAGGTGGCCCTCCTGCACCGGATGGAACAAACCCTGTCCCCTTTGGGCATTCATCTGTCGACCTGTTGTGAAAAAGAAGTTATGGCGCAGCTGCCTTCTATCACGGATATCGCGGCTGGGGCGTGCATACCCAGCGATCACTTTGTTCGATGTCACGGAGGACGGTTGTCGCTGAAACGCGATCCCGGGCAGCGCGTGTCCCAGGGGTGTGGATGCCGGATTTCCCGCGACATCGGATCCTATCACCGTCACCCCTGTTTTCACCGATGCCTGTTCTGTTATGCAAACCCCGCTTCGGTCACGGCCGAAGCTCCCGGTACAATTCGGCCATGAACATCGGAAATGTACGGCTTGATAATCCCACGGTCCTGGCGCCCCTGGCGGGCATCACGAATCTGCCATTTCGAATCATCGCCAGGGAGGCCGGCTGCGGCATGGTGTGTTCGGAAATGATCAGCGCCAACGGTCTGGTTCATCGATCACAGAAAACGTTCCAGATGCTGGACAGTGTGGAAGAGGAAAAACCGTTATCCGTACAGATCTTCGGCGCCGATCCGGACATTATGGCGGAGTCTGCCGCCATGGTGGTCTCTTCCGGGGCGGACATCCTCGATATCAACTTCGGCTGTTCGGTGCGCAAGGTGGTCAAAACCGGCGCCGGGGTCGCGTTGATGCGGGATGCCAAGCGCACAGAGAATATCCTGACCGCCGTGCGACGTGCAGTTTCCATCCCCCTTACCATCAAAGTACGCAGTGGCTGGGATACCTCCGGAAAAGAGACCGTCTGGATTTGCAGAATTGCCGAGCAGTGCGGTGTTGATGCCGTTGCTGTTCATCCGCGGACAGCGACCCAGGGCTTCCGGGGAAAGGCCGACTGGAGAGTCATTGGAACGGTCAAGCAGGCCCTTGGTATACCGGTGATCGGTAATGGGGATATTGTCACGCCTGAAGATGCCCTGGCCATGATGGCCCAAACCGGTTGCGATGCCGTTATGGTCGGCCGCGCCGCCATTGGAAATCCAGTCATCTTTTCTCTGATTGTCGCACAGCTTCGGAATCAACCGGCTCCCGTCGCGGATGTTGAACAGCGTTTCACCGTGATGAGACGCTATCTGGGTGCGTCAATCGATTATCTGGGTGAGCGTCATGCCTGCCGCATGATGCGCAGCCGTTTGGGATGGTTTTCCAAGGGTCTGCCCTGCAGCAGCCGTTTCCGGGAGACGATCAAACAGATCTCTACCAAATCCGATGCTCTGACGGCCATAGATCGGTATGAAGAACTGCTGAATACGAGAAGATGATTCACCTCAGAGATCACTGGGATTGGGGCTTTGCTGTCAAACTTCCAACGTCACTCTCCGAAGTTACATCTTCACTAACGCAACGCCGCACAAACCGACGGGGCAAGTCGTCCCCACACCGCGCATACGGCTTCTCTCCGGTACCCAGAAATTTTAGGAGAGGGATGACCTCCTATCCCCGTTGCACAAATTTCAGTGCGCCTGCACAGGAATATGTGCATCCCCCGGATCTGGTTCTTCCTTCCCAACACATCTGAAACCCTTCAAGCATGCCCTGCGAACCACCTTAAATACGCATAAATCCAGGTTCTACAGGTGTATGCTGGACCTTATCCAATCTGCTTGCAACCGCCCTGACGACGCTGATGTCCTGGCACGAAAATTGATACGCAGAATGATGGAAACAGACCACCCGGTATCAATCACCTTAAAATGAATTCGGAAAGCCGCGTTCGGGAAGTATACCTCCTATGAATGGATTACTGTTTATCGATGACGAAGAAGGTGTCCGAAGGTCTGTCCGGCGCGCGCTTCGGAAGGAGCCCTACGAAATGTTTACTGCTGAAGACGGCAAAACAGCCATCGCGTTTCTGGAGCGTCATGTGTCAAAGATCGCCACGGTGATTTCCGATTTTAAGATGCCGTATATGGATGGTCTCGAAACCCTGTGTGCCATCGGAAGGATCAATCCCGAGGTCACTCGGATCATTCTCACCGGGTACGCCACTATGGAAGCAGCGATTGCTGCCACCAATGAGGGAATTGATGGGTTTCTGACCAAACCCTTTGACAATTTCGAGTTAAGGGCGAAGGTTCGGGAAATAAACGTGCGGAAGCGATTACGGCAATTCATTTCCGAGCAGATCTACCGGGAGATTGACAACTCTCGAGGCATTCTGGCGCCGAAGTATCATGAGGTCACGATTCTTTTCTGTGACATTCGGGGGTTCACGGCCATGTCCCAGCATGTTTCGCCGGAGAACCTGGTCTCTTTTTTGAATAACCACTATTTTTCGCCCATGGGTGAAATCGCCCATACCTATAACGGAACCGTGGATAAACATATCGGAGACAGTATCATGGTCGTCTTCGGATCGCCGGCACCCCGTGACGACGATGCCCTGAGAGCGGTCCGGGCCGGAATGGTCATGCAGCAAAAGGCCTTTGAAATCAATGCGAAGCTTCGTACCCAAAATGGATTACGACTGCGCATCGGCATCGGTATTTCCACTGGAGAGGTATTTTCAGGGGTGATTGGGTCGCTCCGAAAGAAGGAATTCACCTCGGTCGGTATGCCGGTGAACATTGCGGCACGGTTGCAGGGTTTGGCCGGCCCGGACGATATACTGATCAGCCAGTCGACCTATGAAAAAATTCAGAATGATGTTGTCGCAACGCCTATGCCGCCAGTGTGCGTGAAGGGATTGTGTGCGCCGATTTCGACCTACCGGATCGATCCGGCGGGTCGATCGATTTGAGGGCCTCCCGATACGGGTTGGCCGATCTATGCCCTGCCTCCTAAGATGACGCCGATTCCAAGGGGGGCTCTCAAATCAACTTTTCAGGATTCGAGGGTTCAAGGGTTCAAGGGTTCAAGGGTTCAAGTGAAATGCTAAAGAATTACAAAGAGTTGAATGTCTGGCAGAAGCTATACCAGCTCTGCATAAACACATATAAACTAACAGCAAAATTCCCAATAGATGAAAGATATGGCCTGACTTCACAGATCCGAAGATCTGTTGTGTCGATCCCCTCTAATATAGCTGAGGGCTATGGAAGAAAGACAACCGCTGATTACATCCGTATGCTTTACATTGCTTATGGTTCGATATGTGAATTGGAAACCCAGATGTTATTAGCAGGTGATTTGGAGTTTATTGAAAGTGGTTATTTCGGGGTAATGAAAAGAGATATTGAAGAAATCGAAAGAATGTTGAAGGCACTTATCAAATCGCTTGAAAACAAACACTTGACCCCTTGGATCCCTGGTCGCCTCCGGCGCCGCCATAGGCGGGTAAACCTTGAATTCTTTTCTGTAACTAGGGTAAGAGCCGTTATTTTACGGATCACTCAAAACCAAAGAACATCCCGCCGCTATTTTTTCCTTTTCGACGCCACCCGGACCGAATTGCCGATGGACGGGGACTCACCCGAGATCAATTTTCCACTGGCACTACTGGAATCAACGCTGACAATTTCTATGCGTCCGACCGGCAATCCCGGAACGAAAAACTGTTGGCCCGATTGGGATTCCATCACCCGGGTATTGTCATAAACATCAAACCGCGCCCCCGGCTTGACGCCCGCTGTGTGCCCGGCAGAAATCCGGATCTCTTCACCCACGGATGTCACAAAGGCTCGCCATGGCAGTTTGCTCACCTCGTTACAAACCTTTTTTCCAATCCGTCTGGCCAGAGCGACAAGCTTTTCCTGCAGTGCCGGATTCGGAACCAACTGCACGTCTTGCAGCTGCTCGACCTCGTATTCGTCGACACGGACTTCTCCAGCGACGGATTCGTCCAAAATCTTGGCGCCGGTTTCCATCTCATAGGCCTCAACCACGAGCTGGATCTGAATATAGCTGCGGGATCCCCGAAACCACCGAATTCCCCGTCTCTCTTGCTTTCCGCTGACATCAAATACGGCGCCGATCAAGAGGACGTTGGCACCCATTCGTCGGCCGGCTTCTGCGACGGCCAGGTTGTCGACGAGTCCGGAATCATTTCGTGGCAGCTTGGTAATGGGAAGCGGTGAATCTGCGGTCCGATCCTCGAAAATTGTGTTCCCTGCGCATTTCTCTTGGAGCAATTCGGTGAGAACCTTGTGGTAGGTGGTATTAAATCCCGCTTTTTCGAAGGGGGTGAGATCTGTAAAGACGGCCATGGTGATCTTTTTCTTGAGATGCCGGTCGGGACGTCGCTCGATCACTTTCAGATCTCGAGTGGCGGACTTTAGATCTCGAACAAAACCACACCCCTGGGCCAGGCTGAAAAGTACAATCAGTGCAACTCCCCCCCATGATTTGCGGAATGTCATGAACGCTCCCCGAAAACGGCTGTGACTTCTGTGGTGATTCCGCCGCGCGCGGTGAAACGGCCGGCCACGGTCATCTGTTTCGGTTTCAAAACAGATACCAGGTCATCCAGAACCCGGTTGACCAGGTGCTCGTAGAATATACCGACATTTCGATACTGCAGCAGATAGTACTTGAGGGACTTCAGCTCGACAATTTTTTGATCCGGCACATAAGTGATAAACAGTGTCCCAAAATCCGGCAAGCCGGTCATAGGACAGACCGACGTGTGCTCGGGGTGCTCAATCCGAATTTCAATATCCCGTGTTTCCCGATAGGCATAGTCAATGGGATCCAGCATATCGGTCGTTATAATATCCGGTGATTCGGCGGTATAGGGCACCTGCTTGTCGGAAAAAGTTGACATTGGGGGGTCCTCCACAATTAACGATTCGGCCTGTGGTATAGGGAATATTGTCGCACCTGTCAATTCCCCCGGGTACTTGACACCGCAGGTAGTTCCCGAGTACAGATACAGCCTCTCGACACATTCAGAAGGTAAGGACAATGCCGATGGCTTCCCTGGATGAACAGATTCTGAGATCCGTAAAAGAAATTGTCGTAAAATTCATTGAAACAGGACGGTTGTCGCCCACCGGCTTTCATGATGCGTTTCGCGATATTTACGCTACGGTAGCCACAACCGTAAAGAGCCATTTGCCTCCTCCAGCCGAGGAAAAAGTCATCCCGAAAAAGAAAAAAAAGAAATAGTCCGCATCTGTTTTGACGGGACGGATGATCTGCCGAAAACGGCGTTTAGGGTTTTACGGTGGTACACAGGCATCCATCCTTTTCCTTCAGGAGAATCCGCTTTTTAAGTTTGTTTAACACCTCTTCATACGTCTTTTCATAACGGCCCCCGAAATACAGATCGACGGTCTCTTTATACCAGTGGGTTCCCATCAGCCTGGGGAAGAAGCTTTTTTCCGGCATCCCCGGGTGCATCATCAACGTGTAGATCATAATTTTTTTGAGCACGTCGGTACCGATTCTTTCCGGTTGGGATAAAAATGTCTTCAACCGCTGTATGCCCCTGTCCACTGCGGCATGAAAATCTGAAAAAGGGGGACCATGTCCCGGATATACCATGTCCACATCCAGTGAATGGATCTTTTCCAGTGAGGCCATCATCTCCCACACGGCCCGGCTGCCCTCCACCCGAACCGTCATAACGGCCATATCGTTTTCCCACAAGGTGTCCGAAGAGATCAGGATTCTGCTTTTCCGATGATACAGAACAATGCCGTCCGACGCGTGGCCGGGCGTGAAATGGACCTCAAAATCGAAAGGGCCGATGCTTACGATATCGCCGTCGTCCAGGGGCCGGGTAACATCAAAGAATTCCGCCTTCTGATCGTAGTACCGCCACCAGGTGGCCCAGTCATCCCGATGGTCCATAAAGCCCTTTCCGATGCGATGGAGGGCAATATCGCAGCCGGAGAGTTCCTGAATCCGGTGGTTCCCCCCGATATGGTCGCAGTGACTGTGGGTGTTCACGATGATCCCAATGTCCCTCAGAGAGACCCCGAGGCTTTCAATCAGTCGGGTGGTTTCGCTGAAGCCGGTAAGGTACCCGGTATCGATCAGAACAGACGGATCGCCTCGGAATACAAAATGGTTTGCATTCAGATAGCCGCGTTCGACAAAGAAAAGATCCGGCAGGATTTCTCGAGGCTGCATGGAACGTCGGTGCTCCGGGCTGTTGATTGACACGGGATATATGGGGTCCTATTCTAATTTGTTGTCGCACAACACTGTTTCACATCAACAGGTAAGTTTCAACGTCAGGTACCATACGAGGTTATAAAATGACACATAATGCCAAAGCCAAAGAATTGTTCGAGTCGGGTATGGTGTCCTTCAGCCAAGAGAACTGGGAGCAGAGCATCGCCGATTTCTCCCGGGCAGTGGATGCCGACCCGGAGTTTGAGATGGCATATTTGAGCCGCGGCGCAGCGCTGACCCGTGTGGGTAAAGCAGGGGAGACTATTGCCGATTTTGACAAGGTTGTCGAGATGAATCCGACCAACCGAAGGGCCTACAACCTGCGCGGTGTTGCCCGTACGGCCATTGGTGAGTATGAACAGGCCGTGAAGGATTTTACCCGGGCCATCGACCTGGATCCGGAATATGGTGCGGCTTATCTGGGGCGGGCCAATGCCCACGGCGCCCTGGGTCATGATGAAGCCGCCCAGGCCGACATGCAGATGTCCGTGCAGATTGGTCACAAAAATCTTCAAACATATGCCAACGAAACCAATATCTGGCAATCGGAACATTTACGGCTGGAAGCAGAGGGCATCGCATCGGAAATCCACCGGTAATCCGGTTGTCCCGGAGAAATCACCTTCCAGCGATAATTTTTGATAAAAAAACAGGGGCTTGAAAGCCCCTGTTTTTGTTACACAAAGCATGTCGGATCTTTGGCAGATCCGGTAGTATAGTTACACGCGGCGCGCGTGCCGTTTAATTCTTGAGGTCGCCGTCAATATCTTTCTTTTCCATAAAGTGAATGGGACAGGATGTCCGATATTTGCAGTAGAGTTCCGGATCCCTGCATGTCATGCATTCCTCACACATATAAATGCCGTGCTTTGTGCACATGTAAGACGTTTCGCGGTCCGGATGTTCGGTGCAGTTTCCCATCGTGCCGTTATCCTTTGCTCACCTTCCCATTGCATCCTGCGATGATTCAATTCAATCCTCTAAAGACTGTTTTTAAGTGAATCGGTTACATAAGGGATGCGAATGAATGTGCGTTCATTCACGGGACCAGCACTGGGGGAATCCGGAGCAGGAGGCGATGATGCCGGATCGCTGCATTTCTCATCGATTAAGCAATAATTGTATATAATTGCTGTTAGCCATATCACCCACAAGTGATTTTTCTTGACAGGGAAAAAACGGATCTGATAATGAATGAATATTCATTCATAATTTTTCCCATGGAAAACCGATGGAGGCAACTATCAGAACACGAACCAAACAAAACGACAAGTATCACCGGATTCTGGAAGCTGCTGTCAAAGTGTTCGCCGATCAAGGGTTTTTTCAATCGACCGTATCACAGATTGCCAAAGTCGCCGGTGTGGCGGACGGGACGATTTATCTCTACTTCAAAAACAAAGACGACATCCTGGTTCAGATCTTCTCCTATAAAACCAAGCAGGTGTTTGAAGGTTTTCGCGAGGAAGTGGACCGGGTGGCCGATCCCGTGGAGAAACTCAGGAATCTGGTACGCCGGCACCTGGAAGAGTTTCAGAAAGACCGGCACATGGCGATCGTCTATCAATCGGAAACCCACCAGACGAGCAGACGGGCCGAAGCACAAATTCGAAAAATGTCGAAAATGTACCTGGATCTCATCTCCGAAATCGTCGAACAGGGTCAAGAAGACGGATGCATTCGGAAAGATTTGTATCTGGGGTTGGTTCGCCGATTTATCATTGGCGCAGTGGATGAGGTCATCAATACATGGCTGCATTCCGAGGGTCAGTACGATCTGACATCCATGGCGGACCCTTTGGTGGATCTGTTCATTCAAGGGATCGGCAGCGGCGACGCCGTAAAGTGAACCCGTTTCACCGATTTAAAGAAAGGTGTTGGTATGGCACAGGTTATAGCAGACAGAAGGGACGTCGATTTTGTGCTCCATGAACAGCTCGAAGTGGAGCAACTGAGCGACACGGAACGGTATGCGGAGTTTACCCGGAAAACCATCGATATGGTGATCAAGGAAGCACGGAATCTGGCTGTCAAAGAAATATTGCCGACCCGTGAGCTGGGAGACCGGGAGGGATGCGTTTTCGACGGCGGAAAGGTCACGGTGCCCGAAAGTTTTCATCGTGCCTGGGAGCTGTTCAAGGAGGGGGAGTGGCTGGCCTTGCCCGAGGATCCGGCCGTCGGCGGGCAGGGGATGCCGGTGGTCGTTTCACTGGCCGCAAGCGACTATCTGGTGGGAGCAAATTATGCCTTCATGATGTATGCAGGGCTGACCCACGGCGCCGCAAATCTGGTCCAGGCCTTTGGCACGGACGAGCAAAAAAGGCTGTTTTTGGAAAAGATGTATACCGGCGAATGGACCGGCACCATGCTGCTGACCGAACCGGAGGCTGGATCGGATGTCGGGGCACTGTCGACCACGGCCGTAATAAACGATGATGGGACTTACAGTATTTCGGGGAGCAAGATTTTTATCTCCAGTGGGGAGCACGACCTGTCTGAAAATATCATTCATCCGGTGCTGGCCCGGATCGAAGGGGCCCCCCAGGGAACCAAAGGGATTTCCCTGTTTTTGGTGCCGAAATTTTGGGTAAACGATGATGGCAGTTTAGGCGAATTCAACGATGTCGTGTGCACCGGCATCGAGGAAAAAATGGGGATCCATGGAAACTCGACGTGCTCGCTTACCCTCGGCGGGAAGGGTAACTGCCGGGGGGTTCTTCTCGGTGAAGAGAACAAAGGGATGCGCGCCATGTTTCTCATGATGAATGAAGCCCGCCTGCTGGTCGGTATCCAGGGGTTTACCTGTGCTTCCAATGCCTATCTGTACGCCTCGAACTATGCCCGGGAAAGGATTCAGGGGAAAAATCTGCTCCAGATGTTTGATAAAAACGCCCCATCGGTACCGATCATACAACATCCGGATATCCGGCGGATGCTGTTGAGAATGAAAGCATTTGTCGAAGGGATGCGCAGTCTCCTTTACTACACCGGATTTTGTGAAGATCGGGTGAAAATCAGCGACCGTGCTGAAGACACGGCCAAATGGCAGGGGATCATCGATGTGCTGATCCCGATCTGCAAGGGTTATGTAACCGAACGCGCTCTTGAAATTTGCAGTCTTGGTCTGCAGGTGTATGGCGGATACGGATATATTCGGGATTACCCTCTGGAGCAATTGATGCGTGATGTGCGGATCACCCTGATTTATGAGGGCACCAACGGGATTCAGGCCATGGACCTGCTCGGCCGGAAACTGGGAATGAACAAGGGCAAACCGGTCATGGATCTTTTGGGTGAAATGCAAAGCACCATCAACGAAGCGAAGTCCGTTGCCGGACTGGCGGAAATTGCGGCATCCACGGAAAACGCCGTCAATCGATTGGCCGAAGTCGGCATGCATATGGGTGCTACTGCCATGTCCCAGAAGGTGCTGGCCGCATTTTCCTTTGCTCATCCATTTATGATGGCCACAGGAGATGTGGTGATGGCCTGGATGCTGCTCTGGCGGGCCACCATCGCCGCTCAGAAACTGGAAGCCGGCGCCAAGAAAAAAGATACGGCGTTTTACGGGGGGCAAATCAAAAGTGCCGAATATTTTACCCAGCAGGTATTACCGGTTACCCTGGGTAAAATGGATGCGATTCTCAAGATGAACGAAGCGGCGATAGAAATAGAAGAGGACGCCTTTGGCGGCAAATAAAAAGCGGCTTTAGAGTTTCATCTCAGGCCCGATAGCGGCGTTGGCCGGTGAATTGAAATGCTCACGTACTTTCGTGTACGCTCCGCTTTCAATCCACCGGCCGCCTTGCTCTCGAACCTGACCTAAAACTCTAAAGCCACTTTTGATTGAACTTTATTGTTTTCTTCGTGCCCCTCGTGTCCTTCGTGGTGATAAACTAGCCAACTCGTCTTCGTCCTTCGGGCAAACGGGCCCACGGGCTAACGGACTAACGGACTAACGGGCAAACGGGCCCACGGGCTAACCCTTCTGCTGCTCCTCCGCCCGAAGTTCCTTTTTCAGCACCTTACCCACATTGGTTTTCGGCAGTTCTTTTCTGAATTCTATTTCCGCAGGCCATTTGTATTTGGCGAGTTTGTTTTTGGCGAACTCCATCAATTCCTCTTCGGTAGGGGACTCCCCTTCCACCGGCACCACAAACACCTTCACGGATTCTCCCCGGGACGGGTGGGGGATGCCGATAGCCGTGGCCTCCATCACCATGGGATGTTCAAAAAAGACTTCTTCGATATCCCGCGGGTAAATTTTGAACCCGCCGGATATGATCATGTCCTTTTTCCGATCGACGATAAAGAAATAACCGTCTTCGTCCATCTGAGCGATATCGCCGGTATGCAGCCAGCCTTCGGTGAGCGTGGCAGCGGTTTCTTCTGGCTTGTTCAGATAGCCCTGCATGACCTGCGGCCCTTTGATAAGCAGTTCTCCGGTGTCTCCCACCGGCATGTCGGTGATGCCGTCGCTGAGATCCACGACACGGCATACGGTGTCGGTGATCGGGACACCAATACTTCCCACCTTCCGCTTGGCCGGATTGAACGGATTGACGTGGGTAACGGGACTGGTTTCGGTCAGTCCGTAGCCTTCGACAATGACCGCTCCGGTTTTCTCTTCAAAATCCCGTATGACTTCCACCGGGAGGGGCGCACTGCCGGAAAAGCAGCCTTTGATGGATGTTAAATCCGATGTCTGGATTTTTGGGTGGTTCAGCAGGCCGATGAACATCGTCGGAACCAGGGGGGCAAAGGTCGGTCTGTATTTGGTAATGGCCTCAAGCAATGGATCCGGCTGGGGCTTTGGCACCAGGATGTTGCCCCAGGCCAGATAAACAGCAAGGTTCATGGCCGTGGATAATCCGAATACATGAAAAAAGGGGAGGGCCCCCAACATGACCTCACCGGCGGGTTGAAGCTCCGGAAACCAGGCGCGGATCTGCTGGACCTGTTTGCTGAGGTTGCCGTGATTGAGCATGACCCCCTTGGATACGCCGGTGGTGCCGCCCGTGTACTGATACATCGCTACATCATCGAAGTGGAGCGGAGCGGTTTCCGGATCCGGCGCGTGCTGATTTAGAACCTCTTTCCATCGATGCACGTTATCGGCGGGCTTGACATCGGCGGCCAGCTTCTTTTTCTTGCCTACCAGGGGAAAGAGCAGGTTTTTCGGAAACGGCAGGTAATCCCCAATGGATGTGTAAACGATTTTATCGATATGGGTTCTCGGGCGAAGGTCGATCATCCGATACCCGAGCAGATCGAGTGTGATCAGTATCTTGGACCCGGAATCGACGAACTGGTGTTCGAGTTCCCGATCCGTGTAGAGGGGATTGTTCATAACGACAATGCCGCCGATTTTCAGGGTCGCGTAATAGGCCACTACGCAGGGGATCAGGTTCGGAAGGAGAATCGCCACCGCATCCCCTTTGCCGAGACCGGTACTTTTCAGGTACGCGGCGAACCGATCGACCATCTCTTTGAGTTGCCGGAAGTTCACCGTATAACCCTGAAACGACAGCGCCATCTGCTCTGGAAATTGTTCTGCCGAACGGTCCAGAAATGCGGGAAGACAGGTCTCCTCGTAGTCGGCCAATTCAGGAACGCCGGGTTCGTAATTCGGTATCCAAGGCTTGCTCTGATAGGTAGCTTCGTGTACCACTGTGGCCTCCTTTGTTCGTCAAAGCGGTGATCGGGTCTGCCTGACAACTACCGCCGCCAAAGGTTGGATACATGGTGTCCGAGCGGCTGGCAATCGCAACGGGGACAACCGACAACGCCATGGGGTCGTCGTTTCTCTGGTCAACGACAAGATGAATGATTCAAAATACGTTCGAAACTTGCTACTCAGGAAAATTTGGTTTATCGATGCGCAGGCGAACTGCTATTTTTCTCTTGACGGGAAAAAGTTTGTCTTTTAAAATGAATGAACATTCATTCATTAACAGCGGAAGGTATCCTGCATTTTCATGATTTGTTACACCAAGCGGATGGAGAATTAAAGGAAAAAAATGGATCCTGTACTCACCTCACCGGCCCACTCAACCATTCTATTCATACCGGCTGCGATCATCTACCTGCTCATCCCTTTGCTGGGGGTTGGAACCTTTACCTATATTATCGCCAGACGATCAGCACCCATGGTCCGTTCTCAAACGGATTTCCGATGGAATCGCCTCTTTGATCGATGTGTCTACACCGTCAAATACTGGTTGATGCAGTTCAAGCAACCCCGGTACCGATTCGCCGGGGTGCTGCATATTCTCCTTTTTGCCGGTTTTCTGGTTCTGGGGATCCGTTCCATATCACTTGTCATTCTCGGATTCTATGACGGATTTGTATTCCCCGGCCTGGGGGGTTGGTTGGGGCATGTCTATAGCGTGATCAAGGACTATATGGTGACAACGGTTTTTGTGGTGGTCGTCATTGCCGCTGTCCGGCGGCTGTTTTACATGCCGGACCGGTATCGCGTGCCCGAAAAATACGGAAAAGAACATACCGGGGAAGCTATTCTGGTACTCGTCTTCATTGCCATCCTGATGGTCAGCGAAAGCCTGTTTGAAGCCAGCCAAGCCGCAGCCCAGACCAGGGCCGGTGCGGTATCGGAATTTATCGGGCCTTTTTCCTTGCCTTGGTTTTTCAAGCTGGCCTTGTCCAGTGTCAGTGTCGAAAGCCTTCAGAGGATTCACATGGGGTCCTATTTCATTCATGATGTGACCTTTTTTACCTTTTTGTGCTTTTTGCCCATGGGAAAGCATTTTCACGTGGTGACCTCCTTATTCAACGTGTTCTTCATGAAACTCGACAAAGGCAGTGTCAAACCGGTGCGCTGGGGTGTCTCCGACGAAGCGCTGGACGATCTGGACTCGTTCGGCGTGAAAGACTTCGAGGATTTCACCTGGAAACATATTTTGGATTTTTACTCCTGTGCCGATTGCGGCCGATGTTCCGACAACTGTCCTGCGAATGCGGCCGGTCGTCCCCTGTCCCCCCGGTTTATCTCCATCAAAGGAAGAGACTACTGCTTTCGCCACTACCCGCTTCGTGGCGAATTTGTTTCCCACGAGCCGCTGATGGAGGGCACCTACGAAGATGACGAAATCTGGTCCTGCACCACATGCGGCGCGTGCGAGGAAGAGTGTCCGTTGATGATCGAATACATCGATAAAATAGTCGATTTGCGTCGGGGAATGGTCGACGAGGGCAACGTTCCCCAGTCCCTCCAGAAACCCCTCCGGGCTCTTGAAAAACGGGGCAATCCCTACGGCAAGATGGAAAAGAAGCGGGCGGAGTGGATCAAGGGCGACGGATTTCCGGAGGGCGACCAGGTAACGGTTCTTGGGAAAAAAGAGACGGCGGATGCGCTATATTTCGTCGACAGTATTACTTCCTATGACGATCGCATTCAGGAAATTGGCCGGGCCACCGCCAAGGTCATTTTTGCGGCCGGAGAGGATTTCGGTATCCTGGGCCGACTCGAAAAAGACAGTGGTCACGAGGTGCGTCGGTTCGGTGAGGAGATGCTGTTTCAGGCTCTGAGGGATGAGAACACCGACGCCATCCTAAATTCCGGGGTCCAACGCATTGTCACCGCCGATCCCCACGCGTATAATGCGCTGCTCAAGGATTACACGGGTCTCCCGCCGGTGGAACATATCAGCCAAGTCATGGCGCGTGCCATTGCCCGGGGCAAGCTCAGACTCAAGGCGGTTGAAAATCCGGAACTTAAATACACCTATCACGATCCGTGCTATCTGGGGCGGCATAACAACCTGTATGATATCCCCCGGGAGGTTATCGACGCCATTCCCGGATTGCAACGGATCGAAAAGGACCGATGCCGGGATCGATCCTTTTGTTGCGGTGGCGGCGGACTGATGCTGTACTATGAACCGATCGAGGAAACCCGGATGGGCAGGCTCCGGGTGGAAATGGCCAAGGCCGCCGGCGCCGATGTGATCGTGACGGCCTGTCCTTTCTGCATGGTCAACATCGAGGATGCCATCAAGACGAGCGGCCTGGAAGGCCAGATGGTCGCCGTGGATTTATCGGAATTGATCGCAAAGCATCTCGTTGCGTGACCTGAACAGGTCATGATAACGACCTGAACGATACTTTTAATACATCATTCAATGTGGAGGGAGCCAATGGAAATTCTGGTCTGCGTGAAAAGAGTTCCGGACAGCGCGGAAAATGAGATCGAAGTCAATCCGGACGGAACCGACATCGAACGCGACGATCTGGTTTACTCGGTCAACGAGTGGGACAACTATGCGGTGGAAGAGGCGATTCAGATTCGGGACAATGTCGGCGGAAAGGTTACCGTGGTGTCCATCGGTGATGAAGACGCTGAAGAGGTGATTCGCCGGGAGATGGCCATGGGCGCCGATGACGGCATTCACCTTTCGGATGAATCTTTTGAAGGATCCGATGGGAAGGGATTGGCGACCCTTCTGAAGGCGGTTGTGGCTCAGGGAAACTATGATCTGATCCTTACCGGCGCCCAGGCAGATGACGGCGCCGGACAGGTCGGGGGTATGCTTGCCGCCATGCTCGACTACCCTTATGCATCTTTGGTGAATTTGATTGAAATACTTGATGACAAGAAAATAAAGGTCGGTCGCGAAATCGCCGGGGGCAACCAGGAAATGAATGAAATCGATCTTCCCTGCGTGCTGTCCATTCAGACCGGCATCAACGAGCCCCGGTACGTTGGCATACGCGGCATTCGCAAAGTGGCATCTGTGGATATACCGGTCAAGGGCGCCGGCGATCTTGGCCTCGACACGAATCAAATCGGTGCGGCAGCGGCGAAAGTCAAACGGGAAGATTACTTCGTACCGGAACTGGGCGATGGTGCGGAAATGCTGGAAGGCAGCACCGAGGAGATCATTGAGAAACTGATCGAACTTCTGAAGGCCAAAGGAGGGTTAAAATAATGCCTGAGCAGATTTTTGCCTATATTCTTCACAAAAACGGAAAAGTCGAGGATACGGCTTTGGAACTGACCAACGCGGCCAAGGCGATATCGCCGGAGAGTCGTGTGGTGGCCGTAGTGGCCGGATCCGGCGGTGAGCTCCAGGCCGTGTGCGATGAAGTGGCCAAGACATACCCGGAGGTATGGAAGATAGATCATGATGCTCTGGTCTATATCAATGCCGAGGTGCTCCGGGATCTTCTGGTACGGATACTGCCGAAAGGATCCATAGTGCTCCTTTCCCACGAGCATTTCGGAATGGATCTATCGCCAGGGCTATCGGTCAAACTGGATGCTGCCTATCTTCCCGATGCAACGGCATTCGAAGGCCTTGAAGGGGGCGTGCTCCGGGCGGTTCGGGAGGAGTACTCCGGCATGGTCAGCACCCATATCACCTGCGACATCTCCGAAGGTGCGGTCATCACTATTCGGCCCGGAGCGTTTCAACCGGATGAGAGTCAGAGCGCCGGCGGAACCGTCGTCGACAAGACGGGGGAGGCGGTGGAAGGCGGAATCCCGGGTGAAAACCGTCGTTATCTGGAGGTTGTCGAGGCCGAAATCGGAGATGTGGATATCACCAAGTCCGATGTATTGGTATCCGTGGGACGGGGCATTGAAGATGAAGACAATCTGGAAATCGTATTTGACCTGGCCAAAGCCTTGGGGGCCGACGTGTCCTGCTCGCGACCGATTGTAGATGCCAAATGGTTGGAAAAGGCACGTCAGGTCGGCACCTCTGGGCAAACCGTAAAGCCGAAAGTATATCTGGCCTGCGGCATCAGCGGGTCATTTCAACATATGGGCGGCATCAAGGGGGCGCCCTTCATCATCGCCATTAACAAGAATGCCAAGGCCCCTATCTTTCAGGTGGCCGATGTGGGAGTGGTTGCCGACATTCTTGATTTGCTCCCGGACCTGGCCGACACCATCGGCGATATCAAATAAACCGAATTCATATCAGGCGGTTAACATCAGGCCGGTGTACCCCGTGGTGGAACGTGGATGCTATTCCGCCAGCGGGGGGCACCGGCCTTTCTATCCCTGGCCCGGACATTCCGGTCGCACCGTGTGTTTCCCGCTTTTGAAAGACGGCACAATATTGTGTGCCAACCATACCAATATGTGGGTCTTCTTCGCCTACACCGCGGTCTGAAACCCTCTTAAGATCCGATATAACCTTATGAAAATATATTAAAAAATACAAAAGCTGGATGGGACCGAATTCCCGGCATTGAACTTGCTACCGATGTCACTAGCATGATTCACGTAAGAAGCTGAGGATTCTGCGCCGACATCGGCGAAAACAGCCGTCTGGGTTAATTTATGTATCCACATCAGTCACTTCTGGTTACCTTAACACCGTTGCTGCTGCGCGATGAGTCCGGCCTTCTGGTGGTCAACGGAGAATTCGGATTTCATGCCGACATCTATCTTTGGGCCGGGTGCGTGATCCATTGTGGGCAGGACCTGCATACAGGTGCCAGCGCCGCCAGATCCATTGCCAAGCGGGCCATCACATCGACCCGTTTTTTTCCCGGGGTGAGTCCGGAGATTCTATCACCCATGAATATTAATACGCATGATTTCTTGAGCATGCTGAGAAAATCCGAACAGATGTGGGAAACTGTGCGAAGCGTCATCCCAAGCTGGGAGGCGGTATTTGCTCTGGAAAAGGAGAACTGGAGGACGGAGAACGTATCGCCGATACAAATGAGAGTGCTCAATACCCTTAATGGGCGGCGTTCTGTCCGTCAGGTGATTCGAGCCACCGGACTTCCGGACCTGGACGTTTTTCGAACTATTTACTGGTACTTACGTCGACATCTGATCCGAATGATCCCTGAAGAAAAGCCGATGGAATACCGTTTTCGCGATCAGCTGCTGAATTATATGAAGCAAACGTTGACCGATCTTGTCGGTCCTGCGGCAGACAACCTACTCGACAACGCCTTTAATGCCATTGAGTCCAGGCCGGAACATCTTTCCGACAGACAACTGTCATCCCTGATCAGGGCGATCGGCAGTCGACTGGACATCAAGGAACGGCGCAATTTTAATTCCTGGGCAGGCGGAATGAGCTATGGGGATTTGTACGACAGCGCCGGATAGGAGCCTTACCATCCATGACTTTCAGGTATAAATCGCTACACGAAACCCTTTCCCCACTGGTCGATGCGGGACAGACCGGCTTGCTGGTGATTTATGGCCGTTTCGATTTCAAGGCGAGAATATATCTGAGGGCGGGATGTGTTTTTCATGCCGAATGTGCGCACCTGGTGGGGGCCCATGCGATACGAGCCATTGCCAAGCGTAAAGCCCTGATGACCCTGTTTGTTCCGGACAGGGGTTCGGATGTGGTCGCACGCACCCGGTTCAGTACCGACGAGGTGCTGTATTGTTTCAAACAGGCCGATCGGGTCTGGGATATTCTCCATAAAACGATTTCCAGTTATGATGCAGTGTTCGAGCTCGCCGAAGGCGCCCAGTATGATTCGGTGGAAAAAGTGCATCAGATTGTGCTGTCGGCTCTGGACGGATGCCGAAGCGTCTACCAAGTGATCCGGGACACCGGTATCGCAGAGATGGACGTGTTGCATGTCCTCTTTTTTTATTCCGGCGTGGGTCTGGTTCGGGAGTGGCAGGCGCAAGCGGGGGAGCCATCCAAGGCCTGCCGGGAATTCATCGGCAAATTGCGAGAAGAGCTGCGGCGATCCATGCCGTCTTCCATGCTGCCGATAAGCGATCCGGCCTATCCCTGAACTGAATAAGGATGGCCATCCTTTCCAGATGGTAAAAGCGCGGAAGAGGCGAGCTCTTCCGCGTTTTGTTGTTTTCCACGAGGGGCGTCAAACGGTTATCGACGGATGGTGACTTTTTCCATGACCACGGAAGCGACCGGTCGATCCCCGGGTCCGGTTTGAACCTTTCCGATTTTGCGTACGACATCGATGCCTTTTTTGACCTTGCCGAACACCGAATGTCGATTGTTCAGATGGGGTGTCGGTCCCAGCGTTACAAAAAACTGACTGCCGTTGGTGTTGGGCCCGGCATTGGCCATGGATAAAATGCCTTCGTCGTCGTGCTGAAGACTTGCATCGAACTCATCGCCAAAGCGATAGCCCGGGCCGCCCATCCCGCTGCCCTCCGGGCAGCCGCCCTGGATCACGAATCCATCGATAACCCGGTGGAACGTGAGTCTGTCATAGAAGTTGGTTTGCCGATCCGTTTCCTGACGACCTTCGGCTAGATTGATGAAGTTCCACACGGTTTCCGGACACTCCTTGGCATACAGTTCGGCCTCGAAGGTGCCAAGGTTGGTTTCAAATACGGCTGTTGCCCGATCAATATCCTCTTTGTAGTCGCTTTTCTGATACGCCATTATGTCTCCTCATGAAGTGGGTGATTGTCGTATGTGCCAAAAATATGATCTGTTGTGGGCGGGCTGAATTCCGCCAAATGTAAGAAGGTTGGAGTGATGGGGTGTTGGATCGTTGGGATCGAAAGATTCCCACACCCTGCCTTTTTTCAGCACTCCGGTACTCCAGTACTCCAGTATACCAGGCCCTTTATGTTCCCCGTTAGGCATTCTCTGAAAAGATGGATTGTTTGAATCATTGGCTTTTTATCCTAATTATCCGATGCCCCTTTGGCAATGCCCGCACGCTACTTCGGAAAGCACCTTGCACGGGAGGGACGGCGGGGAGAGTGAGAGGGGTCGCCTGTTCTGTCGCTTTGGGGGATAGCCGGGATGCGCCGCGCTCGATGTCCTGCCGTGTGCTCTAAGAATCGTACAACGCATCGATTCGGTCCTGATAGTGTTCCGCGGCGCGACTCTTTTTGACCTTCATCGTCGGGGTGAGCATTCCGTTATCCACCGTAAACTCCGGAACGACGGCGATTTTTTTGATGGTCTCGAAGGAGGCCAGTTGGTGATTGCGTTTTTTGACTTCGCTTTGCAGCAGGCGGATAATCTCCGGGTGTTCCATCAGATCATCCACGACGGCGTACGGGATGTTGTTACTCTGAGCATATTCTTCGATGGGTTCTTGATTCATGGTGACCAGCGCTGTCAGGTAGGGGCGGTTGTCGCCCAGAACACTAATCTGGTTGATGTACTTGCTTGTGATCATGATCCCTTCGATTCGGGCCGGAGCAATATTTTTTACACCGGAAGTGACGATGATTTCTTTTTTTCTCCCCGTGATTCTCAAAAAGTTGTCGTCATCGATTTCCCCAATATCCCCTGTTCGAAGCCAGCCGTCTGCGCTAATCGTCTCGGCCGTCTCTTCCGGCATCTTGTAACATCCCTCCATGACATTGCGACCGCGAAACATGATCTCGCCGTCCGGAGCAGCCTTTTGTTCAACCCCGGGACCGGGGGGGCCGACCCATCCAAACCGGTAGTTCGTGTAACGGTTCAGGTTGGAGAAAGAGGTGTTCTCCGTCATTCCGATTCCCTCAACAATCAGCACCCCGGCGCCATGGAAGAACTTTCCGATATCCGGATTTAACGGGGCGGCGCCGCTAATGCACCATCGGACGCGACCGCCCAGGGCGGCTCGAATTTTTTGGAAAACCAGCCGATCGGCCAGGTTGTATTTTAGTTTGAACAGAATCGGTTCCGGCAGGTTGTGGCGTTTGAGATAACTCATCTGCAACGCGGTTTTTTGCGCCCATTTAAAGATGCGCCATGTCATTCCGCCCTTGGATTCGGCCGTTCCCAGAATTTTGATATAGACTTTCTCATAAATCCGGGGAACGCTGGGAAACCACGTCGGCTGGGCCGCCTTGAGATCCTCGGCAAGTGTGTCCAGGCTTCGGGTATACGTCATTGTGCGCCCGGACAACAGCACCGTGTATACGCAGGTTCTGGCAAACACATGGGCCAGGGGAAGAAACAGAAAGACGCCGTCATCCTCTTTCCAATACACGCTTCGCTCCACGGACTGGGCCGTAAAGGTAATATTGTCATGGGTGAGCATGGCCCCTTTGGGAACACCGGTGGTGCCGGAGGTGTAGACGATAGCTGCGATATCCTCCGGCTGCACGGCATCGATCATGGATGAGACATCGGCGTCCGGAATGTCCCCGCCAAGGGCCATGAACGTTGCGAAATCCAATATCCCATCATCTGCCGGTGAATCCCCACGGAATAAAATGATCTTTTCGATTTTCGGCAGGTTGCTCCGCACAGATAGTAATTTTTCGAGCTGAACATTGTCTTCGGCAAAGGCCAGAACGGCGTCGGAATGATCCATAATATACCGGCACTCCTCCGCGGGAAGCGAGTGGTAGATACCGACGGTAACCGCCCCAATGGTGGCCAATGCCAGGTCGATGAGAACCCACTCGTAGCAGGAATAACTGACAATGCTCACCTTGTCGTTTTTTGCGGATACCGAGTGCCACGAAACTTTTAGCGGCCCGAATGACCTCAGCATAGAACTGATCCCAGGTAACGGAATCCGTTTCCCCGGAGTTGACAAGCCACGCATAGGCTGGATTCGATCCGCGCCGGTCAACGGTTTCCCGAAGCATGTGATGAATGTTGCGGTAGTCTTTAAATGGTTCCATGGTTCACCCGTGCTAGTCATGATGATTGATGTTAGGCGTGAATACCACAGAATCTCCGGCGGTTCAATTCCTAGACGGGAGTATGAATCTGCATATTTTGGATGCCCTCTCCATAGAGCCGTTTCCCTAGATATGGTTCTAGTGGAGTGTGGGTGTGTATTTCAGCAGAAGACGGTGTCCAGATCATCCAGATCCGTGGATGCTCGGCGTCGGAATCGGGGCAGAACAGTTGTTTTCGAAGTCGATACCGATTCCGATGGCTCCAGCACATTGGCATTCATGTACTGTCTCTCCATTGGAACGAGATTCTATAGGCGTTGTCATAAATATGTTCCGATTGACGGCCGCAGATGGTCGGTACGGTGCCCGACCCTACATCACAGTACTTGTAAATCTATCGTAAGGCGGGGCACCGCACCCGCCCGAAACGCAAAGACGGCTCCGCTGTTTCAATCGGAACGGAATTCTGGCATTTGGTAAAACATCTGATAAATAGCACGTTGAAACATGCGGATAGGCCCCGATCAGGAAAAGCTCCGGGCAGACATCGCTTCCGGGGCCTTGGTGACGTAGGTATGGTAGTCGGGGAATGCGCAAATCCGGTCGTATTCCTGCAGAAAGGCCTTCCGGCCTTCCCGAGGATATCGAGAAGCGAGAATTTTCTTCAATGACATCAATATATCGAGATCGACCTGCTGCTTGATAAATTGAAATGTCGTCGAAGACAGCATGAAACCGGTTTTGGACCGCAAGAGTAAAATCCGGTATGCGGTCAGCGGCCGGCTGAAGAACACGGGTGAATGGAATTCCATCAGGCGCTTTTGAATATCTTTGATTGCCCCGCCGGCATGGAGGCGCCTTGGCCGCACGTCATAGACTAGAGTGTTCATGGTACAATGGATGCCATCAGGTTGTCTAACGAAGGCGTCAAGCGGTTTTTCCGGAGGATAACAAAGTCCTTTAGCAGACAGATGTCAAACGAGACAGGGCATGTCCCGGGGTGCCATTGGAGACCCCCCAGGTCGGTGACGGTTGCAGGCTGAAGGGGAGGTAGTACGTGACAGTTACCGAGAAAGATATCGATGTCTTCGATGGGAGGGGATCTGCCGTGAATCATTTTGGTGACAAGATTCCGTATCACCCCCCCAACGATGTAGACATCCGTATCTGACGGCAGGATGGCCTGGAGGTGCCCCACTGCCTCCGAAATCCGGGGTTCGGCGAGATATTCCGCTACCCGGTCCTGAACTTCCGGCATCATTGAGGATGCGCATGACCGGTCTCCGGAATTTCCCGATCGGTGGAAATGCCGCGGCTGTAATGCGCACCTGCCGGGCGCCGGGGGTGTTATCATTTCCGCATTCATTGAACAAACCATGGATCATCCAGGCCGACAAAACGTGCGGTTGCGGTTTCAAGACGATCTCTTCGAGACCGGTCCAGTGAGATTGTTGCCTCCTTGGGCAAAAAGCATTCAGATCATGATCGGATCAGGGCTCTGTAATTCCCAGATTGTAGATTTCATATTCCGTCGGTTCTTCCAGAATCGATTCCAGCTTGTTCTCATTGGATTTGCGTTCCGGACTCGTCTTCCATGCTTGCCAGTCCTCAAAGGTTCTCCACATGGACATGACCGTTACCCGATTCGGATCATGATAATTGCTCAGGGTTTCGGATGATACATATCCGCTAAAGCCCATGGCTTCAAACCTGGCTTTTCTGAGAAGCCGGGTGATCTTGGGCGTATTTCCGGGTTTAAATCGTCGTTTGATAAAGATCTTTACTGCCATGTTATCCTCCTTTCCCTTCTGGTTATCCGATGTGATGTTTCCTGAATTCGATAGCGAGAAAGAAAAGACGGGAGCCCATGTGCGGAAAAGCTGACGTGCCCGGGATATCACCAGTTCAACGTGTTGCCAGGTTGTTCACAGAGGGAGGCGGAATGTCATGCCGGAGAGGTACAGAAATTCGGTGCCGTAAGTCCGTTTGCTTATAGACAAATTTTAAGATCCGCGTGAAAGCTTGTCAATTCGGCCCGTATTGCCCCCAACACGGGCAGGAAGGCGTCCCGGGCCGTTCGGATCAGCCATGCAGCGTGTGGACAGTCTTTGAAATGACTTCGATGGCCCTGTCGATGTCCTGGGATGTGGTCATTCGACCGGTCGTTAAACGGATGGTACCTTTGGCCCATTCTTCCGGTACCTTCATGGCCTGCAAGACATGGGAGATGTCCACCGTGTCGGCGTGACAAGCGGCACCGGCTGAGGCGGCGACATCCGGACCAATGGTCTCCAGTAGACGGGTCGCATCGAGACCGAGAAACGAGATGCTCAAGGTATTGGGTAGTCGCCATACCGGATGGCCATTGATACGGGTATCGGAAATAGAATTGGTCAGACCCACTTCCAGGCGATCCCGCATATTTTCCATATGGGTTCTGTGGGTCTCCAGGTCTTTTCGAGCGATATCGCATGCCGTACCCAATCCGACGATTTCAAGCACATTTTCGGTTCCCCCGCGACGACCCATCTCCTGACCGGCGCCGTGGCAGAATATGGACGTTTCGATATTTCGGCGAATAAACAGTGCCCTGATCCCTTTGGGTGCATACAGCTTGTGCCCGGCTACGGAGAGGAGATCCACCATCAGACGCTCCACATCCGTCGGAATTTTGCCAAGGGACTGGGCGGCATCGGTGTCATCAGAATACCGTTTGCTCTGGCAATTTCTCCGATCTCCCGGACGGGCTGAATGGTTCCCACTTCATTGTTGGCGTGCATTATCGAAATCATGATGGTATCCGTCGAAACAGTCGCTTCTATATCGGAAACGTTGACCCGCCCACGGTGATCGACCGGAAGATAGGTGACTCTGAATCCATGGGATTCCATGAACCGACACACCTCGAGAACGGCCGGGTGCTCTATCTCGCTGGTAATGATATGGGTGCCTTTTGCGAACAGACTGCCGGCAATACTTTTAAGTGCATGGTTGTTGGATTCTGTCCCGCCGCTGGTAAACAGGATCTCATCAGGGCGGCACCCGAGACATGCGGCAACCTGCCCTCTGGACTCCTGGACAGCCTGTTTCGGCCGGATACCGTACCAGTGTGAGCTGGAAGGATTGCCAAATTCTTCTTCCAGATAGGGCCGCATGGCTTCGATCACCCGCGGATCGTGAGGTGTGGTTCCGTTGTAGTCCAAATAGATCGGTTTGTGCATCGGTCAGTTCCTTTTCTAAAAGGCAGTTTTTAGATGATACACCGTACCACAGGCTAGAATCGGCCTCAACGCCGTCTGTTTGAAGCGGTCCGTTCCGGGGAAGGTCAATTCTGGAAAAACGATGACGGTTTTGATAGACAACAGCACATGAAGATTCCCTCCAAACAGCAGTGCTTTGAATTCCTTTTTGAGATGAAGACCCTTGAGCACATCGTGGCCCATTCCATCCAGGTGGGCCGTGTGGCCCTGTTTTTACAAGAACATCTGAAACGATCCGGCCTCTTACTGAACCGTAATTTAATACAGGCGTCTGCCTTGCTCCATGATATTACCAAAACACGAAGCCTCGAGACCGGTGAATTTCATTCCCAGACCGGATCTGACCTGCTCGGCAGTATGGGATATCCTGAAGTTGGGGACATTGTCCGGCAGCATGTGCGCTTGGATACCTATTCTGAAAATGCCGGTGTCACGGAGGCAGCCATCGTCAACTATGCGGACAAGCGGGTGCTCCATGATAGGATCGTTTCCCTGGAAACGCGTATGGAGTACATTCTTGATAAATACGGAAATCGGCCGGACCTTCTGGGACGACTCAGCCGGCTGTGGAAGAAGACGGTGAGTCTGGAAAAGCGGATATTTGATCCGCTGCCATTTGGGCCGGAAAGCATCGGAACCCGTATTATACCTTCCGGCTGTGATTCAGAGATGAGAAACTATTACAAGATAACCGATCATCAGGAGGATGCCCCATGAATGACATTCAGGAACACACCATTGATCGCAAAAAAATTGCCATTCGACTGCTTTACACGATTTTAAACTTTGTGGTGCTGGAAATTCTGAAAGTCATTATCCAGGTGACAGTGATCTTTCAATATGTATACCTGTTCATCACCCGGACCCATAATGAACCTGTGCGTGTTTTTTCAAATAAAATAGCTACTTATGCTTATCGAGTCATTCGATACCTGAGTCTGAACGAAAATACGATCCCGTTTCCCTTCAGCGAGTTCCCGTCCGAGATCGAGCCGCCGGAGCAGGCGGTAACCTTCTGAGTCCTGGCATCTCATGAGATTTTTTCAGCAATGGACCACAAAGCACCAGATATATTACTTAACGATATTATATTAAAAAAGTAATAGTATTTTTCTTGACACACATAGTTTGAGGGTTATCTTAATTCCATATAGTTCAGGTGTCACATGCAGTACATTGTGGACAAGAAAAATACATGGAGGTGTTCGAATGAACCTGGTCAGATGGAGTCCTTTTAACGACATGCTCTACTTCAAGAATCGGCTCAACCGTTTGTTTGACGAATCGATTTTCCCGACCCATCGTGCGGACGACACCGCGGGTCTTTCCAACTGGAATCCTGTTGTCGATATCTTCGATCAGGATGGTAATATCGTCATCACGGCGGAGCTTCCTGGAGTGGACAAAGAGAATGTTACTGTGGATATCAAGGAACGCCTACTGACACTGAGTGGTGAGCGTTCCGGCGAGAGTGAGGTCAAGGAAGACAACTATTATCGCCGGGAGCGGGTATACGGCAGATTTGAGAGATCCTTTACCCTGCCCGGAAACGTCGATTCGGAAAAGATTACGGCCGAATTCAAGGATGGGGTTCTCAAAATCGAGGTGCCGAAACCGGCGGATATGAGCCCTAAACAGATTACCATCCACTAGCATTTGGTTGAGTTTTCCGTTCTGGAACCTGAAAAGGGGCCGGCAATGAGCCGGCCCCTTTTTTTGTTTCCTTGACAAACGATTGCCGGTTATAAAACTACGGGACTATGTACCAATTTAAGGCCAAAATGACCGGATCTGTCAAAGTGGTGGTGTAGGGTCTTCTCCCAGAAAGGAGAAGATACCATGAATATC
>Ga0049114_1000016_pt1 | contig 53786 bp, 41 predicted proteins | sample WorMettanBELIZE2_FD_55211 | JGI IMG/M metagenome (GOLD analysis project Ga0049114, IMG submission 55211) | Marine gutless worms symbiont microbial communities from Max Planck institute for Marine Microbiology, Germany - Olavius tantulus BELIZE.2 | ecosystem: Host-associated > Annelida >... | reverse complement strand
CTCGGTTGGGGAAAAACTATCAGAATTCAGCGTAAATAGGACCGATTCCGATACCGATACCGATTCCGACGCCGATAGCCTTTCACGAGCTTAAGTGCTGAATCACACTCCGGCTATGATTCTGCACATATGCGATTCGCAGCGTGGGGTGGGGACTATATCCCCTTATGTGCTCTTTTGATTTAATGGAATGAACCACAAGGTCTTATGTTACGTTTTGTATGGTTAGGCGGTAATCCCCTGACACTTACCCATCACTCCAATCAGTCTGAACCGATGGCCGACGGCCACAGGTAGTAAAATCCGGGCTGCATATTGGCGAGCTGCCCGAACATGCCCGTGTCCAGAAGGGGTGATCCGGCTCCAACGGCCTGGGTGGTGACCGGGTTGTAGATATTGTCGTTGGCAAATTCGGTCCGCCGGTAGACGATCACCTGGGCGTCCTCGGGAAGCCCGGCCATCTTCTTCGCGGTGGCGATTGCATCGCTCAGGTAGCCGATCTTATCGACCATTCCAAGTTTACGGGCATCCGCTGCGATGTAGATCCGAGCAGTGGCCATATCGTTAATGGCTTTGGAACTCATGGGTCGGTGCTTCTTTACTTTTGTAATGAAGTCCTCACCCAACGCTTCCGTCAAATCCTGAAGAATGCGCTTCTCTTCCTCGGTCGCAGGTCGAAAGGGAGATCCCATATCCTTGTTCTCCCCGGATTTGTTGACCTCCACGTCCACACCGATTTTCTTCATCAGCCCTTCCACTTGCGGCCGGAGAAACACCACCCCCACGGAGCCGGTGATGGTAGTCGGATGGGCGAAGATGACATCCCCAGAAAGGGCGACATAGTACCCTCCCGAGGCGGCGACGTTCATCATGGCCGCCACCACCTTGACCCCGGTGCGCTTCTTGTAGGTCATGATTTCGTGGTAGAGCAGGTCGGTCGCTGTGGCCGTTCCCCCGGGAGAGTTGATGGACAGGAGCACCGCACCAATGTCTTCATCCTCTTCCGCCTTTTTCAACTGGGAGACGACCTCCTGAACCATGGACGGATCGGTTCGTAAGAATCCCCTTCTCGGCATATCGTGAATGATGCCCTGGACCGGAATCACCAACACTTTTCCCTCTTTTTCCCCGGAAAGGGTAAATTCCTGAAGGGGATCACTGCCATCCGGGAACAGTGTAATCTCAGGTGCGGCACACCCTGTCAATCCAACGGCAATAATCACCGAAATCCACAATAGATATGTTTTCATATTTATTCCTTTATCTGGTACACTTGGATCGTTCGGTAAAATTTCATTTACGTTGCAGCCACGTCATATTTCGGCGGCTAGTCTTGCCCCCTGATCGATGGCCCGTTTGGCGTCGAGCTCGGCTGCCACATCCGCCCCTCCGATCAGATGCACCGGCATTCCAAGTTCCACCAGCTTTTCTTGGAGCTCCCGGAGCGGTTCCTGCCCGGTGCATATGACGACATGATCCACGTCGAGAATTTTTTCGTCTCCTTTGACCTCGATATGCAGTCCGTCTTCGTCAATCCGTTTATAGGTTACGCCGTTGATCATGGTGACCTGGCGCTTTTTCAAATTGATCCGGTGGATCCAGCCGGTGGTTTTTCCCAGATCCTTTCCCATTTTACTTTTCTTTCTCTGGAGAAGATACAGATCCCGGGCCGAAGGGTAGATCTGTGGCCCATCTTCTACCAATCCGCCAGGGGCTGCGTAGGTCTTATCGATACCCCATGCCTTGAGAAACGCATCTTTGTCCAGGCTGGTTTCCGGGCCTGCGTGGGTGAGAAAGTCGGCCACGTCAAATCCGATACCCCCGGCACCGATCACGGCAACACGTTTGCCCAACGGGATCTTGTCGGCCAGGACCTGAATATAGGTCAGCACTTTCGGATGTGCGATGCCGTCAATTTCCGGTATGCGCGGGAGCACCCCGGTGGCGAGAACCACCAGATCGAAACCCTCCTCATGCAGTTCCTCGACGGTGGCTTCCATGCCCAGATGCACGGTGACACCGGTTTTTTCGAGCAGTCTCGAAAAATAGCGCAACGTTTCGTGGAATTCTTCCTTACCGGGGACTTCAACGGCCATGTTGAGCTGCCCCCCGATAGTGTCCTTCTTCTCGTAGAGCACCACCTCATGGCCTCGTTCCGCCGCCACCGTCGCAAAGGAGAGCCCTGCCGGGCCGGCACCGACCACAGCGATCTTTTTCTTTGTTTCAGCCGGCCGATACACCAGCTCGGTTTCATGGCAGGCCCTGGGATTCACCAGACAGGTGGCAATTTTCCCGAGGAAGATATGATCCAGGCACGCCTGATTGCAGGCAATGCATGTGTTGATGTCATCGGCCCGCTGCTCCTCAGCTTTGAGGACGAACTCCGGATCAGCCAAAAACGGGCGGGCCATGGACACCATGTCCGCATCGCCTCCGGCAAGCACCGCCTCGGCCATCTCCGGGGTGTTGATCCGATTGCTGGTGACCAGGGGTATGTCTACGGCGCCCTTGAGACGGGCGGTCACCCAGGCAAAGGCCGCCCGGGGCACCATGGCGGCGATGGTGGGGATCCGGGCTTCGTGCCAACCGATACCGGTATTGATTATGGTTACACCGGCGGCTTCCACGGCCCTGGCCAGATCGATGATCTGCTGCCAACTGGAGCCGCCCCGGACCAGATCGAGCATGGACAAACGGAAGATCACGATAAAGTCTTTTCCCACGGCGCTCCGCACACGCTTTAATATCTCAAGGGGAAAGCAGATCCGGTTTTCAAAAGAGCCCCCCCATCGGTCGTCGCGGTGGTTGGTTTCCTTCGCGATGAATTGGTTGATGAGATATCCTTCCGATCCCATGATTTCGACCCCGTCATAACCGGCATCCCGGGCCAGGGTTGCACATCTGGCAAAATCGTCAATCTGCTGCTCGATGCCATTCTCGGTCAACGATTTCGGCTTGAACAGATTGATCGGTGCGCGGATCGGAGAGGGAGCGACGATCTCCGGCAGATAACCGTACCGGCCGGTATGAAGGATTTGCATCGCGATCTTTCCGCCGGCTTCATGCACCGCTTCGGTAACCACCCGGTGATCGGCGACCGCTTTCTCGTCGACGAGCATGATGGCCCCGTCGGCAACCCGACCGGCCGGATTTGGGGACACACCCCCGGTGACCATCAAGCCGACGCCACCTCTTGCCCGTTCGGTAAAATAGGCCGCCATTTTTTCAAATCCGTTCAGTGATTCCTCGAGACCGGTATGCATGGAGCCCATCAGCACCCGGTTTTTCAGGGTAGTAAAACCGAGATCAAGCGGTGACAGGAGATTCGGATATAAAGGATGGGGCATGGCGACCTCCAATGGGGGTTCGTTTTTAGTGTTTCGTGTTTGGTGTTTTGTTTGTCGTGCTCTGTATTTGGTGTTTTGTGTTTGGATTCGTGGAACGATGCTGGATGCTCGATTCTGGATACTGGAATCTGGATGCTGGGATACTTGTTTGCCGGTTTGCCCGTAGGGCCGTTTGCCCGTTTGCCCGTGGGTCCGTTTGCCGTTCTTGGGTATTCGGTATTTGGTATTGGGTATTTGTTACTCGGTAAATTTTTCAATCCACCCCTTACCCGGCGAAGAACCGAGTATCCAGTACCCAGTATCCAATTCCCTACATCATCCAGGATCCACCATCCCTGACACCCTCTCACTAAGCCTTTAATCTTTCAGCTTTGAACTTTCAGCTTTCAGCTTCGAGCTTTCAGCCAATATATCCAAAATCCGCATTCCAAACTCCAAAATCGCGTCATCCAGTATCAAGGATCCACCAGCCCTGAAACCCGACACCTGACACCTGCATCTTGTACCGAGCATCAAGAATCCAGAAACCGGTATCTATATGTATCACCCGCGCCGGGATTTTCGAGCGACGCTGCCAGCGGGCGGCTATAAAAAAATCTTGCCCGGATTCATGAGTCCCTTCGGATCGATGAGATTCTTGATGTCTTTCATCAGATCACATCCCGCGCCGTGCTCGAGGGCCATGAACTTTCGTTTACCGATACCGATGCCGTGTTCTCCGGTACAGGTGCCGCCGATTTCAACAGCCCGCTGGACAACGGCATGGTTGATCGACTCGAGCTTCTCCCATTCGGTTTTATTCTCCGGGTCGCCTACCATAACTACATGCAGGTTTCCGTCGCCAGCGTGGCCGAATACGTATCCGACAACCTGATGTTCATCCACCAGTTGCTGCGAGAAGATAACCATCTCCGGATAACTGGAGATGGGCACGGCCGCATCGACAATGAGTGTTTCCCTGCCGGGATGGGCCCGGTGAATCGTTTCCCAGGCTTCGTGACGGGCCCGCCACAATTCCTTCCGCTCTTTCTCTTGAACTCCGAACCGGAAATCGACGGCTCCGGCCTCTTCACAGATTTCCCGGGCCAGATCCCGTGTTTCTTCCAATGTGGCTTCACTGATCCCATGGAATTCGCAAAACAGCGAGGGGACTTCTTCCAGGCCCAGCTGCTTTTCGGTACTCATCAGGCGAATCAACGGCGGCGGCAGCAGCTCGAGGGCGGCCGGCTCCAGGGCGGATCCGATCATCAGGGCGACGGCTCGGGATGCCGAAGCCAGGTCCTTGAAGGTAATGGTCGCCGCCAGGTGATGCGCCGGGAGGCCGGTTAACCGGAGGGTAGCTTCGGTAACCACACCCAGGGTGCCCTCGGACCCGACGAACAACCGCGTCAGGTCATAACCGGATGATGATTTCGGCGCTTTTGTTCCGGTGTGGATCACATCGCCGTGAGGGAGCACAACAGTCAGCCGCATAACATAATCTCGGGTGGATCCGTATTTCACGGTCTGGACCCCCGAGGCATTGTTGGCGATCATCCCTCCGATGGTGGCGTCGGCACCCGGATCCGGTGGGAAAAACAGCCCGAATTGGCCGGTTTCATGGTTCAGCGTTTTTCTCAGCACCCCGGGTTGGACGTCGGCCTGCAGATCTTCGGGACGGATGCCGATGATGCGATCCATACGGGTGCAATCCATGACCAGTCCCCCTCGTGTGGGGACCGGGTTTCCTTCGGTGCTGGTGCCGGCCCCCCAGGGGGTGACGGGTATGTTATGGCTGTAGGTGTATCGGAGTATCTCAGAAATTTCTTCAGTAGATATCGGCCAGACGATCGCTGCGGGCAGAACTCCGCGGTGGGGCGAAATATCGTGAATGCGCAGCTCACGGCTCGATTGACCGGTGGAGAATCGATCCGCGTCCACCATACCGGAAAGGGCCGTAATTTGTTCCGTAGTGAGGGATTCCATGGGGTGATCTCCCGGATTAATAAAGCGATTGAAGTGAAGTTTCCTTTTTTATCCCCGGCCGTTCTCGCTGTCAATGGATGGGCACTGAACGACGATGTCCTATCAAACTGAGGTCCGAATTTTTGTTTATAGGCGTGTTAATCTATGAATACCTTACACCCGACACCTGTATCCGCCGGTTGGCCCGTGGGCCCGTTTACCCGTCTGCCCGTTGGCCCGTTTGCCGGTTGCCGTTCTTGGGTATTCGGTATTTGGTATTGGGTATTTGGTACTCGGTAAATCTCTCATTCCAACCCTTACCCGGCGAAGAACAGAGTACCCAGTACCCAGTATCCAATTCCCGCCATCATCCAGAATCCAAAATCCGCATTCCAAACTCCAAAATCGAGTCATCCAGCATCCAGTATCAAAGATCCGCCATTCCTTTTTTTTATTTCGGCATTCGCTGAGATAAAAAAAGGGCCCGAGAGACTCGGGCCCTTTCTACTGGGTTGAAGGTCAGTGTCCGGGTATTAGAACAGACCGGTCACCTTGCCGGTTTCCGGATCCACGTCCACCCGCCGGAAGGCCGGGTTGGAGCCGGTACCCGGCATGAGGCTGATGGTGCCGGCGCAGGGGCAGAGGAACTTGGCGCCGGAGTAGATCAGCACGTCGCGAACCGGAAGCCGCCATCCCTTGGGCACCCCTTTGATGGTTCTATCGTGGCTGAGGCTCTCATGCGTCTTGACCATCATGGTGGCGAAGTCGGCGTACTTGGGATCGTCTTCCAGCATCTTGGCTTTGGCGTTGGCTTCGGGAGACCAATCCACGCCGTCGGCACCGTAGACTTCCTTGGCGATGATTTCCACCCGGTCGCGCAGCTTCATTTCCAGCGGATACAAGAATTTGAATTCGTTCCCTTCCTCACAGGCATCGATGACGGCATCGGCGAATTCCAACGCGCCGTCGCCGCCCAGTTCCCAGTGCTTGGATTCGGCGCAACGGGCGCCGGCGGCCTCAGCGGCCTTGCGTATGACGGCGCACTCGGCGTCGGTGTCGGTATAGAAGCGGTTGATGCAGACCACCGGGTTGATACCGGCCTTGCGGATGGTGTTGATGTGATGCACCATGTTTGCGCAGCCCTTTTCCACCCACTCCAGGTTCTCCTTGGTGTACTCGTCCGGGAGGGCTTTTCCTGTCACGACCGTGGGGCCGCCGCCGTGCATTTTCAGGGCGCGGATGGTGGTGGTCAGAACCGAAACATGCGGTTTCAGGCCGGAGAAGCGGCACTTCACGTTCCAGAACTTCTCGAAGCCGATGTCGGCGCCGAACCCGGACTCGGTCACGTGGTAGTCGAAGAGCTTCAGGCCGACGCGGTCGGCGATGATGGAGCTCTGGCCCACGGCGATGTTGGCGAACGGTCCGGCGTGCACCAGGCAGGGGTTGTACTCGGCGGTGCACATCATGGTCGGGTTGATGGTCTGGCGCATGAAGGCCGTCATGGCGTTTCCGACTTCGAGATCGCCGGTGGTGACCGGCTTGCCGCTCTTGTCGAAGGCCACCGTGATGTCGTTGAGACGCTCTTTCAGGTCGGCCAGGTCGCGGATGACCGACAGGATGGCCATACACTCGGAACCGACCGCGATGCCGAACTTGGACTGCATGGTGAAGCCGTCCATACGGCCGCCGAGGCCGATGACGATATTCCGGAGGGCCTGGGCACAGAAGTCGATGATCCAGCCCATTTCCACGCGGGTCGGATCAATGTTCAGACGCTCCATGCCGGTGAGGCGTGCCAGCTGCTCGTCGTTGTAGTTGCGCTCGTGCTGCATACGCGCGGTCATTGCCACCATGGCCAGGTTGTGGGCGTTCATGATGTCGTTGATGTCTCCGGTGAGACCCAGAGAGAACTCGGTCATGGGAATCAGCAGGGAGTTCCCGCCACCGGCCGCGGTCCCCTTGACGTTCATGGTGGGGCCGCCGGAGGGCTGCCGAAGAGCGCCGCCGACATTGACGCCGCGCTTGCCGAGACCTTCCATCAGGCCGCAGGACGTGGTGCTCTTGCCCTCACCCAGCGGAGTGGGGGTGATGGCGGTAACCTCGATGTACTTTCCATCGGGTTTGTCTTTAAGGCGATCGATGATCTTGAGAAAATCGAGCTTGCCCAGCCTGCCCATGGGCAGCATCTCGTCTTTTTCCAGACCCAGTTTCTCGCGCCATTCGTCCGGCGTCGGCATGTTTTTTTCGGCTTCTTCAGAAATCTGCCAGTCAGCCATGTTTACTGCATCATAAGCCATCAGTCCGTTCCTCCTCTACGTTAAGGTTATCAGGAGCTCCTTCCCATTTGGCTTGTCCGCCAAAAAAACAGCTCAGTAGATCTACAACACTTTGATAACAATAGAAAAATCTCCTTATCACAAGGTTTTCGATTTAGCAAGAGCTATGTGAAATGGATCTGTATTATGAACGTTATCAGGGCGTTCCATCAGTCGAAATTCGGGAAAGGGATTATGGATCCTGGATGCTGGGATCTTGAAACCTGGATCCTTGATCCTGAAATAACCGGCGAACGGACCCACGGGCAGGCCGGCAAACAAGTATCTCAGCATCCAGCATCCAGAATCGAGAATCCAGCATACAGTACTTAATTCTGCAATTGTTGCAATTGATAATAAAAGCCCCGGTCGGACATCAGCTCCGGATGACTGCCGGATTCAATGATGCGACCCCGGTTGAGGACGAGGATCCGGTCAGCGGACATCGCCGTGGAGAGCCGGTGGGCGATGATAATGGATGTACGGCCGTGCATCAAATTGTACAGGGCTTCCTGGATATGCTGTTCGGTTTCTGAGTCGATGTAGGACGTGGCCTCATCGAGAATAATCAGGTCCGGATCCCTGGAGAATGCCCGGGCAATTGACAGAAGTTGCCGCTCGCCGCTGGACAGGGACGATCCGCCTTCGGACAGTTTTGTATCGAGTCCCTCCGGCAGGCGTTCAACCATCTCGGTGCACTTGGATGATTGCAGGATGGCGTTCATTTGGGTGTCGGTGACATTCGGGCGGCCCATAGCGATGTTCTCACGGATACTTGCGGAAAACAGAAACGGATCCTGGGTAACTAGAGCGGCCCGGGTGCGAAGATCGGTGATGTTCACATCCCGGATATCCTGACCGTTGACAAGAACACGCCCGTCGTTGGGATCATAGAATCGCAACAACAGGTTGATCAGGGTGGTTTTCCCGGAGCCGGTGGGTCCAACGATGGCCAGGCTCTGGCCGGATTCCAGGTGGAAGGAGACATTCTGCAACACGGGTTCGTTTTTCAGGTAGGCAAAATCGACCGATTCCATTCCCACGGATTGGATTTTTTCCAGTGGGATGCCGTTGGATGGTTCGGGAATCCGGTCGGTCGTATCGAGAATCAAAAATATCCGCTCGGCCGAAGCCATGGCATTTTGCATGACATTGTACTTTTCGGCGATGTCCCGGATGGGTCTGAAAAACATACGCATGTAAGAGATAAATGCGACCAGAGCCCCCAGTGTGATGCTTCCCGTCAACACCCGTCCGCCCCCGTAAAAAATGAGGAGCGCGACGGTCACCGCACCCAGTAACTCAATGATCGGCATGAACACGGCAAATACATGGATTTGACGCATACCGGCCAGGTAGTTCGCATGGTTAAATCCGTAAAACCGGTCTGAATTCGCCTTCTCTCGACCAAAGAGCTGAATCACGGAAATCCCGCCAATGGTTTCCGAAAAATGCGTGTTGATCTCCGCAATCCGGATCCGGAGTTCCCGAAAGGCTTCCCTGGCCAGGCTGGCAAATTTGAAGGAAGCCAGAATGATCAGGGAGAGAACTGAAAACGAAATCAGTGCCAGCTTGTAATCGATACTGAGCAGGACAACAGCGATGCCCACCAGAAGGAACAGGTCCTTGAATACAAAGGCGATGACAGAGGTAAAGAGTTCATGCATATTTTGCACGTCATTGGTCACCCGTGTGACCAGCCGGCCGACCGGGTTACGCGTAAAAAAATCGATGGAAAGTTTCTGGATATGGCGAAACAACCGCAACCGAAGATCGTGCATAATCAGTTGCCCGGCATATTCCATGATCAACGCCTGGATGAAATTCAGCACAAGACTGGCCGCCACCAGGGCCAGCAGCAGAGCGGCGGCCACAGCCAGTCCGGATCTGTCCTGCCTTCGGAGTTGCTTCAGATCTTCTTTGGACAGCCGGCTCAATCGGTCAAAGGGGATCTGGATCGATTCTCCGTCGATGATGAACAGTTCCGGGTGCCGATCGACAATTTCAAGAGATTCCGGATCCGTAGCATCCACTGAATAAAGACGGACGGCCTCATCCCCGGGTTCCGTCCGGCTCATCTGAGTTGGCTGAGACACTGCCTGTTCCGGCACGATATACCGGTCAATGGCTTCTTTTGTGATGTAGGGCAGGGCCAGATCCAGAAGGGTGATCAATACGATGAGGACAACGGTACCGGTAAATAGCAAACGGTAGGGTTTGACAAACGGGTAAAGCCGGGACAGGAGCCTGACGTCATAAGGCTTGCCCAGCTTTTCCTCCTCGAAATATCCGTAATCTCTGTGCATGGGTTGATTCCGTTATATCGGCCAGCCACCTTTCAGGTTGCCAACCCGGGTCTATCCACGAACCTCCACTGGTTTCCGCGGTCCCAGGGAAGCCGTTTCCGGACAGGCCTCGTCTTCGATCTGCTGGAGCCGAAACGTCCGGTTGTAAAAATTGTCATAGGCTGTCAATTCATCATGAGAACCGGTCGCCGTGATCCGCCCCTGATCCATCACCAGAATCGTATCGGCAAACTGCACCGCCGATATTCTGTGGGACACGATAATGATGGACCGGGTGCTGACCATGGCCTGGATGGCGTTCATGATCATGGTTCCAGTGGCCACGTCAACCTGGCTGATGGGATCATCCAGGATGAGGAGTGGGGCCGGCCGGATTAGAGCGCGCGCCAGAGCTACCCGCTGCTTCTGACCACCTGACAGGATCACCCCCTTCTCTCCCACGATGGTGTCCCACTGAGCCGGAAAGTCCTCCACCGTGCGCCGCAAGGCCGCATGTTCGGCAGCCGCCACCATGCTTTCGGAGGAAGGTGGCCCACCGGCCAGGATGTTGTCCTGAATGGTTCCGGAAAATAAAAACGGTTCCTGGGGGACATAGGCGATCTGGGCTCTCAGGTCGGATAGACGGATGCTGCGTATGTCTTTCCCGTCGAAGAAAACGGTTCCGCCATCGACGTCATAGAGGCGCGGGATCAGACGGAGCAGGGTCGTCTTTCCGCTTCCGGGGGGGCCGACGATCCCAAGGGTGCGGCCGGCGCCCAATGTGAAGGACACGTTGTCCAGTGCCGGTCGATTGCTGCCCGGATAAGTAAAGGACACATTTTCAAAATCCACCGAACCGTCGCTCTTCGACAAAGGTATGCTATCCGGGGCATCCAGGATATCGGGGGGGGTCTGAAGAATCCGGTCGATGCGATCCAGGGATGCCTTTCCCCGTTGAATCAAGTTCGTCACCCAGCCCATCGCCATCATCGGCCAGGTTAGGAGCCCGATGTAGCTGATGAACGCCACAAAGTCACCCGGTGTAATGGTCATATCAATGGTCAGGCTCCCGCCGAGATACATCACGATCACCATACTCAGATTTGAAAAGAACAGCATCATGGGAAAGAAAAACCCGGTGACCCGCACCAGTTTAAGATTTTCGGAAACGTAATCCCGGGAAATGGAAGAAATATCATCGCTCGAAGCCTGTTCTCCGGTATATGCTTTGATAATCCGGATTCCGGCGAAACGTTCCCGAACCGCTTCGGTCATGTCCGCGAATGTGCCTTGGACCGCCTGGTAGGCGCTGTGCATCCGGCGGCTGAAGAGCCGGGTCCCAAAGATGATAATCGGCATCGGTATCAGCACAAACAGGGTCAGGGTGACGTTGATGTACGCCATGAACGCAATCGCCGAAAGTCCCAGAACAATACCGTCCGTGAGCGCCACCATTCCCATACCGGTGGCCATGCGTACATGATTGATGTCGTTGGTGGCATGGGCCATCAGGTCACCGGAACTGACCCGGTCAAAATAGGCTGGGGATAAGGTTTGGATGTGGTTAAAAAGTCGATTTCGCAGTCCTTCTTCGATGATCCGGGAAGTCCCGATCAAACACCGTCGCCAGATGTAACGGAAGATGCCGATAAATGCGGCAATCACGACGATATATCCGGCATAGGTAAGCAGGTCTGCTCCTCCCACAGAAAATCCGGTGAGCCCATCCACCGCCCACTTGATCACCCGGGGAATCAGCAACTGGAGCACATCGACAATAATCAGACAAAAGATACCGATGGCGATTCGCCATCGGTGTTTTTTGAAAAAGGGTGTTATGAGATGTATCGAAGCGCGACGGGCCACCCAATCCTCCAATCGTTGATATTGCATGCTTCTGTGCGCAACGGTCCGACAGTCTCCGGGGAGGAGTGGTGTTTCCGGCCATGGCGCCAAGCCAAGATGTCCGGGCCGTCCCCCGGCCGATGTGACTACAATATAGGAGGTCTCCAGGGATAATCAATTCCGGCAGGGCGCCAAATTGACTTTGACCATGCCCATTGTTATCCTCAAACACTATGAAATTGGGTAGTGTGGTCGAGTATATTGATCGTCAAAGAATCGTCTGTGCCGTTGTTCTGGAAGTAAAAAACAGCCGAATTCGGCTTCTCACCGAAGGCAATAGAGAGATCAACCTGGCTGCCGGTCGCATCCTTCACGCCGCGCAGAACGGTCTTGATTTGTCCGTCGGAAGAGCCAGCCTCGTTGAACTTCTGAAAACCAAAAAGCAGCAGCGGCAGACCCTGGCAGATCAGATCCAAATCCGGGAGCTTTGGGAAGTGCTCAACACGGAACGGGAGTGGATCGATCTTCAGACCATGACCGAGTTTTGCTTTCCCGATTCCCACACCGACGATCAGAAGGCCGCCGTCATCCATGCCCTGTTTGAGAACCGCAATTATTTCAAATTCGGCCAGGACCGGTTTCTGCCGTACACCGAGGAACAGGTGGAGCAGATCGCAGCCCAGGCCCGGGAAAACGCCCGGCGCCAGAAGCTGATAGACGACGGTGGAGACTGGGTAAACGCCGTACTGAACAGTCCCAATCCGACCCTGCCGGCCGACAAGCGGGATCTGGTCAAGCTCCTCGAATCCTTTTATCTCGATGGTAAGGAAAGCCCTGAATACGCCATCGGAAGTGCCATCCTTTCCAGGACCGGTCTGAAAGATCCGGACGGTATCTTTCGGGCTCTTGTCAAACTGGGTATTTACGACGAGCACGAAAATATTGATCTTCGCCGGTTCAGAATTCCCACAAAATTTCCGGAGAAAGTTCTGGATCGGGCAGAGGAGATGACGGCTGCCGTTGTGTCGATGGATAGCGACCGTCGCAGAGACTTGACTCACGTGCCTGTTATCACCATCGATGGTCAGGCGACCCTTGATTTTGACGACGCGCTGAGCATCGAAAAAGTTCGAGACGGGTATCGGCTCGGTATCCATATTGCCGACGTGGGACAGGTGATCCCCAGGGACGATTTGATGGACCGGGAGGCACGTCGCCGAGGCAGCTCCATTTATATGCCCGACACCAAGATCCCTATGCTGCCGGCAAAGCTCGCCGAAGGTCTTTGCAGCTTGAAGGCCGATACCATTCGGCCTGCCATCACGGTGACGGCGTTGCTTTCTCCCAACGCCGACGTGCTCGAATATGAGGTGTTTGCCAGCCGCGTTCGTGTATCATCTCAGCTGACGTATTACGATGCCAACGTGGCGGTCGAAGACAACCCCGACCTGAAGATGCTCCATCATGTGGCCAGGCAGTTTCGGGAAAAACGTTTGGCCTCGGGTGCTGTTCTGATTTCGGTGCCGGAAATGCATGTGTGGATGGACAGAGATGGGGAGATCCGTGTGTCGCAAGTCAATCGTGAGAGTCCGGGGCGGATGCTTGTTTCAGAATTGATGATCATGGCCAATTGGCTGATGGCCAGGTTTTTAAAAGATCATGGCCAACCGGCGATATTCCGCTCGCAGCCCAAACCTCGGGAACGGCTCTTCAGAAATATGGAGGGGACCCTGTTTCAGAATTGGATGCAGCGAAAGCATCTCAGCCGATTTGTTCTGAGTTCTGAGCCAGACTATCATTCCGGACTCGGACTGGAAGAGTATGTCACCGCCACATCGCCCATCCGTAAATATTTTGATCTGGTCACGCAACGGCAGATCCGTGCGATTCTTGGCCTGGACACCGCTTGCTCCGCCGAAGAGATAGATCAGCTGATTCAGACCCTGGAGTTGCCCATGAGACAGGTGACCCGGACACAGTTCCGGCGGCATCGCTATTGGATGCTAAAATATCTGGAATCCCGTATCGGACAGCCTGAAGAGGCGATTGTCCTCTACCGGAAGAAAAGCAGTTATCTCATCCTGCTGACCGACTATATGCTCGAATGTGATCTACCGGCCTCGGAGGGGATCCAATTGAATCCGGAAGACCTGATCCAGGTGCGGATTCAACGGGTGCATGCCAGGAAGGATGTACTTTCTGTCTATCTCGGATAGAAGTCTATCTAAAAAATGCGTGTATAGTAATTGCCAAAAATGTGTTCCGTTTAAGTAAAACGTGTTTCTGTCAACACGACCCCGAGTTGACAGAATGCGAACCCATAGATGCTCGGGGTCGGAATCGAGACCGGACGGTTATCTTAGACATCGATAACGATTCCGAACCCGATTCCGATTCCGATGACTCCGGTACGCTGGCATTTGTATACCATCTCTCAATCGGAACGGAATTCTGGCATCTGCTATAAGGGCCCATGGCGGCGTTGCATGCCGAAAACAAATGCTCACGTACTATCGCGTACGCTCCGCTTGTTTTCCGATCCACACTTTGCCCTGAGCCCTGATCCACACTTTTGAGATAGATTTTAGACTGATAATCTATTCAGACTCCAGAGCAGCGACCAGTCCCTTCCCCGCCTCATAGGCTTCCTCCAGATACTCCGGATGCTTCTCCACATCCCCCTGGAAGTCGAGTTCGCGGTACAGCAGAGATTTCCATAAGGTGGCATCCAGGACATCGAACCAGTATCGGACCGTCAGCAGGATTCCTTCAAAGAGCCGTTTTCCTCTGGTGGCCCCGACGCTGATAAACAGGCCCTTCCGTTTGGGTTCCCATTGATTGGGCCTTATCTTGTCGATCCAGTACTTTTTGACCCAAAGGGACTGGCAACGATCCATGAGTATCTTGACGTGGGCCGAGACGGTGTAGAAGAATACCGGCGAGGCGATCATCAATCCATCCGCAGCCAGGAGTTGGTCCCGCACCGTTTGAAAGTCATCCTGGATGAGGCAATCACCGGATTTCTTACAGCCGTATATCTCCAAACACGGTGATATCTTTAAATCACGGAGCACGACACGTTCCACGTTGGCCCCCGCGTCACGGGCCCCCTCAAAGGCTCGATCCATCAGGGCGGCAGTATTTCCATTTCTTCTCGGGCTTCCATAGATAGCAATGATCTTCGGCATTCTGTGTGCCAGCTCCTTGATGATCATGAGAGAGCCTGTTGGATATCGTGGCCCGGCATCGCCATCGGCGTGTCAAGGTATCTCTTCAAACATATTTTTACTACGATTCTTGCGAACGTTATTCGGATCGAAGATACGTCCGTTCATGGCAATGTAAATACCTTCGGGGAGGACCTGGGCAGCGATCACCGCGCCACCGATGTTAAATGCAGCATCACTGGACTTAAATCGTGCCGGGGCCATGGCCCCGGTGAGTACTATGGTTTTTCCCGAAATACCCGACAACCGTTTGGCCGTATCGAGCATGGTGTCGGTGCCGTGGGTGATGACAATCCGCTTCAGCTTCTCCGAGAGCACATGGCGGTAAATGGTGTCGCGATCCGTGTCATTCAATTCCAGGCTGTCCTTTCGAAACAACGACGCAATCGTGAAAGACAGGTTCACGTTGGCTTCCGTAAGAACCTCGGAGATTTTCGAGGTGCCGACTTCATAGGCACTTTTCTCATCGAAATAGACCTTGTCGATGGTGCCACCCGTGGTGAATATCTTAATGCGCATGGCGGTTCTCCATTGCCTGTAACATGACCTGTGTATCGTTATCTACCTATATCGTTTTAGAAGCCCCCCGGCAATTGGAACCTGCCTTCGTGGTATTCCGAGGGCGCCGGGCGGTGCCGGGATCCGCGATCCCAGGGGGGCGGATCGCCGTGACAGACGGTCAGTTAAGTATTGAATAATCACTCAAGATGTGTTATAAGCTGCTAATTTTAACCTGAATATGGTGAACGGTTGATACTGGACATGGTCGAAGATATTTACCTGATGGAGAGCGACGAAGAGGCTGTTCGGCTGGATATTAAAACAGACCCGGAAGCCGTCCGCCAGCAAGCCGAATGGGCGGGTGTCACCCCGGGCATGACTGTGGCCGATCTCGGCTGCGGCTCAGGTAAGACCACGAAAATCCTCTACGAACTTGTCCAGCCGGGTGGTTCCGCGGTGGGGCTGGATTTTTCCAAGACCCGGGTCGAATTTGCAAAAAAGACCTATGGCAACAACGGTGTCCGGTTTCACCAGCGGGATATCCGTGAATCCATGGCTGACCTCGGGCCGTTCGATCTCGTTTGGGTCCGGTTTGTGCTGGAATACTACCGTAATGAAAGCGAAAACATCGTTCGCCACATCTCCTCGCTACTGAAACCCGGCGGCACTCTCTGCCTCATCGATCTGGACCACAACTGCCTCAACCATTACGGGCTTCCATCCCGTTTGGAACGTGGCATGCATGGGATCATGGATCGACTGGAACAAAGCGCCAACTTCGATCCCTATGTCGGCCGCAAACTTTACGCGTTTCTCTACGACATGGGCTTTACCGAGCTCGATGTCCAGATAGCACCGCACCATCTGATTTACGGCGATCTGGAGGAATCGGTGGAGTTCAATTTCACCAAAAAGGTGGAAATCGCCGGAAAGAACTCCGGCTACGCATTTCCGGAATACCCGGACGGATACTCCGGTTTTTTTAAAGAGTTCAAATCCTCGTTCAAATCTCCCCGTCGATTTACCTACACACCCGTCATTTGCTGCAAGGGGCGCAAGCCAAAATAGCGCGAGCATTTCACTGGCGCGAAATATTCGTGCGATCTCGAATAACCCATCAAAGCGGCATTCCATACAGCACAAACTATTGCAGATGTGAGAATTCCGTTCCGATTTAGAGCCGGCATACTAAGGCCAACGTTCCGAAGCCATCGGAATCGGTATCGACTTCAACGGTAACCGTCCTTTCTCGATTCCGATACCGATAGCGATCCCGACCCCGAGCATCTATAGGTGCGCATTGTCTCAACACGGTGGTCTGATGACAGAAACACGTTTCACTGATACGGAACAAATTTTTGACAATTACTATAGCTGTGTCATGGTGAAATTCTCCCTGCTAAGGCTCACAGGATAAGCGAATTCATGGAAGCTTCTCTGAAGGCGTTCAGGTGGGAGCCGCCGGTCTATCCGACGGAGACCTGACTCATGCGGATAACTTTACCGGAGGAAGGTTTCAGTTTCTGGCGTAGTGCCTGGATGGTATGGGATTTGTCGCAGTATCGCAGAAAGGCGTCAACCACGTCTTTGTCAAAGTGGCTGGAGGCCTCCTTTTGAAGCAGTTCCATCGCCCGGTCAAACGGCATGGGATCCCGATAATGCCGCTGGGCCGTCACCGCCTCGAAGAAGTCAGCCACAGCGATGATGCGGGCTCCAAGTGGTATCTCTTCACCTTGGAGGCCCCGGGGATAACCGCTTCCGTCCATCTTTTCATGATGGGCGCTGGCGATCTCAGGTACTTGGGAGAAGTATCCTTCGAAGTTGATCCGTGTGAGAATTTCCCGGGTTTTTACCGCGTGGGCTTTGACGATCTCAAATTCCGATGGGTCCAGCTTGCCCTTCTTTTTTAAGATGGCATCCGGCACAGCGATTTTTCCATAATCATGCAGGAGGGCCGCCACCCGGATGACCTCGCGAAACTCCCTGGTCAAACCCAGTTCATCACAGATGCCGCAGGCATATTCGGTGACCATTTCCGAATGGCCGGCCGTAAGGGGGTCCCGCGCATCGATGCTTGCCGCTAACGCATGAAGGATGGCATCGAACTGTCTGGTCTTGCTTTCCAGCAACTCCGCATTCCGGATGCTGATGCCGATGATGGGCGCGATACCCATCAACAGGCTCATATCGCTGTGGACCAGTGGACGTTTCGATCGGATATTGTCAACGGTCAGAATGCCAAGGGACCGGTCATTGCAGAGAATCGGACAGCAAATAAAAGTCTGGGCACCCATCCGTTTGGCAAAGCGCAAGCTTCGGGGAGAAATACTGTCTTGGATTTCATTCACGTCGTTTATCAGGAATGGACGGTTTTCACGGAAAGAGACGACAAAAACCCCGGTGGATTCCGGCTTGTCCAGGTGAAATTCGGCGTTCTTGATGGTTAGAAATTGTTCATCCGTATATCCAAAACCCGCACGAAACTGGAGGCGGTCTTTTTTCGGATTTGCCAGCAGTACCATTCCCCGGTCATACCCGAGCAGCTCCACAAGCGTTCGGATCACCTGCCTCAGAACATCATCGATATTGGTCTGTCGGCTGATGGCCTGCCCGATCTCGTTGGTCATCAGCGCGTTTTTATAATTGACGTTCATCTGCTCGATGAGATTCTCGGTGGAATCCCGGAGCGAGTGCAATGTTTTCCGCAATTCGGATGGGTGTCGGCAACCGTCGTGAGCCCCATGACGCCGGCGAGGGACAGCGACAAGACGATACAGACATCAACGGTGGACGCATACATCAGGCTGGCGCCGATGGCGGCCAGGGACAGAAGACCCAGATAGTTTCGGATCCGTTTGATGATGGCTGAAAACGGGACTTCCCAGGAAACCACATAGCGGCACCTGTCTCCGCCATGGAACATGCACTCCGGGTGTTCCACGGTGGGCAGGCGGTTTGTGAATATCTGACCCATGGCCTCGATAAAACCGATGCGGTTTTCACACTGGAAGGGGCGCTCGGTGATCCCATCCACGGATCGGACGGTGATTTCGACCGTGTTTGGGGCAATCTTGCGGGATTTGAATTCAGAGGACCGGGTAAAATTCCGTGTGGCCCTGCCGATCATCTCGTAGGCCTTTTCGGGGGTGATAAAGCCCAGGATGTACTGTCGCATCACACCGGTGGCATCCGGCGATGTGGCGTAGCGACCGGCCTCCCTGGCAATCTTCAGATTCCCGGTCAGGTTCTGCAGAACTTCATGGAAACGGTTGACTTGACGTTGGGAGAACCAATGGTTCTGATCGGCAACCTCATACGCCTTCATACCGGCGCTGTGGAGCAAACTCCCCACATCGACATGGGGATACCGGTTTTTGATCAGCTTGATATACGAATCAATGATGCGGCTGTTGTAAAGCGGTTTGTCTCTCTGCGAAGAGCGGCTCGCCATAGTGCTGTCCTGCTGCTAGAGGCCAACGAACTTGAGCAATCTCTTGAGGTGTCTGAAGTAATGATCGGAGTACTCTGTCTTCATAATCCACAGATTGTACAGTTTCTCTACCGGGATGGCCATGTCCTCAGCGCATTTGTCCGGGTACATCATCACAGGAATCTCTTCCTGAGTGTACAAATCCGAAACCAGCTGCAGGGCATCCTCGAGCACCACACGGGTGATGGCGGATGGATCGAGGACGATCACACTGAGCGAACTCGTCAGGTCGGAAAGATTGAGGCCGACATCGGAGATATTGGCGAAAATGACCGCTGTAAGTCGGCCGTTCTTTTTTTAACGAAAACATATGACGCTCTCGCCGAAGCCCGAGACGTTCATATTCACTGATGAGGGCTCCCATCTCTTTTGTTTCCGGCTCCAGATTGAGTGCCTCAATCATCAAGCCTCCGGAAATTTCCTCGTAAAAATATCTCAGCGAGAGCAGTTCATCATTCTGGATGGGCCCTATTTCCCAACCACTGGGAAACTTCGGCTGGGAGGCGCGGTTCCGCTTAGAGTGGAAATAGGCGAACGTGTCTATGGAACTACCGTCCGGATCATTGATGTTTCGTGTAATTCTTCCGAATATACGGGACGGAAACTTGTTCTGGGGGCGAAAATAGCAGAGCATATAATCCATATGGATGGAATGGAGCCGGTGGGAATCCAGGATGTATCGGCCGATCTGATTGAGTACATCTAGCCCGGCCCGCGCCGAGGCTGTCGTGTTGCCGGCATGGTGATGAATCATCCATGCCTTGTCATAAAATCGCAGCATCGCAATGTGGCCGAGAATCTGTTCGTTGTTCTGGTAGGTAAAATGTCGTGCAATGGTCGAGTCCCCATTATACAGCCGATCGTATGTCTCCTTGATTTTTTCCTTGTTGGACAAAATGAACGCATACTTCTGGGGATAGATGAATCCGGTCTCAAAAAAGAAATCCCAAAGCACATCCAGATCGACACGATTGCACACGTAGCAGTGTTTGTTTTTCGCGTGGTGCAACAGGGCCAGCAATTTGTTGTGGTCTTCGGCAGAAATGTCCAGAAGGGCGAGACCGCATTTGACCCGGCTGCCGGTGTCCGGACTGCTCAAGGGGCGTCGATAAACCACCTGTACCTTACAGGAAAATCTGAAGCTTCCAGCGAAATTGACCTCCACCTCGGGCAAAATCATGCCGGGCAAAAAAACGGCATCCGGATCGTCTTCCTCTACAGAGAAACCGGATCCGGAAATGTCGATCACATTCCGGTGAATGAGTATGCCGGTGAAGGGATGGCGTAGGTTGACGTAGGGGGAGGGGACGAGCCGGTGACGGGGACTCCGGAATTCCTTGGTTCCGAACCTCTGCAAATGCTCCCGCAGCGGTTTCAGGTGGAAGCGGCCCGTTAGCCCATCGATTTGCGACTCGACGATGCGGCACTACCCGGCATACAACGTTTCATCGGCGTTGGAAACGATCAAACTGATGGGTCGTTCCTGGTTAATCCATTTAAAGGACTGGGGAGGGACCGCCTGGAGTTCGACCTGAAACGTCAGTTCGGTGTATGACGCCAGATTACCAAAAAAATGGGCGCCGGTCTGTATGACCTGTACCTGGATGCCCCGGCACAGGCGGCGGGACAGCTTGTTGGCGCTTAGTTCGGTACCGCTTTCAGGCAGGCGGAATATCAACCCGGATTCTGTGATTTCCAGCAATTCCGGTACAAACCGGATCAGCCGCTGATAAGATTCGATGACGACGTCTTGAAATTCATAGGCATCGATTTCTTTCATGGGGAGGGCCGTTTCGACCCAACGGCATTCCAGATTCTCATCAAGACATGGCTGGGGTTTCAATGGGAGGGAAAAGACGCGATCGTAGCGCCTGTGGCGGAAATTAACCTGGAGGGTTTCGTCCTGAAAATTAAGGTAATTGATTTTGTTGACCAGATGCTTTTGACCCACCGAGCGTTCACCGGGGGTTTCCTCTTCCTGCGCACCAATGCTGACTAGCTTGGAAAGCTTTCTAACAGTGGCCATTTCCACCCCATTCTGACCGTTTTGGAATCCGCATTCGCGTCGAATGTATGTTTTATTAGGATGAGCCCGTGTCCGGGGGAACCGGCGGCAAACCAACTATTATTAACACAAAATAACAGTTTGTACAAGCGGTTGAATTTTATTATAACTATCTATAATAACAATATATTTTATCCAATCAAAGAACCGCGGAAATGGTGTCCTAGGGCTCAGTCGACCCCATCTCATCCTGGGAGTTCGACACGGTCCGGGCTACCGGTACGTGCCATCGTGATAATTCCCTTGACCATGCACGATTTATTCATTATATGGCGCATTTCTTTCTAAATCGGATTCAGACAGGTAGATCACCATGGGCATACAGGAACGTAAAGTAAAAGAAAAGGAACGTCGACGGCAGCAAATTCTGATCGCTGCAAAACGTGTGTTTACCGAAAAGGGATTCAACCGGACCACAATGGAGGATATTGCGCGGGAAGCGGAGTTGAGCCCGGGGACGCTTTACCTCTATTTCAAAAACAAAGACGAGCTGTATGCCTCTCTTTCGCTGAGGGTGCTACAGTATTTGCTCATCCGCCTCGAGCATGTTTCGGAAGACAAGCGGGGACCCACGGAACGATTGGAACTGTTATCGGAGGCGCTCTTTGACGTCTACGAATTCGACCCGCTGACCGTCATCAATATGTTTCATCTGCAATCGAGCGAGACACTGAAAAATCTCTCCGAGGAATTTCTCGAGGAGATTATGAAATTATCCCGGAAAGCGCTGGGTCTGATTGCCCGAATTTTCAAGGACGGAATGGACAAGAAGGAATTTATCGAAGCCCATCCGATAGCCATGGCGGATATTTACTGGTCCATGTTTTCCGGTATAGTGCTTTGGGAAGAGAGCAAGCGGATCATCGACGAGCGGAAGGATTACCTCAAGCAAACCCTCGATCTGGCCGCGCGGATTTTTGGACAAGGAATCGCCGTAAAGAACTCTGAAAATAACAAATAACAAATTTCAAATCACAAATCTCAGATGATAAACGGGTTAGCCGGTTTGCCCGTGGGCCCGTCTGCCCGTGGGTCGGTTTGCCCGCCTGCTGGGTCGTAGCTTCGAAGAAGCGAAGCTCGGTTTGCCGACGTCCGACCTCTGGCATCCGACATCTGATCTCTGACACCTGAAACCTGACACCTGCATCCCTGCATCCAGAATCCAAAATCCAAAATGTAAAGACCCCCCATTCCTGAAACCAAATACCCAGTACCCAATACCTAGTTCCCTATCCGTATGATCGCTCCCGGAAATCTTGCGTCCGCCGACGCTTTCCATATCATTTGGCCTGGAATACCGCCGGACGGGCGACGACTGGCCACCACCAGATAGTCCACGTGTCCGGTAAGTGCCATCAGATCCGACGCATCGGCGTTGGCCGGAATACGCCAAAAACGAACCTCGGGTCGACCGAGCATAAACGGGTAGATCCAATCCACCGCGTCGGCAACCAGGACCGCCCGGTCTGCAGTTTGGAAGGACCGGTCGAGGATGCTCAGGCGATCATCACCGACCACCTTGCCTGCCATCATCATCTGCCAGTTTGATTCCCGGATGCTTTGCCATACGCTCTGCGCTGCCCATACGGATTTAGGCTGGTCTGTGAAGGCCTCTTTGGTAGGGGATTTGGCCAGGAAACCCTCCAGATTGATCACGGGTTTCATGGTGTTGCAGGCAGCCGCATATACCAGCAGAAGAATGCTGACCACTTGCAGGGTCTGCTTTGCCGTGGATGTCAGCCGCCAGGGGGGAAGGAAAAAGGCGATACAAAAACCGGAACAGACAAAAAAGATGGTGAAAAATCCGGCGTTCCCCGGCAACCACGCCGGCACCAAGCACAGAATGTACACATACACTGTCAGCGCGATAGCAATGGCCTTAAGCCGTCTGGGCCCCCGAAGCAAGGCGTACAGCAGCGCCGGGACGGTCAGCAGAACGCCGTATGGCCCGAACCAGGACAGGCACTCATCGGGAAACCACAGGACGCGAAACTCCGCGGCGGTCCCACTGGCACCGAATAGCGGGGTGATGACGAGGTTGTGTACACCTTCCAGAAATCGGCTTGGACTGAACCCAAACATCCACTGGCTGACGTAGTCGACCGGCAGGGTTAAATGCACCGTTTCCAGACCATATCGGAACAGGTTGGCGCCGGCCCCAAAGAGGGCGTCCGTGTTGGGGGCAAATTCCGTCGGCAGCGGTGTATCGGTCCATCCCCCCTGGTGGATCAGGTGATGTCCGAACAGCCAGATTTGGGAGAAGATCACCGCGGGATACGCAATGGCCAGCACGGCCCACCGGTTGTCGGATATCAGTTGTCCCCATATCCCGATGCCATGCCGTCGAAACAGCAAAACCCCCGACAGCGCCATCAGAACGATGGGAAATGTCAGGCTCATCACCCGGCCGGAAATGCAAAACAAAATGCCCACGGTCAGCAGGCACATGTCCGAAATATTCGGTTCCTCACCCAGGCGGTATAGCGCGAGCAGGCAAAACAGCCCGACCGCTGCTGGTATAATTTCGGGCCCCGGCGTGGTGGCCTGCAAGACCAGGCGGGGGAAACTCATGACCACCATGGCTACGGTAAATGCCGTCGGTGGCCATGCATATCGGCGCGCCAGGGTGTACGTGGCAAATCCGATGGACAGCCACGCCATGAATCCAAATAGTCCCACTCCGGTATCCGTATTGAAACGGAGGAACATGTGAGACAGGATCGCAGCGTTTAGCGGGGCCCCTGGTCTCTCCGCCAGCCATTCCGGACCGGCGTCGGGTTCCGTGAAGAATCCTCCCTGTCTCTGGAACAGGAGGACATCGCCCAGGTCGGCCCAGTGGGTGATTCCGGGCCCGATGAGAAGGGCTTGGACAAGCAGATAGGCGGCGACCAGGCAGATACCGATGCCGGCAATGGAGTGTTCTGCGAAAAAACGTCGAACCTGGGTGCCCATCTCACCGATAGCGCTCCGATGACCCCATACCACCCAAAGGGCCACCAGGCCGAGCAATACTTCACAGATAGGCGCCAACCAGACGGCACCGACCAGAAAGGCCGTCTGGAACAGCAGGGACAGGGCCATCATGACGGTGATCAACCCAACGGAGACCGCCTCCGGAAAGGTATATCCTCGGGTTCTGAAAAGTACGAAACCGGCCGTGAAGAACAGAACGATTTCAATGGCCGAGACGATGGCTGGAACTGTCGCGGGAAGTTGAAAGGTCACGGATGTTCGATCCAGTGATTTATTCCGAACATGACAGCGTCCGGGCGAGTATGTGGATGGTTTGCGCGGGGACAGCCCCTGGTCTTTGATGCACCATTGCTGATCTGCCTGTTGATGTTATAAAATCATTATCCGTCCTGTTTCAATTTCCGCTTCTTCTTGGCTTCAGCTTTGAGATGGTCGACGATTTCCTGCATAAAATCACGCATCGCAGTAGCCAGCCGAAGACACTCGTCGCAATAAACTTTCTTTCGCAGCTCGCCATGCTCTTCGATCTGGTGCCAATACCAGTCCGGGTAGGGGGAGCCCTTGCAGAATTTTTTTCCTGTATATTCGGAAATCGGGCATCCAATGCAGATCAACACATAGAAAATGCGACAGGGCGGGCAGTCGAAGACGCCGCCGTCCGAGCCTTTACCTGCAATGATGCGATCCCACTTTTTCACGGATGCTTCCATGATCTTAATTTTATTCATGGAGCCTCCCTTCTTGACGGTGTTTTGATACCATTTTTTATGCGATTTTGCGGTTTCTCAGTGACGGCCAAAAGTTCGCATGGACGCCGATACTGCGTTTGAGCGCATAATTTAATTTCTTAGCGTCGGCCTGGGCCATCATACCAGCGATGTCGGTTCTTGAATGGCCCGATGTCTCCTGGAGGACCGCCCGTACGGATTTCGCCAGGGCCGATGGATTATACCCACCTTCGAGAACGAAAACGATACGTCCTTCACAGACCTCTTCTGCCAGGTCAAGAAGGGACCGGGTCATTCCAGCGAACCCCCGGGGTGTGACACCCATGCCGCCCAAGGGGTCCTGGGGATGGATGTCGAATCCAGCAGACACCAAAACCAGATTCGGGGCAAAATCCCTGGCCACAGGCCGAAGCAGATTTTCGAGGATGGCCACATAGTCTCCGTCACCATAGCCTTTCGGCACCGGGACATTGATGGTATAGCCTTCCCCCGGTCCGATCCCAACTTCGGTAAAAAACCCGGTCTTCGGGAAATGAGGGTACTGGTGGATCGAAAAGAAGAGCACCGTATTGTCCTGCTCGAACAGGTGCTGGGTTCCGTTGCCATGGTGCACGTCCCAATCGACAATGAGCACACGGTCCACCCCAAGATAGCGTCGGGCGTATGCCGCCCCGAGTGCCACATTATTGAAGAGGCAGTATCCCAGGGCGCGACTTCTTTCGGCATGGTGTCCCGGGGGACGGACCAGGGCGATCGCATTGGCCATGCGGCCTTCCATAACCTGACGGATGGCTTCTACGAATCCACCCACCGCCAATCGGGCGGCCAGGTAGGAACCTTCGGATGTCACCGTATCCATCGTCAACGCGGATTGGGGCTGACCCTGGGTTGCCGCGATCTGTTGCAGGTATTCCGGGGCATGAAGCATCAACAGTTCGTCACAGCTGGCCTCCCGAAACGTGATTTTCTGCCATAACGATTTCACGTCCGGGGTATCCAGCATGTCATACAAGGCGGCCAGACGTCCCGGATGCTCCGGATGGTCATCACCGGTCAGGTGATTCAGGAATCGATCATCGCGAACGATACCGGTTTGTTGTACCCGACGCCCGCTCTTCTCTTCTGCTTCCGGAGAGACGATCAGCGCCGTGGGGATATCCGCGGGAATCACCAGTAGCGGGCAAGGCGCCTTCCGGATCAGCGCTTCGGTTGTCGACCCTGTCAAAAACTGAAACCGTTTCTCTCCCGGTTTGACCCCTGCTGCAATGAGATCGGCTTCGTGCGCTTTGACATATTTTGGAATGCCCTCCCCAGGAACTCCCTGGACGACCTCGATCCGAACCCCGGAAATATCCGTGTTCAGGTCCACCAGAAGCTGCTTCAATCGTTGTTTGACCCGGTCTTGAAGCATCGCCTGAACCTGTTCGTAAGGGGCCGCGGTGGGTTCGACCATGTCTTCGTCCAGCGGCGCTTCGATGGCATGGAGAAGATGCAGCTCCGCCCCCATGGCCTGGGTAAGCCCCACGGTGTAGCGGAGGGCCACTTGAGAGGCCGGGGAAAAGTCACAGCTCATCACAATCCGGTGTGGCGCTGCAGAAAGCTCTGTCTCATCACCCGTGGGCCGGACGATGATCAGAGGCCGCTGCAGTGACCGGGCCATGCGTTCGACCACCGTCCCCATCAACATGCGTTTAAGCCCGGACAGCCCGTAACTCATGGCGATGACGAGATCGATATTCCGGTCCTCAACCACGGGACGGATGTTCTCCACAGAATCACCAAAGGCAATCAGAGGCTCCCAGGAGACGTCCTGTCCGTGCATGAGGGAAGTGATTTTGTCTACCGCTCGGGTTCGAATTTGATCGGATTGCGGGTCTGCTTTAGCCACATCGGTCCCAAAGAGATCATCACGAGCCGCCTGAACCGAGTGAAATACCAGCAAACGAGCCTTGAACCGCCGCGCAAGGTTGGAACTGTAGGCGATGCCGGTCGGTGCGAATCGTGAAAAATCGGTCGCGTAGAGAATTTTTTGTATGCGGACTCCCATGACCGAGTCCTTTGCCGGGGCCCGCCGCGGGTCGATGGATCCCGCACCGTATCGAGGAGGGAATATCGTTTCGGTCCGGCCGGCGGGTGATTGTCGGTACCGGAATACGTGACACCAATAAACGGTGGGGAACGAGTAATGTTACAACTGAATTTTCTCCAAGGTAATTTGGAGAACAGGATCCAAGGATTCAAGGGGTTGGGGCTTCGCCTAATGGCTTCGACCCCACGAGCAAGGATTCAAGGGTCTGTTGAGAAATGGTTTGAATATCGCCTATTGCATGAATTCATCTCTGGCATGCCCCAATATCCCTCACCCCAGCCATTTTAGGTAAGCTTCCGAATTCCCTGCCAACAAGATCTGAGTTTCCGGTTTACCCTTTTAAACGTCAGCTCGGAAATTCTTCAGCTGTTCACTTGAACCCAGGCATCCTCGAACCCTTGAACCCTGCTTGGTCGATTCCAAGCAAAAGCTCTTTCATGCTTAATCACGTAAGACAACTTGTCGGGCGATGGTGACGAAACCAGTGTATAGAACCGGTCAACCCGTGTCAACAGGCGGTCCAAGCAGCCAACGGCGGATAGCCGGCAATTTTGTGATGTCTCATTGCAAGTCTTTCCGATCCTACGGATTCATTGACTTTTGGTGATGAGATCGCATATTGCAATCAATAAATTAGGCATTTCTGATATGTTTATGAACTCTCCTATATATGCCTTCGGGCGATGGATGTGCGTCTTACTTCTCTTCGGCTGCGTGGGTGTGGGGCCTGAATACCAGCGTCCGGAACCGGTTGGGACCTTACCGGTCAGTTTTGAACAGGCGGCCGAGGAAGCGGCCCCTTTCCAGGCCGACGACGCATGGTGGCGGGAATTTAACGATCCGGATCTGGATCGATTGGTCGAAGATGTCCTGCGGTACAACTGGGATCTCAAACAGGCCGCCGCCCGGATCCTCGAAGCCCGGGCACGGTTCCGGAAAACCCGGGCCGATCGCTATCCGGAACTGGGCTTCAATGCCAGCGCCGATCGGCGGAATCTGGCCGCTACCCAGGGCGACGCCGAACTGGACATTACATCTTACGAGCTGTCCCTGGGGGCCTCCTACGAGGTGGATCTGTGGAGCCGGTTTGCGAGCCTGACCGAGGCGGCGCGCTCTGATTTGCTCGCAGAGGCGGAAAACCGCCGGACCCTGGCGCAGAGCATCGTGGCCGAAACGGTGCTCCTGTATCTTGAAATCGAGTCTCTCGAACGTCGTATCCAGATTGCCCGGCAGAACATCGACAGCTTCCGGAGGAGTCTCGAGTTTGTGTCAACGCGATATCAGCGCGGGCTGATCTCCGTCCTGGATGTTCGACAGGCGCGGCGGGTGTTGGCCCAGGCCGAGGCCGTGCTACCCGAACTGGAACAGCTTCTGGGTCTGCGGCAGCAGGAACTGGCGGTTTTGCTGGGGCGATACCCTAAGACGTCCGGGCCACGCCAGCAGCCGGAAGACTATTATCAGCAATTTCCGGCGGTGCCGCCCGGTCTTCCCTCGGAACTGCTCCAACGCCGGCCGGACATCCGGGCTGCAGAATCGCGACTCCAGGCGGCGAATCGGCGCATCGGTGCCGCCAAGGCCGCCCGGTTTCCATCCATTTTTCTAACCGGTGAATATGGCTTTTCCAGCGACGAGCTCAATCGGTTGGTGGGTCTGGATTTTGATTTCTGGAGTGTCACGGCGGGCCTGACCCAGCCGATCTTCAACGCCGGGCGTTTGAAGGCCAATCAACGGGGCGCCGAAGCCCGCTACGAGCAGGAGGTCGCCGTATACGCCCGGACCCTGTTGAATGCGTTTTCGGAAGTGGAAGCGGCCCTTCTGACACGAAAGAAACAGATCGAGCGGCGGGACCGGCTGTACCGGTTTCGAGAAGAGGCCCGGGCTACCGGGCGTGTCGCTGAGCAACGCTACATCCGGGGATTGACCCCATACCTGGATGTGCTCGATGCCCAACGTACCCGGTTCGAAGCCGAGGACCGGCTGGTACAGGTAGAGTTGATCGTATTGAGCAACCGTGTGCAATTGTATCGCGCACTCGGAGGGAACTGGGCCGCACCGGAAATGTCTCCGGATGCCATGCTCTCCGAGGCCCAGAATACGGAAAAAGGCGTAAAAGGGCCATGACCCCGATGAAACATCGACTGGTTCAATTTCTGATTACCGTGACCATTATCGCCGGCGGCGCCGCAGCATTTCTTATTATTACGGCCAACAAGCCCGAGCTGAAACGGACCCAGCCGGCACCACCGGTACCCATGGTCCGGGTGGTGACCGTTGCAACAGAGGATCTGACAATTCCCATCCAGGGAGAGGGGACTGTCCAACCGTTGCGGGAAATCGAACTCGTGCCCCAGGTTGGGGGAAAGATCGTGGAGATATCTCCCTCTCTTGTGGACGGGGGCCGATTTTCAAAAGGGGACTTGCTGCTGCGAATCGAGTCGGAAGATTACGAGCTGGCCGTTACCCTGGCCGCTGCCCGTGTAAAGGACGCGGAAAGCTCCTTGGTGTTCACGGAGGAAGAAGCCGCTGCCGCCCTGGAAGAATGGCGCTTGCTGGAGCGCGAAGACGATCCGCCCCCCCTGGTGGCGAAGCTGCCCCAGCTCGCGGCGGCCCGCGCCCGTCTGGAAGCAGAGAAAGCGGATTTGAAAAAAGCGCGCCTCAATCTTGAACGCACAGAGATCCGGGCCCCCTTCAACGGGCGGGTGGCATCGGAAAATGTCGGTCTCGGTCAATATGTCAGTACCGGTAAAGCCTTGGCCACGATTTTTTCCACGGACGCGGCGGAGATCGTGGTGCCCCTGGAGGACAGCACGCTTTACTGGTTTCACGTGCCCGGCTTTACGCCCGGAAACGGCCCCGGGTCACCCGCCCGGGTCACCGCACGGATTGCCGGAAGAGACCTGACCTGGTCCGGTCGGGTGGTTAGGGCCGAAGGCAAGATGGATGCCCGCACACGACTGATCAATGTCGTGGTCCGAGTAAACAATCCGTATCAACGCAAGCCGCCCCTGGCGGCCGGTTTGTTTGTCGCCGTGGAAATTGAGGGGCGACGTTTGACCGAAGCCGCCGCCATTCCCAGCTCCGCCCTACGGGACGACCAGACGGTTTGGGTGGTTGGCGACGACGGCGTCCTGTCGTTCCGCGCCGTGGATGTTGCGCGTATCACCCCCAATCAGGCCATCATCACCAGCGGCCTTCAGGGTGGTGAGAAGGTTGTTACCTCCCCATTGCGGTCGGTCACCAACGGCATGAAGGTGCGTGTCGGCACCGGTGGGAGGCCGTCATGAAGGGTTGGGTGGCCTGGTTTGCGGACAACCACGTGGCCGCCAACCTGCTGATGTTCTTTCTCCTGTTTGCCGGAATCTATACCGGTCTGTCCCACAAGGTGGAGGTGTTTCCGGAAACCGACCTGGATATGATCCGGATCACCACCGCCTATCCGGGGGCTTCTCCTGCAGAGGTCGAAGAAGCCATTGTTCGTCAGATCGAGGAAAAAGTTGCCGGTTTGGCCGGTATCGAACGCATCGACTCCAGCGCCCGGGAAGGGTTCGGGACCATTACCATCGAGGTGGTCAAGGACTGGGACCTGAAGAAACTGGTGGAAGAGGTCAAGGCCGAGATCGACCGGATCACCACCTTTCCGGACGAGGCCGAAAAACCGGTGGTCGGGGAGATTACCCGGCGGAGTCTGGTCATCAACGTGGCGGTCTATGGAGATGTATCTGAAGCCACCCTGAAAGCCCTTGCTGAAAAGGTGAAGGACGACATCACCAACATTCCCGGGATCACCCTGGCCGATATCCACGGCATCCGAAATCCGGAAATCCAGATCGAAATATCCGAATCGACCCTTCGCCGGTATGGTTTGACGCTGGGTGCGGTGGCCGATGCCGTCCGTCAGGCCAGCCTGGATTTGCCGGCCGGACGGGTAAAGACCGAAGGCGGGGAAATCCTGATCCGTACCAAGGGACGACGTTACCATGCGGAAGATTACGCGGAGGTGGCCGTCATCACCCGGACCGACGGCAGCAAGGTCACTCTGGGACAGATTGCCCGGTTGACCGACGGGTTCGAAGATTCGGATGTCAGCGCCCGGTTCATGTCCAAACCGGCCGCCATGATTCATGTATACCGGGTAGCAGATCAGAGCGCCCTGGATGTGGCTGCCAAGGTGCGGGAATACGTCGACGGGATTCGGCCGACCATGCCGGCCGGTGTCCATGTGGATTTCTACCGGGATCGCACCGAGATTCTCAAAAGCCGTTTGGAACTGCTTCTCCGGAACCTGGCCTTCGGGCTTGTGCTGGTCAGCCTGCTGCTGTGGATGTTTATGGACATGCGGCTGGCATTTTGGGTCACCCTGGGAATCCCCATATCGTTTTCAGCCGGATTGTTCGTGCTGCCCCATTTTGATGTATCCATCAACATGATTTCCCTGTTTGCCTTTATCATGGTGCTGGGTGTCGTCGTGGATGATGCCATCATTATCGGAGAGAACATTTTCCGTAAGCAGGAGCAGGGGCTGCCGCCGCTGAAATCCGCCGTGGAAGGGGCCCTGGAAGTGGGGCGGCCGGTGGTTTTTTCAGTGCTCACCACGGTGGTGGCATTCTGGCCGCTGCTGCTGGCCAGCGGTACCACGGGAAAGCTGATGCGCAATATCCCCATCGTGGTCATCGTGGTGCTCTTGGGCTCCCTGGTGGAGTCCCTGTTTATCCTTCCGGCGCATCTGAATCGGAGCTCGGAAAAACGGGGCGGGGACTGGGCGGTACTCCGGAAGGAGAAGTTTACCTCCCGCGCCCTGAAGTGGGTGATCCGAAAGCCTTACGCCCGGATGGTCGATTTCTGTGTCCGCTGGCGCTATGCGTCGGTCGCGGTGGCCATTGTTCTTCTCATGATCAGCTTCGCGATCTGGAAGGCCAGCTGGATCAAGTTTACCTTTTTCCCCAAGGTGGAGGGCAACACCATGCGGGCGTACGTGACCATGCCCACCGGTACGCCCGTGGAACGGACCCGGGAGGTGGTGGCCTATGTCGAGCAGTCCGGGCTCGAGGTGCTTGCGGCGGTCGAAAAAGACCGACCCGTGGGAACGGACCGGTTGCTGCAATACAGCCTCTCTCTGATCGGGGCCCATTCCGGAAGGGGCGGAACGACCGGTACCGGCGGTCATCTGGGGCAGGTCTGGCTCAATCTTCTGGAGAGTGAGGAGCGCAAGATCAGCACCCGGGAACTGACCCGTTGCTGGCGGAAACAGATCGGGTCCATCCCCGATGCCGAAAAAATCTCCTTCCGGAGTGAAATCCACAGTGCCGGGGATCCCATTGAAATTCACCTGTCGACCAATGATTGCGATGTTCTCCTGGCCGCTTCCGAAGCCCTGAAGGAAGAACTCCGACGGTATCCGGGTGTTTTCGACGTGGGGGACAGTTTTCTTCCCGGAAAAAACGAAATGCAACTCAAACTAAAGCCGGCGGCCCGTTCACTGGGGCTGACGTTGAACGATCTGGCCCGGCAGGTCCGTCATGCCTTCTACGGTGCGGAAGCCCTCCGCCTGCTGCGTGACAAAGATGAGGTGAAGGTGATGGTCCGATATCCGGAATCGGAACGGAGGGCCCTGGGGTATGTGGAGGAAATGCGTATCCGCACCCCTGAGGGCATCGAGGTCCCCTTCCGGCAGGTTGCCGAGGTCACCATGCAGGCCGGATACACCACCATTGAACGGGCCCAGCGTCAGCGGGTCATCAAGGTGACCGCCGATGTGGATGAGACGGTTTCCAACGCCAACGAAGTGCGCAACACGCTGGTTTCCGAGGTGCTGCCCCGGCTCGCCAGTGAGTTTTACGGGCTGCGGTACACCATCGAGGGCGAGGGAAAGGAACAGAAAAAGGCATTCGGCGATGTGTACAAGGGTTTTGGTATTGCCCTGTTTTGCATCTACGCCCTGCTGGCCATCCCCTTCAAATCGTTTACCCAGCCGGTCGTGGTGATGGCGGCGATTCCTTTCGGATTCGTGGGCGCTCTGATCGGACATCTCATCATGGGATTTAATTTCAGCATACTCAGCCTGTTCGGCATGGTGGGGTTGGCCGGCGTCGTCGTGAACGACTCCCTGGTCCTGGTATATGCCGCCAATGGCCTCAGACGGGGCGGGAAAACTGCTCATGACGCCATTTGTGAAGCCGGTGGTCTCCGGTTTCGGCCCATCCTTCTCACATCGCTGACCACCTTTGCGGGTCTCACCCCGATGCTCGTGGAGAAAAGCGTTCAGGCCCAGTTTCTAATCCCCATGGCCGTCAGCCTGGGCTTCGGTGTGCTCTTTTCGACCTTTATTACCCTCCTGTTCATCCCCTGCAGTTTCATGATCCACCAAGACATCAAAGGTCTGCTGAGACGTATCAAGGACCGTCTCCTGCCAGGACCCGTGAAGTTTCCGGACCGGACGTGAACCCATCATCCAAAAAGAAGCTGGATATCTATCAAGAGGAAGCCAAGGCTCGCCAGACGACCCATTGGGACTGGGATTACTTGACGGAGGCGCAGATCACCGCCTGCATGGAAAAACAGCGGCGCGCCCGAGTAACCCGGCGCAGAAGGTTCGTGCTGGGGGCGGCGATTGGGGTTGCATTAACGCTGGGATTGGCCCTGGCGGTGTTTCAATCCCTTGAATTATGGTAATATGGAGAATATACAGAGTACCTGATTCGGCCGGTATCAGACCCATCGGAGCATGATACCGATGGTCACATGCATTGCAGGGGAGGTGGACATGATTCAATTGCGTGACAAGGAGACGGGTACGGTATTGGGCGTGATCTCGCAAGACGACCTGAACTTTCTTATCGATCACCTTGAAGAAGAATCGGAAACCGACACCGATTACTATATCAATCGCTCCACACTGGATTTTTTTAAAACCGAGGGTGCCAGCGAAGCACTGCTGTCCCTGCTGGAAGACGCCCTCGGAGGTCGCAATGAGATGGAGATTGAGTGGACAGCCTCAGAATAGCCCGATGCACCCCACCGAAAAGCCCCTTCAGTTGAAAAAAAACGCCCTTCCTTAATACAATACCCTTTAATGGCAGCGTTGAGGCTTGCTGGGATTAGACAGCAGCCCGCTGCCACATCTATTTTTGCTTCACGCCCCAAATCAAGGAGGCCGGACATGATCAAAACCGCCAAAGTCATGCTCGCGGCACTTTGCATGCTAGTATGTGCCGCGCCGGCAATCGCCGGCTGGGACGCCAATCTGGATAAGGCGAGGCATGAAAAGAAACAAATTTGTTTCCGTTGGTGAAATTACAGCACGGCTTTTAAGTCAGGGTCAGCTTCTCAAAGAAAGCTTGGCCTGACCAACATAGCCGCGTCCGCACAATGACCCCACCTGTCTCTGGTTTTTTTGCAGTCATATGAATTCTCTTCTCTTTTTCTGAGGGATTAATTTCCCCGTCCTGTCTTAAGCAGCAGTTTTTCCCGACTTTTCCATTGAAAATGGAAGAATTTCTTGGTCGGACAGGGATCCGTGGCCGTTCAGCTTGCTGAACGGACATCGGTCGCTGGCCGAAACCCGAGAAACGGGCTCTGCGGAAATTAAACTGTGTAATTTTGTCTTCGTGGCCATCTTGCTAGTTTTTCTTGTTTTTTTTAGTACTTGTTTTAGGAACCTCGGAAACCCTTTGTAGACGTGTGTTAACATGGGATGACTATGAAATATTAAGCTATGCCACTATGAAAAAAAAAGAGCGAAAGCGGCATTTAACTTCATCGACCTTTTTGCAGGGATTGGCGGACTTAGCTGGAAAATAATGTCGAGGATCCGGAGCAAGAACACCCGCCCGGAACTTGTTATCAGATGATGGGGAGAGCTTTATTTTAGTCCGGGCGCGGCAGGAATCTCGGCCTCTTCAGGGCCGAGAGGAGTCGTGGCGGAACATATCGTTAATACATATGTTGAATGGACGGATCGATTGAGTTCGTGATTCCGGTTGTTGTTTCACGGTTTTTGTTTCTTGCCGCGTCCGCTATCTGCTGTTTTTCGTTTTCGATTGCAATGTCGTTAGCGTCAAGCTGCAACAGGACCTGATAGGTGCGTTGCACGTTTGTCATGGCCTGGTTTTGCAAAGACATGGCTTTGGAAAGAGCCTCCAAGGCTTGTCTGGCCGTTTCCGCATTTCTCAATGCGTCTTGGGCCGCGCTAAGCTCGGGGTTAAACTTGCTGTTTCTGTGTTCTTGAATTACTTTGGCAGCTTTTAAGGCGGCCTTGATGTTTTCCCGTTCGGCAGTGTCGAACGTTGCTCCCATGCTCGCATCGCGTGCAGGATCGTGCCAGTCGGCCATGGTCATGGTTTTTTCGTAGTATGCATAGCCCGGATATTTTGTTTCATAGGTGGTTTTAGCCGCGGTTCCCTTTCCCGCCGGCAACGCCATGTAGGACAGGATGTTTGAAAGATTTTGGGCACTTGTGAACTCTCCGTCTGCTGCCGCCGTGATTCGTTGATACAAGTTGAAGGCTCTGAACGCCACATTTTCTCTGCCAACAATGTCTGCGATGGCACTGACGGCGTCTTCTGTCTGAAAATCCAAGAAAAGCTTTGTGCCAAGGCGCGTCATAATCTGAAACTGCGGCGGTTCTTGGGCGTAGCCCCACCACCACGCCATGGCCGAACCTGTTTTAAAAATGAAAAACAAAGAGGCCGCCGTGAAAAAAAATATCGTCAAACGGAAGCATTTGGTAACACAGAGCATCCTGCTGTTGTTTTTTTTACTGTCGTGCGCCATGATGCGTCGCCTTTCACTCCTTATTAATAGGTATGCTGCGTCGAGGGATCAATGCGCGCGGCAATGCCGCGTGCCGTCTCCTGGGCCGACTGTCGGTAAGCGTTGCTATAGCTGTTTGCCGACTCCGTTTCCGCGAGAATGTTGGCGTGCAATTGCAAGCTTTGAGAGAGTGTTGTTGTGATGCTTTGTAGCGTTCGAAGCTGCAACATCGCCGCGTTTGCCATGCCTTGGATGGAGGCAAGCTGGCTACTCGACGACGAGTTGCTTGATGAAAGAGCTGTTTGTTTCGCCTTGCGAGACGATTCAAGATCATGTTGTTGCACTTTCAACGTTTCCAGTGTCGCAATGACGTTGTTTTTTGCTTTTTCAAACGCCTCCGTTCGATCTGTGGCAAGTGCCGTTTTGTCGTGGAAATCGGTAAAAGAAGGTTTTGCGGCAAGAACAGCATTCGTTGTTGGAATGTACGTATTATCTATTTCCGAGCGCGTAGGTACGTCCGTGTAAGACAAAAGGCTCGAACTTGCTCCCGCGTCATCATGTTTTGTTGAAACATCGGCAAGTGCAGCTTGTATGGTGCCGGCATCAAACGATAGAGTCTGTAGCGATTTTAGCATCATCACAAGCTCAAATATTTGTTTAATCCGCACTTGTGACATTGCGGCCGCAGCCTTTTCTATTCCCGGATTCACCAAGAATCTTTGCGAAATCTCAGAGGCCCATCCTGAAAACGGCGAAACAAGGCTTTTCGCCAAGTTGATCTTGTCTGTGATTTTTGACAGTGCGGCACTTGCTTTTCCAGCGGGCAGGAGCTTTTCAAGCTTAAATGCAAGCTTGCTGAAACCGCCCTTGTATTTGTGGGGAAATGTTGATGTTCTCAGCCAGTTAAAATATTCGAAAGCGTTTAATCCGGAAGTGAAGTCATTCAGCATCGTATCCACAGCGGGGAAACGCGGTACAGCCGGCAGCCCCGGAAGCGACGGCAGTCTCGGCAAGCCGGGGAGACTTGACACGTTCGGGAGCGTAAGCGGAAAATTTGTTGTCGGCGTTCCCGGCGCGTCGACAAAAGAGGTCGCGGAACTTTGTCCGGATGTGATCACCAAAAAAAACATTAAGGAAACCAAAGTCATGATTGTTTTGTCCACACCGTGTGAAAACAAAATAGATTTTTGTTGCGCCATGACGATCTCCCTTTCATTCTTTTTAATAGGTGTGTTGAGTCGTCGGGTCGATGCTCGCCGCAATAGCGCGCATGATTTTCCTGTGCGCCAACATTTCAGCGAGAAAGGGAGAAAGGCATGAGTTTGATCGGACTCAACCCCCATGACGTTCGCCTCGAGTTGAATGAGCACGTTCATTAAACGCTCCACTTCCTGCATGGTTTGCGTTTGAAAAAGCACGGCCTCCCCAACCGTTTGGTATCCTTGAAGTCGCCCATTTACACTTTCTATGCGGTTCTTAATTTCCTCCCTTCGAGTTTGGTTCGCAGCCTTGGTCGTTCGAGAGACTATCGCGCCGGCAAGCGCCGCGCCGGCATTTTGCATATTTTGTTCAACATGTCTTTGCCACAAAGTGTTTGGGTTCAAGCCTGAAAGCCAGCCGCTCGACGCAAGCGTTTTGTATTGCGAGAGCCCGGGCAATTTAGCGGCAAGCTGTGCGCTAATGTCGCCCAACCACGACACAATTTTGAAACCGCCGGCGGTGGCGCCGCCAAGAGCCTTTTTAAACTCTGCAACGCGATCCAGTTCAGAGATGAAATTGAACGTTGTAAGCTTGTTCAGGTGCTGTTCGTACAGTTGTTTTTTCTGTATGGCCGCGTGAAGCCACGCGGTTGTTTGTGCAAGTTGTGCCGTGACGTGCGAAAGCACGCTGTTCTGTGTGCTGTTCTTGGCGTCGGTGAATGGGTTTGAAGCGATTGCCGGGAAAGTAAAAGAAAGGGACAAAACAGTCGCTGAAAACAGAACCGCAACAGGAAGTGCAAGATTGCGCAAACAACCATCTTTTCTTTTAATTAAATACATTTTTGTCCCATATCCACGTGCGGCTCTACGTTTTCTTCTTTTGCCGCGCGCTTCAAGCGCGATTTTTCAAATGACTCAAGCGCGCGTGCGTGCTCGGCCAGAATTTTTGAAAATTGTTCTCCGTGACGTTTTCGGACCTCGAACAAAAAACTGTATTCCCGAAACGGTTTAACGAATATTTTTTCCCAGGATTTTTCAGAGTCCTCTTTTTCCGTATACGCGGCGCGATGGCCGGGGGCAACGTTTGTGGAACTTCTCGGAATCCTGTCGGAGCTTTTTGGCGCACCAAGCTGTGCACGCCTCAAAAAAGCCTCATCTTTAAAGTACAAAATCTGAGTGCCGTAAATCACAGGCTCGCCAGCTATGAAAATTAACATATCGCCAGGCATTACTTCACCGCGAACTGAATGTATCCCCTTAATCCGCATGACTTCATCTGGCGTCATCAAGGGTCTTTTTTGCTCTTGAAAGCTGGTGGATTGGGACACTCCTTTCCCGGACCGGCTTGTTGAGATTTTTTTCGAAACAACAGTTGTGGTTCCGGTCATACGCGACAGTTCTTCGGCGGTATCCATTTTGTTCGGCGCGTAAGCGATACGGACATGACAATTGCTCATTACAGATTCGTCCTTCGTGTACGCCGCGCGCAACTGAGCAAGGTCCTGAACGATCAGGTAACACTTGATCCCGTATCCGGCAAGATATGCGAGGGATTCCTGAAATATGTCCAACTTTCCAACAGACGGAAACTCGTCAAAAAGAATCAAACATCGATGCTTGTAGCTTTCTTTGGCCTTGCCCCCCTCGAAAACAATTTCCGGCGTCAATCCTCTTAAAATCATCGAAAATAGAAGCCGTGTGAGCGGCCGCAGCCGGTCCTTGTCGGTCGCGCCGACACAGATGTACAAGGAAACCGGTCTATCGGCATTCATTAGATCGCTTATACGAAAATCGGATGTGGCGATGTTTCTCGAAACAATCGGGTCGCGATACAGGTTCATTTTCGAAACGACGGTTCCGAGAACGCCGCTCTGTTCGCGATCGGCCTTGTTCATCATTGTTCTTGCGGCCTGGCCGACGGCGGGGTGAAGTTTGCCGTCTTTGTGCTTGTAATCAAGCATTTCGCCCAAAAGGCCTTCGGTATCCCGATCGGGGTCCGAAATCGCGTAGGCGATGTCTGGCAGGCTGGCCGTTGTATTTTCTTGCCGCGCTTTGTATGCCACGTGCAAAATTAGACCGGTTAAAAAGTCAAATCCGGACTGTGACCAGTAGTCGTCCATCCCTTTACCGGTATCGTCGATGATCATCGTGGCAATGTTCTGAGCTTGGCTGACGTCATTTTCGGTAAAGAGATCAATTTCCTCGATCGGATTAAATCGTACAGACGAGCCGTCTGCTGCGGCAGGCTCAAAGCGCAACACATGATTGCCGGCATGGGTTTTGCGCCATTGCGCAGATGCCGACCAGTTTTCTTTTTTTAGATCATACACCACCATCGAGTGTGGCCAGCTTAGCAGCGTTGGGATGACAAGCCCAACGCCTTTTCCGGACCGGGTAGGCGCAAAAATCATGATGTGTTCGGGACCATCATGGTACAGATAGTGCTGGTTTTTTTTGTGCAAGAAAGAGCCAATCGCGGCCCCTTTTTGGTCTAAAATACCCATGCCTCGAATGTCCTTGAATGTCGCGATTTTAGCAGTTCCATGAAGATCAGAGCGGATATCTCCTGTCTGCCTAATGAAATAGACCAACACCAACAGCGACAACGCGAGGAACACTCCTACCAAAGCCACGTTTTTCCGTATGATCGAGCCTATTACAGCAGGATGTCGTTCGGAGAGAGGAGCATACCAAAATGCCCACTTCCAGGGGCCATACCATGGCTTCCCTTTTACAATTACCAAAGATTTTCCCAAGGCTTCAGAGTACCCAAAATTTTTAGCGATGTCTTGCGTTGCCGCCATGGAGAACACAAGTCCCGCAACGAAAAAAATCGAACAAAACAGAATCATGTGTTTTTTCCGTTTAGCGGAGAATCCAAGAGTTGCACTTTTGCGCAAGCCGTATTCTTTAGTCCTGTCATTTTTTTTTAGCATGAGCGTATCCTCATCCCACGTCACATTTTTTGTGATAGGCGCAATTTCCGAGTTTCGAACGTGGGCACACGCGAAACGTTTCCCCGGTTTTGCCGGATTTTTTTTCCAAAAGAAACCCGGCACCACAATCCGGGCAAGTATCTTTAACCAACGTCCCCCAGTATGATGCCTTACAATCAGGAAACCTGCCGCAACCGTAAAAAATGTGACCTTTTTTACTTGTCCGCTCGACGAGCTCGCCATCACAACCGTTTGCCACGCATGAAACGGACGTTTTTTTCACGGGCGGAGGAAGGAACGGTTTTTTGTCCCGGTCAGCGAAAAACTTTTTTCGCCCTGCCTGGGCACAAGCATCGCATACCCAGAACCAGGAGCCTTTTTCTTTTTTACTTTTTACGCGAGACGCTTGCCCGTCGCAGTCGGGAGCCGGACATGGCGCGGTTATTCGTTTTGTTCCGGTTGCGCCTTCTTCATTGGGCAGATTGATCGCATTTCCTCTGCCGGAGGCAAGCGCGACACAATGGCTTTTCAACCAATTGTACTGGCTGTTTAAAAAAGCATCCAGGTCTGTCTCCGTGCCTATATTTTCGAGTTGTTGCTCCCATAGCGCGGTAATATCAGGCGCGGCCAAATCGGGAGGCAAAGCCTTAAAGAATGCTTTTCCAACATTGGTCGGAATCATTTTGTTTTTTTCGATCTTTAAATAGTTTCTTTTTTTTAGCCCCTCGATGATTGTGTGGCGGGTGGCGTTAGTCCCAATGCCGTCATTATCGGAAAGAGTTTTTTTGATATTGGGATCTTTCACGAAATGTGAAATGTTGGTCATTGCTTTTATCAGCGTGCCTTCGGTGAAATCAGAAGGTGGTTTTGTATGCGAATTAATTATTTTGAGCTCGTTAACGGAAAGTATGTCGCCGACCGCCAGCGGCGGCATCAGGTCAACAGCGACGGTTGCTTTTTCTTTTTGTTGACCGGAGATCGCCGTCCAGCCTTTTTCAAGGACGACCGTTCCGGTCGCACTGAAAAGGCGGGCACCAAGTGCGATCTCAACCATTGTTTTTTCGAGTTTCTGAATCGGCGCGAACTGGCACAAATAGCGCTTGGCCACCTCCGTGAACACTTGTTTTTCGGCGCCGGAAAGTGAATTCATGTCTGGAGCTTTCGTGGTGGGCACGATGGCCGTGTGTGCCGACACTTTACCGTCGTTGAAACAGGGCGGCACGTCCGTGTAATCCACGGGAACCTCGTTGTTAAGATCGAGACCAACTAGGTTTGACAGAATTTTTTCGGCGTCCTCGAGCTGACCGGTCGCAAGATACCGGCAGTCGGTTCTTGGATATGACAACAGTTTGTGTCGCTCATACAAGGATTGAACAGTGTCAAGAACATCCTTGGATGACATTTTCCATTTTCTTGAAGCAAGAACCTGAAGATCGGACAAGGAAAAAGGAAGCGGCGCTTTTTTTTCCACGGGGCTTTTTTCGTATTTTTCAACCTTGGCTGAACTTACAGTTTTTAAGGATACAAATATTTCGTTCATTTTTTCACGATCTGTGAAAAGCCCGTTGTCATCCAAATCGTTTTTTTGCGGCACCATTTTTCCCGCGAAGCTTCGCTCTCCTTCTTTAGCAAAGGAAGCACTCAAAAAATAGTGCTCAATTGGAACAAAATTTTCAATCTCGTCGTTTCTTTTGACAACAAGAGCAAGGGTAGGAGTTTGAACTCGGCCTACCGGAACGACTCCGTAGTATCCATTTTTTCTCGCATACCACGTGTATGCCATGGTAAGATTCATGCCAAGAAGCCAGTCCGCACGTTTTCGAGCAAGAGCCGAGAGGTACAGCGGCTTCCTTTCTTCATTGTCGAGGAGTCCGTCAAGAGCCTTTTTTAACCCTGCGTCATCTTGAGAGTTGTGCCATATTCTTTTTACCGGGCCTCTATATTCAGCCTCGACAAGGACTTCATCAACAAGCAGCTGTCCCTCGCGGTCAGGATCACCCGCGTTAACTACCAAATCGCACTTTTTTAAAAGCTTTTTGATGATCGAAAGTTGCGCTTTGACACCAGCGTCCGAGCGCGGTTTAATTTCCCATTTGTCAGGCATGAATGGCAGATTTTCAACGGAATAGTTTTTCCAGCTAAGATCGGCGTCATATTCATCCGGTTTAAGATCCACAAAAAGATGGCCGAGACACCACGTGACAACGTTGTCTCCGGAGCATTCTATGTAACCTCTGTTTTTTCGGGGGTTGCCGATGACACCTGCAATGTCCCTGGCCAATTGGGGTTTTTCTGCAATGAAAAGTTTCATTTTTTCTGGTTCCTTTTTTTCTGGTTGTGGTTGATTTTTTGTTAAGTTCAGTTTAATATATTGTAACACATTGTAGGTTAAACGAGCAAGAAGTGTAATACCATTTGTGAGAGAAAAAATTAAACTGATCACACATGTTCTGACAATACGGCCCAGGGCCGGAGCATTGCATCCGGCATATCCGGCCCTGTTGCTATCAGCCTCTGTGATTGTTGGCTATTCCGGTACTGTGCCGGATGCGGTGGCTCTTTTTTTCCGGATGCGGTGGCTCTTTTTTTCATTCCGATAGCCCAAGGATTGTGCGAAACGCCCAAGCAGATGTTTGCGGCATGTTTTGTCGCCCACATGGTGCTATCAACAATTGTTTTCATGGCTCAGGTCCCGGTTCTTCAAACGACGGTTTTTGCCCTCGCCGCAGGCGGCGGTGCCGCCCTTTTTTGGGCACTGACGTTCGCTTTTTTTCAACCTTACGGCATGATCGGTTATGTTACGGCGCTGTTGCTCATCTCTTTTCCGCCTATCGGAATGCTCATGTTCTTGAATCCGCTTGATGTCGCCGGCGCGCTTTTTCCAGGTTGGGAAATTTTCGGTATTGTTTTAACCGGGGCGTGTTGTGTGATCCTGTATTTTCGGCCATGTCTTTTCGTAGTTATCGCCGTGCTGCTCGCGCATTGCGCTGTTACGCTGGTTTCAATTGAGCAGGTTAAATCGCGGACAGCCATGTTGTTTAAAGACGGCCATGTACACGGCAAACCGCTTAATGCCGACGTCAAGGAAAAACAGCTTCCATATGAGCGGATGTTTCAAGTTTATCCGCATTTTTTTGCGGCTCTCGGAGGTACTAAAAGAGTTGTTGTTACCGACGTGCCCGCCCGTACAAAAAACGCCCGGCGGTACGATTTGTATCTGTTAAAAAAACATGTGAACTCTCGGCTCTATTCTGCGGCGTATGTGGAGAAATGAAACAGATGTTTTCGATACCTCGATATCCCGGTGAAACGGTTGCTCTCGCTTTCAGATGGTGGACAATTTTTCTTAGCATTCTCGCTGTTGGAGTTCTATCGGGGAACGTATTTAACATCATGTTTGCCAGAAGCGACTCCCTTCCAGGAACTTTTTTCTTGGTAAATAACCTTACTCAGAAAGAAACCATTTCAAAGGGGGAGCTTGTTCTTTTTTGTCCGCCGCTCGCAGTATTTGAAAAACACCGATTGTCAAACTATCTTCCATACTATCTGCCGCTCAATTCTTGCTACGGACATACGAATCTCTTGAAAAAAGTTGTGGCTACGACAGGAGACACGGTCGTTATAGACGCAAGCGGCATTCACGTAAACGGCTCTTTTGTTGAAAATTCAGTGCCCAGTGAAGAAGATCGAAAAGGTCGCCTGCTTCGCCGGGCATGGTTTGACGGCGTGCTTGCCGGCAACGAATTTGTCGTTGCCGGCAAGCACGCCAAGAGCCTCGACAGCAGATATGTTGGAATTGTGAGTCGAAGCTGGATCAAAGCCAAAGCAAGGAGGTTGTTTTAAATGAAGACCAAACAAGGCAATCGGTGCAAAGCGGCAACAGTGGTATTGATAGCTGTTTTGACAATTTCCGTTGCGATGCCTTCTCCCTGCCTGGCATTTTTGTTCATGTTTGAGAGCACACAAGGAGACAACAAATCAAAGATGCTGAGCCAGTTAATGGATCTGATCGCGCAAACCGTGGCTATCCGAAAGCAAGTTTCAGTTTTACAGCAACACTTGAGAACGTTCACCACCGTTGAAATGTTTGATTTGGAAGAATTGCAAACGCACATTGACACACAACTTCAGTCAGTGGGACCAGACCTTGTCGGGTACACGACATCTATTACCGGAACACTTAATCCGTCAGCGGCATTGTCATCGCTAAAGGATGCATACGCTCTTCCGAAAGGAACGATTCTTAACACAATTTCCGACTGGGAAACCGCGATCGGATCGGTAACCGCTAAAATGGAAAACATGGCGCGACAAAACATCCATGCCGCATTGCAAACAGCAGGCACCATTTTCTCCGAACAGGCAGGCACGACGACGCGAACGACCACAAAGAAAGTGAAGGACAAGATTGATGATTTGAACTCGAGGATATCTTCTGCCGATGGAGAAACAAAAGCGATTCAAGCCTTTGGCGAGGTGCTTTTAATGCAACAGCAAATTACCGAACAATTAAAAGAGGTGCTTTTGTCATACGTTCAGTTACGAGTTAATGAAATAGCGCTGGAGGAAACAAGGCAAGGTCGAGCAATAGAATATTTGAACAGTCACAAAGATACGATTTCCGAAATTGCAGACTCGATCGACTCGTCGACTCAACACACCTATTAAAAAGGATGAAAGGGAGATCGTCATGGCGCGGCAAAATGGGAAAAGAAAAAAAGTCATGATGACCGGGGTTGCCACAGTTTTCTTGTGTTTTGCGCTATCGACAGTTGCCTTTGCGACAACACCACCGCCGAGAGGCCGTGCCGTTCCCGACTATTCCCTTGACCCGACCGGTATTGTTACACCAGGTACCGGCACCGCCACTGAGCCGACCGTCCATTTCGACACTGTTGCAGACAGCCTGACGAGATATTTTGCTTCTGCGGCTTCCAATTGGCAGGCAAACATGGCACAGGTCGCCATAGCGCTTTTTTGGTGTTTGGCCACGATCGATTTTGTCATGACTTTCGGCATGATGGCAGTTGCGGGCACCGATTTTCAGGAAGTAATGGTCGCGCTCTTGAAACGCATAATTTACATCGCGTTTTCGATCTGGCTTTTAACAAACCTTAACTTTCTAAACGAGATCATTAACGGGTTTAGGCAGCTCGCCGGCGTGGCGACAGGAGCCGGAGGAACGCCGGCGGTTGGTATCGGAGCTATATTCAAGCTTGGAACACAGAAAGGCATTCAGCTCTTGGACGCCGCGTTTCCGTCATCTCTTAACGCATTGGCAACTATTGGACGGTTGCCCATGGGTCTCGTAGTCATTATTTGCGCCATCTTGTTCATGATTGTCGTCTCACTCATTGCGGCCTACATGGCCTTGATCATAATCGAATTTCATTTCATGTTCGGCATCGGCGTCATCATGCTCGGCTTTTTAGGATCGCACGTTACCCGAGACTGGGGGACACGGTTTTTATCCTATGCCGTGGGGCTCGGCATCAAGATGTTTGTCGCCACGATGCTCATCAATGCAATATTCGAGTATCTTGATGCGGTCTCCGCGGCGCTGGTTATATCGTCGTCAAGTTTTGTTGCGCCCGTAACGCTGGTGGTCGCCGTGCTATTCGCGGCACTTTTGTTTTTCATGCTCCCTGGTCTTGCGCAAAGCTTTGCGACAGGAGCCATTGGGCAGGGAGCGTTTGGTGCCATCAGAGCGGGCACGCTTGCCGCGATCGGTGCCGCGTCAATGGCGGGAGGCGCGGCAATGGCCCCTGCCCGCGCCGCTACCGGCACTGCAATGGCAGTAGGACAAGCGGCAGGCTTGGCTACGAAACAAATGGCGTCCTTGGGAACCAAGGCGGCGGGAATGGCCGCTGGCGCCGCCGGCGGTGGCCCCGTTGCCGGAATGGCCGCCAATCTTGCCGGGAAAGTAATTGGAAAAGGTGTCGGCTCCAGCGCGGCGGGTATGGGCGTAAAAGCCGGGCTCACGGCAAAAAATCTAATTCAGGCCGGCGGCAAACAAGCATTTAACAAGTTTGCGGGCATACCGCCTGAAACTGGAGGACCAAAAGGCGTGACCATGAGAATGGCCGCTGACATGAGATCAAAAGGAAAGGTCATGGATGCCCAAACGCGGGCTTTTCCGGGAGGCGGCGCATTCAGCGGCATGAGCGGAAGCGGAGAAGGCGGCAGCGATGACACAGCATAAAATATCACCCAATTGTTTTCGGCTTCGGATCATTCTTGGGTTCAGCGCGTTTCTTTTTTGTGTGTCTGTTTCGACGCCGGCAATCGCTTTTTTTTGGGATCCGCCGCCGCACGCGAACGAGCACAACCAGACAATCATTTGGGTTGAAACCGTGCTGATCGAGGGGGCCATTAAAAAAAGCGATTCCCAAATTGCGAAACGCCTGCTGATGATGCTTCGTGAAATGGGCCTGTTTGCAAGCATCGCCTCGGTCGACACAGGCATCATAGGAGACATCAAATCCGCTATATACGCCGCGCAGACTGTCGCTCACACGGCAACAGATATTGTCAACAGGATTGATTCATTGTATCCTGAAGTCGCAAGCCTCGCAAAAGGTGACCTGGCCAGCCTTACAAGCACGGCAAGCCAGCTTGCGGCGGCCAACAGCATGGCACAAAATACCGTGTACAGCGTACTTTCCGCGCTATCGGTGGCCAAAAAAGTGCATGACAACAGAACAGCGAGCGAATCGTTTTTAGAAGGCCTTGCAAACAACGTGTTGAACGTGGCGAAAGGCCGGCAACAGTTGCTTCAAACGTGCGTTAACCACGGACTTCAGCAGACACTCGAACTTGAAAAGTTCGAGTCGCTGGCCATGGCTCATATTCAACTTAAAGCTAATCGGCTGCTCGACCGGTATGGCCGGGCGTCTCGCGACGCCGCAGAAATTCAAAAACATGAAGTTACAATGGCCGGAGTTGAGAATTCGATTGATCCGTCCACTCAACATGAATATTAAAGAACGTTGGCGGAAATTGCTATGAAACCTAAAAAAACTAAAACAGTTGAAATTGCCGCCAAAACTGTCGCCGCCGGTGCGGCGGTGATTGTGGCCGCGTTTTTCTTGCCAACAAGCGTGCTTGCAGTCAGCATTCAGCGAATATATCCCGCCTCGTGGCCCTGGGGAGGCATTTTAAATCCATTAATGGCAACGTTCGTTGGGCCGGTAGCAGCCGCGTTTGTGACAGTGGCCATCGTCGCAGGTGGATATGCGCTAATCTCTGCTCAAAGTTCGGCAGGTCTCAACGCTTTCACAGACAGGCTGTTCAAGATCGGTTTTGTCGGTGCGCTTGCGATATCCGCCGGTGCCGTTTTGGCGGCTTTTTTCCAGCCGGTTGCAACGGCGTTGATTTAAAGAAGAACGAATTGAGGAGCAGTGATTGTTCTTTTTTTTCAAAAAATCCAAGTTTAATGATCAATGGGCAAAGCGGCCCGTAGGCGATGCAGACATGATCATTTTGTGTTTTATCGCCGTGGGCCTCGGGTTGGCTTATTATGGCGGGGCCGGCGAAAAATATCCGTATCTTCATTACATGCTCGCCGGCACCATCGCCCTGATCCTGTTGCGAGCAACATATTTAATCAAAAAAGCACTTTTCTATCATCCTCGCGCAAAAAGATATAGAACTGAAGACGGCCCGCTCTACGGCCGGCCATGTAGCGAGCTTCCCGGATTTTCGGCCGTTGAAATGGAGGCCTTCGCTCCAGGAGCCGCAAAAGGAATTTTAGCCGAAAACATGGTGCTTTACGATTCCAATGGCAAAGCCATTGATCGATCAAACCAGGTGTTCAACAGCGGAGAGCCGTTTTCTTGGAGCACGACAAAAGAGCAAAAACGGCTGGATACCGAAAAAGGCCCTGTAACCGGAAAGCTTGTCAGCATGCAGGACGAAAACGAAACATTCAGTTTTCTTTTTCATAGGCCGGTTCTTAAATTCCTGGGCACAACACGAAAAGACGAAGTATATTTTTTTAATGCGGACGGAACCGTGTTCCGAGAAACGTGGGCAACTGATTGAATCTACAAACCCTCTCCGGGCGGTGTTGCTGTTGCTATTGTCATGACTTAACAAACAATTAGACGCTAATAAAGGAACTTTGCCATGAAGATTTTTTTTACTGAAAAGGAAATGTGTGAATTTCTTGGCATTGGACGGCAAACACTGTGGATGTTAAGAACAAGGAGAAATCCGCCGATACCATATTCACAGGTAGAAACAAAAATACTATATGACAAGGAAAAAGTTGGGAAATGGCTGAACAAAACCCGCTATCGCGGACTTACCTCAGAAGTTTTTGAACAAAAAAACACAACACGGAGCTAATTGTATGATTGTCGTTACGACCAATGAATTGGAAAGACATTCTGTAAAGAGCTACTATGGTCTCGTGACAGGAGAATCTATTTTCGGGAGTAAACCTTTTTCGTGATTTTTTCGCCTCGGTCCGAGACATTTTCGGTGGTCGGGTCAGGTCGTATGAAAAGGAGCTGCTGGCCGCACAAGAAACAGCCCTGAACGAAATGGTCGAGCGTGCGAGAAACCTTGGCGCCAATGCGGTCCTCGGCGTCAATATTGATCACGAGCACATTGGCGGAAGACAATCGATGCTTTTGGTGTCGGTATACGGCACGGCCGCCAAAATCTTCTCAGCATGACAAAAAAGACAACAAATCATGTTAAGCTCAAAAAAATGCCGTGGCTCGGCTTTCTTGTTGCAGTTTTAACTGTAATTCCCGGAATAGTAGAAAGTGCGCCGGAAGTGCTGAAAGAGCGGGAAACAAGATCCGGGCAAGCGAAAAAAATCATAGAAAAAAAGGTTCTTGTTGTCGGCATTAACGAGGGGTACGCGCCGTTTGCGATGTATCCCGACATATACGGCGACGGCAAATCCAACGGCAACGCGACAAACAAGGACAGGCTGGTCGGCATTGACGTCGATATCGCCCGGCTCATAGCCGCGGCACTCGGCGCGCGTGTCATGTTTGTCAAACCGGTGCGTGACGATCAACATATATCTCTTTTGCGGGCGGGAGTGACGGACATGATCATCGCCACAATGACCCGCCTTCCTTCGCTTGGTCTGAAGGTGAATTTCACGGATCCATATTTTGAAATTTCCCAAGCCGCGCTGATACGAAAGGATTTCCAAGGCATTGAAACCGCAAGCTCATTGTACGACCTGTTTGACGTGCCGGGCATCCGCGTCGGCGTGAAAAAAAACTCGTCCGGAGAGCGTTTCGCGCACGCGGTGTTTGAAGCCGATAAAATCCGCGCGTTTGAAACACACAGCTCCTTGACCAACGCTCTTTTGGCCGGCGAAGTCGACGCGCACATTCACGAAAGCCCGTTTGTACAAATATGGGCAAAAGCCCACCCTGAGCACGCACAGCTTGTGCGCCCGCTGCTTGAACCTGTCACGCGGGAACATTACGCCATCGCCATTCCCATGGGCGATCCTGATTTTCTGTCTTGGCTGAACACATTTCTCGCCACGCTTTTTGCCGACGGAACCATGGATCTTTTGATTCACCGCTATTTCGTTGACATGGACTGGAGCGGCGTCACCGGCGAAGACAAAATAGACACGATGAAAGCCGACCTTCAGAGGGTCAGCGCGGTAATCAAAAAGCTCAAAAAAGAAGGCCGCATTAAATTGTACAAATAAACATTGAAGGAGACAAAAGATGCAAAAAACAATTACCGTAATGCTGATTATTCTTTTTTTCGCCGTTGCGATAGGCTTTGTCGCGTGCGGCGACAACGGAAGTGCCAAAGAAGCCAAGATGATCAAGGAAATGACTGGAAAGGAGTGGGATGAACTTCTCGAAAATGACCCGGAAAAATTCGGAAGGCTGATGAAAAAAGCCAACGAAATGGGCAGAAAACAACTCGAAAAAGACCGCGAAACCACGAGGAAGATCATCGAAAAAATCGACCCCTCCAAACAAAAAACGTGGTAATGAAATCCTATAAAAAGGCTCAGGAGGCGATCCGGGAGTTCAAGAAGGTCGACCCGGGCATGAGGTCATTTTTTAACAAGGCGTATGGATTTGCGGTGTTCCCGACAGTGGGCAAAGGCGCCATCTGGATCGGCGGAGCCCATGGGAAAGGATTGGTGTATCGTAAAGGACGGGTCATCGGAAAAACCTCCCTGTCCCAGGCAACCATCGGATTTCAATTGGGCGGGCAAGCCTATCGGGAAATCATATTTTTCGAAGACAAGCGAACCCTGGATCGATTCAAGAAGGGCAATTTTGCGTTTTCCGGCCAGGGTTCTGCCGTGGCTGCCGCCTCCGGGGCTTCGGCCGATGTCGATTTTGCCGGTGGTGTGGCGGTCTTTACCATGGCCAAGGGAGGGTTGATGTTCGAGGCCAGCATCGGCGGCCAGAAATTTACGTTTAAGCCGAGATAATCGCCTACGGCGATTCTCGGGCTTTGCGTGCCTCCACGGCGATGTTTTGTTTGTTTTCCATGTTTCTCATTCACCGCGGAGGCCCAGAGTGCGCAGAGAAGGTACTGTCTATCCAGAATCCCTGAGAGGGAGGATTCTGGATAAGCGCTTTCTCACAAAAGTATTTAATATCAATATGTAGTAAGAGGTCCTTTTTTGCTTTTCGCCCTCCCTGCCTTGCCATAGTCCCGTTGAAGCAGGACGACGGCAGGTCAGCCGAACACGGAAAAGATGAACCCGGACATTGCACCAAAAGGAGACGTTCATGGGCAAGGCACTTCAAGGCGAAGCTGTAGTCAACCTACCGCGAGTCTTGAATAACGCAGACCATGGGCGTCTCCTTTTGGCCCGAAGGGTGAGCTCTTTTCAGTTCGTTTATCCTATATCGAGGGAGACACACTGTGTGTTACTGGAATAACCCTGTGAAGACGATGAAACCTTGATATCACTTTTTTTAAGACACCCGCTGAAAAGAGTTCATACAATGTTCGGGTTAAAAGAGTTTTGTTAGCTCGTCCGCATCAAATGCCGGCCACTGCGCCGGCTGTCCGTTGTCCAGGGCCTCGATGCCCCGGCCGGCTTCGAGCACCTGACCGATGATGGTGGCCTCGATACTGGATTCACGAAGCCGTTTCAACAGATTCTCTGCTTCGGCGTCCGGACAGCAAATGATCAGGCTTCCGGATCCAATCAATCCCAGGGGATGGAGCCGCAGGAGCCGACAGATGGTATCGGTTTCAGGGAAAATGGAGATACGGTCCATATGAACCTGTATGCGATGTCCTCCGGCGGTGCTAAGCTCATCCAGGGCGGTGGCAAGCCCTCCTTCGGTGACATCATGCATTGCGCTGGTGCCTGGATGAGCGGCGGCGATGCGCGCTTCTTCGATCACACCGATGCGGTCGAGGAACGCCGCAGCCCTTTGAATGGCATCCTGAGACATACCCAACGATCGGAGTTTTTCGGAAAAGTCCCTCGCGACGATGGCCGTGCCCTCCACGGCCACGCCTTTTGTCAATAACACCTTATCGCCGGGCCTCATGTTTGCTTTGTCGATCAGGCGATCCCTGCCGACAGTTCCGATGAGCATACCGGTGACCACCGGTCGCGTAACGGCATCGGTCACTTCGGTGTGGCCGCCACAAAGGGTGATGCCCCACCTGCGGCAGACGTCCTGGAGTTCCCCCATGATATGGCGAATCGTCGCAGGGGTCGTGCCCGGTGGAAACAGCAGGGTGGTCAGAAACCATCTTGGCCGTGCGCCGGAAGTCACGATATCGTTGGCATTGACCAGAACGGCATATTCACTGATCGCATCGCTAACAAATGTGATCGGATCGGATTTCAATATCAGGACCTGTTGTGTTTCGATGTCAACAGCGGCCGTATCTTGACCGATGCCGGGGGCGATGATCACCGATGGGTCTTCAACGGCCATATCATCCAGAAATGATTCCAACAGATCATTCGGGAGCTTGCCGCCATAGATGGGAGTGCCCAGGCGCACGAGGTCGAGGATCTGATCTAACGTTTTGACGCGAAAATCCGGCTTGATCGGGAAAGGCGCCTCTGACAACCCGTGATCGAGCAGAACCGTGACAGCACCGGCGGCAGCTCCGGCTTCGATGTCGAGGCGGAAGTCTCCCACCACCAGAACGTCGGAGACCGGGACGTCTGTTTTTTCTGCAAACAGTTCCACACCTCGGGGGGACGGTTTGATGGGAACAGGTGTTTCACGCGTGATAATTAGGTCAAACGCCCTTTCGGTGAGTGATGGAAAGTTTTCCAGCGAGCGTTGAACGGCTGCCCGGCTGTTGCGTGTCAGTATGCCGACCTTTAGGCCCCGTTCGCAAATCTCCGTTACCGTTTTTTCGGCATGGGGGGCCGGTTGTGAGGCCCCGGCTCCAAGGGTTTCAAAACGATCGAGCTCCGCAAGCGCCTCCTGACGGCGCTCCTCATCGGATAGGGCTTCGATAACCTCCAATGCGGGTTGGTCCAGAGGACATCCCAGTCGTTCCTTCAGTGCCGCCCAGTCGAGAGCTCCGGGATCGGTCAGCGTGCCGTCAAAGTCAAACAGAACGGCCTGGGCGCGAAATGGGCGATATCGGGTCATACTGCGTGCCTCATTAACCTGAAACGTAATCTGCTTTTGAAGCTTGGATGGTAGAAAGGCATTCAAGCGAGCGGACGGATCGACCCGCGATTTTACATGCCGGGCTGCTTATGGCATCGAAACGCATTCATGAAATCAATCGTCTACGGGTTTAACAGCTGCTCCAGTTCCTGCAAGTGCCGGTTTTCACCCACGACGACCAGGGTATCACCGACCTCCAGGCAAGTTTCTGCGGAAGGATTAAAATGCATCTCTCCGCTGGCTTTTCTCATGGAGATGACGATCAAATTCAGATCCTGGCGAATCTGCGAATCTCTCAGACATACGCCCACCAGATGAGAGCCCTTTCCAACCGCACATTCCTCGATGGCGATATCCGTGCCTTCATCGGCAAACGCCAGTTCGAGGAAATGGATGACGGTCGGCCGAAGTACCGCATGGGCCATCCGTCGGGCGCCAAGGTCATATGGGGATATCACCTTGTTGGCTCCGGCAGCCAGCAGCGTTTTTTTAGTTTCATTTTGACTGGCCCGCATCACGACAAAGAGATCGGGATTCATACGCCGGGCCAAAAGGGTCAGCACCACATTTGCTGCGTCGGTCCCCAGAGCTCCTAACAAACCTTTTGCCCGATTGATACCGGCCTTTGTCAGAATCGATTCATTGTCGGCATCCCCAAGGATGTACGGCACCCCGTCTGCCTGCATGGTGGGGATACGCTCTTCGTTCTGTTCGATGATGACCAGCGGCAGTTGTTTGTGTCTGAGAAAACGGCTGAGAACCCGTCCAATACGGCCGTATCCGCAGATGATATAGTGCTTCCTAAGATGACTGATACGCCATTCCAAACCCCGCCTCCCGAGAACCGTCAGTATTCTTCCCTCAACCAGGGACCGGACAATATAGCCGATGACATAAAACGTAAATCCCACACCGAGAAGCAGGAGCACCATCGTAAAGATCCGCCCGGGATCGCTGAGTGGGTGGACCTCACTGTACCCAACCGTTGCCAGAGTGATCACGGTCATGTAGATGGCATCCTTGATGTGCCATCCCTCTATCCCTACATAACCGGCCGTCCCGGTAGCGAGCAGGGCAACTGAAAGGGCGAAGATTATGAACAGCCGTCTCAGGTGCTCCAAATATACTCCCCATACGTGATGATGTTTTATTTCAATTCCGAAAATTATAGATAGCCGGTTATCGGAGTGTCAAGGTTGTTCAGATTAAAGAATTAAAGCTGAAAGCTGAAAGCTGAAAGTTCAAAGGATTAAAGCTGAATGTTTAAAGCTGAAAGCTAAAAGAATAAGGATACCAGGTTTCAGGTGTCGGGTGTTGGGGCTTCGCCCTTCGGGCTACGACCCCACAAGCAGGGATGGTGGATACTTGATACTGAATGCTTGGGTTTCGGGTGTCAGCCACTGTGTTCCGGGTCAACAGTAAATCAGGACGGAGCAATCCAACAGGATTGATTTTTCATCATAGCGTTCAAGATCGTCAGGAT